>Ga0335397_10001447_pt1 | contig 32316 bp, 31 predicted proteins | sample MAT04_FD_205740 | JGI IMG/M metagenome (GOLD analysis project Ga0335397, IMG submission 205740) | Freshwater microbial communities from Lake Fryxell liftoff mats and glacier meltwater in Antarctica - MAT-04 (spades assembly) (version 2) ... | reverse complement strand
AGGGGGGCGGTCAAGCGGCCACCGCGGGAGTGGCCCGCGAGACGTTCCATCGGTAAGCGGGCCCGTCGATGACCATCATGCGTGTCAAACCCTCGAACTCGTGGGTCATGTGGGCTCCGTTCACGTTCTCGACCCGGCGAGATGCGCTTGCGCTCGTCGGGCCAGCCGCGAGACTACGCTCTTCTCCGGCGCGGTAGTTGAACGATGAAAGGAGCGTCGCGTCTCGATCCGCTGGGACCGGAACGAGACTCCGGGTGACGCGACACCCGGACCTTTTGACGCGCTCAGCTCACCGGGTGGCGATCCAGTCGGCGACTTCCCCAACTGACGCAGGCACCGCGGCGAACATACCGGTTCCGTGCGCGCCTTCGGGGTACTCGTCGAAGGTCCAAGCGCTCGGCGCCGCGTCGATGAACTGCGCGCTGAACCCGCGCTCGGCCGTGGAGAAGACCCAGAGGGGGTATACGCGGGGTGACCCGCGAACGTTATTCCACGCGCGTGGGTGGCGCTGGCCTGGCGTACACTGCGCTCGCATGCCGCGTCGATTCGTTTGCCTCTCGATGCTCGCACTCGCCGGCTGCGCCGGGGCTGCCACGCCCGCGCCCGACGTCGTGTCTGCCGGTCGGGCGGCGAACGAGGAGGCGTCTCCCGACGATGTGGCCGAGGTGGCGACCTGCATCGTCGAGGAACCAAGCGGACCAGCGCCGTCGATCCTCGTGGCCAGCTGGCCCGAGACCCCGCGTCCACCGACCCGGGACGCGCGGGGGCGCCGCGTGATCCATCTCGATGGGATCGATGCATACGGGCCGCTTCGTGTGCTTCATATCGACACCGCTGGTGCTGCGACTGATCTCGGCGAGGGCTCGGACCCGCGCTTCTACGATGGTGCGATTCTTTATGTCGAAGGCCCACGCGCTGGCGATACGCCCACCACCTTGGTGCGCCTGCTACCCGACGGAACGATCGCGCGCAGCGTGGGCGGGACGGGCCTTCTTTCCGGCCTCGGCGGCCCCGTCGCACCATGGCAGTGCCCATTCACGCGCGACGGTCGCTTCATGGCATTCGCTGGAGGTTGTGAGGACGAAGGCGAGACCTGCGCGCTGATGGTGTACGGGCGTTTCCCCTACGGCGACGGTGAGGACGGACGGCTCGATCGAATCGAGCTGACGACGCGCCGTCGACCGAACGAGGTCCTGCTCACCGAGGACGCGAGTGTCGCGGTGACCTGCACGCGGACCCCCGATGACGAGGGGACGCTCTTCTGGATGAACCGGCGCACCAGCGCCCGCGCGAACGTTCCCATCGCGGGTCGCTGCCTCGCGCTCGCACCAGAGGGCGACCGGGTGCTCGCAACGTCATCCGGTGAAGAGCTCGAGCTCGTCCACCCGAGTACGGGGGAGCGGTCTGGCATCGAGTCGTCGATTCACGTCAGCGCCGCGGCATTCGATGCCTGCGGCACGAGCGCAGTGGTGGTCGGTCGCTCGTCCGACACCAACACCCAGCGAGCGCTGCGGCTCTTCTTCGATGGGCGCGCGCCCACGGTCCTAGTCGAGGTCCCGGCGAGCGAGCCCGAGTTCACCCGAGTCGAGGTCGATGCACGTGGATGGGTGCTCGTGAGCAGCGACGAGCCCGGCGTGCCCGCACACGTCGTGGTGGTGTCGATAGCGGGCGGGCCCGCAGCCGAATGGACGGTGCCCGGCCGAGTGTTCGGCGCAACACTCGGTCCGTAGGCCGCGACGTTCCGGGGCTGGCGGCGCCGGCATTGGTGGGCCCAACCGATCTCCCCCGGCTGCGCTCACCACGACGTCCCAATTGGAAGGTAGGCGCGCAGCCTCGCTCGCTGGCCGTCGACCCCGCGCCAGACCGATCGCGCTCCGTTCGCTGGTTGCATCCGCGGATGGGTACAGCCCTGGGACCCGCGGGTGACAATACGTCCGTCGGGCACGAGCGTTCTGCCAGTCGTGGCTCCGTCGCGTGGGCAAGGACCACGAAGAGCTAGGGATATTGATTCGCCCCGGTCGTGCTCAGGCTGCGCGATGCGCGCGATGCAATCGATTGAACCCGCAACGCCGTCGCTCACCGCTTCGTTGCTCGCGGGCGTCGCGATGACCTGCCTCGGACTGCTCGTCTCACAGCGCGCCCGCTGCGTCCCCCGCCACGCGGATCGGCGCATTGAACGTGAGGATCGTCAGCGCTTCGTGCGCGTCGCGTGCTGCGCTTCGTCGGCAGCCTCGGATACGTCGGGCGACTCTGCCTCGAGCGACTCTGCCTCGAGCGCTGCGACGCGCACCTGAACGGGCGGAGCGCCGCGCGCACGCTCGATCGCCGACATCAGTCCTTGGGCGTCGTTGGTACCGACGAGCAGGGAGCGGGTGCGGGTGCCGGCCTGCCAGGTGATCTTGACCGTGTTGGCGCCGCCCACCGAGTACGAGCGGGTCCCGAAGCCCGCGAGTGGAGAGACGACTTCGGTCTTGGTGATCGCAGCGCACGCCTGACCCATTGCAGCCGCCAGGCCAACCACGACCACGCGGCGCGCGCCGATAGAAAGGATGAGCGGGCGGGCGCTCTCCACGTCCGAACGTGAGACCGTCACACCAGGGTCTTGCGCGCCGACACAACCCCCGCTCGCACCGAATGAGCGGGATTCCAGTGGATCGCCACGTTGCAACGCGTGCACCATGCGTGGCTCACACGTTGCTCAAGGGGGGCACATGCCCGATCCGTATCGCACCCGCAAACTCGTCGGTCTCGCCCTGTTCCTCGTCGCCCAGCTGGTGGGCGGCGGCATCGTCCTGCTGCTCGACGTGGTGCTGCCGCTCTTCATGGAGGACGCCGCGCGCACGTTCGCCGCGATGGGCGTCGGCGCCATCATCGCGTTCCCCGCGATGGCGATGTACCTGACGTTGCCGCGCCTCTTGGACCGGTACGATCCCGAGCCGGTCTATGCGCTTCTCCTCGCGCTGTCGTGGGGCGCGCTCGGGGCGATCGGCTTCGCGTCGCTCATCAACGAGATCGTGGGCGGGATCGCCGGCGCGATCGCGGGCCCCGAGGTGGGCCACGCGGTGATGGCGGTGTGCTGCGCGCCCTTCGTCGAAGAGAGCCTGAAGGGGATGATGATCGTCGGGATCTTCTACTTCTTGCGGAACGAGTTCGACGGTGTGGTCGACGGCATCATCTACGGGACGTTCATCGCGATCGGGTTCGCCGCGACCGAGAACGTCATCTACTACGCGCGGGCCCTGCATGAGCACGACGCGGCGACGCTCGGATTCACGGTGATCATTCGGGGTGTTCTCTCTCCTTGGGGACACCCGCTCTACACCTCGATGACCGGCATCGGGATCGGCCTGGCGCGCGAAGCCGAGCGCAAGTGGGTCCGGTACGTCGCGCCGTTCGTGGGATTTGGGTTCGCGGTGATGTTGCACGCGATCTGGAACGGCGCGCTGGCGCTCACCGGACCCATCGCGCTGCTGCTGTTGCCGCTCTGGTTCCTCTTCGTCGCGAGCTTCATCGTCCTGGTGATCTGGCTGGTCCGGCGCCGCGGCCGCTCCATCCGCGAGATGCTCACCGACGAGGTCGCGATGGGAAACCTCACCGCCGCCGAGGTGGACGTCACGGTGTCCATCTTCGGCGGGATCCGAGCCTTCCTGCGGGGCGGACGCAAAGCGAGCGAGCTGATGCGGGCCATCGCGCGGTTGGGGATCGACAAAGGCCACGTCGCGCGCGCCATGCGGGGGAACAACAGCACGGTGAGCATGGATTTCATCGTGCCCCTCCGAGCAAAGATCCGAGAGCTCAAGAGCGCCGGTGTCGCCATCGCCTGACGGGGGTCACCTGCGCGAGCAGTGCGCCTCAGAGGCAAACACTGAACGTGCAGTAGACGAAGTCGAACGCCAGCGCGAACCGATGAGGCGCATGTCACGGCCATCAGCCTCAGCGCGTTCCCCGTTGGGCACGCCGATACGTCTCCTCTACGACCCTGCGCATCCAAAGAGCGTGAGCTTCACCGGCAAGCGCGGACAGCTCGGCCTGCCGAAGGTCCTCATCACGGCGGCGTGTTCTTGATCGTGAGCGCCATCGCGATGGTGGGCCTGCGGCTCGCCATGGGCTGAGCCGCGCTAGAGAGCGAGCTCGGTGTTCGTCGCTTCGGCCCTGGGAGAGTGGCATTTACGGCAGCGCGGCTCGTACGCGTCGGTGGCGCCGACCACCACTTGATCGGTCGAGGAGATGAGGCGCTGCGATCGACCCGCGGGCGCGCCGCAGCGGCTGCAGATGGCGAGCGTCTTGGTCACGTACTCGGCGATGCAGAGCAGCGCGGGCACCGGCTCGAAGGGCTTGCCCGTGTAGTCCTGATCCAGGCCCGCGACGATCACCCGCATGCCGCGACCGGCGAGGCGCTCGACGACCTGTACGATCCCAGGATCGAAGAACTGCACCTCGTCGATGCCGACGACCCGAGTCTCGGGCAGCACCGCGCGCTCGAGCTCGGTCGAGCCGGGCACCGCGGTGGCTTCGATCCAGTGCTCGGAGTGCGAGACGATCCGGGTCTCGTGGTAGCGGTCGTCGATCTTCGGCTTGAAGATCTGGAGCGCTTGTCTCGCTATCTTGGCGCGCTTGAGCCGACGGATGAGCTCCTCGCTCTTGCCGCTGAACATGGGCCCGCAGACCACTTCGACCCAACCGGCCTCGCCGTGCACCACGTGCATGCGCGCGCTCTACCAAAGTCGGGAGCCGGCGTCACCCAGCGAGTGGCGGCAAGGGACAGCTCACCAGTCGAGTTCTTCGACCCGAACGCCGCCGGTGTGCAGGGCGGCGGCCATCGCCCGACAGTCCGCGAAGCGCTTCTCGGGTAGGGTCGCCAGGGCCCGGTCGATGGTGTCGACGAAGGCGGGACCAATCTCGGGGCGCAGCTTCGCCAGATTCGGCGCGGCCTTGGTGGTGATGTGATCCATCAGCTCCCCCAGATCGTCGGCGTCGTGCGGCGGGATGCCCATGACCGCGGTGTAGAGGACGGCGCCCGCGGCCCACACGTCCGAGCGGGCAGACAGCGGCTCACCGCGCCACTGCTCGGGGCTCATGTAGTGGGGGGTCCCCAGCTTCACGCCCTCGTGGGTCCGCACCGCGCCCGCGAACGGGACGCTGCCAGAGGTCTTGGCGATCCCGAAGTCCAGGAGCTTCACCCGGAGCTGACCCTCCTCGTTGCGCGCCAAGAAGATGTTCTCGGGCTTCACGTCGCGGTGGATGACGCCGTGTCCGTGCGCGGCCGCGAGCACCGATAGGAGCTGGTGGCCGATCTCGACGACCTCTTCGCTGGGCAACGCGCCGCCCGTGTCGAGCACCGAGCCCAGCTCGACGCCTTGCAAGCGCTCGAGCGCGAGGAACCAGCGACCCTCCTCGTCGCGGCCGAAATCGATCACCTTCACCACGCCTGGATGCGGGATGGCGCGCTGGATGTGGGCCTCGTGCAAGAAGCGCCCGACGTGCTGCTCGCTCTGCGCGAACTTGTCGTGGAGGATCTTCACCGCGACCTCGGCGCCGTTCTGATCGTCGAGGCCACCGAAGACGGTGCCCATCGCGCCTGAGCCGATGACCTGATCCAGGCGGAAGCGTCCGCGGACGCTGGTCCCGATGTGACTCACCCCGCTAGGCGGCTCGGCGATGGTGCCCGCGGGGACGAGATCGACGAGGGTGTCGGAGCGGCTCAAGCGCCGCCAGTCTACACCGTCTCGGGTGCTTGCATTGGCTTCGGTGGGCGGGCCCGCTATGTCTGCCGTCATGCGCTTGATGTCGTGTCTGCTCGGGGGAGCGGTCTTGTTCTTGGGGTGTGCGCCTCGGCTCTCGACCGGCGCGCCGTGTGAGCGCGCCGACAGCTGCGAAGCGCCGCTCGTGTGCTTGCTCGGTCGCTGCCGGACCGAGTGCGTGAGCCACCGGGACTGCACCCTGGGGGGCGTCTGCCTCCTGGATCAGGAAAGCCACGGGAGCTGCCGCCTGCCCGAGGACGAGCGCTGCGTGTCCAACGACGCGTGCGACGGACGCTTGATCTGCGTCGATGGCGCCTGCGCCAACGCGTGCACCAGCGTCACCGAGTGTCCCGAGGACTCGCGCTGCGAGGCGGGCTCGGATGGACGAACGCGCTGCGTTCGCGGTGACACCCTGTTCGATGCCGGCGTGGATGCCCGCATCGACGACGCGGGCGACGCGGGCGTCGATGCGGGCGATGCAGGCGCGGATGCGGGGACGTGCTCGGGCCCTGCCTGCGATCCCGTGATCGACGTGGCACTCACCGAACGCGCGGCGTGCGCGATGACGACGAGCGGCGCGGTCTGGTGCTGGGGCTACTCCCTCTATCTAGGCGCGCCCACCACCGAGCGATGCAACGACCAGGACTGCGCCAGTCGCCCCATCCGCGTTCGCTTGGACGAGGCGGGTATGGCCGAGCGCGATCTCAGCGGGGCGACGTCCCTGTCGGGAAGCCTACAGAACATCTGCGCCGTGACCGAGGGGCGGGTCGCCTGCTGGGGCCGGATCACCGCCGCGTTGGGCACGGTGGGCGACGGACGCCGAGCGCGCTTGGTCCGCTCGGATGCAGGGGGCTTGGTCACCACGGCGACCGAGGTGACCGTCGGTCACGAGACGGCGTTGGCTCGCCTGAGCGACGGCGAGGTCGTCGGGTGGGGCCGGCCCGTATTCGGTGAGTTCGGCGCGGGCGTGGAGAGCACGACGCGAAACACCGCGAGCAGCGCACCGGCGCTGGTGAACGAAGCGCCGTACGCCCTCGGCTCGTGGCATGGGTGCAGCGTCGTCGCGGGCGAGGCGTGCTGCTGGGGCCAGGACGATGTCGGTCAGTCGAGCGGCACGCCCGGGACCCTCGTGAGTATGCCGACCGCCGTGGCGGGCGTGCCTGACGTCATCGCGGTGAGCCCAGGGCGCTCGTCCAGCTGCGCCCTGACCGAGGCGGGCGATGTGTGGTGCTGGGGCTACTCGCTCTTGGTCCCCGACGACGCGCGCGACACGTGCGTGAGCGGGGCCGACCTGATCTGTCCGCCCACCCGGATCTTCCGGGCTGGCTTGCCCTTCGTGTCGCTCGCAAGATCGCCCGCCTCAGAGGTCGGGTGCGCCATCGACATGAACGGCGGTCTCTGGTGTTGGGGCGCCACCGGGATGCGCGGGACCAACAACGACCCTGTTTTGATCACCGGGCTCCCCCCGATCGAGCGCGCGTTCGTGGGCTCGAACGCGACCTGCGCAGTGGATCGAACGGGCGAGGTCTGGTGCTGGGGCGACAACGAGCTGGGACAGCTCGGTCGCGGCACGGTCAGCGCCGAAGGGGTCTCGGAGCGCATCCCGATGCGAGTCTCCTGGGACTGAGCGTTTTTCGCGGGCAGCCAGCGAACAACTACGCCGCGCGCCAGAGGCAGGTGCGCTCGATCGCCAGCGCCGCCTCGATTGCGCTCGAGGCCATCACGAACACGTCCGAGCGCGCTCCGGCCACCACGTTCCAGTCGCCCGGCGCGCAGTCGAACGCCAGCTCGACGTGGGTCCGACCGTCGCGCTCGAAGTGGGTCCGCGGGACATCGCAATGCACCACGGTGCGTCCCGTCGGCGCACGATTGAGCGCCACCACCTCGACCTGCCAGCCGCGCTGACGCAGTGCCGCGAAGACCTGCCGATGCCGAGGATGCCGGGCCGCCACGAGCGAAACGTCTGCCACCCCTTCGACCTCGGTGACGACACCGATCGGGGTGTTGCGACGGCGGCGAAGGAAAGGGCTGCTCTCTCGGGTCGGTTCCATGAGGCGGCCCTATCCAAGATTGATGCCATCGGCATTCGCACGCAGTCATTAGGATTATCGCCGATCGACATTTCATCCGTGGGTTTGATCCGCCGAAGTTGCAGTGGCGACACCCCATGTGCGGTGGAAACCCGACGCCTCCGGCGCGATCCCCGAGACGTGTCACCATCGGCCCCGATGACGTCCCTCCTTCAGTACGAACTCATGGGTGAAGTCGCGGTCCTCCGCATGGACGACGGCAAGGCCAATGCGCTGTCCCCCGCGATGCTCGAGGCGCTGGGCGACGGTCTCGATCGGGCGGAGCGCGAAGCCAAGGCGATCGCGTTGTTGGGACGGCCAGGACGCTTCTCGGCGGGCTTCGATCTGAAAGTGATGATGAGCTCGCCCGAGGCGGCCGTCGGCCTGGTGAAGTCGGGCGGCGAGCTCTTCTTGCGGATCCTCATGCACCCGCAGCCGGTGGTCATGGGCGTGACGGGTCACGCGCTCGCGGGCGGCGTGCTTCTCGCGGCGTGCGGCGACGTTCGCATCGGGACCCGCGGCGAGTTCAAGCTCGGGCTCAACGAGATCGCCATCAGCCTCCCGGTGCCGATCTTGGCGCACGAACTAGCGCGGATGCGCCTCGATCCTCGGCGGTTGGATGAGGCGACGCTGCTCGGGACGACCTACGACCCCGAGGGCGCCAAGGACGTGGGCTGGCTCGATCGACTGAGTGCGCCTGAGAACCTGGAGGCGGACGTGCTCGCCGAGGCCATGCGCATCGCGGCTTTCTCCGGATCGCACTACGCGCTGACGAAGAACACCCTGCGTCGCGAGACCGTCGGCTACATCCGACGCACCGTCGACGAGAACCTCGCGGCGTTCGCCGCCGCCAAGCGCTGACGCGCGCGATCACGGGGCGGTGATGCCCAGCTCACGCATCCGTCGCCACAGGGTGACCCGGCTCAGGCCGAGGATTTGGGCGGCGCGGGCGCGGTGTCCGGACGCTCGCTCCAGCGCGCGGCGGATCCGCGCCACCTCAGGGGACTCGGCGCTCGAGGCGGTCAGCGGCGGGAGCGGCACCTCGATCGCGAGCTCCGGATGTCCAATCTCGGTCGGGAGCTCGTCGAGCTCCAGCACCGGTCCCTCACCAATGACGTAGGCGTACTCGAGCGCGTTGCGCAGCTCGCGTACGTTACCGGGCCACCCGTACTGATCGAGCGCGTGCGAGGTGTTCGGCGCGATGCGTGCGACCTGCCGACCCCCTTCGGTGTTCAGCACTTCGAGCAGCTTCTGGCTGATCAGATCGATGTCCGCGACGCGCGCGCGCAGCGGAGGCAGGTAGATCGGGACGACCCTCAGTCGGTACATCAGGTCCGCGCGAAAGGTCCCTTGGGCGACCGCTTGGCGGAGCGACTGGTGGGTGGCGGCGACGATGCGCACATCGACCGGTTGGGGAACACGAGCGCCGACGGGGATCACCGTACGCGTCTCGAGCACCCGCAAGAGCTTGCTCTGGAGCTCGAGCGGCATCTCACCGAGCTCATCGAGAAACACCGTGCCGCGGTGGGCCGAACGAAAGAAGCCAGGCTGGTCCTTGTGCGCGCCGGTGAACGCCCCGCGCACGTGTCCGAAGAGCTCGCTCTCCAGGAGATTTGCTGGGACGGCCGCGCAGTTGATCGCGGCGAAGGGGCCAGCGCTGCGCGTCGAGCGTTCGTGGATGGCGCGCGCCACCAGCTCTTTGCCGGTCCCGGTCTCACCGCGGATCAGCACGGTCACGTCGCGCTGCGCCGCGCGCTCGACGATGTGAAACACCCGCTTCATCTCCGGACTCCGCGTCCACAGGCCCGAGAAGAAGAGAGGCGCGCTCGGTCCTTCCGCTTCCTCCGCGTCCAGCAGCAGGACCCAGCCGATCCTTGCTCCATCGCGATCGATCGGCGTCGCGCGGATGCAAAGCTTCCGCGAGGGCTCGCCCTTGGTGAGCGCCGGACGATGGATGGTGCCCGTCACGGGCACGCCGCGCGCCAGCGCCTCGGCGATCGGTCGGTTGGTGGCCCCACCGCAGAGCAGGCGCGGTGCCGAGACACCCGCTGGCAGATCGGTGCCGACCAGGGCGAGGGCTCGCCCTTGGTGAGCGCCGGACGATGGATGGTGCCCGTCACGGGCACGCCGCGCGCCAGCGCCTCGGCGATCGGTCGGTTGGTGGCCCCACCGCAGAGCAGGCGCGGTGCCGAGACACCCACTGGCAGATCGGTGCCGACCAGGGCGAGGGCTCGCGGCGTCGCGCGCACCACGGCGAGCGAGCTGTCCAAGACGATGGCGGCACCGCCGAGATCTTCGAGCGCTGCATCGAGGATCGACGCGGTCCCCTCGAAGTCGCTACGGACGTTTCGCGAGCGTTTCACCAGCGACGGTTGTAGCAGCAACCCGTACGCGTGGGCGCCGCGCACACGGCTACCAGGCGGAGGCCGGCCCGAGATCGTGGACCTCGGAGAAGCCGCTTCGACGGAGCAGGGCCGCCGCGCTCGAAGAGCGCACGCCGGACGCGCAGAAGACGACCAACGCGCGGGATCGATCGAGTTCACCCAGGCGCTGAGGTAGCGAGCCTACCGGGATGTTCCTCGCCGACGGCAGCGAGCCGCCTTTGAACTCGTCCAGGCTGCGGACGTCGAGCAGCTGCGCGCCGGCGGCGACCTTGGCGCGAGCGTCCGCGCCCGAGATGCGTCCCCGCGCCGCCATCGCGTAGCGGACGACGAAGATCAGGGCGAGGCCGCCCAGGAGCCAGTAGAGGAGGTCTTGGGGCATGGCGGCTAGTACGCAGTCATCGTGCAGATGTCGAGCACCTCGTGACCGCGAGCTCGCAGGAGCTGGGCCGCCGTCGCGCTACGCCCTCCGCTCTTGCAATGCACCACGATGAACGCCTCTGCCGGGAGCTCGCAGCAGCGCGCGGCCAGCACTTGCACTGGAATGTTGAGGGCTCCGTCGAGGTGCCCCTCGGCGAACTCCTCGGGGGTACGAACGTCGAGCAGGATGGCGCCTTGGGCGACACGATCGCGGCCTGGGGAAGTGGACATGATTTTCCTTTTCTGAGGACGCAAGTCGCGTCGACACCCGCGTCGTTGCGAGCGTCGTGCCACACCGGATGCCCCAAGATGAGCGCACGACGGCCTCAGGCGCGGGCCGCACGGAACACTGTGAAACGCGTATGCAACATCATGAAACGCTCGCGCCAACGAAACCCGGGTGATCCGGCCCGCTGCGCCGGCATGGGCGTTGCGGTGTACACGGTCGATACAACACGAACGACACGAGGTCCCATGCGCCTGCACCAGCTCTACGACGACGACTCCTCCACCTACTCCTACCTGCTCGCGGACGAGGCGAGCGGCGACGCAGTCTTGATCGATCCGGTGCTGGACCAGCTGCCGCGGGATCTGGCGTTGATCGCGTCCTTGGGGCTGACGCTCCGCTTCGCGCTCGACACCCATGTCCACGCCGACCACGTGAGCGCCGCGGGCGCGCTGCGCGAGCGCCTGGGGATCGAGACCGTGATCTCCGAGCGCGGCGGCGCGCCCTGCGCCGACCGACAGGTGAAGGGAGGGGATGTGCTGCATTTCGGGCGCTACGGGCTCGAGGTCCGCGAGACACCCGGACACACCGACGGCTGTCTCACGTACGTGACCCTGGATCACGCGATGGCGTTCACCGGTGATGCGCTCCTCATCCGCGGTACGGGTCGCACGGACTTTCAGCAAGGGAACCCGCGGCGCCTCTACCGCTCGGTGCATCAGGCGATCTTCACGCTTCCCGACGACTGCGTGATCTATCCGGCGCACGACTACCACGGTCGAACGAAGACCACGGTCGGTGAGGAGAAGGCGCTCAATCCCCGACTGGGGAGCGGCAAGACCGAGGACGAGTTCGTCGCGATCATGAGCGAGCTCGCGCTTCCTCGGCCCCGACTGATGGACATCGCCGTCCCGGCGAACCTGCAGTGCGGTCGCACCGAGTCGGGCGAACCGCTGCCCGAGCCGAAGGGCAGCTGACGTGATCGTCGTCGCGGCCCTGCTCTCGCTGGTGATCGGGATCTCACTCGGTCTGCTCGGCGGGGGCGGCTCGATCCTGACGCTGCCCATCCTCCGTTACGTGCTGGGGATGGAGGCACACGACGCGATCGCTGTCTCGCTCTTGGTGGTCGGCGTCACCAGCGCCGCGGCCGTGATCCCTCACGCGCTTCGAGGTCGGGTGCGTTGGCGGACCGCAGGCGTGTTCGGCGTGGCTGGGATGCTCGGCGCATTCGGCGCAGGTCGGGTCGCGCACCTGATTCCCTCCGCTGTCCTCTTGGCGCTCTTTGGGGCGATGATGTTCGTGACCGCGATAGCGATGCTCCGGGGACGCGTGGTGACTGCCACAGACCCGAAGGAGCCCACGGGTGAACTCCCCTGGATGAAGGTCATCGGGGAGGGGCTCGTGGTCGGAGCCAGCGCCGGGCTGGTGGGCGCGGGCGGAGGCTTCTTGGTGGTCCCAGCGCTCGTCTTGCTGGGCGGGCTTCCGATGGAGATCGCAGTCGGGACCTCGCTGGTGGTGATCTCGATGCAGTCGCTCGCCGGCTTCGCGGGTAACTGGGGCCACGTGGACATCGACTGGCCGATCGCAGGGCTGATCACCGCCTTTGCGGTGGTGGGCAGCTTCGCGGGCAGCGCGTTGGCGACACGGATCGCCCCCGATCGCCTCCGAAAGGGCTTCGCGTGGTTCGTGGTCGCGATGGCCTTCTTTCTCTTGGGCCAAGAGGTGCCTCGCGCGTTCGGGGTCGAGCCGGACATGCGCTGGGTGCTCGGCGGGAGCACGCTCGGCGTCCTATTGCTCGCCGGCGGCGTTGGATGGCGGGGCCTGGTGAGCCGTCCCGCGCCTTCATCCTGAGCGCGCGTCAGACCGGCTGGGCTACCGCGAACTTCAGGCGGGGCGCGTCGAGCGACCGAGGACGCCGAGCGTCTTCGAGCACCGCGCGCGCGGCGGCGGGGAGGCTCTCGAGCCAGAGCTCGTCGGCGCCCAGATCGCGGTGCACCCGCGACAGGCGCGCCGGCAGCGGCGGCGGGATCAGCGGCACGTCGGAACGCACCAGCCGCGGGTGCACCAACGTCATCTCGTCATCCCAGTCGTCGGCGGTCGCGTCCATGGCACGACCCACTCAGCACCGAGCGTGCCGTGCTTTGAACGTTACTTTCCCCAACGAGGGCGTGGAGAACGAGGCCGTCCGGCCAGCCGGGTAGCCACCTCGGGTGGCCACCGCGTCCGTCACTCGTCGTCGAAGCGACGCAGCTCGTCATCGAGCTGCTGATCGAGCTCGGCGTCGTTCGCGCCAGGATTCAGCGGGATCGCGCCTGAAGCCATGCGTCCCTCGGTCTGCCAGCGGCGCGCCAGGACATAGAGCCCGATCAACCCCATCACGATCCCGAGCAGCGGCAGGGCCCAGACCAAACGGTCCATCCCGGCGTCCGCGGGGATGGCGATGGCCGACGGTCCATACTGCTCGCGGTACTCCTCGGTGATCTGGGCGATACTCGCGCCAGCGGCCAAGCGCGCGCGCAGCGCGGTGCGCGCGTCATCGGCGACGCTGCAGGTGCAGCTCGAGAGCGGCAGACGGGGACAGTCACCACAGCGACAGAGCAGCCGGGTGAAGAGCTGGCGTTCGGTAGGGTCGGTGATCGTCACGTTGCCCGCGTGCAGGCTCGATGTCTCGTCTTGGGCCCGGGCCGAGCTGGCCGCGAACGCGATCGAGAGCGCAGCGCCCACCGCGAGCAAGATCAACGTCGCAGCGAGCGCAGGCCGGAGGCCTCCGGTCATCGCGGGACGCGTCTCGGTCTCTTCACCCAAGATGTCCTTGAGCGAAGGGAAGGCGGCGACGAAGACCCCGAGCAGGGCGACCAGACCGCCCACCCAGATCCACCACACGAAGGGCCGCACGATCACCCTCACGGTCGCGTTCCCCGTCGAGTCGATCGACGAGAGGATAGCGTAGAGGTCCTGACCCGGAGTGCTGCGAATGGCGACCTCGGAGGTCGGCATGTCGGGGTGGGTCCGGTAGAGGAACTTCGCGGGCGACATCGTGCCCAGCGAGCGCTCGCCCTCGTGCACATCGAGATCGACGAAGAGCATCTCGCGGCCGATGTCGATCTCGTCGCGCGATCGATCGAACTCGAAGGTGAAGCCCGCGACGCTGAGCACCTCGCCGGGGGCCACCGAAGCTTCGCGCTCCTCGTCGTACGCCGCGCCCATGAACCCGAGGAACGAGAGCACCACGCCGATGTGCACGGTGTAGCCGCCGAAGCGGCGACGCGCCCGGGCCACCACCTGGGGGAACGCAGCGAGGACACCTTCGTTCGAGGTGCGCATGCGCGCGGCGGTGGCGCGCCCGAACTCTTGGAACACGGTCCCGAGCACAAAGGCGCAGATGCTGGTGCAGGCCAGGGGCGACCAGCCGTGGAGCCACGCGAGGACGTCGCCGGTCACCGTCTCGTAGATGGGCTCGCTCTCGTAGAAGGGCGGGTAGCCCAGCATGCTGCCGAACGCCGCGTGCGCGGAGCCGACGACGAGCAGAGAGATGACCGGGATGCGGAAGGCATCGAGCAGGTTCTTGCCGCTCGCCTTGCGCCACGCGACCACCGGGCCGACGCCCATGAGGAACAAGAGACAGAGACCGAAGGGCACCATCCACTGGTTGTAAAAGCCAGGACCGACGGTGACGGTCTCGCCCCGCACGGCCTCGGTGATCAGCGGGAAGGTCGTCGAGACCAGCACGAAGACCAACATCCCGAGGAGGATCCAGTTGTTCAGGAGGAACGCGAACTCGCGCGAGAGGATCGACTCGATGTTCCCGGGACGACGGCCGATCGGCATGCGATCGCCCTCGATCCGGATGCGGACGATCTCCACCAGCTTGGCGTAGAGCATGATCACGCCGGGGAGCACGAAAGCGCAGAAGCCCACGAAGATGTCGGAGCCGTCGATGAGGCGCCCTCTGAGCTCGGGCAGGCGCCACGCGACGAGCGTGATGAAGACCACCAGCAGCAGCACCATGTACCAAGCGAACCAGATGCCGATATCGGAGCGCGCGAAGCTGTGCACGCTGGCGATGAGGCCCGAGCGGGTGAGGAACGTCCCGAAGATGGTGAGGAAGAACGCGCCCAAGATGAGCGAGACGTTCCAGACCTTCAGCATCCCGCGGCGCTCTTGGATCATCACCGAGTGCAGGTACGCGCTGGCCAAGAGCCACGGCATGAACGACGCGTTCTCGACCGGATCCCAAGCCCAGTAGCCGCCCCAGCCGAGCTCTTCGTAGGACCAGAACATCCCCAGCATGTTGCCCAGGGTGAGGAAGCCCCACGCGAGCAGCACCCAGCGGCGCGCGGCGCCGATCCACTCGTCACCCAAGCGGCCGGTGACCAGCGCGCTGACCGCGAGTGACGCCGGGATAGCCCACCCGGTGAGGCCCATGTAGAGAGCGGGCGGATGGATCGCCATCCAGTAGTTCTGAAGCAGGGGATTGAGTCCCTCGCCGTCGATGGGCGCAGTCACGCTGTGCGCGGTCGCGAACGGGTTCGCGGCAAAGAGCATCAAGACGGCGAAGAACGCGAAGACGCTCGCGAGCGAGGCGAACGCGACCGCTTGGAGCGCGAGGTAGCGCTTGCGGATCCAGAGGGTGAAGCCGAGCGAGTAGCCCCCGAGCAGAAAGCTCCACCAGAGCAGCGATCCATCCTGCCCGCCCCAGAGCGCGGTCCAGAGATAGAGCGGCGACATGGTGCGGTCGCTGTAGTGCTGGACGTAGCGGATCCGGAAGTCGTGCGACTGGAACGCGTAGGCCAAGAGGAACACGGCGGCGACGATCGTCGCGATCATCGTGTACATGCCGCCGCGCACCGCGGGCAGAAGGTGGGGGCGACCCCGCGCGGCGCTGACCGCGACGGAGAAGGTCCAAGCGGACGCGAGGAGGATCGCCCCAATGAGCAAGTTGCCCAGCGTAGGCACGTCGATCGGCATCATGCGACCCCGAGGGTACGCCGGATCAGTGTCGAGAGCCCGCCCAGGAAGATCGGGGGCAACCGCGGAGGCGAGGGTTCGATGAGCGGCGCCTACGAGGTCAGACCATGGGCGAACGATTCGGCGGCTACGAGCTACACGACAAGTTGGGTGAGGGAGGGATGGCGGAGGTCTTTCGCGCCAGCCGCCGAGGCGAAGGGGGCTTCGTTCGGACGGTCTGTATCAAGCGGCTGCTGCGGCACATCGAGGCCGACGCCGCGATGGCCGCCTCCTTCGGCGACGAGGCCCGGATCATGGCTGCGCTGCATCACCCGGCGATCGTGAGCGTGCTCGAGTTCGGCCAGCACCAGAACCGGACGTTCCTAGCGATGGAGCTCGTCGAGGGGGTCGACCTCCGCAAGATGATCCGCCGCACCGGGCCCCTGCCCTTCGAGCTCGCGATCTACGTGGGCCACGAGATAGCGACCGCGCTCGCCCACGCACACGCGGTGAAGATCGACGGCATCGCCCAGCGGGTGGTGCACCGGGATGTCACGCCCTCGAACGTCCTCATCTCGGTCGATGGCACGGTGAAGCTGACTGACTTCGGGATCGCCAAGGCCACCACCCGCGCCCAGGTGACGCAGCACGGGATCGTGAAGGGAAAGGTCCCTTACATGTCGCCCGAGCAAGCGGTCGGTCAGGAGCTGGATCAGCGCGCCGATCTCTTCGCGCTCGGGGTAGTCCTCTTCGAGTGCATCGCTGGGCGCCGTCCCTACGACGGGCCCAGCGATCTGGAGACGTTCCGGAACGTGCAGAGCGGGGTGCACGAGTCACTCGATCGCTTGGTGCCGAGCACGCCGCGGCCGCTGGTCGAGCTCATCGGGGCGCTTCTTCGTCCTCGACGCGAGGATCGCATCGCGAGCGCGTCCGACGTGGTGGATCTCTTGGGGCGCTTCCCCGTCACGTTGGCGACCCGGCGCGCGCTGCGTGATCGGGTAGCGCGGTGTGAGGGTCCAAATCGGCGACCCGCGGTGAGCGCGCGGAGCAACCCGCTGCCTTTCGATAGAACGCCCGGCGCGCTGATCGAGCCCGCCTCCACGCGCGCAGTGAAGGCGCAGCGTGCTCCGAACCGTTCGATCACCGAGGCAATGTCTCCCACCGCGATAGGTCGTTGTCTGGCGGACGAGCGCGCGGTGCCTGAGCTGGCGATCGAGATCGAGGTGATGGCGCCGCGCGGCGCGTCGTCCGTGGAGATGAGCGCGGCGCGCGAGGCGGTCGCGCGAAGCGAGGTGACGGAGCGGGACGTGCGTCGCAAGAAGCGGCCAGCGAGCGTGGAGCTCAGCCGAGGCGCGATGATCGCGATGACGATCGCGTGGATCACGTTGTCGTCGATCTTGGGCGGGCTGGCCGCGCAGCTCTTGCCCAATGTAGGCGTGGCCCGCGCGCTCCCCGCGGCGATCTCGGGCCCCTGACCTCGATCGTCTAACGCGCGACTTCGATGGCGGACGCCTCGCCCGAGCGGACCTCGAGGCGGTAGCGGCTGTTCGCCGTCTGTACGTAGAACACGTCTTTGCCGCACATACGGAGCACCCGGCGCACCGGCGTGGTGACGTACTCGTGCAAGCCATCGGGGAACTCGATGACTAAGACGGCCCCTTTACGCGGAGGTCGGAGCAGGCGGCCTATTACGGCGCGACCGGGCTTCCGACCCATTTTGCGCAGGACCACGTCCACGACGGGCGAAGCTAGCATGATCACTCCGGTCCGGGAAGAAGCACGATGCAGGAAAGCCCGTGCCGCGTCGCGTCAGGCCTCAGTCGATCATCCCCTGGAGGAACCAGTGCCCAGTGCTCTGGTCGCGGAAGAGCCAGAGGATCGCCCCGTCTTCTCGCTCTGCGTAGAAGTAGTCGCGCAGGAGCAGGCCCTCGGACCACCAGCCCGACTGCACCCGGTAGGGGCCGACGAGGCGCATCAAGGTGCCGCCGATCTTGGGCAGCCCTCGCCCATCGGAGGGAAGCGCCCAGGGGGTAGGGAGCACTCGGCGCATCAGCCGAGGCTCGGTGGACGCGGGCGCCAGCTCCACCCTGGGCCGAGGTTGCTCCATCGATCGATCAAAGGTGGGGTCGCGAGGCCGGATCGGCTCCCAGCGGAAGGTCGCCTCGGGTGCCCAGCTGCTCTCGAGGCTGGCTCGGGTCACGGCGTCGTCGCCGAACACCGCGCGCAGACGAGAGAGGCCTCGAGCGAGCGCAGAGGGATCGCGGCGACGGGCGCTCTCGGTCAAGAGGAGCTGGGTCCCTGAGAGCTCGGTGGGCTGCGCCTCGAGCTTCAGACGGGTCACCCGCGCCGGCAGCTCCAGGACCTCGAGCTTCAGGCGCATCAGCTCGGTGAGCTGGGTGACGTCGCGGCTCGCGACCGCGGGCTCGAGCACGAACGTGACCGGCGGGCGCGGCACCAGGTTCACCGCGTGCTCCAGCGAGAGGGTGAGGCTGAGCGCGCCCAGCGCCATGCGCCGCTCGATGAGCGAGGCCATCAGCGCGTGCAGCGCGCCCTTGGTGCAGAACAAGAGCCGCGCGCGATCGTCGTCGGGCGGATCGATCTCCGCCTCGATCTCGATGGGAGAGGCGGGCGCGACCGGACTGAGCGGTGGCTCGCCATCTTGAGGATCGCTGGGCTGGCTACGCGAGGAGAACGATCGATGAAAGCGCGCCGCCTCGGGACCCAGGCGAACCGACACCTCGCCGATGGGCAGCGCGAGCAGCTCGCCCAGCGTGCGGACCCCCAAGAGGCGCAGCGCCTCGGCGAGCGCGGGAGAAATCTCCAGCCGATCGAGTGGCGTCGCGGCGGCGCGCTTGCGCTCTTCGTCGATCGAGGCGAGCACCACGATGCCGTTGCCGCGATCGTTCTCGGCCGCGCCCTTCTTAGGAGCACCGTTCCTAGGAAGACCGCGCGCCACGGCGAGCGCGGGCATGCGCCGAAAGCCCACCACCACCGTGCCCAAGAGATCGAGCACATCCAGCGCGCTCTGCGCTTCTTGGGCCCAGCGCTGGTAGCTGGAGAAGAGCGCCAGCATCCCTTTGGGATCCACCCAGATGACCGACGACATCACCGCGTCGGGCTCGACCCGAGGCGAGAGACGGTGCAGCGCCCCCACCAGCTCGGATCGCACCTCGGCGATGCGCTCGAGCGCGACGGGCGCGGCGCGGAGCTCGCGAGAGATCGCCAGCGCGGCTGCGTAGCGCATGCCCGGCCTCACCCCGAGATCGCGCGCGCTTCGAGACACCGAGAGCACGCTCGCCTGCGGCCGATCCTCCGCGATCACGGCCAGGGGGAACGGCGCCCACGCGGGATGATCGCGGCGCAAGATCTGGAGCGCGAGAAGAGGGATGTCGATGCAGACGATCCGCGCGTTCATCACTGCCTCATCACGGAACCCGACCTCATCACGGAACCCGACCTCATCACGGGACCCGACGGAGCCGCGGCGGCTCGCGCTCCGAGCGCAACACGCGTGGCAGGCGACTTCCGGCCGGACCTCGATGTGGCTCTGCGGGCAGGACCCGATGGGCGAGCACGCCGCTCTTGTCCTTGAGCACGCGGGTGCGGACCACGAGCTCTCCATCGGGCTGGCGCTCGCGGTAGAGACCGAGACGCACCGAGACCAGCGGCCCCATCGATGGACCCGTTTCTTCTCGCTCGGGATCGGGATGGCTCAGCAAGATCAGCCGCGCCTCGTGGGTCCGAAGGATCCCCGAGAGGCGCCCCTGCCAAGCCGTGCTGCGCTGGCTGGGGGATGAGGCGAGCTTCCAGCTGTCGAGGACCACCGCGCCGAACGCGCCAGTACGCAAGAGCAGCTCCGCAGCCTGAGGACCTCGATGGAGCACGTGCGCGTCGAGCTGCACTATCACCAGCGTGCGCAGATCGATCCCCGCCTCCACCAGATCGGGGGGATAGAGGCCCGCATCCCGGGTGGTCACCCAGGCGACGGGATCGCCCGAGGCCTGCACCTGCGCGAGCAACCGCGCGGCGAGCGTGGTGCGGGCCTGCCCGGAGAGCTCGAGGATCCTCCCAGGCGGCGCCAGCGCGAGCAGTGCGAGCGCCTCGTCCTTCGAGGCTCGCTCCGAAGAGAGAGCTCGCGACTCGAGAGCAGGCGACTCGAGAGCAGGCAGCGCGTGGAGAGGTGGCATGAGGACTGGATCGAGTGACTGAACACTCGAACAGTGTCAAGACGCCGGGCCGCATCCTCGACTGACGCCGCTAGGAGCCGGTAATGTTCTATTTTTTCGTCGGGTCGCTGGGCACGATGACTGGCATGCCTGTCTTGGGTGGGGCGATCGAGAGCAGCGGCGCGGAGAGCGAGCCGCTGGAGCTCTGCGCCTTGCGCTCGTCGGGCGGTGGCCATCCCCACTCGATCCGCTTGGCCTCGGCCCACTCCTTCGACGCCAGCAGCACCGAGATCCACCGGGTCTCGGGCGCGAGCTCGAAGAGCGAGATCAAGAGCAACGTGAGCGGCACCGCGAAGAGCGCGCCGAGCGGCCCCCAGAGCCAGCCCCAGAAGAGCATCGAAACGAAGACCATCAAGGCGGAGATCCCCAGCGCGCCACCCATGAGCCGGGGCTCGATCGCGTTCCCGACGATCAAGTGGATGGTGAGCTGACCTGCACCCACTGCGATCGCGGCGCCGGGAGAGAGCGTGAGCACGGCGATGGTGGTGCTGGGGATGGTGGCGATGGCCGGCCCGATGCTGGGCACGTAGTTGAGGAGGAAGGTCGCGAGCGCCCAGAGGAACGCGAAGTCGACCCCCGCGAAGTAGAGGAGCAGACCCACCATGGTCGCGACCAGAAGCGAGATCCCCGTCTTCACGAAGAGGTAGCGCTGCACCATCTCCGCGGCGCGAGTGAAGCGTTCCAGGCGCGAGCTGGCGCCCAAGAGCATCGCAAGCTTGCGCTTGAAGGGCGCGACCTCGAGCAGGAGGAACACCACCAACATGAGAACCAAGAATGCGTTCGAAGCGAGCGACGTCAGCTCCCCCGCCATCTGGGTGAAGAACGAGATCACCGCCTGGGTGTCCGCGAAGAGCGTCAGATCGCCGGAGTCCACGGGGATCCCCCGGTGATGAAGCGCGGTGACCGCCTCGTGATGCAGCCCCGTGAGCGCCGCCTGATAGCGAGGGATGGCCTCGCTCAGCCCGGTGAGTGAGGTGGCGACGAGCGCCCCGACGCCCACCACGATCCCGATGTCCAAGAGACACGTCAGCCCGACCGCCAACGGCGCAGGAACTTTCACGCGCATCAGCGCGCCCATCACCGGCGCCGAGACCGCGGCGATGAACGCAGCAGTCATGATGGGAAGCACCACCGGCCCGATGCGCTGGAGCCCTACCACCACCACCACGAGCGCCGCGAGCACGAGCAGCGTCTTGGAGCTCAGCTCTCCTGGCGCCCGGGGAGACCACCGCACCGATTCGAACGCTTGCTTGTCTGGACCCGCGTTGTCTGCGGTCGGCGGCCCCGCGCTGGGCGCGACGTTCTTGGGGCCTCTGGGCTCCTCGGTACTCAAGGTGACGATCGCTCGACAAGCATCTGTTCGATCCAGGATGTCGCGCTCGGAGTCCGGGGGCTCGCGCGATGATCGCGATAAAAACCCAAGGGGTCCACCAACACCGCCGCAATGTTCGCCGCGTGCGCCCCCACCACGTCCACGCCCGGGATGTCGCCTAGGTAGACGCACCGCTCCGGAGCCAGCGACATGCGGAGCAACGCACGCCGAAAGAGCTCGGGGTCGGGCTTGGACACCCCCTCGTGGTGCGAGTCGATCACCACTTCGATGTGCGGAGCCAGGCCCACCCGCTCGAAGAGCTCGGGCAGCCTGCCCTCGCTGTTGGAGACGACCCCGACGCGGAGCCCTGCGGAGCGAGCTCGCCCGAGGACGTCGATCAATCCCTCCGGCACTCGACGCCAGAGGTTGAAGGCGTCGTGAGCGCGACGCAGGGGTCCAATCATGTCGACCGCGACGGCCTCGGCGACACCAGCCGCCACCAAGAGCGCTCGCAGGTAACGACCCCAACCCTCCTCGTGCGAGACGCCGCTCGCCATGAGCGCCTCGTAGTGACGCTTGGCCTGGCCCTCGACCTCGCGAAGGGTTCGTCCATCGACCGGCGCGCCGTGGCTGGTGACCACGTCGGCGACCGCGAGGTGATCGAGGAACACCAGCGTGTTGCCCGCATCGAGCAACAACGCCTCGAGCGCGTGCGGCGACGGAAGCGGGATCACCTGGAGTCAGCGCGCGCGGCTCAGAGGAACGCGAGGAGCCGCTGGGCGCGCTCGTCTGCGGCCTTGAGGATCTCGGTCGCCTCGTCCTCGGGCACCCGGAGCTTCTTGGTGAGCTCGACGAGGAACGCCTTCTCGTCGTCGCTCTGGTTGCCGTCGATGTACGTGAGGATCACCGCGTGCTGGAGCAGGACCCGGCGATCGGCGGCCGACAGATCGGTGATCGGGATGTCTTCGAGGCTGCGCTTGGTCTTGGCGAATTCGCGGATCTTGTCGGCGTCCTCGGACGCGACGTCGAACGCGCTGACGAGGGCCTCGATCACTTCGGTCTCCTCGGCCTCGACGCGGCCGTCGGCCCACGCCACCGCCACCAGGGACTTGAGCATCGCTTCTTGATAGTCCTGCATCCGCGCGTCCTTTCGCTACTGAGCGGCGCGAACGATAACACGACGCGCGCACGGGATCGCCACCCTCTATGGGTTCGTCAGCGACGACGTTCGAGCAGATCGGGAGAGGGCCGGATCGCCTCGAGCGCGAAGTGCTCGAGCGCTCGTCCGATGCGGTCGTGAGGCTCCTGACCGCGGACCCTCCGCTGGGCCTCCACGTAGTCAGGAAAATAGCGGAGCCGCCGAGGCAGGGCCCGATGGGCCAAGCGCACGCTGGGAATCGACGCCGCGAACACTGCGCGTTCCAGCGGACCGAAGGGCAGCTCGAAGGGCGCGCGCAGCGATGGCGGCATGAGCCCCGCGGTGAAGGTGCGGTACCAGGCTGCGAGCGGCGTGTGCAGCCGACGCGGCGGCTGAAAGAGAAAGTGCCGCATCGCCAGCGCGGGCTGGCTCACGGCGATGGTTCCGCTCGAGAGCATCCGCTCCATGTAGCGAGTGAAGCCTCGGTGGTCGTCGGGCATGACCCGGGAGGGGATCCCGAAGAGGCGCGCGAAGCGGCGCGACTCCTGGTAGTAGCGCTCCTTCTCACCCACCCCGAGCGGCCCGAGCACCAGCTCGAAGACCTGAAGCGCGGTGTCGACCAGCGTCGCGTGCACCCAGAAGAGCGCGTCCTCGTCGTTGGCCTGGTAGCGATCGCCTCGCGCGAACGGCCCGACGTGCTGATCAATGGCGCCGCGGATCTTCTGATGGACCGTGTGTACTCGGCGCGCGGAGTCGATCGCGTGATCGAGGTCGCCGAAGACCATCGCAAAGACGTTCTGAAACGTCCGGCGGAAGCGCCCGATCGGATCGCTCTGGGTCGCCGAGTGCTGACCTATCGCGTGCGCCACGAACGGGTGGGCGAGCTGAAGGAGCGCGGCGCGGCCACCGCCGAGCAAGATCACCGCCTCGCGGTTCACCCGCCAGCTCACGGAACCTGGCCCGTACATCCCCGCACGCGGATCGGGGACCTCACTGCGGAGCGCGCCGATCATCGCCTCGAGATCCTCGCGAGAGACGGTCATCGAAGGATCGTCGGCTACGAGCGCGCTGCTGGCAATGGGCGAAATGGGCTACGGGCTCGCGATCCCGTCTTCAGCCCCCGCCTCGGTCAGGAGGGTGACGAAGCTGCGCATCGACGATGGGCGTCCCGAGGGATCGGGGCGGAGCGCACGATCGATCACTTGAGACAGGGCCCGAGGTGCGTTCGGCCAGACCTGGCGCAGCGGTGGCGCGACCTCGGTGAGCACCCGGACGAGCACGAGCGGCGGCGAGTCTCCAGCGAAAGGCCGCTCGGCCGCGAGCGCCTCGAAGAGCATCACCCCGACCGCCCACACATCGAGCTGCGGTGTGCTGACGACGCTCGACTCGGCCTGCTCGGGCGCGAGATACGCGAGCGAGCGAGCTTCTCTATCTTCGGGGCCGAACGCGGCGAGGCCGAAGCTCGACTCACTGCCCGGCAGGGCCAGCAGCTCTTCGGGGCAGAGGGCGCCATGCACCAGCCCGAGCTCGTGTGCATCGGCGAGGATCCGCATCACGGGGACGAAGATCGCCAGCGCCTCTTCAGGCGCGAGACGTCCGCGCCGATCGAGGTAGTCGCGCAGCGTCCCCGCAGCGTCCACGTCCGTTCGCTGTCCCTCGATGCGCGGCCCAGTCATCGCGCGGACCCTACCAGCCTCGGCCCCCTCCAAGTCCTCGGTGAGCGGCCTTTCGACGCCGTTTCGACAGGTGACGCCATGCGAAAGGTTCCGGGCGAAGACGCTACGGGTCCGAGCGTCGTGCCTCGTCCTCGCGGGTGGCGATCTCGACGGTCAAGAGCTCCAGCGCGCGGCGGAGCTGATAGCGGTAGGTCCCAAAGGGCAGGCGCAGCTCGGCCGCCGCGGCCTCTTGCTTCACGATGCTGGGATCGAGGTAGGTCACCTCGAGGAGGCGGGAGGACGACTCGTAGGCAGGCGCGCTCGCCAGCGCGTGACAGCTCTCGTCCAGGAGCTGCCCCAGCGCCTGCTCCGGGGAGACTCCACCCCGGACCAGCCGATCGACACAAGCGAGACCGAGCATCGCGCTCTTCTTCAGCTCGTGGGGGCGGTGTCGGGCGGCGAGCGCGCTGCGCACCCAGGTCGCCAGCATCGCCTCGTCGAACGCCACCGGATGGGCGCTCGCGCCCACCTTCGCGATCGGCCGGGGTTCGGACATGGCGATGCCGCCGCGGCGCAGGGGGAGTCCTATCGTGTGGGCCAAACGCTCGACGCCCACCGCGCCGACAGCCCCTCCCGCGAGCGCGCGGAGATCCGTCGCGAAGAGCTCGCTCCCTGCCACCCGCACCGCGCCGAGCAGCGGAGCATGCGGGATGAGCTCGGCCGGCAGCACCCCGTAGTAGGTGTTCGCGTCGAACGTCTCGATCGCCAGCATCGAGAGTGCGACGTGCGCTGCCAGGTGCGCCGAGATCAGCGCGTCACGCTTCTGGGTCGAGAAGGTCCGGGCCAGCACCCGGGGAGGCGCGCCGCCCGCGGCCTGTCGCGACAGCTCGTCCGAGGGCGCGCCGTCTTCATCGAGCGCGGCTTCGTCGAGCGCGTCTTCGTCGAGCGCGGCTTCGTCGAGAAGGAGCAGGAGCGCGACCATCGACGGCGCAGCCTGAGGGCGCGCGAGGATCACGACCCGCTCAGGGTGATGGGCGACCAGCTCGGAGAATAACGTCGAGGCCGCTGGCTCGGTGCGCTCGATGAGGAGGCCCGCCAGCTCGAGATCCGCGCCCGAGGCGCGCCGGAGCCGCTCCTGACCTGCGCCCTCCAGGATGGATCCGGTCAGCCCGAGCTCGCTCCGCTGCGCGAAGAGCGCCTCGAGCACGTGGTGGTGTCGGGTGGGCAGGCCCGCGCCATCGACCCGACGCAAGAGCTCGCTCGCTGCGCTCTCTCCGAGCTCGCGCAGCCGCACCGGATCGCGGACCTCCAACTCTCGCTGAAGGGCGTCACGCACCCGAGGGTGAGGGATGAGGCCGCGCACGTCGCGCACCACGAAGGTCAGCGCACCGAGCCATGCATAGAGACCGTGGACGTCGGAGCTGGGGGTGAGGACCCCCGCGAGCATCGCCGCGAGCAGGGGCTCATCCAGCGCGCAGGCGACCGCCATGGCCTCGACCGCATGACGGTGCAGCAGGCTCGGGAGATCCCGGACGATGCCCGCTGCGACCGCGTCCACCAGCTCGTGGGGCGGGCGGTCAGCCAGGGGCGTCGGTCGATCGATGCGGCTCCGCTGGGCCAGCTCCGCCACCGCGCGCGGCAGCCCGGCGGCCAGCACCGCGAGCTCGTCGCGTTGTGCGGCGGGCACGCCCCGGCGAGCGAGGGCATCGACAGTCTCCTCGTCGGTGAGCGGCCGCAGACGAAGCTCACGGGAGATCGCGCTGAGCGCCGAGGCCTGGCCGCCGAGCGCGACGGGATCACGGCTGGTGGTCACCACCAGCAGACGGGCGCCTGCGCGCGGCAGCACCTCGTAGAAGAGCCACGACAGCAGCGCGGGATCGCGGTCCAGCCCATCGACCACCACCAGATCGGCGCGCGCTTCGCGGCCGAGGCCCTCGAGCGGCGCGTCGAAGAGCGCGCGCTCGAGGCTGGCCTCGTCCTTCTCCAGCTCGCCCGCGCTGAGCCACACGATCCGGCTCCCCGCGCTGCGCGCCCGCTCGGCGAAGACCTGGAGCAGGGTGGTCTTGCCCATGCCGCCGGGGCCCAGGCAGGTCACCAAGCGAGGCTCGTTCTGAGCGGTCGCCTCGGCCAATGCGCCTTCCAGCAGCTTCAGCGCGGGGGCACGCCCCACGAACGAGCGCAGGAGCGCTTGGTGCGCCGCACCCAAGAACCCGACCTTGCTGCGCTTGCCCTTCTCGACCACTGGCAACGCGAGAGTCGTTCACCGGCCGGGCACTGTCCAGAGCGAGCAAGGGCATCCATGGGGGCGCGCGTCGATCCGGAGAGCGAGAGCAGGATCCAGCGAGCACCGCGCCGACGCCTCACCGCATGGGCACCCCTCACACAGCCTGACCCATCCCCTCCGGCGCAGGATTTCGGAGCGACGCACCATCAGCGCGCTATTCGCGGGCGCCTCGCTTGTGCGATGATGGCTCCGCCTGAAGGAGGCACATGTTCGTCAAGTCGCGGTGGCGCTCGGAACGGATGGGTAAAGAGGCGACGCTCTGTCGCTGGGGCAAGTTCGGACAGCCGGTGCTCGTCTTTCCTACCGCAGGCGGTGACGCCGAGGAGATCGAGCGCTGGCAGATGATGCAGGTCCTCGATCCCCTGCTCCAAGCGGGCCGGATCAAGATCTACTCGTGCGACTCGGTCGCCGGACAGGCCTGGTTCAGCAAGGAGGGCACCCCCGCCCACCGGATGTGGATGCAGAACCAGTTTCACCAGTACATCAAGCACGAGGTGGCGCCCGCCATCCATCGCGACTGCGGCGCCGAGCTCCCCATCTGGACCACCGGCGCCTCCATCGGCGCCTTCCACGCGGTCGCGGTGACTTGCCGCTTCCCCAACCTCTTCACCCGCGCGATCGGGATGAGCGGGACCTACGACATCATGCGGTTCATCGAAGTCGACAAGTACACCGAGGACTATTTCGTCAGCTCGCCGCTGCAGTTCGTGCCGACGCTCTCTGGGCCGCATCTCGAGCGCCTGCGGCAGAACTTCATCCTCTTGGCCTCGGGCGCCGGCCGCGCCGAGAACATGGGCGAGACGTGGGCCATGGCGAACGTGCTCGGCAAGCAGGGTATCCCCAACCGAGTCGATCCGTGGGGGGCCGACGTGCATCACGACTGGATGACTTGGCGGGCGATGCTGCCCAAGTACCTCGGTGAATGGACCGAACCGGGCGCCGACCCGAGGAAAGGCTGAAGCGGATGGAAGACACCCGCGATCACAAGAAGGTCGAAGGCGAGCTCGAGGGCGAGGTCCGCCGTCAGTTCACTCGCGCGCTGCTCGGCGATCTGCGCGCCATGGAGCAGATGATCGAGAACGGTCTGTTCGAGACGGGGACGCCCCGCATCGGCGCCGAGCAGGAGATCTTCCTGATCGACCGCTCGTATGGCCCGACCGACGGAGCGCTCAAGGTGCTGGAGAAGGTCAACGACCCGCACTTCACCACCGAACTCGGCCAGTTCAACCTCGAGATCAACCTCGATCCCCAGCCCTTCTCCGGCAAAGGCCTCTCCATCATGGAGAGCCAGCTACAAGGGCTCCTCGAGAAGACCCGCACCGTCTGCAACGAGCTCGACATGGAGCCGGTGTTGGTGGGGATCCTGCCCACCATCCGAAAGACCGATCTCGGTCTCGAGCACATGGTGCCCTCGCCTCGCTACATGGCGCTGAACCGTGCGATGACCGCGGCGCGCGGCGAGGCCTACGACTTCTCGATCAAGGGCATCGACGAACTCAACGTCAAGCACGACTCGGTGATGGTCGAGGCGTGCAACGCGAGCTTTCAGGTCCACCTCCAGGTCGACCCGGACAAGTTCGCCCACCTCTACAACGTGGCGCAGCTGATCGCGGCACCGGTGCTGTCGGTGGGCACCAACTCGCCCGTGCTCTTCGGCAAGCGGCTGTGGAACGAGACCCGGATAGCCCTCTTCGAGCAGGCGGTCGATACCCGCTCGCCCGGAATGCATCTGCGCGACACCTCGGCGCGGGTCTCGTTCGGTAAGCGCTGGACCCAGAAGAGCGTGCTCGAGATCTTCAAGGAGGACGTCGCCCGCTTCCGCACGTTGGTGGGAACGGATCTGGACGAGAACGCGATCGAGACGCTGGCGCGTGGGGCGATCCCCCAGCTCAAGGCGCTCCGTCTCCACAACGGGACGGTCTACCGGTGGAACCGCGCCTGCTACGGCATCCATGAGGGCAAGCCTCATCTGCGCATCGAGCTGCGGGTGTTGCCCAGCGGTCCCACGGTCGTCGACGAGATCGCCAACGCGGCGTTCTGGCTCGGCCTGATGAGCGAGTTCGGCGCCACCGCGGGGGACGTGAGCCAGCGCCTCGAGTTCGCGCATGCGCAGGCCAACCTCTACGCGGCAGCGCGTGAAGGACTCGGCGCGCGCTTCACTTGGCTGGACGACGAGGAGGTGCTCGCGCAGCCCTTCGTGCTAGACAAGCTCCTGCCCGCGGCCGAGAGCGGCCTTGCGCGCGCAGGTATCGACGCCGTCGACTCCGCCAAGTACCTCGGCATCATCGAGCAGCGGGTGCGCACCATGCGAACCGGCGCGCGCTGGATGCTCCAGTCGCTCAACGACATGAAGGAGCGCGCGAGTCCGGGCGAGAAGCTCAACGCGCTCGTCGCCGCGACGGTCGCTCGGCAGAAGACCGGTCGCGCAGTGCACGAGTGGGAGCGCGCGCGCCTGGATGAGGTGGTGAGTAGCAAGACCAGCTACCACAAGGTCAGCCAGTACATGACCACCGACATCTTCACGGTGCAGCCGGATGACGCGGTGGAGCTGGTCGCCGACCTGATGGGCTGGGAGCGCATTCGGCACGTGCCCGTCGAAGATGGGCGGGGCCACTTGGTGGGTCTGGTGAGCTACCGGGCGCTGCTCCGCTACTTCGCGGATCGAAGCAAGGGTGGCAAGCCCGCCGATGCGGGGTCGACCCCGGTGTCGGACATCATGCGCACCGACGTACAGACCATCACCCCGGACACCCCGACACTCGACGCGATCCGCTTGATGCGCACGCTGCGCATTGGTTGTCTCCCGGTGATCCAGGACGGCCACTTGGTCGCGATCGTCACCGAGGAAGACTTCATGGGGATTGCGAGCGAGCTCCTCGAGAAGCAGATCGGCTGACGCGAGCGAGGTGTATTGCCCGCTCGGGGGACACTCGAAGTCGACACGGGGACATAGGCCGCAGGTGTCGTCGACGTTGTCGATCGCCTCGTCCACCCGACAGGCGCGGGCGCCGTCGCAGATCCGCACCACCGGATCGCCGCTGCAGCTGCCGAGGCCGTCACAGCCGCAGGCGACCACCTGCGCCACGCCGCTTCGGCAGCTCACCACCCGCTCGACCCGAAAGTCGCAGTCGCGGCGCGATCCGCCGCCCGGGGTCACGCAGGGATCCGTCACCGTACTGCTGATGACGCCGCTGTCGCCGTAGGGGTCGTGCGCCGCATAGCAGGCCGAGGCCATGACGATCGAGAAACCGAGCAACGTCCGAAGCGCGCTCATCGCGCCTGCCTCACGTAGTCGGCGGCGAGCTGTGCGGCGCGGGAAGCACACCAGTCCATCCGCTCGGCTATCGACGCATTCCGGAGGCTCGCGGCGCGGGTGAGGTGCACGTCGATCTCGTCGGTCTCGGCGCCGCCCGTGCCGTAGACCAAGCGTGCGTCGAGGGTGGAGTCCATGGTGACCATGAATCGATAGAAGCCCATCTCGATCCGGGTGGGGCGCACCACGACCTGATGGGACTCGGCGCCTGTCGCGCGACGCACGGCGATCCCGTCACGGCCGAGCTGCGCTGCGAGCTCCAGGAGGAAGTGCTCCTCCATCGAAGTCCGCACCGCGAGGTAACTGGCCTGCTCGTCCGGCGGCTGGGTCGCGAGCCACTGGGCCTCGAACATCCCTCCCATCATCAGCGCGGAGTAGTCGAAGACCACGGCGAGCGAGGTCATCCCGTGCAAGGCCGAGGGCGGGCCCGAGGCCCGGATCACCCGCCAAGGCGGACCACATCCCAGCGAGCCGAGGACCAAGAGGAGCATCAAGAGCGGAGCGAAACGTCGAGTCACCGGCCGAGGGTACACCGAGCCCGAGGGCGCACTCGCCCAGCGCCCGACTCACAGCACGCAGCCGGGCACCACGAGGCTCATGCCGAGCGCCGCGTTCTCGAGCTGTGCGAGCTCGCGGTCGTAGAAGCAGAGCCGGTTGGCCTCGCGCAAGTACCCATACTGGTAGAGGCCCGAGGTGGTCACCCGGTTGCGAATCAGCGTCGCGCCATCGCGGTCGAAGAGCGCGGCGTGGCGGCGGGTCACGATCACCTCGGCCGCGGCGCGCGCAGTGCGGGCCTCGGCGAGCGCAGCGTCTGGCGAGCCGCCCCGCGCCGCAGCGAGCGCCCCGGACCAGATCGCGGCCGCGAACTCCGCGCGCGCCACGTCGATCTCGACGCCATCGCTGAGCTCGCGGGCGAAGGGTTCGTCGCCTACGTCGGCCATGCCGTCGCGCAGGGCCCGCAGCGCGTCGCGCAGCGTGGCGAGTGGCTGCACCACCTCGGTCTCGAACGCATCGAGCGCGGCGGCATCCATCATCAACAGATCGTCGAACCAGCGCGCATCTCCTCCAGCAAGTAGTCGCGGTGTTCGAAGAAGTCCTGGTGGTTGTAGGCGCCGCCCGCGGGCTCGAAGAGCGTGTAGTACATGACCGTGTGGAGCCACGGCACGATGGGACGCTCCACGTAGCGGACCAAAAAGTAGTAGAGCTGCTCCTGCCCCATGTAGGTGACGCGGGTGTCGGGGAACGCGCCGACGTGCACCGTCGCCGTGACCTCGGCATCGGGCCAACGCGCGTGGATGCCGTCGTACGCAGCCTCGACCGTGTTCACGAAGCGATCGGGCTCGGCGCCGAAGAACTCGCCGAACGCGAGGTTGAACGAATCGTAGGGGAGGCCTTCGAGCAGCGCGAGGCGGGCGCCTATCTGCTCGCTCACGTCGCTGCCCTCCTCGGGCACCAGCACCAGCGCGCGCTGCAAGCTCGAGCGACCGAAGAGCTGGATTCCGATGCCCACCCGCACCCCGCGCAGGTGCGCTGCGTCGAGGATCGCGGCGGTGTGCTCGCGCCACGCGACGCGCGAGGTCTCGTTGAGCGCGATGTCGTTCAGCGCCGGGTACGTGAGGAAGTTGCCTCGGTTGCAGACCAGCCAATGCAGCGTGCGCTCGGCGTCCGCGAGGTTGTCCTCACCCGGCTCCCAGAGATCGAAGTAGGACTCGATCGGATGCAGGGTGTGGAGCTGCAGACCGCGCTCGGCGATCTCGGGCGCGTGGGGGCCGAATGCGTCCGGGGAGACGCTGCCGAGCACCGCGGGCAAAAACGTGCGCGACGGATGAAAGAAGCGAACCCCCATCGCCTCGAGCCAGTGCGACAGGCCGTACTGGATCCCGAGCGGCGCATCGCCCGACGCGCTCACGCCGCCTTCGGTGGCCGCTAGCGTGTAGCAACCCGCGCAGGCCGCTGCGTCCGTCGTCAGCGCGATGCGGCGCATGCCCTCGCTCGACGCCGCCATCGCGGCGACAGGATCCCCCGTGACCCGAACGCCCGCGTCGATCTCCTCGGGCAACCGCTCGACGTAGGCCCGGATGACCGCCTCGTTCTCCGGCGCGACGAAGATCAACGTGTCCGCGGGCGCAGGCGCGTCGCACGCCGCGAGCGAGAGCAACACGAGCACCGAGAGTCCAAAGCGTGACCGCATGGCGGGGATTGTACGCTCAACGCGCGCATCACCCTTCCGCACTGGATCCGCACCAGCTACGCTCGGCCGCGTGATCGTCATCGATGGCAGTGAAGGTGAAGGCGGGGGTCAGGTGCTTCGGAGCGCGCTCGCGCTCTCCATCCTCACACGGACCCCGTTCAAGATGGAGCGCATCCGCGCCGGTAGAGACCAGCCGGGCCTCAGACCCCAGCACCTCACGTCGGTGCAGGCGGCCAAGGAGGTCTCGGCCGCCGACGTGACGGGCGCCGAGGTGGGGAGCCGCGAGCTCACCTTCCGCCCCCGCACCGTGCAGGGCGGCGATCGCAGCTTCTCGGTCGGCACCGCAGGGAGTGCGACGTTGGTGCTCCAGACGGTGCTCCCCGCGCTGCTCCGAGCCCGCGAGCCCTCGACCC
>Ga0335397_10001446_pt1 | contig 32345 bp, 41 predicted proteins | sample MAT04_FD_205740 | JGI IMG/M metagenome (GOLD analysis project Ga0335397, IMG submission 205740) | Freshwater microbial communities from Lake Fryxell liftoff mats and glacier meltwater in Antarctica - MAT-04 (spades assembly) (version 2) ... | reverse complement strand
CGCCGGAGGCCACGGGACCGCCCCACGCACCGAGGTCGCGACGCGGCCCCCGCGTTGTGAGGGCGGAGGGGCCGATCGCCGCGCCGCGCCGGAGGCCACGGGACCGCCCCACGCACCGAGGTCGCGATGCGGCCCCGCGCTGTGAGGGCGGAGGGGCCGATCGCCGCGCCGCGCCGGAGGCCACGGGACCGCCCCACGCACCGAGGTCGCGATGCGGCCCCGCGCTGTGAGGGCGGAGGGGCCGATCGCCGCGCCGCGCCGGAGGCCACGGGACCGCCCCACGCACCGAGGTCGCGACGCGGCCCCCGCGTTGTGAGGGCGGAGGGGCCGATCGCCGCGCCGCGCCGGAGGCCACGGGACCGCCCCACGCACCGAGGTCGCGACGCGGCCCCCGCGTTGTGAGGGCGGAGGGGCGGATCGCCGCGCCGCGATGGCGGGGCCTCGCGTCCCTCGCGCGCCGAGGTCGCCCGCAGGGGGCCCGAATTAGACTGTCGGCCTATGCCCCCAGAGAAGCACGCCCGAGATCTCGCGCTGGTCCGGAACTTCGGCATCGTCGCCCACATCGACGCGGGGAAGACGACGCTGTCCGAGCGCCTGCTGTTCTACACGGGCAAGGAACACCAGATGGGCGAGGTGCACCACGGCACCGCCAAGATGGACTACCTGCCCGAGGAGCAGGAGCGCGGCATCACCATCACCGCCGCCGCCACCACCCTCGGCTGGCGCGGCCACGAACTCCACCTGATCGACACCCCCGGCCACGTCGACTTCACCGCCGAGGTCGAGCGCTCCCTCCGCGTCCTCGACGGCGCGGTCGTCGTTTTCGACGCGGTGAACGGCGTCGAGGCCCAGTCCGAGACCGTCTGGCGCCAGGCCACGCGCTACCACGTCCCGCGCTGCTGCTTCGTCAACAAGATGGACCGCCCGGGCGCCGACTTCGACCGCTCCCTCGAGAGCATCCGCGCCCGCCTCCATGGGACCCCCGTGGCCGTCACGATGCCCGTCGGGCGCGGCGAGGACCTCGCCGGCGTCGTCGACCTGCTGACCCTCGAGATGCTCACGTTCGGCGCCGACCAGGGGCGGACCGTGACGCGAGGCCCGGTGCCCGCCGACCTCCAGGCAGAGGCGGAACTGCGCCGGCAGGAACTCGTCGACCTCGTGGTCGAGCACAGCGAGGCCGCCGGCGAGAAGTTCCTCGCGGGCGAGACGCTCACCGTCGCCGACCTGAAGGCGGGGCTGCGCCAGGCCACCCTGGCGGCGCGGCTCTTCCCGGCCCTCTGCGGCGCTGCGTTCAAGAACGTCGGCGTGCAGACCGTCTTGGACGCGGTCGTCGACTACCTGCCGAGCCCGCTCGACGCCGGCGCCATCGACGGCAAGGACCCGGCGAGACCCGACCGCGCCGAGCACCGCGAGCCCGACCCCGACGGGCCGTTGTGCGCACTCGCGTTCAAGATCGTCGGCGACGCCCACGGGGACCTGACGTTCGTCCGCGTCTACTCGGGCACGCTGACGCAGGGCCAGGGCCTCTGGAACCCGCGGCTCGGGAGACACGAACGGGCCATGCGCCTGCTCCGGATGCACGCGAACGAGCGCGAGGCCGTCGAGCGCGCCGTCGCCGGCGACATCGTCGCGCTCGTGGGGCTCAAGGAGACCGCGACCGGCGACACGCTCTGCGACAAGAAGGCGCCGATCGTCCTCGAGTCCATGCACTTCCCCGAGCCCGTCATGTCGATGCGGATCGAGCCGAAGACCAACGCCGACCGCGACCGGCTCGTGGAGGCGCTCGCGCGGTTGGCCCGCGAGGACCCCACGTTCCGGACGCACGTCTCGCCCGACACCGGGGAGACCCTGATCGAGGGGATGGGGGAACTGCACCTCGAGGTGCTGATCCACCGTCTCGTGCGCGACCTCGGGGTCGCCGCGAACGTGGGCAAGCCCCGCGTCGCCTATCGGCAGACCGTGGCCGGGGCCGGCGAGGCCACCTTCACGTTCGAACGCCAGATCGCGAGCAAGGCCCACGTCGCGACCGTGACGCTCACCGTCGCCTCCGCGCCCGGGGCCGGGGGGGTCTCGTTCAAGAACGAAGCGCGTCCCGACCATGTCCCGCCGGTCTGCGTCGCGGCGGTCGAGCGCGGCGTCCGCGGTGCCTCCGGCGGAGCCGCCGGCTTCGCTTGGCCCGCGATCGACGTCGAGGCGGTCCTCGTCGACGGGAAGACCCACGAGCTCGTCCCACCGAGCGAGATCGCGTTCGAGGCTGCGGCGGCCAAGGCCTACGAGCAGGCGTTCGAAGCCGCCACCCCGGTGCTCCTCGAGCCCGCCATGCGGATCGAGGTTCACACGCCGAACGAGTTCACCGGCGACATCCTTGCAGACCTCAACCGTCGTCGCGTCCTGATCGAGAGCAACGACCAGATGGGGGACGGCCGGGTCCTCGTCGGCCGCGCTCCCCTGTCCTCGATGTTCGGGTACTCGACGGCGGTCCGTTCGCTCTCCCAGGGCCGGGCCGGGTACTCGATGGAACCGGCCGGCTACGAACCCGTCCCCCCGGACGTCGCGAAGAACCTGTCGTTCTGACCTCGGGCGGAGCGGCTCGACCCCGCTACCGGGGGGGGCGACGGTGCCGGCCCCGGACAGACGCCCTGCGATCGGATTGACACGGGGCGGGTCGCGTCTACTCTCGGCCCCTTCACCGCCGTTCCCCCGACGCGTGTTCCGAGTCACCCTCGGGACAGACCTTCGGGGCCAAGGCGGCCGACGTGCTCGCGCACGCCGCGACCCGCGCCCCCCCCGATCCCCGAAACGTCCCGGTAGGTCCCATGACGATCCCGAGCCAGTTGATCAAGATCCGCATGGAAGCGTTCGACCACGAGGTCGTCGACAAGAGCGCCGCCGACATCGTGGACACGGCGAAGCGGACGGGTGCGCGCGTCGCGGGCCCGATCCCGCTGCCGACCCGCATCGAGCGCTACACCGTCCTGCGCTCGCCCCACATCGACAAGAAGGCGCGCGAGCAGTTCGAGATCCGCACCCACAAGCGGATCCTCTTCATCAGCGAGCCGACGGCGAAGACCATCGACGCCATCAGCAAGCTGAACCTGCCCGCCGGCGTCGACATCCGCATCAAGGTCTGACCCCCGACGGCGGACGGCGCGGCGGACCCCACGAGGGGCGTCGCACCGGTCGCCGGCCCCACGAAACCACGACGAGAGCAACGAGGAACCCATGGCCGAGGTCAAGACGATCGACGCTGCCTCCGGCGCCTTCGGCACCGCGACGCTCGACGAAGCGACGCTGCTGCCGAAGACGCGCCGCGAGTCGCGCGGCTTCCACCCCGTCGTCCTGCGCGACGCGGTGATCCAGTACGAGGCCAATGCCCGCGTCGGCACCGTGTCGACGAAGGAGCGCCACTTCGTCAGCGGCTCGACGAAGAAGATGTACAAGCAGAAGCACACGGGCAACGCGCGTCAGGGCGACGGCAAGGCCCCGCACTTCCGCGGCGGCGGCGTCTGCTTCGGCCCGCACCCGCGCTCGTTCCGCCAGGAGATGCCCCGCCGCGCGCTGCGCAAGGCGCTCGCGGTGGCGCTGGCCCGCAAGCTCGCCGACGGCGAGGTCACGGTCGTGAGCGCGATCTCGTTCGCCAAGCCGAGCACGAAGGCCTACGTGAAGTTGCTCGCCGTGGCCGACGCCGGCCACGCCCCGCTGCTCGTGACGGCGGCGGCCGCCGACCAGAACCTCCTCAAGTCCGCCCGCAACGTCCCCGGCTCGCGCGTGCTCCCCGCCGCCGAGCTCAACGCGCGAGACGTCGCCGCGTGCACCCGGCTCCTCCTCGGCGAGGGTGCCTGGGACGCGATCGCGTCGCGCATCGGAGCGCCCCGGTGAAGCCGACCGACCCGCGCAAGGTCATCCTCCGTCCGGTCGTGACGGAGAAGTCGCTCCGCACGTCGGAGCGGACCAACGCCTACACCTTCGAGGTCCACCCGAAGGCGAACAAGATCCAGATCCGGAACGCCGTCGAGACGATCTTCAAGGTCGATGTCGTCGATGTCCGGACCGCCTTCCGCGCGGGCAAGCCCCGCCGCATGGGCTTCCGCGTCTCGGAGACGCCGGCGCGCAAGCGCGCGATCGTCGTGGTCAAGCCGGGCCAGTCCCTCGACGTCTACTGACGCCGACGACGACGAACCCACGGACGAGAGCCTCAGGAGCCGACGATGCCCATCCGCCGCGTACGACCGACGACCAACGGAACGCGCCAGATCACGTTCCTCGACAACAGCGACCTCACGAAGGGGAAGGCCCCGGAGGCCCGCCTGCTCGGCGCCCAGCGCAAGAGTGGCGGTCGCAACAACCACGGCCGCGTGACCCTGCGCGCCCGGGGCGGCGGCGCCAAGCGCCGCTACCGCATCATCGACTGGAAACGCGCCAAGGACGGCGTGTCGGCCAAGGTCGCCGCGATCGAATACGACCCGAACCGCAACGCCCGCCTGGCGCTGCTCCACTACGCGGACGGCGACAAGCGCTACATCCTCGCTCCCCTCGGGATCGTGGTCGGCGCGGTCGTGATGAACGGCGTCAAGGCCGAGGCGAAGCCGGGCAACTGCTTGCCGCTCCGCAAGATCCCGGTGGGCCTCACGGTCCACGCCGTCGAGTTGGTCCCCGGCCGCGGGGCGCAGATGGCGCGGGCGGCCGGCACCGGTGCGGTCTTCACGGCGAAGGAGGGCGAGTACGCCCTGCTCACCCTGCCCTCGACCGAGATGCGGAAGGTCCACCTGGACTGCCGCGCCACGGTCGGCCAGGTCGGCAACCTCGACGCGAACCTCGTCGTCATCGGGACCGCGGGCCGTCATCGCCACATGGGCTACCGCCCGATCTCGCGCGGCTCGGCCCAGAACCCGGTCGCCCACCCCATGGGCGGCGGCGAGGGTCGTCGCAAGGGCGGGCGTCACCCGGTGTCCAAGTGGGGCGTGTTGTCCAAGGGCGGCAACACCCGCAAGCGCAACAAGAACTCGAGCCGCTTCATCGTGCGTGGCCGCCGTCGCGGCCCGCAGGTCGGGAGGTAGTCCATGGGCCGTAGCCTCAAGAAGGGCCCCTACGTGGACGCGAAGCTCTTTGCTCGCGTCGAGAAGGCCGTCGGCGGGTCGAAGCGCGAGCCCATCAAGACGTGGGCTCGTCGCAGCGACATCGTGCCGGAGTTCGTGGGCCACACGTTCATGGTCCACAACGGCAACCGTTTCGTGAAGGTGTACGTGACGGAGGACATGGTCGGGCACAAGCTCGGCGAGTTCTCCCCCACGCGCCTCTTCCGCGCGCACTCGACGCGCGCCACCGAGACCGCACCGGCCGACGCCGGGAAGAAGTAGGAGGCCTCCCGTGTCCCGCAAGGATCGCGGCCTGGTCCGCATCGTCGGCAAGCAGTTCACGGCGATTCACCGCGACGCGCGGATCTCGCCGTTCAAGGCCCGGCCGGTCATCGACCTGGTCCGCGGCAAGCCCGTGGACGAGGCCCTCAGCATCCTCGAGTTTCAGCCCCGTCGCGCCGCCCCGATGATCCGCAAGATCATCCTCTCGGCGAAGGCGACGGCCAGCAACGACCTCGAGGTGAAGCTCGGTCGGCTCGTGGTGGCGGAGGCCCGCGTCGACGGGGGCCCGCTGCTCGGTGGCCGCCCGCGCTTCATGGCCCGCGCCATGGGTCGCGCGTTCCCGATTCGCAAGCGGACGTCTCACATCGTGGTGACGCTCGCCGAGGCGGAGATCGCCGGCAAGGCGGCTGGCGCCGCGAAGAGCCCGAAGAAGAAAAAGAGCACGAGGAAGGGCAAGGGCGACGCGTCGCCGGCCCCGGTGAAGGAGTAGCACGTGGGCCAGAAGACCCATCCCATCGGGTTCCGCACCGGCATCTACCTCGACTGGTCGAGCCGCTGGTACGCCCCCAAGAAAGACTTCGGGCGCCTCCTCAAGGAGGACCGCCAGATCCGCGACTTCATCAAGAAGGAGTTCGCGGGCGCGGGGATCCCGAAGGTCGAGATCGAGCGGAAGGCCGACGCCCTCCGGGTGATCGTCCACACCGCCAAGCCCGGCATCCTGATCGGGCGCAAGGGCGTGAAGGCCGAGGAGCTCAAGACCCGGCTGGAGACGATCCTCAAGCGCAAGGTCGGGCTCGACATCCTCGAGATCCCGAAGCCGGAGCTCAACGCGACGCTCGTCGCGGAGGGCGTCGCCGAGCAGCTCATGAAGCGGGCGTCGTTCCGCCGCACCATGAAGCGCGCGATCCAGCAGACGATGGAGCGTGGCGCCAAGGGCATCAAGTTGCAGGTCGGCGGCCGACTCGGTGGCGGGGAGATCGCGCGCGTCGAGAAGCAGATCCGCGGCTCGATCCCCCTGTCGACGCTCAAGGCCGCCATCGACTACGGTATGGCGACCGCGAAGACGACCTACGGGAGCATCGGCGTGAAGTGCTGGATCTACACCGGGACCCTCGCGAAGGCCGAGCCCGTCCGTCAGGAAGGCGTCTGACATGGCAACGATGCCGAAGCGGGTCAAGTTCCGCAAGTCGCAGCGCGGGACCATCAAGGGCGTGGCTCAGCGGGGCAACCAGGTCTCGTTCGGTGAGTGGGGCCTCCAGTCCCTCATGCCGGGCTGGATCCCTGCCAACACGATCGAGGCCTGCCGCGTCGCCGCCGTCCGTGGCGCGCCGGACGGTCGCCTCTTCATCCGCATCTTCCCGCACAAGTCGGTCACCTCGACCCCCGAGGAGACCCGAATGGGCACCGGGAAGGGCGAGCCCGACTACTGGTGCGCGGTGGTCAAGCCCGGCACGGTCCTCTTCGAGCTCGGCGGTGTGACCGAGGAGATCGCGCGCAAGACCTTCAACAAGGTGTCGCACAAGCTCCCGGTGAGAACTCGGATGGTGCGACGGAGGCACGGGGCGTGAAGACCACGAAGACGAAGGCTGCCGAGGTACGGCGTCGCGGGTCCGAGGACCTGCGCGCCGACATCGTGCGGCTCAACAAGGAGGTCTTCGACCGCCGCTTCAAGGGCGGGACCGAGGAGAAGACCGACCGCGGGTTCCTGCGTCGCGCGCGACGCGAGATCGCCCGGATCAACACCATCCTGCGCGAGCGTGAGCTCGGGCGCGCCGGCGAGCCGGCCGCGGCGAAGGAGTGACGCAAGCCATGGCGACGACGAGCACGCGCTCCCCTCGGCGCACGATGTTGGGCATCGTGATCTCCGACAAGATGACCAAGACCATCGTCGTCCAGACGACGACGAAGGTCCGGCACCCGAAGTACGGGAAGTTCACGACCCGTGTCGAGGTCTACAAGGCCCACGACGAGCACGGCAAGGCGAAGACGGGCGACACCGTCGAGATCGTCTTCGCGCGGCGGCTGTCCAAGACGAAGCACTGGCGCCTCGTGCGCGTCGTCTCGGCGGCCCGTGTCGTGGCCGTCCGCGGCGAGGAAGAGATCGCCTCGCTGCCCGGGAAGCAGGCTCCCAAGCCCGCGGCCCCGGGTGCCAAGAGCCTGGCCATGACGAGCCCGGTGGCTCCGACGGCGGGGGAGGTGACCTCGTGATCCAGATGCGTACCTGGCTCGACGTGGCTGACAACACCGGGGCGAAGCTCTGCTGCGCCATCAAGGTGCTCGGTCGCGGCAACAGCCGCTTCGCCGAGTTGGGCGACATCGTGGTGGTCTCCGTCAAGAAGTCCCTCCCGTCGTCCGAGATCAAGGCCGGCGCGGTCGTTCGCGGCGTGCTGGTGCGGACTCGCAACAACACGAGGCGCTCCGACGGCTCGTACGTCCGGTTCGACAGCAACGCCATCGTCCTCGTGGACGAGGAGAAGAACCCGCGGGGCACGCGCATCTTCGGCGCGGTCGCCCGGGAGCTCCGCAACAAGGGTTTCATGAAGATCGTCTCCCTGGCGCCGGAGGTGGTGTGATGGCGCGCATCAAGAAGGGCGACCTCGTGGTGGTGCGCTCCGGCGCCGAGAAGGGCAAGCGCGGCAAGGTGCTGCGCGTGCTGCCCGACGAGGGCAAGGCGCTCGTCGAGGGCGTCCGCCTCGTCTACAAGCACCTCCGCAAGAGCCAGAAGCACCCGCAGGGCGGTCGCATCCGCCGCGAGGCGGCGATGTGGCTCAGCACGCTCATGCCCGTCGACCCGACCACGGACGCCCCCACGCGCGTCTCGGCCAAGGTCGTCGACGGCGCCAAGGTCCGCGTCGCCCGCAAGAGCGGCGCCTCCCTCGACGCCGCGACCAAGGGTCGCGGCTCGAAGGGCTCGGAGGCTTAGCCCGTGGCCGTCACCGCCGTCCCCCGCCTGCTCGAACGCTACCGCAAGGAGATCCGTCCTCGGCTCGCGACGCGCCTCAAGGTCGACAACGACCTGGCGCTCCCGCGGCTGATGAAGATCACCCTGTCCATGGGTGTCGGCCAGGCCGTCGAGAACAAGAAACTCGTCGAGTCCGCCGCCCAGAGCCTCACCACGATCGCCGGCCAGAAGGCGGTGATCACGCTCGCGAAGACGTCCGTGGCCTCGTGGAAGGTCCGCGAGGGCATGGCGGTTGGCGCGAAGGTCACCCTTCGCGGCACCCGCTGCTACGAGTTCTTCGACCGCCTCATCTCGGTCGTCATTCCCCGCATCCGCGACTTCCGCGGCTGCCCGACCCGCTTCGACGGCCGCGGCAACTACAGCCTCGGCATCGCGGAGCAGTCGGTGTTCCCCGAGATCGAGGTCGAGAAGACCGACGGGCTCTCGGGACTCAACGTCACCATGACGATCTCCGGCGGGTCGGACGCGGCGAGCCGCGCCCTGCTCGAGGAGTTCGGCTTCCCGTTCGCGCGCGAGGAGGTCGGTACCCGTGGCTAGGACCTGTCTGATCGTCAAGCAGAAGCTGCCGCCGAAGTTCTCGACGCGTCGCTACAACCGCTGCCAGTTCTGCGGCCGTCGCCGCGCGTTCTACCGGAAGTTCGGTAGCTGCCGCTTGTGCTTCCGCCAGATGGCGTTGCGCGGCGAGATTCCCGGCGTTCGCAAGGCCTCGTGGTAGGAGGCGTCTACACATGTCGATGACCGATCCGATCGCCGACCTCCTGACCCGGATCCGCAACGGGATCCGCATCCGCGCCTCCTCGGTGGACGTCCGTCCGTCGGGGTTCGTGAAGTCCGTCGCCGAGGTCCTCAAGCGTGAGGGCTACGTCGAGGACGTCCGGACCTCGGACGGCCCGGACGGCCGCCCCGGCCTGCGCGTCTACCTCAAGTACGACATCGACGGCAATCCCGTGATCTCGTCCATCGGGCGCGTGAGCAAGCCCGGTCGCCGCGCCTACAAGGGCGTGCGCGAGCTCCCCAGGATCCTGAACGGCCTGGGCATCTGCGTGCTCTCGACGAGCCGCGGCGTCTTCTCGGACCGCGAAGCCCGCGCTCAGGGCGTTGGCGGCGAGATCCTCTGCGAGGTCTGGTAATCCCATGTCGCGCATCGGCAAGATCCCCGTCTCGATCCCCGCGGGCGTCACGGTCACCGTCGACGGGCTGACCGTCAAGGTCAAGGGCCCGAAGGGCGAGTTGTCCAGGACCCTCGACGGCGGCATCACCGCGAAGCTCGACGGCGGCCAGTTGGTCCTCTCCCGTCCGGGCGACGACCATGCGCACCGCGCCCGCCACGGCCTCTACCGCGCCCTCGTCAAGGGCATGGTGGACGGCGTGTCTACGGGCTTCGAGAAGCGCCTCGAGATCGTCGGCGTGTCCTACCAGGCGAAGCTCGCCGGCCGGATCCTCACCCTCAGCCTCGGATACTGCAACCCGGTGGTGATCGAGGTCCCGAAGGGCCTCACCGTCGAGTGCCCGCAGCCGACGCTCGTCATCATCCGCGGTCACGACAAGCAGCTCGTCGGCCAGTTCGCCGCCGAGATCCGTCGCAACCGTCCGCCCGAGCCCTACAAGGGCAAGGGCGTGCGCTACGTCGGAGAGGTGGTCGTCCAGAAGGCCGGCAAGTCCTTCGTGGGCGGGGAGAAGTAGCCCGTGAAGCTGCAGAAGCGTCTCGCCAAACGTCGCAAGTCCCGCGCCTTCCGCGTCCGCGCGAAGGTCCGTGGCACCGCCGACCGTCCGCGTCTGTCCGTCCACCGCACGCAGAAGCACGTCTGGCTCCAGCTCATCGACGACGTCACCGGCAACACGCTGGCGAGCGCGTCGACGAAGGCGCTCGACCTCGGCCCCAAGACGGCCAACGTGGCCGCCGCGAAGGCCGTGGGCGAAGAGCTGGCCCGCCGTGCGTCGGCGCTCGGCCTCAAGGCCGTCCGGTTCGACCGGGGCCCGTTCAAGTACCACGGCCGCGTCAAGGCGGTGGCGGACGCTGTCCGCGCCGCCGGGATCTCGGTGTAACGGAGCTCGGTGTAGGCGCCCGCCGGGCGCCGGAGAGGACTGCAGGAATGCGCCGCGAGATCGACTTCGTCTCCCCCGAGGGACGTACGCTCACTGAGACCGTCGTCAAGGTGAACCGCTCGGCCAAGGTCATGAAGGGAGGCCGTCGTTTCGGCTTCTCTGCGCTCGTCGTCGTGGGCGACCACGAGGGCACGGTGGGGGTCGGCTTCGGCAAGGCGAACGAGGTACCTCCCGCCGTGGAGAAGGCCGTCGCCGACGCCAAGAAGCGGCTCGTCCGGATCGCCGTGGTCGGGACGACCGTCCCGCACGCCGTCATCGGCCGGTACCGCTCGTCCACCGTCAAGATCATGCCGGCCGCGCCCGGCACCGGTTGTATCGCCGGGCAGGGCGCCCGCTCGATCCTCGAGGCCGTGGGCGTCAAGGACGTTCTCACGAAGGCCTACGGGTCGACGACGGCCGTGAACCTCGTGAAGGCTGCCCTCGACGGCCTGATGCGGCTGCGGACGCGCGACCAGGTCGCCCGGGCCCGTGGCGTGGAGCTCCGATGAACCTCAAGGACGTCTACTCCATCAAGGTCGTGCGCCTCGAGCGCCGCCGCGTCGGTCGTGGCTGGGGTTCGGGCCTCGGCAAGACCTCCGGTCGCGGCGAGAAGGGCGCAGGGCGTCGCTCCGGCACCCAGTTCCGCTCGCGGTTCGAGGGCGGCCAGATGCCGCTGTACCGCCGGTTGCCCAAGAAGGGCTTCAGCAACCACGCGTTCCGCCTCCGTTTCGAGGGCGTGAACGTGCGGGCGCTCGAGGCCGCCTTCCCCGCCGGCGCGACGGTCGACCTCGACACGCTGCGCAACGCGCGCCTCGTCCCCAAGAGCGCCACGCTGTGGAAGCTCCTGGGCGACGGAGAGATCGCCAAGGCGCTCAAGGTGACGTGCGACGCCGCCAGCGCGGGCGCCCGCGCGAAGGTCGAGAAGGCCGGCGGCACCGTCGAGGTGGTCGCCGGTGACGCGCGCGTCCGGCTCGAGGAGGGCGCGGCTCGCCGCGTCGCCCAGGCCGCGAAGCGCGTCGTCAAGGTCGACGCTTACAAGGCCGAGGCCGCCAAGGCCGGTAAGCCCAAGAAGGCCGCCGCGGCGAAGGGCCCCAAGGCCTCGAAGGCCGCCAAGGCCCCCGGCGCGGGCGCCGGCGGTGCGAAGCCCTCGAAGTCCGGCGGCGCCTCGAAGTCCGGCGGCGCCTCGAAGTCCGGCGGCGCCTCGAAGAAGGACAAGGAATAGGGATGGTCGGGCGCCTGTTCAACCTCTTCCGCGTCCCCGACATCCGTCACCGGCTGTGGGTGACGTTCCTGTTCTTGGTGCTCTACCGGGTCGGGATGAACGTGCCGCTGCCCGGCGCGAACATGCCGTTCCTCCGGCGCCTCATCGGCGGCGGCGTCGAGGGCACCGACTTCCTCGTGATGGTGAACATGCTCTCGGGCGGCGGCATCGCCGGCTGCGCGCTGTTCAGCCTCGGCATCATGCCGTACATCAGCGCGAGCATCATCTTCTCGTTGCTGGTGAAGGTGATCCCGAGCCTCGAGGCCGTTGCGAAGGAAGGGTCGGCGGGCCAGCGTCGGATCAACCAGTGGACGCGGTTCGCGACGGTCCCCCTGGCCATCGTCCAGGCCTGGATCGTCGTGCACAACGTCTACCAGGTCGAGTCGCCGTTCGCGGGCTTCGGCGCCCAGCGGCTCATCGCCGCGGGGTTCGGCCCGGCCATGGCGGGCATGCTCGCCCTGACGGCGGGCACGATCGCCCTCATGTGGATCGGCGAGCAGATCACCGAGCACGGCATCGGCAACGGCATCTCCATGCTCATCATGGCGGGCATCATCGCGCGCCTGCCGCAGAGCGTGATATCGATGGTCAAGCAGCACCCGTCGCCGCTGACGCCGCTGGTGCTCATCGCCCTGTTCATCGGCGTCGTCGTCGTCGTCGTCTACATCACGAAGGGGACACGCAAGATCCCCGTGCAGTACGCGAAGTTGGTCCGCGGGCACCGGGTCTTCGGCGGGCAGCGCCACTTCTTGCCGATCAAGGTCAACCAGGCCGGCGTGATGCCGGTGATCTTCTCCTCGAGCCTCCTCGCCTTCCCGCAGATGATCAGCCAGGGGCTCGGCTGGAAGTGGCTGGACGGGCTGTTCGGCTATGGCTCGTGGTTCTACACGGTCATCGACGTCGCCCTGATCTACTTCTTCTCGTACTTCTGGACCTCGTTGATGTTCAACCCGGCCGAGATGTCGAAGAACATGAAGGAGAGCGGCTCCTTCATCCCTGGCATCCGTCCCGGTCGCCACACCGCCGACTTCCTCCAGAAGGTCATGACCCACATGACGCTGGCGGGCGCGACGTTCCTGGCGGTGATCGCGCTCGTCCCGAGTTGGCTCGCCCGCCGCGCCGGCGCGGACACCTCGCCCCAGATCGCCCAGTTCCTCGGCGGCACCTCGATCCTCATCGTGGTGAGCGTGGCGCTGGACCTCGTCGACAAGCTGAACAGCCACTTGCTCATGCGCCGCTACGAGGGCTTCATGGGCGGAGAGGCCGACCGGACCTAGCGATGCGCGTCGTCCTCCTCGGTCCCCCCGGTTGTGGCAAGGGAACGCAGGCCGTGAGGCTCTGCGCCCGCGAGGGCGTCGTGCACCTCTCGACCGGCGACCTCCTCCGTGCCGCCGTCGCAGCCGGCAGCCTCCTCGGGCAGCGGGCGAAGCCGATCATGGACGCGGGGAAACTCGTGCCCGACGACCTCGTGATCGGGCTCGTCCGGGAGCGACTCGAGGCCAAGGACGCGGCGAACGGGTTCCTGCTCGACGGCTTCCCCCGCACCCTCCCGCAGGCCGATGCGCTCGACCGGGAGTTGGGCTCCGCCCGGGCGCTGGAGGCCGTCGTCTACTACGTGCTCGGCGACGAGGAGATCGTGCGCCGGTCGCTCGGCCGCGGCCGCTCGGACGACACGGAGCCGGTGATTCGCGAGCGCCTGCGCGTCTACCGCGCGCAGACCGAGCCGCTCGTCGCGCGGTACCGCGCGTCCGGGCTGCTCGCCGAGGTCGATGCCTCGGGGACCATGGACGACGTCGAGGCTCTGACGAAGGCGGCGGTCGCCCGTCGCGCGGGCGGCCGGGGCCGATGATCGTGTACAAGTCCCTCCGAGAGATCGAGACGATGCGCGAGGCCGGCCGCGTCGCGCGGCTCGCCTTGGACGCCGCGCGCGCCCTGGTGAAGCCCGGCGTGTCCACGCTCGACATCGACGCCGAGGTCGAGCGGGTGATCCGGTCCCACGGCGCGACGCCGGAGTTCAAGGGCTATCACGGCTACCCCGCGTCCGCCTGCATCAGCGTGAACGATCAGGTCGTGCACGGCATCCCGAGCTCGCGTCGGCTGAAAGAGGGCGACATCGTCGGGATCGACGTCGGCGCCCGGCTCAAGGGCTACGTGGGGGACAACGCCGCCACGATCTGCGTGGGTAAGGTCTCGCCCGACGCACGCCGGCTCGTCGAGACCACGCGCGAGTGCCTGGAGGCCGCCGTCGAGGTGTGCGTCCCGGGGAAGCGCCTGTCCGACGTGGGGCGCGCGGTGCAGGTGCTCGCCGAGGCCCGCGGGTTCTCTCTCGTCCGCGAGTACGCGGGCCACGGGATCGGCTCGCGGATGCACGAGGACCCCTCGGTGCCGAACTACGTCGACGCGGCGACCTTGAAGCGGGACTTGGTGTTCCGCGAGGGCCTCTGCATCGCGATCGAGCCCATGCTCAACGCGGGGTCCGCCGACGTGCGGACGCTGGACGACGACTGGACCGTCGTGACGCAGGACGGTTCGCTGTCCGCGCACTGGGAGGACACGATCGCCATCACGAAAGACGGACCCATGGTCCTGACGAGGGTCTGAACCATGCCGAAGGAAGACGCCCTCCGGCTGGAAGCGAAGGTGGTCGAGGCCCGCCCGAACGCCATGTTCGTGCTGGAGCTCGAGAACGGCCACCGCATCCTCGCCCACGTGTCGGGCAAGATGCGCATGAACTTCATCCGGATCCTCCCCGGGGACCGGGTGACCGTCGAGATGAGTCCCTACGATCTCTCCAAGGGCCGCATCGTCTACCGCGAGTAGGCCCCGGAGGGAGGAGCAACGCCATGAAGGTCCGTTCGTCCGTTCGTCGCATGTGCGAGAAGTGCCGTATCATCCGCCGCCACGGCAAGGTGCGGGTGATCTGCACCGACGTCCGCCACAAGCAGGTCCAGGGCTAGGCCCCGGATCCCGAAGCCGCCACTCGAAAGTCCCGGAGTACTCCCGCTATGGCCCGCATCGTCGGCGTAGATATCCCGAACGAGAAGGTGACCTGGGTCGCCCTCACGTACGTGCACGGCATCGGCAAGAAGACCGCGTTCGACATCCTGGAGGCGGTGGGGGTGAACCCCCAGCGTCGCGTCAAGGATCTGACGGACGACGAACTCGCTCGGATTACGACCGAGATCGAGAAGAACTACGTCGTCGAGGGCAACCTCCGTCGGCAGGTGCAGCAGAACATCTCCCGTCTGAAAGAGATCGCCTGCTACCGGGGGATCCGGCACCGCCGGGGGCTCCCGGTCCGCGGCCAGCGCACGCGGACGAATGCCCGGACCCGGAAGGGCCCGCGCAAGACCGTCGCCGGCAAGAAGAGCGTGAAGGAGCTGCGGTAACCCACCGCCTCGCGCGGGCGCACCGGGGGCTCCCCCGGTGGCCGAGGGTCCGTCCCTCGGCAACGCCCGTGCCCAAAGTTGTCGAGGGCGGCGGCTCCGCTACCCTCAAGGTTTCCTTAACGACCCCCCCGTCGAATCCATCGGGCCCCTCGAGACGTCTCGAGGTCCCCGGGATCCTGTCGGGCAGGAGGCCGCATGGCGGGCAAGAAGAAGATTCGTCGAAACGTGCCGCGCGCCGTCGTGCACGTGCAGGCTTCGTTCAACAACACGATCGTCACGTTCACCGACCCGAACGGCGAGACCCTTTGCTGGGACTCCGCCGGGACGATCGGATTCAAGGGGTCTCGCAAGTCGACCCCGTTCGCCGCGCAGCGCGCGGCCGAGCGCGCCGCCGAGAAGGCCCTCAAGATGGGGGTCCGCGAGGTGGACGTGCGCGTCAAGGGCCCGGGCACCGGTCGCGAGTCCGCGATCCGCAGCCTCCAAGCCCGCGGCCTCAAGATCCGCGCGATCGAGGACGTCACGCCGTTGCCGCACAACGGTTGCCGTCCCCGCAAGCGCCGTCGCGTCTAACGTCCCCCCTCGTCCGCCCCGGCCGCCTTCGCTAGCCGTCCTCTTTCGTCTCTCCGGATCTCTCCGGTCGGTGACCGCCCCCGTGGCGTCGTCGACCTCCGCCCGAACAGGAGTCTCGTACCTCATATGGCTCGGTCTATCGGTCCGAAGTGCCGCCTCTGCCGCCGCGAAGGCGTGCAGCTCTTCCTCAAGGGCGACCGCTGCGACACGGTCAAGTGCGCGGTCAAGAAGCGCGAAAAGGTCCCCGGAATGCACGAGTTCCGGCGGATGAAGCACACCGACTACGGGATCAAGTTGCGCGAGAAGCAGAAGGTGAAGCGCTACTACGGCCTCACCGAGCGGCAGTTCCAGCGCGTGTTCCGCGAGGCGGCCCGCCGCGTCGGGAACACGGGCGAGACCCTGCTCGTCCTGCTCGAGCGCCGGCTCGACAACGTGGCGTACCTGCTGGGCCTTGCGTCGTCGCGCGCCACCGCGCGGCAGATGATCGCCCACGGCAACGTCAGCCTGAACGGCAAGCGGATCGACATCCCCTCGGCCATCGTCGCCGTGGGCGACGTGGTCTCCCCGGGCAAGCGGGAGTCGGCGCGGGCCGCGGTGAAGCGCTCGTTCGAAGAGCGCGCTCGCCACGTCCCGGCTTGGCTCACGCGCGACGACGCGGCCCTCGAGGGCAAGGTGACGGGCCTGCCGACGCGGCGGGACGTCCCCCTGGAAGTCAACGAACAGCTGATCGTGGAGTTCTGCTCGCTCTAGCGGCGAGAGGGGGGCTGTCGGGGTCGCCGCGTGGTCGCGGCGGGTCCGGCGGTTTCCGGCGACGCGACGGGCGCGGGCCTGTCTGGTCCGGTACGTCCACCGGAACCGACGACTCGAGAGACACGGAGGTATCGATGCGGATCCGCTGGCGGAATCTGGAGCTCCCGACGAAGGTGGTCGCCGACCCGGCGACTCGCACCGACACCTACGCCAAGTTCGTGGCGGAGCCCTTCGAGCGGGGCTTCGGCGTGACGGTCGGCAACGGCCTGCGCCGCGTCCTGCTGTCCTCCATCGAGGGGACCGCGGTCACGTCCGTGAAGATCCAGGGCGTGAAGCACGAGTTCAGCAGCCTCGACGGCATGAAGGAAGACGTCACCGACGTCGTCCTCGCGCTGAAGCGCCTGCGGATCCGCTTCCACACCGAGGACCCCAAGGTCCTCACGATCGAGAAGAAGGGCCCGGGCCAGGTCACCGGCGCCGACGTGAAGTGTGGCAGCGACTGCGAGGTCGTGAACAAGGACCTCGTGATCGCCACCCTGACCACCGACCGGGCCTTCGAGGCCGAGATTGAGGTCAAGCGGGGTCGCGGCTACGTCACGCAGGAGGAGAACGCGCGCGAGGAGCACGAGATCGGCGTGATCCCGCTCGACTCGATCTTCTCCCCGGTGCAGCGCGTCCGGTACCGCACGGAGAACACCCGTGTCGGCAAGATGACCAACTACGACCGGCTCGTCATCGAGCTCTGGACGGACGGCACCGTCACGCCGGAGATGGCGCTGGTCGAGGCGGGCAAGATCTACCGCAAGCACCTCAACCCGTTCATCCACTTCTTCGACGTCGGCAAGGAACTCGGCACGCCGGGCGCCGCGCCGTCGGTCGTGGTTCCGGCGTTCGCCGCCCCGTCGTTCCCCCCGTCGTTCCCCCCGTCGGCCACGTCCACGGCGTCGACGGCGGGGAACGAGGCGTCTGACGACCTGCGTCGGAAGCTCGCGATGCCGGTCTCGTCGCTCGATCTCTCGGTCCGCGCGGGGAACGCCCTCGAGGCCGAGGGCATCCAGACGCTGGGGGAGCTCGTCGGGCGGACCGAGGATCAGCTGATGAAGCTGAAGAACTTCGGTCGGACCTCCATCAAGGAGGTCGAGAAGAAGCTGCAGGCCATGGAGCTGTCGTTCGGGATGGACGTCGCGTCCGTCCTCGGGTCCAACTAGTCGTCCTGGATCGGTTCCAGGGCTCCAGATTCCGGGTGTTCAGGGCCGAAGTGCGGCCCGGCGGCGTCGGAGTTGCGTCGTAGCCGCCGGGACCTGCGTCCGGCGCGGGAAGGTTCGTCATGCGTCACCTCGTCGCCGGCAAGCGCCTCAACGTCGACTCCCAGCACCGGCTGGCGCTGCGGCGGAACCTCGCCCGGAGCCTGTTCCTCCACGACCGCATCGTGACGACGCCCACCAAGGCGAAGGCCGTTCGCGGGTTCGTCGAGCGCCTGATCACCCGCGCCCGCAAGGCCGGGGTGGCCCGTGCCGCGAACGACAAGGGCGCGTGGCTCCACCAGGTCCGCACGATCGCGCGCGACATCAAGGACAAGGTGGCGCTCCGCCGCCTGATCAACGAGATCGCACCGCGCTGCAACCGCCCGGGCGGCTACACGCGCGTCGTCCGCGACTGGAAGAACCAGGTCGGCGACAACGCGCCCCGCGCCATCTTCGAGCTGGTCGACAAGCCGGTCGAAGTGCCGGAGGTCCCGGCCGAAGGGGCCGCGGACGCTAAGAGGTCCAAGAAGGCCGCGACGACGCCGGCCGCGAAGGCCTAGGCCCCGGGGGACGCTCGTGCCGGCGCCCATGCTGCCGGCCGCCTACCTTCCGGCCCGCCGCGCCCGTTCCGGCCGCGGCAGGCTGCCGGGTCGGTCTTCGTGGGGGTGCACCGACGGCCCCTGGGCCTCGGGCCGCGGGTCCCTCGCAGGGTGCTCCCTCGCAGGGTGCTCTCTCGCGGGGTGCTCCCTCGCAGGGTGCTCTCTCGCAGGGTGCTCCCTCGCAGGGTGCTCTCTCGCAGGGTGGTGCCCCGTCGGGACCGCGCCCGCATGACCTCCGACGACCCCGTTCCCGCCCCGGCGATCGACGGCGCGCGCGCGTGGGACTTCCTCGTGGCGTTCTTCTCGAGCCGCCGGTCGTTCTTGGCCGTCTTCGCGCGCTACGAGGCCCGCGTCCTGCGCTTCGCGCGGGAGGCGGGGGTCCACCGCGACGACTTGTCGCTCCCCGCGTCCGACCTCTCGAAGCTGTTCCACCCCAAGCGGCTGCAGCACCTCCGCGACGTGAGGTTCTCGGCCCTTCGGGCCGCGGCCCACGCGTTGTTCCGGGAGGTGGGCGCGGTGGACCCGCTCGACACCGTGGCGAGCCACGCGTTCCACGAACTCTCGATCCTGCTGGAGGAGCACCTGTCCGTGGTGCGCTTCCGCGACCTCTCGGACCGCCGCCGGTACGCGCAGATGTTCGAGGAGGTCAGCGGGTACTACCCCACGCGCCTGCGTCGCATCCGCAAGCTGTTCGCCGACGGCCTGCGCCTCATCGAGGAGGTCCTCCCGGCCTGGGGTCGCGACCGCGTGGTGATCCGCAGCGCCTATCTCTTCGGGGAGCGCCTCACCCGCGGCGTGTTCGAGCAGGGCGGGCTCGCGGGCCTCTACACGCGGATGTACCCGTCCGGGGGCGCGGCCGAGGGCTTCCTCGAGGTCGGCCGCTCGTTCCTCGCCTCCGGATTTCAGGGTGAGGCCCGCCAAGCGCTCGCGCGCGCCGCGGCGCTCGAGCGGCCCTCGCGCGGCGCCCGCCGGGCGCGGGACCGGCGGGCCGGGGCGTGCGCGGCCGAGGCCCGGCGGCTGTTGCGCGAGATGCCCGCGCCGCCGGCCGCGCCGCCCGCCGGATTCTGACCGGCCCGGCCTTGCGCCCCCTCCCCGTCGCCGTTTCATGGGCCCCGTGACGCTCCCCGCGCCCGCCCCGGTCCCCCCGACCTCCGTCGCCCCCGGGCGCCGCGTGCACCTCGTCAACTTCGGCTGCCAGATGAACGAGCTCGACGCCGAGTTGGTCCTGGGCGACCTCGCGCGGCGGGGCTACGTCCGTACGGACGCCGCCGCCGACGCCGACGTGATCCTCGTGAACACGTGCTCCGTGCGGGAGCACGCCGAGGACAAGGTCTGGAGCCTGCTCGGCACGTACCGGCCGTTGAAGGCGGCGCGGCCGCACCTGCGGATCGGCGTCCTCGGCTGCATGGCTCAGCGCGTCAAGGGCGAGATCTCGCGCCGCGCGCCGTTCGTCGACCTCGTGCTCGGCACCAGCAGCTTCCGGCACGTCGTCGAGGACCTCGACGACCTCGAGCGCCGCGGCGGGCGCATCCAGCGCACCGACCGCCGGCCCGCGCCGGAGCACCTCCCCGATGCGGACCGCGAGATCTCGGTCCGGGAACACGCGCACCGCGCCTTCGTCACGGTGATGCGCGGGTGCGACCACGTGTGCACCTACTGCATCGTGCCCTTCACCCGCGGCCGCGAGGTCTCGCGCCCGACGGCCGACGTGCTGCACGAGGTCGCGCGCCTCGTCGCCGACGGTGTGCGCGAGATCACGTTCCTCGGGCAGAACATCAACACCTACGGCAACGACCGGCCAGGCGAGGGAGGGCTCTGCGCCCTGCTCGAGGAGGCCGCGCAGGTCGCGGGGCTCGACCGCCTCCGCTTCCTCACGAGCAACCCGTTCGACATGACCGAGGACATGATGCGCCGCTTCGGCGCCGTCCCGAAGGTCATGCCGTGGCTGCACGTCCCCGCGCAGTCGGGCGCCGACACCGTCCTGCGGCGCATGAAGCGGACGTACACCGGCGACCAGTACCGCGAGGTGGTCGGCTGGGCCCGGGCGCACATCCGCGACGTCGAGATCACCTCCGACTTCATCGTCGGGTTCCCGGGCGAGACCGACGCGGAGTTCGACCTCACGCTGCGCCTCCTCGAGGACGTGAGGCCCGTCCAAGCCTACATCTTCAAGTACAGCGTCCGGCCGAACACCCTCGCCGCCCGCACGCTCGACGACGACGTGCCCGAGCCGACGAAGAAGGCGCGCAACCTCATCCTCCTCGAGGCCCAGGACCGGATCGCGCAGGGCGCCAACGACGCCCTGGTGGGCCGCGAGGTCGAGGTGCTCCTCGACGCCCCGAGCAAGACCGACCCGACGCGGCTCACCGGACGCACGCCGGGCAACCGCATCGTCCACGTCCGGACCCGCTCGGAGCACGCCGGCCGGCTCGCCCGCGTCCGCATCGACGACGCGACGGCCCACTCGCTGCGGGGCACGCCCCTCGCCGTCGAGCCGTTCCCGCGCGCGTGGACGACGGGACGCTGACCCGCGCCGACGACGATCGCCGGTTCCTCGCCGAGGCCGCGCGACTCGCGCGGCGCGGCCGCTTCCGCGTCGAGCCGAACCCGCCCGTCGGCGCCGTCGTCGTGCGGGGCGGCCGCGTCGTCGGCCGCGGCTGGCACCGCGCCTATGGCGGACCGCACGCCGAAGTGGAGGCGTTGCGCGCCGCCGGCGCCCGGGCCCGCGGCGCCACGCTGTACGCGTCGCTCGAGCCCTGCTCGACCCACGCCAAGACGCCGCCGTGCGTGGATGCCGCCGCGGCGGCCGGCGTCGCGCGCGTGGTCTGGGCGGAGCGCGACCCCGACCCCCGCAACGGCGGCCGGGCCGCCCGTGCGCTCGCGGTGGCGGGCATCGTCGCCCACGGCCCGGTGCCGGTCGCGGGCTCCGCGGCGTTGCTCACGGTCTTCCGGGCGGGCGTCGCCCGGGCGCGTCCGTGGGTGCTCTGGAAGTGGGCCTCTTCGCTCGACGGACGCGTGTCCCCGGGGGCCAGCCGGGGCGGGACGCTGTCCGGCCCGGCGTCCATGGCCCTCCTCCACGAGATCCGCGGGCGGGTGGAGGGCGTGGCGGTGGGGGTGGGCACCGTCCTCGTCGACGACCCGCAGCTCACCTGCCGGCGGCGCGGCGGGCCGCCCTACGGCCGTCCCCAGCCCGCCGCCGTCGTCTTCGACACCCACGCGCGCACGCCGCCGACGTGCCGCCTGGTTGCGTCCCCCGTCCCCGGTCGGCGCGTGTTGCTGCTCGTCGGCGACGCCTCGTCGCGCCGCGCCCGCGCGCTCGCGGTGGCGGGCGTCGAGGTCGTCGAGGTCGCGGTGCGTGCGGGCCACGTCGACCCCGCGGCGGCCCTTGCGGCGCTGCACGCGCGCGGCGTCCGCCGCTTGCTGCTCGAGGGCGGGCCTCGCGTGGCGGGCGCGTTCCTCGCCGCGGGCCTCGTGGACCAGGTCGCAGCGCTCCTCACGCCTCGCCTGCTCGGTGCGGACGGCGCGCCGACGGCGCTCGCCGGGACGCCGTTCGACGACCTGGCGCTCGCGCCGACGCTCACCGACCTGCGGGTGCGCCGCGTGGGGGGGGACGTGCTGATCGAGGGCTACGTCGCTCCCCGCGAGGCCTGAGGACCTGGGAAGGAATCGAAGAATCCTTCCCCGTCTGTCCCGGTCCGTCCCCGTCCGTCCCCGTCCGTCAACGTCCGTCGAATTCCGTCAGCGTCCGTCGCCGCCGTGAAGCGTGGGCCCACAAGGGGAGCCCGCCGCGCGGGTTTTCAGGGGGCTGGGCCCATCGGAAGCCGAGCGAAGGCGACCGCTTCGGCAACGTTGTGGCGGGGCGTCAGCGCGGACGGGCGTTCGTCACGTCGCTGACGCGGTAGCGGATCCGGTGGGTGCGGATCTCGTCGCGGAGCTCGAGGAGCGCGGGGTCCACCGGGTCGAGGTAGGACGCGCGCGTCGCGTAGGCGTCGGCGCGTGCGAACACGCGCGCGCTCCAGAAGAACTTCGCGGCGTCGAACAGCACGCGGTACTGCCGCCGGTCGAGCTCGCCGAGCAGCGCGAGGACCGCGTCGCGCTCGCTCTCCTCCTTGCGCACGATGCGGCGCAGCCGACCCAGCTCGCGCCGGGCCGCGCCGAACGCTTCGTCGGCGGCCTCGACCGCCTTCCCGACCTTCGTGACGTTGCCGCGCGGCATGATCTCGCGGGCCTCGTCCGCGTGTTTCTCGCCCAGCCCGAGGTGCTTTTTCGCCTCGGTCATGCGCGTCACGACCTCCCGCCGGCGGTCGACGTCGAGCGCGAGGCGGTCGGCCTCGTCCTTGGCCTGGCGCTGCTCGGCGTCCCGCGCCGCGATGCGCGTCTCGAGCGTGCCCACGAGCGTCGCGACCCGCTTCGGGTCGAGGGCGTGCGCGAAGTCGAGCTGGAGCCCCCGCAGCACCTCGAGGGCACCCGCGACGTCGCCGGCGTCGGCGGCGCGCTCGGCGCGGGCGATGCCGACGTCCACCGCGCGATGCTCCGCGTCCGCGACCGCCTCCTGGAAGGCGGCGGCGTCCATCGCCCCGAGGGCGAGCGCCTTCTCGTACTCCGTCCGCGCCTCGGCGAACAGCCCGAGGTCGCTCGCGAGCGACGCGAGGGCGAGCCGGCCGGGGCCGTCGTCGGGCTTCGTCAGCGCGGCCCGTACCCGCAGGACGCCGAGCGGCGCGAGTTGGGCCCACGGCACGCGCCGTCGGCTGCCCGGACCGACGAGCACGACGACCTCGGTCGCGTCGGCGGACTCGACGGTGCCGGTGAGACTCGACCCGGCCTGGAGGGGCAACTCGACCGGCGGGGGGCCATCCGCCCGGGCGGACGGCGGCGCGCCGCCGATCGTCGCCCCGACGGCGATCGCGGCGATCGCGACGATCGTGCGCGCCAGCGCTCGGCGGACGTTCCAGGGACGACGCATCGACCGCTCCGGGCCCGAACCGAGCCGACGATGCAAACGTCTGCGGGCGGCCGTCCCCTACGGTAGGGCGCGCGGACGCGCCGGATCCCGGGATTCCGCGCCCGGGCGCGTTCCGGGTCGAGGCCGCCGACGTCGGGCGCGGGGAAGCGTCCGGGGCAATCGGGCTGACCCGCGGGCGCGAGCGGGCGCTCGCGACGGGCGGCGTCCGCGTGATCGGGTGGGGCGGGCGACCGGGGGGCCCGCCCGTCAGCGCGACCGAGGAGCCGGCGCCGGCGCGGGCGGCATCGGCGGGTTGTACGGGGCCGGCCTCGTTCCCGGGCTGCTCGACCCGGGGCGGCCCCCCGGCGCCGCGGCGCGGGGCACCGCGTCGCCCTCGGTGGCCGCGAGGACGCGGTACTGCTCGAGGAGCTCGGCCGCGCGGATGCGGGGCTGCCGCTGCGCGACCGGGTCCGTGATCTTCAGGTAGTGCTCGAGGTCGCCCACGGCGAGGCGGTACGACCGGCTGCGGGCGTACGCCTGCGCGCGCTCGACGTAAGACGCCGGCACCGCCGGGTCGAGCTCGATCACCCGGTCGTACTCGCGCACCGCGCCCAGCGGGTCGTTGGTGCGCATGAGCACGGAGGCGACGAGGAGCCGCAGCTTCAGCTCTTTCTCGCGCGCGCCGCGGATGCGGTCCTTGAAGTACGCGCGCTGCTCCTCCGTCAGGTCGACGCCGCGTTCCTTCTGCATCGTCTCGAGCTGCTGCTGCCAGCCCTGCTGGCTGCGGACGCTCAGGTCGATGTAGCGGCGGGCAAACCCGATCCCCGCCTGGTCGTTGCCGGCCATGAGGTGGGCCTTCGCGAGGCCCGCGAGCGCATACTGGTTGTCCGGCGAGCGCGCGAGGACCTCGTCGTACAGCGGGATCGCTTTCCCGAGCAGTTCGTTGCGTTTGCTCGCCTGCTCCTGGAGCTGCATCCGGACCTTGTCCGGCTCCGCGTTCGGCTGCTCGAGGCGCGCCTGCAGCGCCCGCACGTCGCGGTCGTAGTAGTCCGCGAGCTGGATGTAGACCTCGGCGAAATCCTTGAGGATCTCGTGCTGGCGGTCGCCCAGGGTCGGGTGGACCCAGTTCTGGTCCTTGATCTGCAGGAAGAGTTGCTCCGCCTCGCGCAGGCTCGCGGGCGAACCGATCATGGACAGCGACTTCGCGAGGCCCCAGTTGGCCTTCGGACGGCCCGGCTCGAGCTCGAGCACCCTCCGCCACTGCACGATCGACTGCTGGTACTTCCCGCCGTCGTAGTAGGTCTGGGCGGCGTCCTCGAAGTGAGCCAGGCGGGCCTTGTCGTCCTCCTTCTCCTGCCCCTTCTCGATCTCCTGGTCGAGCTCCGAGAGCCCGATGCAGCCCGTGAGGCCGGCCGCGCACGCGGCGGCGAGCGCGCCGAGCGCGGCACGGGAGACGACGAGGGGGAGCGCGCGCATGCAGAGACCTCCGGGCGACCGGCGCCGACGATCCGGGGCGGGCGTCACCGTGCCGTCACCCCCGGGGACCGACCCCGGGGGCGACGACCGGACGGGTGACGTCGACCTACGTGAGCTCGGCGGCGACGTCGTAGATCCAGTCGCGGTTGCCGAGCTTGTAGTCGAGGACCTCGCCGGGCGCGAAAAAGAGGCCCAGTTCCTTGGCGGCGGCCTCGGGCGAGTCGCTGCCGTGGACGAGGTTGAACGAGCTCGAGATGGCGAGGTCGCCACGGACCGTGCCCGGGGCCGCGTCCTTGCCGAACGTCTTGCCCATCATGCCGCGCACGACGGTGATCGCGTTCAGGCCGCGCAGCGCGAGGACGACGACCGGCCCCGACTGCATGAAGGCCACGAGGCCCGCAAAGAACGACTTCGCCTTGTGGTCGGCGTAGTGGCGCTCGAGCAGGTCCTTCGAGAGGCGGGCGAGCTTCATGCCGGCGATCTGCAGGCCCTTCCGCTCGAAGCGGCCGACGATCTCGCCGACGAGCCCGCGCATCACGCCGTCGGGCTTCACGAGGACGAGGGTGGTCTCCATCGGGGTCAAGGTCGTATCTCCTTCGGAGCGTGGCTCCGGGGTGGGGTCGGGGCGGGATCCGCGCAGGGTACGGGCGGCTCGGCGGGCCACCAGCCGGGGGCGGACCCCCGGGCGCCTTGACGCTGCCCCGGGGCCCCGTAGCGTGCGAGCCCCGCGGTCCGGACGGACCCCAGGACCCCGGCGAGGAGCCCCGCGTGACGACGATCTTGGCGGTGACCCGCGACGGGCGCTCGGTGCTCGGCGGCGACGGACAGGTGACCCTCGGCACGCAGGTGCAGAAACACGGGGCCGTGAAGGTGCGGTCGCTGCGCGACGGGCGGGTGCTCGCGGGCTTTGCGGGCGGGGCCGCCGACGCGCTCGCGCTCCTCGACCGCTTCGAGGCCAAGCTCGAGGCCTCGGGCGGCCAGCTGCTCAAGGCGGCGGTCGAGCTCGCGAAGGAGTGGCGCACCGACCGCGCGTTGCGCCGCCTCGAGGCCGTCCTCGTGCTCGCCGACGTCACGACGGTCCTCCTCGTCTCCGGCAACGGTGACGTCGTGACGCCCGACGACGGGGTGCTCGCCGCGGGGTCGGGCGGCGCCGTGGCGTGCGCCGCGGCGCGGGCCCTCCTGCGCCACACCGACCTCGCGCCGCGTGCCATCGTCGAGGCGTCGCTGCGGATCGCCGCCGAGCTCGACCTCTACACGAACGACCGGCTCACGCTCCTCGAGGTGGTCCGGTGACCGCGCCGCCCCTGCCGTCCGTGGACGACCTGACGCCGGCCCGCATCGTCACCGAGCTGGACCGCTACGTCGTCGGCCAGACCGCGGCGAAGCGCGCGGTGGCGGTCGCCATCCGCAACCGCTGGCGCCGCATGCGCCTCGCGCCCGAGCTGCGCGAGGAGGTCACCCCGAAGAACATCCTGCTGGTGGGCCCGACGGGCGTCGGCAAGACGGAGATCGCCCGCCGCATCGCCGGGCTGATCCGCGCGCCGTTCGTGAAGGTGGAGGCGACGAAGTACACCGAGGTCGGCTACGTCGGCCGCGACGTCGAGTCGATCGTCCGCGACCTCGTGGAGGCCTCCATGGCGCTGGTGCGCGCCGAGTCGCGGCTCGCCGTCGAGGTGAAGGCGCGCGAGGCGGCCGAGGAGCGCGTGCTCGACGCGCTGCTCCCCGGGAGCCGGCCCACGGACCCCACCCTCGACCCCTTCGGCTTCGCGCGCGGGGCGGCCGCCTCGCCGTCGGCGGCGCCGGCGGACGGCGCGGCGACGCGCGCACGGCTGCGCGAGCGGCTGCGCGCGGGCGCGCTCGACGACCGTGACGTGGACGTGCAGGTGGAGGAGGGCGGGCAGGCGCTCGGGAACGTGATGGGGGTCCCCGGGCTCGAGGCGTCGGGCCTCGACCTCTCGGCCCTGCTCGAGCGAATGGGGCCGGGCCGCAAGCGGACCCGGCGCATGAAGGTGCCCGAGGCGCTCGCGACGCTCGTGACGCAGGAGGCCGACAAGTTGCTCGACCGCGACGCGGTGGCGGCCGAGGCCGTCCGCCGGGCCGAGCAGACCGGCATCGTCTTCGTGGACGAGATCGACAAGGTGGCCGGGCGGCGCACGGCGGGCGGGGCCGACGTCTCGCGCGAGGGCGTGCAGCGCGACCTCCTCCCGCTCGTCGAGGGGACCACGGTCGCCACGCGCCACGGATCCGTCCGGACCGAGCACGTGTTGTTCATCGCGGCGGGCGCGTTCCACGTCAGCAAGCCCTCCGACCTCATGCCGGAGCTCCAGGGCCGCTTCCCGATCCGGGTGCAGCTCGAGCCGCTGACCGAGGCCGACTTCGTGCGGATCCTCGAGGAGCCGAAGAACGCGCTCGTGAAGCAGTACGGTGCGCTGATGGGGGCCGAGGGCGTGCGCCTCACGTTCACGCCGGACGGCGTCCGGGAGCTGGCCCGCGTCGCGGCGGCCGCGAACGTCGCCCACGAGAACATCGGCGCCCGCCGTCTCGCGACGGTGCTCGAGCGGACGGTGGAGGAGATCGCGTTCGACGCGCCGTCGCTGGCCGGGACCGAGGTCGTGGTGGACGCGGCGTTCGTCCGCCGTCGCACCTCCGCCCTGCTCGCCGACGAGGATCTCGCGCGCTACGTCCTCTGACGGGGACCCGGCGCGGGGACGCGAGGCCCGCGAGCCTCGCGCACCGCTCCGTCCGCACCCGGGGGCCCGGACGGTCCCCGGCTAGACTCCGTCCGTCCGACCGGAGGCTCCCCGATGCAGACCGTCCTTCGCACCCACACCTGCGGCGCGCTGCGCGCCTCCGACGTCGGGGCCCGCGTTACGCTGTGCGGGTGGGTGAACGCGAAGCGCAACCAGGGCGGCGTGGCGTTCGTGGACCTCCGGGACCGGCACGGCGTCACGCAGGTCACCTTCACCGGCGACCGCGACGCGAAGCTCCTCGAGCACGCGTCGGCGTTGAAGCCCGAGTGGTGCGTCCGCGCCTCCGGCACGGTGATCGCGCGTCCGGCCGAGGCCGCGAACGCGCACCTGCCGACCGGCGCGATCGAGGTGGAGGCCGATGGCGTCGAGGTGCTGTCCGAGTCGCCCGTCCCGCCGTTCTGGCCCACCGACCGCACGGAGGCCAACGTCGACCTGCGGCTCGAATACCGCTTCATGGACCTGCGCCGCCCGAAGATGACCCGGATGCTCGTCGAGCGCGCGCACATCGTCTCGTACTTCCGGCGCCACCTCGAGGCGCAGGGCTTCCTCGAGGTCGACACGCCGCTCCTCACGCGGAGCACGCCCGAGGGCTCGCGCGACTTCCTCGTGCCGAGTCGCCTGCACGCGGGCGCCTTCTACGCGCTGCCGCAGTCGCCCCAGCTCTTCAAACAGTTGCTCATGATCTCGGGGTTCGACCGGTACTACCAGATCGCGCGCTGCCTCCGCGACGAGGACAACCGCGCCGACCGTCAGCCCGAGTTCAGCCAGGTCGACATCGAGGGCTCCTTCGTCGGCGAGGAGGACGTCTACGCGCTGATCGAGCCCGCGATCCGCGAACTGGTGCAGCGCTACCGGGGCCACGACCTGCCCGCGGCGTTCCCGCGCCTGCGCTACGACGACGTGATGGCCCGCTTCGGCAGCGACAAGCCCGACCTGCGCAACCCGCTCGAGCTCGTTGACGTGTCCGCCGAGGCCGCGGCGCTCGGGTTCCGCGTGTTCGCCGATGCCGTGGCCGCGGGCGGCGTGGTGAACGCGCTGCGCCTGCCCGGCGCGGCGGCGACCGTCTCGCGCAAGGACGTCGACGGCTGGGAGGCCGAGGCGAAGGCCGTGGGCGCGAAGGGCCTCGCATGGGCGAAGTGGGGGGCCGAGGGGCTCTCGGGCTCCGTCTCGAAGTTCCTCGCCGGCGATCCCGGGAAGGCCCTGCTGGCGAAGGCCCACGTGCGGGAGGGCGACGTCGTGCTCTTCGGCGCGGGCGCGTTCGCGTCGGTGAAGAAGGTCCTCGGCCACCTGCGCAAGCCGTGCGCGGAGCGGCTCGGCCTCGTGGACCGGCAGCGGACCGCCGTGGCCTGGATCACGGACTTCCCGCTCGTGGAGTGGAACGAGGAGGAGGGGCGCTTCGACGCGTGCCACCACCCCTTCACCACCGCGCGCGACGCCGACTGGCCGACCCTCGAGCGGCTCTGCCGTCTCGCGCCGACCGACCCGGCGTACGACCGGGCGGCGATCGCGGGCCTGCGGGCCCGGGCCTACGACCTCGTGATCGACGGCTACGAGGCCGGCGGCGGGAGCATCCGCATCCACCGCAGCGAGCGTCAGGCGGCGCTGTTCGCGCTGCTCGGCATCGCCCAGGAGGACGTGGACCGCCGGTTCGGCTGGTTCGTGGACGCCCTGCGCTACGGGGCGCCGCCGCACGGCGGCATCGCGCTCGGGGTGGACCGCCTGGTCATGCTCATGCTCGGCGAGGACGCCATCCAGGAGGTCATCGCCTTCCCCAAGACCGCCCAGGCCCGGTGCCTCCTCACCCGCGCCCCCGCGGCGGTCGACGAGAAGCAGCTCCGCGACCTCCACATCCGCCACGCCCCCTCCTGATCGAGGGGCGGGCGCGTCCGCGGCGCGCGGTCACGCGCCGCGGCGGACGCCGTCGCGCGCGACGGCGGTGACGAGGTCCGCGAGGTCGGCGAGCCGACCCTGCAGGCGATGGTCGCCGTCGCCGTAGAGCACCAGGTCGAGCGGACGGTGGGGGCACGCGGAAACGAAGTCGGCGCTCACGCGCCACGGGACCCGTTCGTCGGCGAGTCCGTGCACGATCACGGTGTCGGTGGCGTAGGCTGCCGCGAGGGCCGTGTCGCCGCGCCGGCGCGCGTCGAGGACGAGCTCCCAGCGCAACGGGACGTTCATCCACTCGTTGCGGTACGCGCACCGCCCTGTCTGCGCCCACGCCGCCGCGGCGGCGGGGCCGAGGTCGGCCAGGAACCGGTCCACGAACCCGAAGGCGGGCGCCACCAGCACCGCGGCGCGCGCGCGCCCGGGCCGCACGGTCGTCCACCACGCGGTCGCCAGGCCCCCGAGGCTCGAGCCGACCACGAGCAGGTCCGCCGTCGCGGGCACCGTCGCCGCCACCGCCACGTCGAGGTCGTCGATGAGGTCGGAGAGCGTGAGGTCGGCGATCGACCCGGAGGAGCCCCCGTGGCCGCGCGCGTCGAACGCGAGGAAGGAGGCCCCTGCGCGTGCCGCCGCGGCGCGGAGCGCGCTCGCCTTCGCGCCCCCGCGCACGCTGCCGAAGCCGTGGAGTACGACCCACCAGCGTGCGGGGTCGCGACGGTCCACGTCGGCCTCGAGGTGACCGCCGGCGGGGTGGGGGAGACGCTCCATCGCCGGATCGTGCCATCCACGGCCCAGGGGGCGCCAGGGCGCTCCCAGAGCGGTCCGGGCCTCGCGTCCCGTTCCGGCGTCCCCCGGGTATCCTGACCCGGCCCCCGCACGGTGCGGAGGTCTTCCGTTGCGTCGTTCCCGTGTCCATGCCCGCCCCGGCGTCGCCGGGGGGGCGGAGATCCCCACCCATGTCCGCGCTCCTCGACCTCGTCCTCCCCGACGGCACCGTTCGCAAGGTCCCGGTCGGGACGACGACGGGCGACGTCGCGAAGGGCATCGGACCGGGTCTTGCGAAGGTCGCCGTCGCCGGCGTGCTCGACGGGGCGGTCTACGACCTGAACCGTCCGCTGCCCCGCGGGGGCAAGTTCCGCATCCTGCGCCGCCAGGACGCCGAGGCGCTCGAGGTGCTGCGCCACTCGGCCGCGCACCTTCTCGCCATGGCGGTCCTCGACCTCTTCCCCGGCACCGACCTCGGCTTCGGCCCCGCCACGGAAGACGGCTTCTACTACGACTTCAAGCCGCCCCAGCCGTTCCACGAGGCCGACCTCCCGCGGATCGAGGCGCGCATGCGCGAGATCGCCGCCCAGCAGCGGCCGTACGCCCGCAGCGAGTGCGACAAGGGCGCGGCGAAGGCCCGGCTCGTGCAGGTCGGGTACGCCCTCAAGCTCCCACACGTCGACGAGATCCCGGACGACGCGATCTCGTTCTACGACTCCGCCGGCTTCACCGACATGTGCGAGGGGCCCCACGTCCCCGACACGTCGTGGATCGGCGCGGTGAAACTCCTGTCGGTCAGCGGCACCCACTGGCGCGGCGACGTGAACGGCGTCCCCATGCAGCGGGTCCGCGGCACCGCGTTCTTCACGCAGGACGACCTCGACGCGCACGTGAAGCGTCTCGAGGAGGCGAAGCTGCGCGACCACCGCCGCATTGGCCGCGAGATGGATCTCTTCTCGTGGCACGAGGAGGCCCCGGGCGCCGTGTTCTGGCACCCGAAGGGCATGGTCCTGTGGAACACCCTGGTGGAGTTCGTGCGCGGCGAGCTCGCGCGCCGCGGCTACGGGGAGATCAGCACGCCCATGGTGCTGTCCGACGAGTTGTGGAAGAAGTCCGGCCACTGGGACCACTACAAGGACAACATGTACTTCATGGAGGTGGACGAGCGCTCCTACGCCGTCAAGCCCATGAACTGCCCCGGCTGCTGCCTGGTCTTCGGGACCACCCCGAAGTCGTACAAGGAGCTGCCGCTGCGCCTGGCCGAGTTCGGGCGGGTCTACCGCCACGAGCTTTCCGGCGTGCTCCACGGCGCCATGCGCGTCCGCACCTTCACCCAGGACGACGCGCACATCTTCTGCGACCCCGACCAGATGGCGTCGGAGATCGCCGACATGATCGATCTCGTGAAGGTCGTCTACCCGGCGGTCGGCTACGCCATGGCGGGCGTGAAGGTGAAGGTCGCGACGCGGCCGGCGCAGCGCATGGGGCTCGAGTCCAACTGGGACAAGGCCGAGCAGGCGCTCGTCGAGGGGCTCGTCGCGCAGGGGCTCGACTACGAGATCGCGGCCGGCGAGGGCGCGTTCTATGGCCCCAAGATCGAGTTCCACGTCACGGACTGCATCGGCCGCACCTGGCAGTGCGGCACGATCCAGGTCGACTTCTCCATGCCGGAGCGGTTCGGTCTCGAGTACACGGGCCGGGACGGCAACAAACACGTCCCGGTGATGCTGCACCGCGCGATCCTGGGCTCCATGGAGCGCCAGATCGCCGTGCTCGTCGAGCACCACGCGGGGAAGTTCCCGCTGTGGCTCGCGCCGGTGCAGGCCCGCGTCCTCCCCATCACGGAGGCGCTGAACGACTACGCCCGCGGCGTGGTCGCGACGCTCGCCGCGGCCGGGGTGCGCGTGGAACTCGACGCGTCGAGCGACAAGGTGGGGGCCAAGATCCGCCAGGCCACGATCGAGCGGATCCCCTACATGCTCGTCGTCGGGCAGCGCGAGGCCGCGGGCGGGCAGGTCGCCGTCCGCGAGCGCTCGGGCGACGACAAGGGCGCCATGACGGTCGAGGCGTTCCTCGACCTGTACCGGGCGAGGCTCGCCGCGCGCACGTGACCCTCGGGGGGAGGCGTCCGCCGCGCGGCGGACGCCTCCCTCGTCGGTGCCCCGGTGCCGCGTCGGTGCCCCGGTGCCGCGTCGGGCCCCCGTGCCGCGTCGGGCCCCCGTGCCGCGTCGGGCCCCCGTGCCGCGTCGGTGGCCCGGGCCCCGCCGGTCCGGGGGCTCCGCGACCTGCCGGTGACCCGCCGGCTCGCGGG
>Ga0335397_10001444_pt1 | contig 32375 bp, 28 predicted proteins | sample MAT04_FD_205740 | JGI IMG/M metagenome (GOLD analysis project Ga0335397, IMG submission 205740) | Freshwater microbial communities from Lake Fryxell liftoff mats and glacier meltwater in Antarctica - MAT-04 (spades assembly) (version 2) ... | reverse complement strand
TTTCCTGAGTAAATTCAATCCGAATCATGCTGACAACTCCCCTGATCGCTTAGAGGTGGATTATCTCATCATACCGTTCCTAGAAGAGAACATTCTAAAAGTCCAATTTCTAGCTCAGGTGAGTATAAATGGAGCGAGTTATTTGCGATCGTGATGGCTTTAAATCTGACGATCGATTAAGTTTTTGCAATCGAAGCGACCCCTTGCGGGTATCTCGAAGAGTGCGCCCTTCCAAACCTGAATCTAAAACCGAGATAAGCTTAGTTAATGGCTTCCTCAAATTCAAACTTGACCTTTCTTTGATTCATGCAACAAAGCCGTTTATGAGGTTAGGGATCTGCATTGAAATAAAGTCCCAATGGGATGCGTTAGCTTTCTAGCCCCCTAAATCCCCCAATTCTGGGGGACTTTGAAAGGCTCGGAAGTCCCCCAGAATTGGGGGATTTAGGGGGCGGATCGGGACGTTATTTCATTGCTACTCCCTTAACTATTTGTTTAACAAGCAGGTTTACCCAGCCCAACCTTTCAACAACCACCCAATCACCACACCCAATCCGCCAAACCGAATTGCCTGCCAAAATACTTCTCTCAAACCACCCCAAGAAAATAGCTGACTTTCCAATGCCAATTCTGTTTCTTCTAGTCGTGCCTTGAGTTGTTTCAATTCGCGCTTGAGGTCAACCTGTCTTTTTTTAGAGCGGCTCTGCAAAACGTGTCGCTGAACTTGGGTTAGCTCTTGCTTAAGTTCTTGCTGAATTTGCTGATCGGATTGAACTTGAGCATATCGAGCTTTAAGCAGAAGCAGCGATTGTTCAAATTCACGCAAGGTTTGCTCAAAATCCATTCCCTCTAAATCAGAGGAGGATGCATCGTCGGGGCTAGAAGAAGAAGGCGTTTGGGGTGACATTGGGGTGATAATTGGATGGGCGGTGTACAGTAGAGAGGTGGGCAGCCAGAACGGCTGTAGCGAATCACCAATAGCACAAGACTTGATTATCGATTATGGCTGACTCTACCCAACAAATTACCCCCAATAGCTCAGTAAACTTCCCTCTGGTTCCATCATTTACGCCGAAAGGGATTGATTCATCGAAGCCCGTGGCAGAACTGAGTACGGTGGAACTGGCGCAGGCGTTGGCAGAACGATTGGCGATCGCCCCTTCTGACTGGCATCAACTTAAGGCGAACCGCAAAGCTAGGGCAGCAGAACAGGCAGCGATGGCGCTTCTCTATTTACTCAAAGATCAGCCGCCAGAGGCTTTAGAACGGCTCCAGCAATCGGTGGGCTGGCTCGATCGCTCTATTTCTGCGCCACCTTGCCCGACTCATGGGCATTAAACGGATAAATTTAAAGCTTGGCGATCGGTTCAAGGGGCGATCGCTTTTCTAGGGCAAGCTTGCGCTAAACTGACCTTTGTGTGTCAATTCTTCAGCTTCCTATGATCTTTAGCTTCTTATGACGACCCGCCGCATTCTCGACCTCCTTAGAAACGGACAGCCCGATGAAACCGTAACGGTTCAGGCTTGGGTTCGCACCAAGCGCGAGCAAAAAGAGTTTTCCTTTGTGGAAGTGAACGATGGCTCCTCGTTAGCGGGTTTGCAGGTGGTGGTAAATCAAGACTTACCGAATTATGGCGATGTCATCCGCCAGCTCAATACGGGCGCGTCGGTCGAAATTTCCGGGGTGTTGGCTCCGTCGTTGGGGAAAGGGCAGCGAGTTGAGTTGAAAGCTGCCTCGGTGATCGTTTATGGCGGGGCTGATCCGGAAACGTACCCACTACAAAAGAAACGGCATTCGTTTGAATTCTTACGAACCATTGGACATTTGCGATCGCGCACTAATTCTCTCGGAGCCGTTTTTCGGGTGCGCAATGCCTGTGCCACTGCCATTCACAACTTTTTCCAAGAGCAGGGCTTTTTGTGGATACACACACCCATCATTACCGCTAGCGATGCCGAAGGTGCGGGGGAACTGTTTGCCGTCACCACGCTAGATTTGAAAAAGGTGCCGCAAACTGGAACGCAGGAAATTGACTACAGTAAAGACTTTTTTGGCAAGCCTGCCTACCTCACAGTCAGCGGTCAACTTGAGGCTGAAATTATGGCACTGTCTTTCACCAATGTCTATACGTTTGGTCCCACCTTCCGCGCCGAAAACTCCAACACGTCTCGCCATTTAGCAGAGTTTTGGATGGTGGAACCTGAGATGGCGTTTTGTGCGTTAGAAGGCAACATGGAACTGGCAGAGGCGTTTCTAAAGTACGTGTTTAAGTACGTCATGGAAACTTGTCCAGAGGATATGGAATTTTTTAATCAACGCATTGATGATTCGGTGTTGCAAACGGCAGAGAATATTATTAACAGCGAGTTTGGACGGATTACTTATACCGAGGCGATCGCCTTATTGGAAAAGAGCGATCGGGCTTTTGAGTATCCTGTTTCCTGGGGCTTAGATCTGCAATCAGAACATGAGCGTTACTTAGCCGAAGAACTCTTTAAGAAACCAGTCATTGTCACCGATTACCCTGCCGATATCAAAGCCTTTTATATGCGCCTAAACGACGATCAAAGAACAGTGAGCGCAATGGATATTTTGGCACCTAAAATTGGTGAAATTGTCGGTGGATCTCAACGAGAAGAACGCTTTGATATGTTGGAACGTCGGATGAAAGAACGGAATATTCCGCAAGAAGAACTGTGGTGGTACATGGACTTGCGGCGCTATGGCACAGTGCCTCACGCGGGGTTTGGGTTGGGCTTTGAGCGGCTGGTGCAGTTTATGACCGGAATGCAGAATATTAGAGATGTGATTCCGTTCCCTCGGTTCCCATTAAGTGCTGAATTTTGAGGATCTTTTACTTCTCTGTCAGCGTCCAGACGCCTTCCTGCCACTGTTCATCGGTGGGCGGATGACTGAGCCAATGCTGGCAGCGCTGAAGGTGCATGACTGATGGTTTATCATGATTGTCAATTTCTTCTAAAATTCTGCCAAACGAAGTCATGGCGCTGGTAAACTTGCGACCGAGATAATGCACTCGCCCTTCATGATAGAGATCGATCGCCCATTTCTTTTGATCGGCAATCTTTTCCGGCTGTAGTCCTACTAATTCATATACACTGACGGGCTGATTCTTTCCTTTAACCCGAATCCAGTCCAGTTCTCTTGCCCAAACGCGATCGGCACAAGGGCGATAAGTAGATTCGCTCATGACAATGTCGCAGCCGTACTGTTTACTGGCGCTTTCTAGACGAGAACCCAGGTTGACGCCATCACCAATTGCTGTAAACTCCATGCGCTTGCTACAGCCAATATTGCCGCTAATAACACTGTCAGAATTAATCCCAATGCCAATTTTAATTTGTTCTTTGTCTGTGCGCGATGCGTTAAAAACTGCTAGCCGATGACGCATTTCTATGGATGACTGCACCGCCATCCAAGCATGATTATCCAATGCCAAAGGTGAGCCAAATACCGCCATAATTGCGTCGCCAATGTATTTGTCAAGCGTGCCTTTGAAGTTGAAAACGGCTTCCACCATCGTTTCGAAATATGCGTTCAGCATCGTAACGACATCTTCGGCTGCCATTGTTTCGGTGAGCGTGGTATAGCTGCGAATATCAGAAAACAAGACGGTCACATCTTTGCGATCGCCCCCTAAATTAGTCTGTCCACTGCTCAACAACTGCTCTGCCAATTCCTGAGACATGTAGCGATACATCGTGCTTTTGAGGCGTTTAGCATCGCTAATATCGTCCATCACCACGAGTGCCCCAGACACGTTTTGCTCGTCGTTAGAATCGACAATTGTATTGATAGATAAATGAATGCTGTGCTGTTCTACGCCTTTGACTGGAAGTAAGGTTTGGTCAGGATAATATTGGTTGCGGCTCGGCTCGTCTTTAGCCGCGATCGCAGTTTGGAACCACCGGAAAAATTCGCCCTTCTCCAGGCGAATTAGATCGGTAGCCGATTTTCCTTCAATGACATCGCTGGCATTCAAACCCAAAAGCTTTTTGGCACTTTCGTTGGCAGCAATAATTTTGCCTTCTTTGTCAGTAGAAATCACGCCATTAGAGAGCGATCGCAAAATGTCTCGCTGCATTTGCTCTTGCTGCTTCACCGTGGCGAACAGTTTGGCGTTTTGCAGCGCTACCCCAGCCTGAATATTGAACGCTTTCATGAACTCCTGATCATTGCGGTTAAAACTGGCTCTCCAGCATTCCGGCGCTTCGGGGTAGGTGGCAGGGTCGTAGGGAAGAAATTCGCCTTGTCGGCGTTTGTTAATCAGTTGGGTGACGGCAATCAGTTCGCCTGCCGCATTGAACACAGGCATACACAACATGCTGCAAGTTCGGTAGCCCGTTTTTTGATCTGTTTCCCTGGCAGTTTCGGCGTTGATATGTTCGTAAAGGTCGAAGGGAATCAGGACAGGTTCACCCGTAGTAGCGACCTGTCCTGCAAATCCGGCATCCATAGGAATGCGAATTTCTTGGAGGGCATTGTTGATGGGGAGTTTTGTCCAGAGCTGGTGGCGATCGCAGTCTAGCAACCATAGCGTGCTGCGATCTGCCTGCATTAATTCCTTCGCCTCGTCCATCACTTTCCCTAGGGTTTCCTCTAGGTCAAGTCCGCTTTGACTCAATGCCGTCGTTGCCTTCATCAACGCTGAAGCGGCGCGCTGCTGCTGGGTTGCCTTGTAGAACGATCGGGAGGATTCCAGGATGAGCCGGATGGAGGGAGCAAAGTCGCAGAAGACCTGTTCATCGGTGGCGGTGAACCCTGCGAGATCAATCTTGTCCTCGAGAACAGCGTTAAGGTCGGGGTTGAGCTTGAGTTTGTTGATGAGTTGAACGACTGCGACCAAACTGCCTGCTTCATTGAGCAACGGCATTGCCAGCATCGTATAGGTGCGGTAGTGATTTTTGCGATCGAACTCCTGGGCTGCCTGCGATCGCGGATCGTCGTAAAAGTCGTAGGGAATATTGACGACTTGCCGCTGGGTTGCCGCTTCGCCCGCGATGCCGACCGAGAGAGGAAACCGCAGCTCTAAATGGCTACCGTTGTCATCTTTAGCAACGATCGACCAGAGTTCGTCTTTTTCTTCATCGACTAAAAAAATGGTGGTGCGATCGGCATTGAGCAACTCACCAGTTTTAAGCGTGATCGATCGCAACATTTCATTGAGAATGGCATCAAACCCCTGAGAGTCCAATACGTTATCCAACATCGATAGCGTTTGGTTAACGACCTGAAGCTTGCTCTCAACATCCGTGACTACTTGCTTAAAGGTGTCTTGAGTGAGGGGCGCCAAGAAGGTTGAGAAGGAGCCTTTGGAGGGTGTGAGAGCGCTTGAAGTGGCAGTGCTTAAGGCATTAGGGATGGGAGTTGTGGGAGGGGTAACATCGATCGCATCAGTCCAAGTTGAATCTTCGACCACGCGGATGGGTTCACAATCAAGGGTAGTCGGCAGATGCGAAAAAGCTTCCATAGAAACACAGGGGAGAACGGCTAAAGACGCAGAGCCAAAGAACAGTTCTATATTGCCCCGTGTGCCGCAGAGACTAGCACCTGGAAGATTTTTAACCTTTGCGATTCATCACCTGAATAAGCCAGAGCGTGGCAATTACACCGACAAAATGTGCCATAAGTGTGTTGATGTTTGCCTGAACGAGAAACACATCTAAAGGCGTGACGAATTTTGAAAGATTTCCTGAGAAAATACCGCCAACCTGCGCCAAAGATTTGACCAGCAAGGAACCGACGATCGCCTGCGCACCTAGCAGCGTCAGCAACGTTCCCACCAAATTCACAAGCAATCCCAGCCGTAATGTTCTAATTAAATCGCCTGGCTTGGGGCGAGATTGGGCATCTGGGGTTTTTAACCTACGAGCAAGGCGAGTGTAGCTAAACGCAAAATAAGCTCCAATGAACAGAGCCACTAACCCACAAACCGCAAAAAATATGCCGCCGCCTACGCCTGGGTTAGGTGGAGATCCCGGTTGCGTTGTTCCGCCCCGATTCAATCCAGCAAAAGCCAAGACGGCTCCCGAAATCGCTGCCAAAATAGTTTGTGCCCAGAAACTAATCCAGCCTGACGCCCGAAACGAGTTAGAGACTCGTTGAACGGCGGGAGGAAGGGAGCTTGAGGCAATCTTGTTCGCCATGGGTGGGCACTCGTTTAGATGAATCTATGAGGGCTACGATAGCAGAAAGGGCACGTTTTCCACCAGTGGGGTTAGTAGTAAGCAGCGAAAAGGTTAGCTGGTTTGCGCTTGCAGGAAGCGTTGGCGCATGTAGAGAGCGATCGCCCCCAAGAAAATCAACCCCACACAACCCGCCAAAGGATTGCTATTTAACCCTGTGATCCATTCTGGAACTCGCCCTGAATATTTCACCAAGTTGCCCACATTGACCACGTAATACCCAAACACTAAACCGCCGTGTAGCCCAATCGGCAGCCCTAGCCGTCCCTGATGATGGCACAGCGAACTGGCTGACCATACCAAGCTTCGGGTCGATTGCTTTGCCCACACTAGGGCTAGACCTAACAACACCAATCCAAAAAACTGGGGCGAAGTCCGAATCACTTCAGGCAGCGGCTTAATAAAATGCAAAGCCGCAAAAATCATGCTGCTCGACCAGAGGGCGGTTCTAGGCGTAAAGTCTCGCTGGAGTTCATCTAGCATCCAGCCACGAAACACAAGCTCTTCGGCAAAGCCTGTCCCTAAACCGACTGCAATGCCCGCCAAAACTAGCATAATGAGGGGCTGAGTCGGCGGCTTCCAGGCTAGCCAACCTAGCCAGCCTTGCACCAAGAACAATAGGATCAGGCTGAAAAAACCTATCCCTAATCCAACCAAACATTCTTTACCATTCTGCTGCGACCAGATCAATCCGTAGTTTTTGAATACCCGTGAATCTTGGTGTACCCATTTTCCCCAGAGACGAATTAAAGCCAGGAACTCCACAAAAAGTAGAGGCATCGTCAACAGAACGACGGCGTTGGCATCGCGCACGAACAGGGCGATCGGGGCAGCAACGGGCAACCATAGAAGCACTAACACCAACAGAAACGCCAGTATTCTAACGGGCGCTGGATACCTGGCTAAAGCAGCAAATTGAGATTTCAAGTTTCTAACCTATTCGTCTGGCTCGATCGTGCTGATGAGCCCATTATTGTTCAATGTCTCACTGTAAAATTCAGCGTGCTCCTGCACACAGGTAATCACGAGTGCGATCCCATTCGTGTGCGCTTCCATCATGATACTGACGGCTTGCGGCTGGGTGATGCTCGATACTGTTTGCATGAGAACTTGTACCACGTACTCCATAGAGTTGAAGTCGTCGTTGTGCAACAGAACCCGGTACCGAGGAGCTATTTTACGAGCTGTTGAACGCTGTTCAATCGTCTCGACTGCCACTGTTAATACTCTCCGTAAGTTGCAATAAATTGATTGAGATATCGTTACAAACACTTATTCTACCTGGATTAATCAGATTTGAAAGGGGACTGGAAACTTTCTGTGTCGGCAAGGAGTCTATGAGTCTATTGCAACTAATGCAACTTCATTAAGGGATTTAGGAGGCTTCTACTCATGGTTAAGATTCGGGGCACAATAGGTAACGATATTTTGAAGGGCACGGTCGGCAATGACGAAATTTTAGGACTAGCGGCAGATGATCGCTTGCAGGGGTTGTCTGGCAACGATCGCCTAGATGGCGGCGATGGGGCTGACCTATTGAAAGGCGGATTTGGCAATGACACGCTAGACGGTGGCAAAGGCGATGATACCCTCAGCGGTGGCGAAGGCGCTGACTTGCTGAAGGGCGGCGCAGGCAATGATTTGCTAGATGGCGGCAAGGGGGCTGACCAACTCACGGGCGGCTTGGGCGATGATACTTATATTGTTGATAATGTGGGCGATCGCCTGCGGGAACGCCGCGAAGAGGGCATCGACACAGTTCAATCTTCCATCAGTTACCAACTGACTGCCAATTTAGAAAACCTCACCCTGATCGGCTCCGATGCTCTTGACGCCTCAGGCAATCGGATTAACAACACTCTGACGGGCAACGGGGCAAATAATGTGCTGAAAGGGCTGTCAGGGAGCGATCGCCTCTTTGGAGATGCAGGCGATGATGTTCTCGATGGTGGTCTAGATGACGACATTATGAGTGGCGGTGCTGGGAGCGATCGCTATATTGTTGATAGCCAAGGCGATAGTATTATGGAGTCTGTCAGCCAAGGAATAGACGCAGTCGAGGCTGCTGTAGACTTTGTTCTGGGAGCAAATTTTGAAAACCTGACCCTGATCGGCACTGCCCTCTCTGGCACAGGTAATGAACTTTCAAACAAGCTCATCGGCAACGCCAGTAATAATACTCTCAACGGTGGCATTGGTGCAGACGAACTCATTGGCGGCGATGGCAACGATATCCTCACAGGTGGCGAGGGCTTAGATCGCTTTACCTATGGCTTCAAAGGGACATCCTTCACTCCTGAAACAGGAACAGATATCATCACCGACTTTGTCCGCAACACCGATCTGATCGTCCTCTCCCGCCAATCCTTTGGACTCAGCAGTCCTAACGGGACGCTGTTAAGCACTACAGAGTTCCAGTCGGTTGCCAACGACACACAAGCCTCTACCAGTGCCGCCCGTGTCGTCTTCAGTCAAGGCTCTGGCAGTCTGTTTTATAACCCTAACGGCATCACTGCTGGCTTTGGCGGTAGCAATACCGATGGTAACGGCAACCTCGCTAAGCTATCGAATGTGACAAATCTGGCGAGCACCGACATCTTAGTCGCGTAAGGTCTACTCATTTGACGGTGGACTCGACAGAAAGAGCTAGGGAGTTATCATGTTAGGAACTTGATATTTCTTAACGAATCAAACCCGAATGGTTATCACTTCCTCCGGCTCAAAGTTCAAAGCGTTTCTGACTGAAAAGGTTTTCTTCGGAAATGAACCGAATCCAGAACTGATCGCCATTCTGGTGGTTTATTTCGTTCAGGGCGTTTTGGGGTTGGCGCGCTTGGCGGTCAGCTTCTTTCTAAAAGATGAACTGCATTTGAGTCCGGCAGAAGTATCTGCTCTCATGGGAATTGCGGCTTTGCCCTGGATGGTGAAGCCGCTGTTTGGGTTCATTTCCGATGGTCTGCCGATCTTTGGCTATCGTCGTCGTCCGTACCTGATTTTGTCAGGGTTACTCGGCACAGCAGCGTGGATCATGATGGCGACAGTGGTGCATACGGCTTGGGCTGCCACCCTAGCGATCGCCCTCAGCTCTCTCTCTGTTGCTGTCAGCGATGTCATTGTCGATTCTTTAATCGTCGAACGCGCTCGCTCTGAATCTGTCCGAGATGCCGGATCGCTTCAGTCACTGACCTGGGGAGCATCGGCAATCGGGGGATTAATTACCGCTTATTTTAGCGGCTTTCTGCTCGAACATTTCACTAGCCGCCTTGTCTTTGAAATTACAGCCACCTTTCCCTTAATTGTCTCGCTGATTGCATGGCTCATTGCCGAGGCACGAGTCACCGAACCTTACGATTGGTCGGCAGTTAAAGTCCAGGTCAAGCAATTACGCGGAGCCATCACTCAAAAGTCAATTTGGATGCCCACCGCCTTCATGTTTCTGTGGCAAGCAACACCCACCGCTGATTCGGCTTTCTTCTTCTTCTCCACCAACGAACTCGGTTTTCAGCCAGAGTTTTTAGGGCGAATTCGTTTGGTCACTAGCATTGCCTCTTTAGTCGGAATTTGGCTGTTTCAGCGCTATCTTAAAGCTGTCCCATTCCGCGTTATTTTTGGTTGGAGTACGGTGATTTCAGCAGTGTTGGGTATGACGACGCTGTTGTTAGTCACTCATGCTAATCGGGCGATCGGCATTGATGACCAATGGTTTAGCTTAGGCGATAGTCTAATCCTGACGGTAATGGGGCAAATTGCGTTCATGCCTGTGTTAGTTCTGGCGGCTCGTCTTTGTCCTCCGGGTGTAGAAGCAACGTTGTTCGCCCTATTAATGTCGATTTACAACCTAGCAGGATTTCTGTCTTACGAGTCCGGTGCATTGTTGATGCACTGGCTTAGCGTAGATGAGACAAACTTCACTAATCTTTGGATAGTAGTAGTGATTACTAATTTGACGACGCTGTTGCCGTTACCGTTGATTGGGTGGTTACCAGGGGCAGATGAAGATCAGGATGATGGGGCGCTGCCTGAAGCTTCTGTGTCTATTCTACAAACAGAACTGGTGACGGCTGAAAAGGAGTTGGTGACGGAGCTATAAAGATAGACATTATCAAGTGTTTAGAGATCTGCATTGAAATAAATTCCCAGTGGGATGCGCTAGCTTGCTAGCCCCCTAAATCCCCAAATTTTGGGGGACTTCCGAGCCTTTCAAAGTCCCCCAATTTTGGGGGATTTAGGGGGCGGATCGGGACATTATTTCACTGCTACTCCCTTAGCAAGCTCAAGCTATCGTTTGGTGTATGAGTGCTGATCTCTTTGAGCTGTTCTATGCTTAAGGAGATCAGCGCTAATTCAACTCATGCAGACTAAACACAGAATTTACGTAGTGACAATTCTAGTGACTACTTTATTCGTCTCTGTCTCGACAATGGCTAAACTATGACCTTTATCTTTTTCTTCTTGAGCTATTCCGTATAGGGCTAAGCCTGTACGAAGCACCTCTGCCATGTTTTTTCCAGATTCGTCTGATAACTTCTGAAGCAACTCATACGCCTCCGGAGTCAGATCAAGATTAAGACGTTTCTTAGACTTGGGGATTTGCGGACTAGACATAACACTCCTTGAATTCAACACCACCCGTTGCATGGATTCGCTATGGGCAGCCAGTTTACAAAATGAACAATCGTAGCGATCCACCCTAGATAGATTTGCACCCTATTCAATACATTGCTGTTATCTAAATCACTTTTGTATATCGATTATGCCCTTTTTATATACAATTTGTGCATTCCACAACAAAAATTTTTCCTAATGTGAAGGATTGAAGTTGTTGATTTATTGAGGCTTAGTTAGAATCACACCTTTTGCCCCACATCACTCCAATCTTGAGTCATGTGGGGCAAAAGGTTATGAACTGGAGGTATCAGAATCAGAATCTGCTGTTTTGGAAGTCTTTGCTAACCATCAATATAAGGACTAGTCTGAGCAGTCATCTTGAACGACGAAACGTAGCGAGAACTTGGCTCCACGATTAGAATGAGAGTCAGATTTTTGCGGTCAACCACCCTTACTAACATACCGAGTTCAAGGCTAACGGGTTGAAGACACTGTGCACGCCATAGGCTGCCTTGAAATTTGATATAGCCCATGCTGTGGGCAGGAATAGGCTCAGAGATAGTGGCTTGAACCTCGCGTGGGTCTCCTTCCTTACCCATAGGTAAAATTTGTATCACTGCTCTCGTAACCTGTTGTAAGGCTTCAGTATTCATTGCAGCGTCCTCCTGAATATGAATGACGGTACTTTTACGTAGGCTATAAATTTATCAGCCTTCATATTACTCAGATTATACATATTTTTTGTATATAAAACCCTCATCTTTCACTAACTTAGATAAAAAATTTATGTTTCTAATAAGTCATGAAGTATGTAAGCTATCTTCTGCTTTCCCCAATTTTCAAATTCGTGAGCTTTGACTTTTGATTAAAGTCGTGTGATTATGGGCGATCAAAGCAACTTAGTAAAGAATTGATAAATTTTGCGCCTTTCTACGCTAATTTCGCCAATGGTCTCAAAGTTGCCTGATTGACTATTTGAATCTAGGGTGATTTCTAGTAAAAAATATGTATAAAAAGATTCAGCGCTTTGTGCAACTTGTTTCAGAATTGGATAATTTACCTGAGTTGGTGATTGCAGCAGGGTTAGACCCCTTAGAAGACTTTGTGAATGCCGATTTGAGTGGCGTGAGCTTAACGGGGGTCGACTTAAGCGGATATAACCTCAGCGGCGCAAATTTGAGTCGAGCGAATCTTAAGGGAGCCTTCTTGAGTCGAGCGAATTTGAGCGGTGCAAATTTGAGCGGTGCCAGGTTAGATCGCGCCAATCTTAGCGGAGCCGTACTAAATGGTGCAATGCTCAATCGGGCAAGGCTCACAGGCGCAAACCTCCGAGTTGCCAAATTAAAAGGGACTGATCTGGAAGATGCCCTATTAGATGGGGCTGATTTGCGCGGGGCAGATCTTACGGGGGCAAATCTGCGTTATGCCCGCTCAGGTCGAGTTGACTTCCGAGGGACTCAACTAAGTTGTGCCAATCTTTCAGCAGCCAATTTGCGTTGCGCTGACCTTAGAAATGCATACATGCGAGGCGCTAATCTTACCCAAGCTAAGTTAGATGGAGCAGATCTGAGCAACACAAATTTGGCTGAAGCAAATCTCAGCCATGCTTCTATGCAGCGGGTTCATGGTGATGGCTGTAATCTCAGTGGCGCGATCTTGAAATCCACAGATCTACGTAACGCAAACTTCAGCGCTGCTGATTTCAGTGGTGCTCGTTTTGAAGACACCCAATTCGACAACACGCTGGTGACTGGTGCTTGGTTCATGGGCAGTCAAGGACTCACCGAAGAGCGCCAAGAATATTTAGTGCGACAGGGGGCGATCGTTTCGGAAAGTATGACGAGTGATATTGGGTTCACTTGCGCTGATATTGATAGTCGCATCGTTGATTTGGAAGAATGTCTTGCAAGGTTAGAAGAATGGATTGACACCCTCAAGGTAAGGGTAATTGAGGAGCGTCTGAGGCAACCTGTTCAGATCATGGCGGACTTGGTTGCTGAGTTCCAGCAAAGTTGTGTAGGTGCTCGGCAAGACATCTATAGTTACCAGTCGAGTTTGGGTGAAATGGCTCAAACGCCTGAAGAGTCTGCTAAGGAGTATGCCAATATCAATGAGCAAATAGTTAAGGTTGGCAATTTCATCAGAGTTGTTCAGATAATACTGATAGATGTGCCGGGGTTTATTCAACGGAGTTCTTGATTACGAAATTAATAAAGTGCGATCGCCCTCCCTATGCAAATTCCTCAACAGGGCACTCGCCCCACGACCGAAAGCTCCTCTAGCTCTTCCTACAGCCCAGAAGACTGGCGCAAAGGCTACCGATCGCTTTCCCAAGAATATGAGTATTGGATTGATGAAATCGACGGCGAAATTCCATCCGACTTGACCGGAACCCTCTTTCGTAATGGTCCCGGTTTATTGGAGATGGGTGGACAGCCAGTGCATCATCCGTTTGATGGCGATGGCATGGTATGTGCGATCGCCTTCAAAGACGGTCGCGCCCACTTCCGCAATCGCTACGTGCGCACACAGCCCTACCAAGAAGAGCAAAAGGCTGGAAAGTTTCTCTATCGCGGAGTTTTTGGCACCGCTAAACCTGGAGGCTGGTTAGCTAACACTTTTGATCTGCGCCTCAAAAATATTGCCAACACCAATATTTTGCCGTGGGGCGATAAACTATGGGCGCTTTGGGAAGCTGCCGAACCTCACAGCCTTGACCCAAATACCCTAGAGACATTGGGACTCGACAATTTAGACGGCACGCTGAAGCCCGGCGATGCCTTTGCGGCTCATCCTCGGATTGATGCTGCCTGCGAGCTAGATGATGGCGAACCCTGCCTCGTCAATTTTTCTGTCAAGCCCGGACTTTCTACTAGCATCACGATTTATGAGCTAAACCTGGCGGGTAAAGTAATCCGGCAGCACGCCCATTCTGTACCTGGGTTTGCGTTCATTCATGATTTTGCCATTACGCCCAACTACTGCATTTTCTTTCAGAACCCGATGGTCTTTAATCCCATTCCTTTCCTGCTAGGGTTTCGGGGTGCAGCGCAATGCCTCAAGTTCCAGCCTGATCAACCGACGCAGGTACTCCTGATTCCTCGTCGGCAACCTGGAGCGGTGCAAACTTTATCGGTTAAGTCGGGCTTTATTTTCCACCATGCCAATGCTTTCGAGCAAGACGGCAAGGTTTACGTAGACTCAGTTTGCTACCCTGACTTTCCAGCGGTTGACCCTGATCAGGACTACCGAGACGTGAAGTTTACTGAGTTACCGCCCGGTCAACTTTGGCGATTTCAGATGAACTTAAAGACGAGCGAAATTGAGCGCCAGCTTTTAGAAAGCCGTTGCTGTGAGTTTCCCGTGATTCATCCACAATTGATGGGTCGTCCTTACCGATATACCTATTTGGGTGCCGCCCATGACTCTACAGGAAATGCGCCGCTGCAAGACATTTTGAAAATGGATTTGCAGACGAGCGACCCTAGCGGTATCTGCGAAGCAGCGCGCCAGCTCTGGAGCTTTGCCCCGCGTGGATTTACGGGTGAGCCAATCTTTGTGCCGCGATCGAATGCTGCCGTCAATTCTGAAAACGAAGATGATGGCTGGGTTTTGGTTTTGGCGTTCAATGCAGAGTCGGAGCGATCGGAGTTAGTGATTTTGAATGGGAAGGATTTGAGCGAAGTGGCGCGACTTAAGCTGAAACACCATGTGCCGTACGGGTTGCATGGGCAGTTTACGCCACGATGCTACGCGATGGAATCCTAAATTAGGTTAGTGATAGGAAACTTATACCCATGCTTCGATCTTCTCCAAGAATTGTTTCGTTAATTCCGAGTGCAACCGAGATTGTGGCGTTACTAGGCATGACCGATCGCCTAGTGGGGCGATCGCACGAATGCGACTATCCTTTCTCTGTCAAAGCCCTACCTATCTGCACCGAACCCAAATTTAACCCCGAAGGCAGCAGCGCCGAAATTCATGGGCGCGTGACCGATTTACTCCAATCTGCCCTGAGCGTCTATCGCATTAAAACTGAGGTGCTGGATCAGTTGCAGCCCACCCACATTCTGACTCAAGCTCAGTGCGAAGTTTGCGCGGTCAGCCTAAGCGATGTGGAACAAGCGGTGAAAGAACTGACCGGAATTCAGCCTCAAATTATTTCGCTCCAGCCCAACGTTTTGGCAGATGTGTGGGCAGATATTGAGCAGGTGGCGGCGGCGTTGAACGTGAGTGCGGCGGAGCAACTAGCGACGTTAAAGCAGCGGGTGCAGGCTTGTGCCGCGATCGCTCAGGCAACTGGCGATCGCCCAACGGTAGCCTGTATTGAATGGAGCGACCCCTTAATGGCAGCGGGAAACTGGATACCGGAGCTAGTGGAATTGGCAGGAGGGCGATCGCTGTTTGGCATCGTGGGGCAGCACTCGCCGTGGCTGCAATGGGACAAGCTCGTAGAAGCCAATCCAGAAACGATGGTTTTCATGCCCTGTGGCTACAATTTGCAACGCACTCGTCAGGATGCCGAATTGTTAAGCCATCACCCTCAATGGCTAAGCTTGAAAGCAGTGCAGACTGGGCAAGTTTACATTACCGATGGCAACCAGTATTTCAATCGACCGGGGCAGCGGCTCGTGGATTCTTTAGAAATTTTGGCTGAGATCCTTCATCCTCAAAGCTTTTTACCCATCCACCAGGGAACTGGATGGGAGCCATTGGAGCATTAAGGCGCATAAGTTAAGGAATATTGCAACAAATCGAAATCTTGTGTTACATTCATTTACATACCGGTTGATGTAACACAGAGGTTATCAGTCATGCAAACGCAAGAAACTCCCAAAGTTGGTTTTACAGATTTCGCTGAAACTTGGAATGGTCGTCTGGCGATGATGGGCTTTGTTATTGGTGTCGCTACTGAGTTCTTGACAGGTCAAGGTATTTTATCTCAGATCGGCTTGATGTAATTTTGATTCGCTCTTCGTCTGTTGAAAGGGTGTTGCGGTATGCCGCAGCACCTTTTTTCTGTGTATTAATCCCGCAGGTTTTGATAGCGGTAAAAGGTATAGGTATCAAACAGAATGCCAACGACGCTACAGGCTGCTCCAATCGTCACCAGCCCTCGTAACGCACTGGTGCTACCAAACACTTTTAAGAACTGCGCGACCTGTTCTACTCCGGCTCTGCCAAAAACCTCTAGCCCCGGTACGTATCCGAGCATAGCCAGACTTGCTAAGATTATTCCAATTAATAGGACAGGAGCCAGGAAGCTAAAAATGCTGGTTAATAGGAGGGAGCGCAGAAGAGTAGGCAGAATGCTCATAGGTCAATGCGATCGCTATCCGGCGAGTAATCGAGTGGGATAATCACCCTCTAAGCATAAAAGGCGATCGCTTGACCAGGAAAAACATGACAGGAATCTTAAGTTAAGATAAAAAACAATTTTGTTAGACCCATGAAGTCAGAGGTACGGAGCGATTGAGTGAGCAGACTCGGAGTTTTGGCTTGAAGGCATGGAGCCGTAGGCTGGTTGCTGCCATCTTGTTAGGCGGGCAGGTGATTGTTCATCTGATGCGGGGCAAGATTCATTGGCGTAACACGATGGAGCAAATGGTGGCGGTGGGCCCTGAGTCGCTGCTGGTGGCATTATTAATGTCAGCCTCAGTCGGCATGGTGTTTACCATTCAAGTGTCGCGGGAGTTTATTAACCTGGGAGCAGGTTCAGCGGTAGGAGGCGTGCTGGCGATCGCCCTGGCGCGGGAGCTGGCGCCGATTTTGACTGCCGTAGTATTGGCGGGTCGGGTTGGCTCGGCATTTGCTGCCGAGATTGGCACCATGCAGGTGACTGAGCAAATTGATGCGCTCTATATGCTGAAGACTGACCCCATTGATTACTTGGTCATCCCCAGGGTGATTGCCTGCTGTTTGATGCAGCCCCTACTCACGATCTTATCTTTTACTACTGGGATTATTGGCGGGGTTTTCGTTGCCGATAGCCTGTATGACATTTCTAATACCGTATTTCTCGATTCTGCCCGCAATTTCCTGACCCCCTGGGACATGGTCAGCGCCATGATTAAGGGCGCTGTTTTTGGGGTTTTGATTGCCATTATTGGCACCAGTTGGGGTTTAACAACGACTGGTGGCGCTAAAGGTGTGGGTCAATCGACGACGACGGCTGTGGTGACTGCCCTGCTCTCTATCTTCGTGACCAATTTCTTTCTCTCTTGGTTGATGTTTCAAGGCACGGGCGCTTCCTCTCTGAATATGTAGTGCCCCCCAGTCCCTTAGCCCTTTAGAATACAATCAGCTTCTATCCATTTTCGTCTAGAGACCGATCGCCCATGACTACTACTCCTAGCAGCCTTCCTACCGAAACCGTGCAGTTATCGCCGAGCTATGCCATTCCCATCACGCTGGTCTTGGCAGCCCTGCCACTATTCTTGCTGAATGCTTGGGTGAGTAGCGCGATCGCCCTTTTTGGACTATTTCTGCTGATTCAAACCGCTACCCTGCGCCTCTGCTTCACCGAAACAGCACTCGACATTTACCGAGGCGAGTCTTTGCTGCGGCAATTTCCTTACGCCGACTGGCAAAATTGGCAAATCTTTTGGTTCAATGTCCCCGTTCTCTTCTACTTTAAGGAGGTGAAAAGCATTCATTTTCTGCCCATTTTGTTTGATGCAAAAATGTTGAGAGCTTGCCTAGAACAGCGTTGTCCTGCTGTTCGTCCTGTCGCCCGTTAGTACTGCACCCATGAATGACGAAGTGAATGAGTTAGAAACCCGCATTGCTGAATTGCGGCAGCAGGAAAAAAGGCTACAACAAGATATTGCCTCGCTGCAAGCCTCCTACAATACCATGTTGCAAAAGCAAGTTGCTGAGGCGCAAATGGCGTTGGGGCGGGTTGTGCAGGAAAGCTTGAGTGAGCTAGAGCAACGCAGGCAGAAGCTACAGATTGCTGTCGAGCAATTAGAGCGGCGACAGGAGCGGGTTCGTAACGAAATGAAAACTAGCTTTGCGGGCGCATCTCAAGACCTGGCTATTCGAGTACAGGGGTTTAAAGATTATTTGGTGGGCAGCCTGCAAGATTTAGCTACTTCTGCCGAACAGTTGCAACTGACTCCTGCTTCAGAGCCAGAACCTCGCAGGGGAGCGCGATCGGAGAATCGGGAAGATGTGAGGTCGGAGGCGAGATCTGAAGCGAGATCTGAATCTAAATCGGGAGGACGATCGCAGGACAAGCCTGGGGTAGATGAACCACTGGTTCCTAAGTTTGCTGAAAGTAACCTTCAAGAGCAAACTAAGCGCATCAATAAACTGTTAGATCAGTATCGGATGGTGCCCGATTACTATGGGCAACCCTGGCAGTTGCGGCGTACCTTTGAACCGATTCACGCCGATCGCGTTTCAAATTGGTTTTTTACCCAAGCTGGGCGAGGCTCTTTAAAGTCGTTGGGTTCTCGGTTGCAGAATATTTTGGTGGCTTCAGCTGTAATCTCGGTGCTGCGGAATTTGTATGGCGATCGCGTCCGTGTGTTGGTCTTAGGTGACTCTCCTGAACGCCTAGGCGAATGGCGGCGAGGGCTGCAAGATTGCTTAGGCGTTTCGCGTGCCGATTTTGGTGCTGATCAAGGCATTGTGTTGTTTGAAGCACCCGAACCTTTGGTGCAGCGGGCAGAGCGGTTGTTGAAGCAAAAACAGCTACCGATCATCATCATTGACGAGTCAGAAGGATACATTAATTTGGCGCTATTGCAGTTTCCGCTGTGGCTAGCGTTTGTCTCTGACCCGATGAGTCCGATGGTGTACTAAAGATAAGGTATTCAGAATATGGCGGTTTGGATTGGCTTTTGTGCGTTGGTTTGGGTCGGAGCCTACCTCCTAGGCTCGCTACCTACAGGCTACCTGGCAGGTCAGATGGTCAAGGGCATCGATATTCGAGAGCATGGCTCAAAATCTACTGGGGCAACGAATGTATTGCGCACGGTAGGTAAGGTTCCGGCAATTATCGTGCTGCTGATTGATGTGCTGAAAGGGGCAGCGGCGATCGCTTTTACCAGAGCGGTGTATCAGATCCCGGCGATCGCCCCCCTCATCCCCCCCGAAGTTAACGTGCAAGCTTGGCTTCCCTACGCCATTACCCTTTCCGGCTTAGCCGTCCTGTTAGGGCACAGCCGCTCTATTTGGCTTAATTTTTCGGGTGGTAAATCAGTTGCAACAGGTTTAGGGCTATTGCTGGCAACGACCTTGCCCGTGGGCTTAGGATCACTCGCTGCCTTTGCCGTGATGCTGGCAATTTCGCGGATTGTTTCGCTAAGTTCAGTGGCGGCAGCGTTGACGGCAATGGGACTAATGGTGGGGTTGCAGCAACCTGTGCCATTTCAGGGATTGGCGATCGCGGGAGGGCTATTTGTCATTTGGCGACATCAAGCCAACTTGCAGCGTCTCATTGCCGGAACTGAGCCACGACTAGGGCAAAAGGCTCAAGAGTCAGAGTCTCAATAGTCCTAGAAAAATCATGAGCGTTACGATTAAACGCTTGTGATATCGTTACACTTGCGAAATTGAACATGACCTTCAAAGAATAATGCGCTGCAAGCGTACAATATTTGAATAAGGGAGTAGCAATGAAATAACGTCCCGATCCGCCCCCTAAATCCCCCAATTCTGGGGGACTTCCGAGCCTTTCAAAGTCCCCCAGAATTGGGGGATCTAGGGGGCTAGAAAGCTAACACATCCCATTGGGACTTTATTTCAATGCAGATCCCTAATCTTTAAGTTTCAACGAAATCGCATTTATCTGGCTGGATCTCTAATTAGTGATCTTACAATTGCTTTTTCTCTAGAAGATTCAGCATAACAGCCACCTGTACATGAACAAAACGAGGAAAACTTATGTCGAAACTCTACATTTTTAGCGCTGCTGCTGTGACAGCCAGCCTGTGGATAATTGGAATGGGTCAAGCTTCAGCGGCTGTTCCCCAAACTACGGCTGTTCCCCAAACTGCTGAAGTAGCACCTGCTCATGAAATTGCTCAAGCATTTTCTATGCCTGCCGGATTAACTGCGGTTGGCTCAGGATTAGCCACTGCACCTGCTGATGTCGCTGTAATTTACTTAAATTACTACAGCAACTACTATCCTCAGCCATCCGAAAACCCTAATACGCCTCCCCCGCTCCCACCCGCTGCAACGGCCGCCGACATCAAGCCTGTGATCGATGCCCTGGTAGCAGCCGGAGCGATCGCCGGGGATGTCGAAGCAAACCCCGATCCTAATGCTGCGGGCAGTTTTAGAGTCCGGGTAAAGTTTGATAAACCTACGCAAGCCAAAGTACAAGCCCTAGTTGCAGCGGCTAATACAGCAGCTTCAAAAAACAACAAGTTCTCAACGGGTGGTGCCCAAGTTGGCTACTTTACCAATAACTGCCCAGCCCTAGAAACCGAAGCCCGAAGACTAGCAATGGCAGATGCTCGCAGTCGTTCTAGCGCTTTGGCAACAACCGCAGGCGTTGACCTTGGTAGATTAACTTCCGTCACGGAATCAGCGACTTTTGGTTACTATGGTGGCACAAGCTGTCCTTCAGCAACTGACCCTCAAGGACTTCAAGATCCTTACGCCATGCAGGGTGTTGATTTGCTTAGTCCTTCTGTGGTGCGTGTTAATTCGTCGGTTTCCGTGACCTATGAAATGAAGTAAGCGATCGCCAGTTAAACATTTGTCTCATTAAATCTTTGTCTAACAGATCTCCCCGTCTTCCTAACCTTTAGGAATGGGGAGCTTTTTTTGAAGTGCCCCCTTACCTTACCCGCTAGAAAATTACGTGCTGACTGTACTGATGATCAATAAAGATTTATGTATTTTTCTCACATTTTCACTTTACAATATCTGTCTGCCTTTGGCTGAAGCGTTCTCACCGAACATCTGTACTTTTCTGGATAAGTCAGGACTTTGGCAGGGTTTTGTAGGAAGCTAATGCCACATTCCTCAATTCCAGTGGCAGAATGGGGATACTGGCGAGGCGTAGCAAACTGGAATCCCTATCAAGATGCTAGTCAAATGAGCTACATTAATAAATATTAAGAAAATATGACCTCGCGTCAAGAATCTAGGAGGAATAGCCTCAGTGAATAAGCGGTGGAAAAATGCGGGGCTGTATGCCCTATTGGTCGTAGTTGTCATCTTTCTGGCAACGGCACTCTGGGACAACAGACAACCCCCCATCAAGACGTGGCGGTACAGCGAATTTATCAATCAAGTCAGTTCAGGTCAAGTTGAAAAAGTGGCAATTCGTTCCGATCGCCAATTTGCCCAGGCTAAGGCAAATGACGGCGAAACTTACGGCATCAACCTCCCTCCCGACCCTGAATTGTTAGACATTTTGCAAAAGAACAACGTTGACATCTCTGTTACTCAACAAGGAGATGACAACGGTATAGCCAGAATTCTCAGCACGCTGCTGATTCCTTTCTTGCTCTTGGTCGTGCTGTTTTTTGTGCTGCGTCGGGCACAGAGTGGTCCTGGCAGTCAAGCAATGAACTTTGGCAAGTCAAAAGCCCGCGTTCAAATGGAACCTCAAACCCAGGTTACTTTTGGAGACGTAGCAGGGATTGAACAGGCAAAGCTGGAGCTTTCTGAAGTCGTAGACTTCCTCAAAAATGCCGATCGCTTCACCGCAGTTGGGGCAAAAATTCCTAAAGGCGTTCTGCTCGTAGGACCTCCTGGAACGGGTAAAACCCTCTTGGCGAAAGCTGTGGCTGGCGAAGCGGGCGTTCCGTTCTTCTCTATCTCTGGCTCTGAGTTTGTCGAAATGTTTGTCGGTGTGGGTGCTTCCCGCGTCCGCGACCTGTTCGAGCAAGCAAAAGCCAATGCACCTTGTATCGTCTTCATTGATGAAATTGATGCAGTGGGTCGTCAGCGGGGCGCAGGTTTGGGCGGCGGCAACGATGAGCGGGAACAAACCCTTAACCAGTTGCTGACTGAAATGGATGGCTTTGAGGGCAACACAGGCATTATCCTGATTGCTGCCACAAACCGCCCTGACGTACTGGATGCCGCGTTGCTTCGTCCCGGTCGCTTCGATCGCCAGGTAGTGGTCGATCGCCCTGACTTTGCCGGACGTTTGGAAATCCTCAATGTCCATGCTCGTGGCAAGACCCTCTCGAAGGACGTTGACCTCGATAAGATTTCTCGACGCACGCCTGGGTTTACGGGCGCTGACTTGGCAAACCTGTTGAACGAATCGGCTATTCTTGCGGCTCGTCGTAACCTGACCGAAATCTCAATGGATGAAGTCAATGATGCGATCGATCGCGTCATGGCGGGCCCTGAGAAGAAAGACCGGGTGATGAGCGAAAAGCGGAAAACGCTGGTGGCATACCACGAAGCAGGTCATGCTCTGGTGGGTGCTCTGATGCCTGATTACGATCCCGTCCAAAAAGTCAGCATCATCCCACGCGGTCGTGCAGGTGGCTTAACCTGGTTTGTGCCTCGTGAAGATCAAATGTCTTCTCGCTCTTACCTACAGAACCAAATGGCAGTGGCGCTGGGCGGTCGGATTGCTGAGGAAATCGTCTTTGGCGAAGAAGAAGTGACGACAGGTGCTTCCAGTGACCTTCAGCAGGTGGCTCGTGTGGCGCGGCAGATGGTAACGCGGTTTGGCATGAGCGATCGCCTCGGTCCTATTGCTCTGGGTCGTTCTCAGGGTGGAATGTTCCTGGGGCGCGACATCATGGCAGAGCGTGACTTTTCTGAAGAAACGGCTGCAACCATCGATGATGAAGTCCGCAATTTGGTGGAGCAGGCTTATCGGCGGGCAAAAGTGGTTTTGACGGAGAACCGTCTGGTGCTGAACGCTTTGGCTGATATGTTGATTGAGCGGGAAACCGTTGATTCTGAAGAGCTTCAAGAATTGTTGGCGACTAGCGATGTGAAGATGGCTTCGGTTGCTTAGATCGTTCAGGTAAATTTAATTGATTGAGAAGGGTGGTTTTATGCCACCCTTTTTTGTGGGCTTTGGTCTTTTAGGGGGCTTTGCAAAAAGTTGGAGTAGTGCCCCCGTGCCTACCCCTCTGGCTGGTTGGCTCATCGCGAGGATTGGGGATGGTCATTGCGGAGATTCGGGGTAGGCACGGGGGCGCTACCCCTATTGGTTTTTGGTGTTTTTGGTGTTTGTTTTTATGGTGATGATGATGATCGATGGTGCGACTAAACTGCTTGGGGTGATTGGGTATCCAGTGGCGCATTCGCTTTCTCCGGCGATGCATAATGCGGCGATCGCCCATCTCAACGCAAATTATATTTATCTACCGCTGCCCGTTAAGCCTGAGAATTTGCGAGTGGCGATCGATGGATTTCGGGCGATCGATCTCCAAGGTTTCAGCATCACGATTCCTCATAAGCAAGCTATTATGCCGATGCTGGCAGAAGTTAGCGATATAGCTCAAGCGATCGGGGCGGTCAACACGGTTTATCCGACTGAGCGGGGCTGGGGTGGTACCAATACCGACATCACGGGCTTCCTTTCGCCCCTGTTGAATCGTCAAGATTGGAGCCAAACTACTGCTGTGGTGTTGGGCAATGGTGGGGCTGCTAGAGCGATCGTGATGGGCTGTCGGCAGTTGGGATGTGCGCAAATTCAAGTAGTGGGGCGCAATTGGCAAAAGCTGCAAGATTTTCGGGTGAGTTGGACAGATTCGCCTTTAGCTGTTAGCAATTTATCAGTGCATCGGTGGGAGGAATTGCCGAAGCTGATTCCGCAGGCAGATTTACTGGTGAATACGACCCCGATTGGAATGCATCCGCAGGTGGCAGATTCGCCGTTGACTGGAGAGGAGGCACAGAAAATTAAGCAGGGCGCGATCGCCTATGACTTAATCTATACGCCTCGTCCAACTCAGTTTTTGCAGCAAGCGGAGGTAAGGGGGGCGATCGCCATTGACGGCTTAGAAATGCTGGTTCAGCAAGGTGCTGTTGCTCTAGAACTCTGGCTTAACCAAGCTGCTCCGGTTGAGATCATGCGTCAGGCGCTCTTAAATCATCTGGAGCGACAGTAAATTTCTCAGTAAATTTCTCGACTTTGTCGCCTTAACTCACTCAACAAAGGCTAACAAACCGTTATGCTAATTTTTATGAAGCCTTAGCCGAGAACCTTTATGTTTGAGATCCCTGAACCAGTCAAAGTTTGGAGTCAGTTTAGTCATCCGCTCCTCATGTGGACGCTGTTGGCGCTTTCAATTTACGCACTTTATTTAGGGGTGCAAATCCGCCGCACTCGGAGCGCTGAGGGCGATGCCAAGAAAGAGCTAATCAAAGGCAAATACAATATCAAGCATTACCAAATGGGTTCGCTCTTGTTGGCACTAATGGTATTAGGTAGCATCGGCGGCATGGCAATCACGTACATCAATAACGGCAAGTTATTTTTTGGCTCTCACCTGCTTGCAGGTTTGGGCATGATGGGACTGATTGCTAGTTCTGCTGCCCTTTCACCGTATATGCAAAAGGGGCAAGATTGGGCACGCACCACACACATTGCGCTAAACATTGTCCTGGTCGGGCTATTTGGTTGGCAAGCCGTAACTGGAATGCAAATTGTTCAGCGAATTTTAGAAAAAATGGCGACTTAGTTTGGCGATCGGGCTAGTCTGATGGGGGCAGATCATGCCCCCGACGCACCTCAACAAGCTATAGTGTTTAACCAAGTCTGTTTCTAGCTCAAAATTTTCTGCGCACCATGCAAGACGAAATTCTCAAAAAAGAACAGGAATTTCATGATCAGTGGGCTTCTGCCATTGATATTGAAGGCATTAAGGTCAAAGACTATTTTGAAGCGTGTACGGCTCCAGAAAATCGATTTATTCTCAAGCGATTGGGCGATGTGAGCGATCGCTATTTGTTAGATTTAGGCTGTGGCGCTGGCGAGAATAGCGTTTATTTTGCTAGTCGAGGTGCGCGGTGCGTTGCCGCAGATTACTCTCCGGGTATGGTTGAAGTGGCGCTGAAACTGGCAGCAGCAAATCAGGTGCAGGTGGAAGGCAAAGTGATTAATGCGATGGATATTGACTTTCCTGACAATACTTTTGATATTGTTTACGCCTCCAATCTTCTTCACCATATTCCCGACCCAGAGCTAACTATTAAAGAAATGTACCGCGTGCTTAAACCGGGCGGCATTGCCTGTTTTTGGGATCCGCTCAAGCATAATCCTGTGATTAATGTCTATCGCAAAATTGCTACTAAAGTTCGTACCGAAGACGAAACGCCGCTAGATATTGGTATCATCAAAACGATTCAGAAGCTATTTACAAAGACAACTTACGACACGTTTTGGATTGCCACACTCTGGATCTTTCTACGCTTTTACTTAATTGAAAAAGTCGATCCTAACGAAGAGCGCTACTGGAAAAAGATCATTCTCGAACAAGCCCGATTAGAGAAGGGATATCGGCGGTTAGAGAAACTAGATACTTTTCTGAAAAAGATTCCCTTTGTTAAACGCTTTGCTTGGAACCTTGCCGTTGTCGCAATGAAGTAAAGCTATGGCTGTCCAATTTTCCTTTGTTGTGCCTATTTACAATGAGGAAGCGAATATTCCTGAACTTTACCGTCGGCTTAAGGGCGTGATGGAGCGGCTAGACGGTGAAGTTGAGGTGATTTTGGTGAATGATGGGAGCCGCGATCGCTCTCTTCATTTTCTGCGCCAACTCCATGCTCATGATCCCCGCTTCTGCTACCTCAGCTTTTCTCGCAACTTTGGGCACCAAATTGCAGTGACGGCTGGGCTTAACTTTTGCCGGGGGCGGGCGATCGTGGTGATGGATGCAGACTTGCAAGATCCGCCGGAGCTAGTGCTAGAGATGGCGAAGCGGTGGCGAGAAGGCTATGAGGTCGTCTATGCCCAGCGCACTCAACGGCGCCAGGAGAACTGGGTCAAACGACTGATGGCTTATGCCTTTTACCGAGTGTTGCGCAATTTGGCAGATGTAGAGATTCCCATCGACACAGGCGACTTTTGCCTGATGGATCGGCAAGTGGTAGATTTGCTCAACGCCATGCCAGAGCGCAACCGCTACATTCGGGGGCTACGGGCTTGGGTGGGGTTTCGACAAACTGCCGTTTTGTTTGAGCGTGATCCCCGCTTTGCAGGTGAAGAAAAGTACACGTTCCGCAAGTCTTTTGCATTGGCGGTGAATGGGCTGGTTTCTTTTTCGAGAGTGCCGCTACGGATCTCTACCTATATCGGGTTGACGGCAGCGGCGATCGCCCTTCTCATGGCGGTTCTCGTCCTCTACTGGCGATTCTTTGCCCCCAATTCGCCTTTGACCGGATATACGACCATTATTATTGCCATCTTCTTCCTCGGTGCAGTCCAGCTCATTAGCATCGGCATTTTAGGCGAATATATTGGGCGAATTTACGAAGAAGTTAAGGGCAGACCACTCTACACCCTATCCGAGGCACGCGGCTTTCAGCCTAAACCCTTGCCTCCAAAGACTTGAGGTATTCAGTATTCACACCTGACTCACGGACGAGAGAAATTTTCCCTGTACGAGCAATTTCTCGCAGCCCAAAGCGGCTCAGTGTCTGTACGATCGCCACCATCTTGCCGGGATCGCCTACTACTTCCAGGGTCAGGGCATCTTCACCCAAGTCCACCACCCGCGCCCGAAAGATTTGCGCCAGTTCAATAATTTCCGAGCGATTGGAGCTAGTGGCATTGACCTTCAGCAGCATTAGTTCTCGCTCAATGCAGGGTACCTCGGTAATATCTTGCACCTTGAGGACATTAATCAGCTTATAAAGCTGCTTGGTCACCTGTTCGATCGCCAAATCATCGCCAAACACCACCATCGTGATGCGCGAAATCCCGATCTGCTCGGCAGGGCCAACCGCCAAGCTCTCAATATTAAAACCCCGACGGGCAAAAAGCCCTGCGATTCGGGTGAGGACTCCTGCCTCATCTTCAACCAGAACCGAAAGCGTATGTTTCATGATGCATCACTAGAAGCACAGCATTTAATCATATCTCGACTGCTGCTAATTTTTGAGGCTTGTTTAACAGTACAAATGCAAACACGGATGCAAAACAGTACGGATACAAGAATAGCCCTCTACTGAAAGCCATCTGACTGGCTTCGGGGCAAATACTGAGGCGAAGCCAGTCAGGAAGAGCGTTGCAAGTGTTTTAGCTCAACTGGGTAGCCTTTCATTATCCAGCATCCGCCTTGCAAGAGACTACTCCCATGCCAGTTAATCCTCTCTTCTCCGCCATTCCGATAAACACAGTTACTATCAGTGATCAAGTCACCTCAGTTTCTTCTGCATTAGATGCGACTCAAGCTCGCCCTACTCGGTCAGTGGCAATGGCGGCAGATGGGAGCTTTGCAATTACCTGGTCGAGCAAAGGACAGGACGGATTAGGATCAGAGTGGGGAGCCTACGTTCGCTTCTTTAAGCCAGACGGCACCCCGAAGGGCGCTGAAAGCCGAGTCAATACGAATAATCCGAATAATCAGTCAACCACTTCAATTGCGCTGCTGGCTAATGACAACTATGTTGTTACTTGGTCAGATGACAATCCGGCAGCGCTCGATAACAGTTTGAGCGGAGTCTATGCTCGAATTTATAAGGCAGATGGGACTGCGGTAGGCAACGAGTTCCTAATCAATCAAAACACGGACGGCGATCAGTATAACTCTGCGATCGCCACCTCCGCCACTGGCAAGTTTGTCGTAACCTGGGTATCCAATTTTGAAACGGGTGATCCTGGCAATGGGATTCGTGCCCGTGTTTTTAATAGCGATGGCTCTCCACTAAGTGCTGAATTTCAGGTTAATTCTGTTACTGCTAATAACCAACTTAAGCCCTCTGTTGCTATGGCAGATGATGGCAGCTTTGTCGTGGTTTGGGAGAGCCAGGGACAGGATGGGGCGACGTTCGGCATTTACGGGCAACGCTATACCTCGGCAGGGGTGGCAACAGGAGGCGAATTTCAGATTAGTACCTATCAATTCAATCCAGTCCTTCCCAGAGATCAAAGAACTGCCAGCATTGCAATGAGGGGAGATGGTAGCTTTGTCGTGACTTGGACGAGTAACGAGGGAACGACATACGGCAATGAAATTTATGCTCGACGCTATGACGCTTCTGGAGTGGCGATCGGCAATGAGTTTCGAGTCCTTAACCCAGGCGCAACATCTGGCGTTATGGGCAACCAACGGGATTCTATCGTGACCCTGACGGATGGGGGCGGTTTCATTATTACTTGGACTAGTGATGATCAATCGCTGAGCGATAAATCGGGGACAGGGGTTTATGCGCGGCGCTTCAATGCAACAGGCTTTCCTATTGAAGCAGCGTTTTTAGTCAACAGTGGCGGAATGGTGCTCAATCAAGACAATGCCTCGATCGCCGCCAACGCCAGCGGCAATTTTATTGTGGCTTGGACAAGTGAAGGTCAAGATGGCAGCGCGGGTGGGGTCTATGCTCAAGGGTTTACTATTCCTCTCAGCGCTCCTCCCGTTTTAACGCCTATTACTGCATCAGTGGGATATATCGAGAAGCAAGGCGCAGTCTTCCTTGATAGCACAATCGGAGTATCCGATTTAGACAGTCTTGACTTGCAGAGCGCCACCATTAGCATTGGAAGCTATGTCGCTGGACAAGACTTATTGGGCTTTTTTAACGGCGCTACCGTACAAGATGGAATTACAGGGGCATTCGATGCCGCTATAGGTGTTCTAACGCTATCGGGACAAGCCTCGAAAGCCAACTATCAAACTGCACTGAAAACGATTACTTACACCAACAGCAGCGACAACCCCGACACGGGCGATCGCCTCATCACTATTTCTGTCAGCGACGGGACAAGCAGTGGTACTGCTTCTCGCACTTTTCAAATTACGGCAGTGAATGATTTACCAAGCGTCGGTGTCACCAATTCGCCCTTAATTTTTGCAGAAGATGGAACGGCAGTGGCGATCGACCCTGCGATCGCTATCACCGATCCTGATGACACCAATATAGAAGGGGCAACCGTAACGATCAACGGTTTTGTACCAGTAAAAGATACAGTTACTTTTACGAATCAGGGAACTATTTCTGGAACATTCATTGGTAACGTATTGACGTTGAATGGACCAGCGACAAAGGATGAATATCAAACAGCCTTGCGCTCTATCACTTTTAAAAGCACTAGCGATCCTACTACTCCTAATCGCACAGTTGATTTTGTGGTCAATGATGGCAGCGGCAATAGTGTAATTGCATCTCGTACTATTCAAATCTCTGCAGTAGACGATCCTCCAGTGGTGACGACCACAGGCACGTTAATTTATCTGGAAGGTACAGGTGAAAAATTAATTGACTCACTGGGGTTAACTGTCAACGATGAGGATAGCCCCAATCTTCAAAGTGCGACGATTAAAATTACAAACTTTGTAGCGGGAGAAGATGTTCTCTCGTTCACAAATAACTTTGGCATTACAAGCATTGGGATGAACGGAGCAGGCGTTTTAGAGTTAACTGGCTCAACTACGAAGGAAAATTACGAGCTGGCACTGCGATCGATTACTTATAAAAACAGCAGCCTAACTCCAACAGCGGGCGATCGCACCATCCAATTCACAGTCAATGATGGTACGAGCAACAGCATAGCCGCCAACCATACTGTCACAGTTACGCTGGTAGATGATCCGCCGCTCGTTACTCCCACCCCTGCCAACCTCAGCTACACAGAGAATGATGGTGTTGTGGCGATCGACGACGGCTTGATACTCTTCGACCCTGATAGCACTATTTTGACAGGGGCGATCGTCACTATCAGTGGCATAGTCAGCCTAGAAGATACCTTTGATTTTATATCTCCCAACAGTATTGTCCGTACTTCTATTAACATTATTGATGCTACGACTGTCTCGTGGACTTTGTCAGGGAATGCCTCTGTTGACGATTACCAAGCCGCACTTCGCGCCATCACCTACATTAATAACAGCATCACTCCTACCGAAACTCCCCGCACGGTGACTTTTGCAGTAACAGATGACACCGCTAAAACGAGTGTCGTAAAACAGCGAATTATTAACGTTACAAACACAGTAAATGCACCGCTAATTGTGACCACTATCGGTTCCCTTACTTATAGCGAAAATGCTGGAGCAGTGGCGATCGATCCAGGCGTTACCGTCACCGATCTCGACAGCCTAAATCTGGACAGTGCAACTGTCTCTATTGGCAGCTATGTTGGAGGACAAGATCTTTTAAGCTTTACCAATGATTTCGGAATTACAGGCAGTTGGGATGCTGGAATAGGGGTACTCACCCTCTCCTCTAATGCTCCTATTGCAGATTATGCAGCGGCACTAAAAACCGTCACCTACACCAATACCAGTGATAACCCTACAGGCTCCACGCGCACCATTCGCTTCCGGGCAAATGATGGTACTAGCGACGGCAATTCAGCGATACGCACACTGCAAATTGTTGGAGCCAACGATCGCCCAGAAGTCACTATTGCAACTGGATTTTACATCTACACTGAAAACGCTGGAGCAGTGTTTGTCGATGGTACGTTGACTGTTAAAGATAAAGATAATACTACTTTAGCCCGTGCAACTGTCACCATTGATGGCTATGTTGACGGAGAAGATACCCTTAGCTTTGTGACCGCACCTGGAATTACTGCTGGAACATTTAACGCAGTTACAGGAACGATCGCCTTCACGGGAATTGCTAGTGTTGAGAACTATGAGATGACGCTGCGATCGCTCAAGTATACAAATAGTAGCAGTACTCCTAACACCACAACTCGCACCATTCAAATTACAGTCAACGATGGGTTGGATGATAGCTTATTAGTGAGTCGCAGCATTCAGATTATCTCCAATACGCCCCCCGTAGTCATAGCTACAACAACAACGCTCACCTATTCTGACAATCAGGGAGCCGCTATTATTGATGGGGCGATAACTGTAACTGATGCCGATATCGTTAGTAGTCCCAATCTATCCAGTGCCAAAGTCACCATTGTTGGATACGTTGCTGGAGAGGATTTTCTAGATATCCCGACTCTTCCGTCTGGAATTACGAGTAGTTTTGTAGGTGGGATTCTGACTTTGAGTGGGGTGGTGGCGATCGCCAGTTATCAAACTGCGCTTCAGTCAATAACTTACACGAATACTAATCCAATTCCTGCGGCAACTACTCGCACTCTCCAATTTCAAGTTAATGATGGTGTTGAGGATAGCAACATCGGCATTCGAACCATTCAAATTGTGGTGAACGCTGCACCTGTTATTAACACGACCACTACCCCACTTCCATACACTGAAAGCCAAGGCGCACTGGCAGTTACAGGCGGATTGACTGTTACTGATACCGACAGTCCTAACCTGAGCCGCGCCACAGTCACTCTGATTGGCAATGTGGTAGGCGAAGATACGTTGGCATTCGGGGCACTACCAACTGGCGTTACTGGAGGATTTGATTCAGCAACGGGCATAATTGCCTTCACGGGCAGTGCGACTTTAGAAGCCTATTCAGCGCTATTGGCATCGCTTACTTACACCAATAGCAGCAGTAATCCAACAACGACAGCCCGATCGCTTCAAATTAAAGTTAACGACGGAATTGAAGATAGTGCTACAGTTAATCGCTCAATTCAGATTACCGCCAATGCACCGCCAATTTTAACATTAGCTGGAACGATACTCGTTTATACCGAAGGACAAGGGGCGATCGCCATTGACAACACGATTCTCTCCGTTAGCGACATCGACAGCGCTAACCTCACAGGTGCAACCGTTACTATTGGCGGGTATGTGGCAGCAGAAGACACGCTGACCTTCACCAATCAGCTTGGCATTACAGGCAGCTTCAATGCGATCAGTGGAGTGCTGACCCTGAAGGACGCTGCTACACCCGCTAACTATCAGGCAGCTTTACGCACCGTTACTTACACCAACCGCAGCGACAATCCTACAGGAGTAACGCGATCGATTGAGTTCCGGGTTAACGACGGGATCGAGGGCAGCAATCCCACCAGCCGCACCATTCAGGTCAACACGTTAAACAGCCCACCTAGCGGCAGCGGCACAGGCACGCCTCTCAATTACAACGAAGGTGAAGGTTCCGTGCCTCTTAATCCAGGTATTACGCTCATTGACCCCGATAGTCCTAACCTAACAGGAGCAACTATTATCCTGAAGGGTTTTGTGCCGGGGCAAGATGTCTTGACTTTCCTGACTCAACCTCCCATTGTTATCGACACTTTTGACCCGATAACTGGGGTGCTAACTCTAAAGGGAACTGCGACGATCTTCCAATATGCAGCGGCACTAAAATCCGTCACTTATACCAACACCAGCAGTAATCCTGCAACCACGCCCCGGCAAATCGAAATTACGGTTACCGATGGCACTGCGACAAGCAATTTGATTGTCCGCTCGATTATTATCACGCCCATCAACACGGCACCCAAGGTTAATACTACGCCCAGCAGCTTACTCTACACCGAGAAGGCGGGGGCATTGGCGATCGACGCAAACATCGGAGTCAGCGATCCTGAC
>Ga0335397_10001443_pt1 | contig 32403 bp, 25 predicted proteins | sample MAT04_FD_205740 | JGI IMG/M metagenome (GOLD analysis project Ga0335397, IMG submission 205740) | Freshwater microbial communities from Lake Fryxell liftoff mats and glacier meltwater in Antarctica - MAT-04 (spades assembly) (version 2) ... | reverse complement strand
TTCAAGTTGGCGACTGGTGCGGGCATGATTCGATTCCTTTCTAGACTGGCGATCGCGTGCGTTGTTTCAGCCCCGGGCAGCTCGGCCGCGGGTACAGGGTCCGGGCTTTCCTCCCCATCCCGATCCCCTTCGTTTTTGATTGCCCTTCCCCCTCAACTGGTCTACGATTCGTTGTTCGGGGCTTGGCGGCTGTCGTTCATGTGGCCTTGGTGGTTTGGAGATTAACTGCTTCGAAGGGGAAGTCGTCAGTCTTCGGCGTTTACCGCGAGGCCAGGGTGCTTCAGGTTCGCGAGCGTTTCCCCATGCCATTTGCTGAACCCGAATACGCTTCCGCATCGGGCACAATCAACCCTCTCCGACTGCCCGGCGTGGATCGGCACCCTGCGGAAGCTCGGGTTCTCGCATCGCGGGCAACACTCGCCGCTGACCAACACTTGCCCAGGTCGCGCTGTCGTTTGAGTCGCAATCATCGTTCGTCCTCCCCTTCGAAGCCTTTGTTCCGCGTCCAACTGTCGTGCTGCCCCGCTCTACAAGCGACCGCGGCGAGTTGCTTACTCGCAGCCCAGCGCCAGATTCAACGCCGCGAAGAGGTTTCCCGCCTTCTTCGCTGCAGCTCGGCCACCCGTTGCTCCGCCCATGAAGGCTCGCTCCGTCGCCGGATACCAGTCGACCAGCACCCATCGGCCCCTCTTGAAGCTCACGCAGGACACGTCCGGCCGGGCTCCCGTGTCCGAGGCTTCCTCGAACGCGCCACTTCGCGAACGTCGCCCGGTGACCCCGTGACGATTCCCTCCAGCGTGTACCCGCAGGACAATCTCCAAGCCGTGTCGGGCCGCGATCTCCCTCGCCCTTCCCAGGTCGTCCGGCGCGACGTCCGGATTCAGCTCCGGCCGTGCGATGCGTTCGCCAACAACCTTCGCGCCGGGGTTCGTCGCGGCATCCTTCAGGCTGACCGTTTTTCGTGTTCGTGGCATTTCGATTCCTTGACGTGTCCAACTGCCGACTTCGAAGTTCCAGGGCGTCGCGAAAATTGCGGCCTTTGTTGCGGTTCTGTCCCGATTTGTTACAATTCGCACTGTGGCTTGGCTGATCGGTGGAACCTCGAAATCGCCGATTAGCTTCGTCACTCGAACCGCCGTCGCCCTCCAAGCGACTGGGCCACTCGCCTCGCTGCGAGTGGAAAATTCAATGAACCCCGCAGGCTTTTGCCGCCTGCGGGGTTTTTTCGTTTCATGCCTTCCGTAGCCAGCCGTCGCCGCCGCAGGTCATGCAGTCGAGGCCGGCACAGTCGACGCACTCGGCTTCCGGCCGGGCGTTAGTAAGTTGGTCGTGAAGCATCTGGATCGCGGTGTCGACCTTGCCCATGTCGATGTACTTGCCGCCTGCCATCACCTTCACTGCATTGATCTGTTTCCGGACGGCGTGAATCGCGGTCCGAGCGAGATCGAAGTCGTGCCGAGCCGCGAGAGCCTTGTCGGCCGGGCTCATTGCAGCAGCTTTGGGGCACGCGGCCTTCGGCACCGTCTGAGCAGGCACCGTCTGAGCAGGCACCGTCTCCTGAACCGTCGCCTTCGCCAGATGAGGCGCGGTGAACTCTTCCTCGCTGTCGTATTCGATCTCCGGCACTTCGGGCTTGGCCTTGGGTGCGGCAGCCGGCGGGAGCTTGATCTTGCTCGACGGGTACTGTTTGCCGTCAGCGCCCATGACGATGGTGTCTTTGATGCCGTGCTTCTGCTTCACCTTCTGGACAAGTTCTTTACTCACCCCGCACGTCTCAGCAATCCAACGCGATGATTTGAGCCGCCACGCATCGTCGCCCAACAAAATCAGGATGGCCCGTTCCTTGTCGCTGTTAGTCCGGCGGAGGCCATGCTCACGGTTCGCGCCGCAAGCGAAGATGATCGCATCGCGAAGCGTTCCCTTACGAACTTGACAATGGCACGTCGTGACCCCCATTGAGGCGATCGCTGCTAATCGATAATGCCCGTCAGCCAAAAAATACTTCTTGGCGACCTTGTCCCAGAAGACGAACGGGGGCGGGAGATCGTTCATCCGGATCGCCTCCCTGTATTCGATCACCAGATCCGGGTCCCACGCCGCTCTTGCCTGCGTACGCTCGTCCAAGACGATGTCCGCGATCTTCAGCCTTTCGAGCGTCGTCTGCGGCAACTCCGCCGGAAGTTCGTCGTGTTCCTGCGGAGTTTCGTGTTTCGTCGCCATTTCGACCCGCATTGGTAAGGGGAGCAGCCGGAGCAGCTGGATAAATCGCCACCTGAGAGCTAGACCTTTTCCTTCGCCTTGGCAGCGGACTTGCCGGCCGGCTCGAAGCTGGCCAGATAGGCGTCCACGCGTTCCAGGCAGAGCTTCAGATCAATGACGGCCGTTCCTTGCCCGGCAATCGCGGCCTTCGCCAGCACCGCAGCAAACAGCCCCAGGTCCGCGGCATCGACCAACCTCGGCGCGGCACCGTTCCCCGACGTGGCGATCAAGTGCGTCTTGCCCGACGCCAAGCTCTCTTCGATCACGTCGAAGGGCTGGCTGTAGATCCAGGTCGTCACACCTGCAATCGCCGGGAGCGGCCAGCCCTGACCGATCAGAATGCGGGCGGGCCCCATGATCGTCAGGTCGCGCCGGTCGTAACAGCTCGGCCTGCCCGGGCCCGAGTGACGAGCCGGTTTCACCGCGCCAGCCATGACCAACCGCTCCACTTGCCCCGTGCTAAGCCCGCACGCGGGGGCCGCTTCGTTCAGAAACAGGATCTTCGTCGCCATTTGAGTTCCTTGCCCTACAGGGAACAGGTGTCCACTGATCGAACTTTACCGCCGTTTCGGAATCGGACAACGGGCAAAAACGCCGCGAATAACCCGACAACAGTCCGATATATTGTAAACAAAAAATACAAACATGGCATATTTGCCGCGAAAACGACGGTTGCCCGGAAGCGAGCGGCGCGAAAACGACCCCGAAAATATTTCTAGGAAATCGGGGCGACTGCGTAATCCTGTTCACTTCCGTCAGATACCTGCCCGGAACCACCGCCGAAAAGAAAATTCTGGCGGGCGTGATCCAAGCGGCCGAGCCGTCCGTAATGCTGGTGTCCGACGCACGCGGCCCCAGGCCGAAGCCGACGACGGGTCGCAAGCCGACGACCGAAACCCCGGCAGCCTTGGGATGGCGAAACTCAACCAGCCGCGGGACGGCGATAAACCCGACCGGTCAAGCAGGGTGCGACCTAAAAGATCCCGCGTCAGAGGTGCGTGACGTAAACCAACCACTAGCCCGGCCAGACGGGCTCGCAAATCTGGCCCGCGAGGTCCGAGCGGAAAACGGTGGACCTAGCGACGCCGGCGAACCGGGCGGCACCAAACCCCCGGCTTGCTGGGGGTTTTTTGTTTCCCATGAGGCGGAGATGCCGCGAAGTCTGTATGGTGAATGAAGCGGGCCGGCGAGACGCTGAAACGTCCGACCGGCCCTGAACCCAACCCCTATCGTAGAGGAGCGTGGTCTATGGCCGAACATATCGAATCCCTCCCGCCTTCGCCATGCCGGATCGACTTTGATGCACGCGGCACGCTGATCCGCGTCGACGCGAAGGCGAATGTCGAAGTCCGCTTCGATCAGCCGATGATCGCGATCATCGGCGACCTGCAGGCCTTGATCGCTCGCCTGAAAGTCGAGTTGCCTGGATTCGCGTATTACTTCGATCCGTCGCGGCCCGTCCCTCATCCCGGGGCCTACCTTCGCGTCGCACGTGCCCAGGTCGTCGCCGAAGCGAAGGCCGGCACCAACTGGTCGGCTGTCGGCGAGCCGGACACCGACGCCATGGCGCGATCGATCGGGGGTGCCCAATGAAGTGCCTCACCCTTCTCCCTGTCGTCGGCTACATCCGAATGTCCAGCGACAAGCAGGAAGCCAGCCCCGCGCAGCAGCGTGGGGAGATTTCCAGGCTGGCCGCGGCGTGCGGGTACGAGATCAAGCGATGGTACATCGACGAAGGAATTTCCGGGGGCCGGAGTGACCGAGTCGATTTCCAGAAGATGATCGGCGACGCCGAACGCGATCGCGATTTCCGGATGATCCTAGTTTGGGACCAAGACCGGTTCAGCCGGTTCGAGCCGATGGAGTTCTTCTACTACTGCTTCCGGCTCAAGCAGGCGGGCGTCGGGATCCATTCATGCAATCAGGGCGCGTTGGACCTCGACACGCCCAACGCGTGGCTGCTGACGGGCGTGACCCAATCCGGCAAATCGGAGTTCTTGAAAACGTTGTCGAAGAACGTGAAGCGCGCCCGCGCCGCGAATCATGCGGCTGGAAAATTCGGTGGTGGCGTTCTGCCCTTCGGCCTGACGATGGACCGCCTGCCGCCGGATGCACGGGGTCGCGCGAGGTTGAGCGGCAAGCCGATCATTCATGCGGAAGCCGGCGCGATCGTGGCCGAGGTGTTCCGTCGCTACGACGGGGGCGAAGGGGCGAACCGCATCGCCAAAGACCTGAACCTGCGCGGCGTTCCCACGGCCGGGCAGATCAACGGCACCCGACAAAGCTGCTGGACGGCGCTGGCGATCAACCGGATGTTGTGCCGCGAAGAGTACATCGGCAAGGTCGCGATCGGAGCGGCCACGGTGGCATGCGAGGCCCTGGTCGACGTCCAGACGTTCGGCCGCGTGCAGAAGCGGCTGGCGGCTCGGAAGAAGGCGGGCGTGCGTAGGCGAGGCTCCTTCGCGTTGACGGGGCTGGTCTGGTGCGCGGAATGCGGAAGTGCCATGTGCGGCACGACCGTTTCCGCCAGCCGGGGCCACGCCTACTATCGATGCGGGGTCAGCAACTCCGCCCCCGGGGCCGGCAAGTGCAGCGGCCAGTACGTCAGAGAGGCGCAGCTCTTCGCCGCGATCCAAGCCCGGGCGCTGGCTCACGCGATCACGAACTGGGAGGCCCTGACCGCGGCCGTCTCCGAAGGCGACCTGGGCAAGGCGAAGGACGCCACAGCTGCCGAACGCCGCCGGCTCGATCGCCGGCTGGCCGACATCGACGCGAAGCTGGTGAAGGCCCGCGCGACGTTCATGGAAGCCGACGCCGATCTGCGGGCCGATGCCGCCCAGTACCTGCGCGACCTGAAGGCCGAACGCGAAACGCTGGCGGATCAGGCAGCCACTGTCGTGCCTTTGGATTCCGGATCGGCGAAGACCGCGAGGGAGGCCGCAGTCGCTTCCTGGGCCCGTCGGATGGACGACTTGGCCAGCGACGACGCCGCGGTCGTACGCAACGCCCTGGCGGGCATGGTGGAGCGAATCGACCTCAGCGCCCGAACGGAGCAACGTGGCAAGCGTCGACGGGTGATCGAACGGCTGGGCGTGATCTCGTTCCGAAATGAGTTAGCGTTAAGCGACAATCGCCAAGCCCCATGAATGGGGCTCCCAGCCTGAGATGATGTGATGGGTAGTCATGTTGTCGCGTGAAACCCGTGCTAAAGCACGGGCCTAAGACGGCTTCGCCGAAGAAGCCCCGTAAACGGGGCTCAAATGCATACGCTCCTATCGGAACGCCACGCGAAAATCCCTTACGGCGTTGCCCGGCGTTGCTTGCTCGTTCCCTCGGGCTACTCGTTCCGCCGGTATTTCCCCTCGTTCTCGTCCGCCAGGCGTTGCATGAACTGCTCGAAGACGCCCGGCTCGGGCGCTCCGCCGAAGACACCAATCGTATAGATCGCCGTTCGTTGAACTCGGTTGATCTTGCGGATCTTCTCGAGGATTGCAGCCGGGTCTTGAATGGGCCCGGCGCTCGGCGCGCCGTCGGAGACGAAATAGATTGTCTCCACATTGCGATCGGTGCGAAATGCCGTCAGCAATGCGTCGTGCGAGTTAGTGGCCCCGCGCGCCACCAGGCCCTGAACGAACTCAATCGCCGTATTCTTGTTCGCCTCGTTGGCTGGCAGCGGGGCGTTCTTCCAGGCACCGACATTTGTATTGAAGATGATGATGTTAAAGCTTACCTCGGCTGGCAGTCGCTTCAGGGTGTCGATCAGCGCCTGCTTGGCGTCAACCAGCTTGTTGCGCACCGAGGTCCCTTCCAGCATGCTTGACGAAGTATCCAGCACAAAGATCACCCGGTCCGTGCGCGCCTGAACTCCGTAGTAGCTTACATTGGCTTGGACGGCATCCAATTCGGCCACCAGGTCTTTGTTCCACTGAAACTTCTCGGCGTTCTTCTTCCACCATTCCTGCCAGACAGCCGGATCATCTCCCAGCTTCTCGCCGGAGATCGCCGACAACCAGTTGACCGAGCGCTCACGAAGAGCCCCGCTGAGCTTCGGAAGCCACCCAATGACCAGCGGGACGGCCTCTTTGCACTGCATCTGGATCACCGACTCGACCAGCGTCCTGCGAAAGCCATAGTGGCCCGCGAAGTAGCGGGTCTCACCGAGCAGGGCGATGAGTGGAAGACTCTCAATCCGGCGGATGCCGGCCGCATTGCGGACGGCCGTCAGGACCCCATCGGCTGCGGCAAAGGCCACGTCGCCGTTGGCATGCTCGAACCAATCGACCATCGGCAGAATCGTCTCGGGATAGTGGAAGGCGGCCAACGTGCGAATCAGATCGGGCGCTCCGGGCTGCTCGGCTACTTTGGGATTCTTCTCCAACTCGTGGTGCAGCCGCTCGAGCAAAAAGATTCCTAGTTGCTTGTCGCCGTTGTAGCTGGCGATACATGCGGCGGCTGCTTCGCGAACCTCAGGAAACGGATCCTGCAGCGCAACACGCAGCAGCAGATCGATCGATTCCTTACTGGGATACTCCTTGAGATCCTTGATGGCTCGCCCGCGAACCTGGGCAGAATTGCTGCGCAGGCTGTTCTGCAACTTCGTCTTGAGCGCCTTGGGAATCTCGACCTGCTTGCTGACAGGAGGGACGTCGACGGCAGGCGTTTCAAGTAAGGTCTTGGGCGGGACGATGGCGGCCAGAGCGGGCGCGGGAACGATCAGCTGCGGTTCGGTCACCTTGGTCGGTGCGGCGGCTTCAGGAACGGGCTCGGGATCTGGCAGACTGGCCACGGGTGACTCGGCCGAGGTATTCGCTTCCGCCGGCGTTGCGGATGACTCCGCTTGGGCTGGCGATTTCACCGTGGGCTCGGGCAGAGACGCCTTCGTTTCGAGGAGAGCGGGCGCTTTATCGTTCGCAACCGACGGCGCGATGGCTACGACATGCGCGGCGGGCTCTGTCGCCAAAGCGGCAGCAGGCGCTTCGGTCAGTTCCCCTTGTGAATGCGAGGCGGGCCCTTGAAACCTTGCGTACAGGACCGCCAGGGTCAGCAGCAGCGCCAAGCCTGCCACCAAGGTCGATCCGCGTTGCACCCACGAGGAACTGAGCCAGGCCCAGGCGTCTCCATTGATGGGGGCCGACGACGCCTGCGTTGCTTTCGGAGTCGGTCGCGGATGAAGCACCTTGCCGCACGCAGGGCAAAGAAACTCCTGGCCCGAAGCTTCGTCGGGCGCTTTCCATTTCTTGCCGCATGTGCAGGGGAACACCAGGGACATGCGAGGCTCCGCAGAGAGGAACGAGCCGACCAACGAGTGCAGGTATCAGACTCATCGTAACATACGCGGTGCCGATCCTTTCTGGCAATTAATCGGCACTTGAAGATCGTCGGCACTTGCCATGGGAAACGTTGACGTAACCCCTTGCAGCGGCGACACTCCAGACTCGCAAGATCTGCGGTCGATTCCAGCCCTTGGCGATCGCCAAGGAGCGCTAGTAAAAACCTCTTCGGCGAGTTCCTCATGCCTCATCATTTCTCCGCTGTCTGGCAGCGCGTGCTGCTGGGTTGCATCCTGGCGAGCATCGTCACCAGTCCCGCACTCGCGCAGGATGCTGCCGCATCTGGTTTCAAGCAGGCGATCTTCAACGGTCAGGATCTGAGTGGCTGGCACGTGACCGGCTGCGAAGTGGCCGTGGAGGACGGTGCCCTGGTGCTGAAGAAGGGAGACGGCTTCGTTCGGACCGATCACCGCTATCGGGACTTCGTTCTCGAGATCGACTGGAAACCACTACGGGCTGAGAAGTCAGACTCGGGCATCTACATCCGCAGCGAGCTTCCGCCAGCCGGAAAGAACTGGCCCGCCCGCTATCAGGTGAACCTGCTGACCGGCGGTGAGGGGAACCTGCTGGGCGTGAAGGGGGCGAGCAGCACAGGTCTGGTGAAGCCTGGCGAGTGGAATCACTTCAAACTGACCGTTGTGGGAGCAAAGGCCGAGATGGAGATCAACGGCCAGCCCGCCTGGAAGGCCGAAGGGCTCGAAGCCGAAAGCGGCTACATCGGCATCCAGTCGGAAGTGCCCCAAGGGGGCGCGTTCGCCTTTAAGAACATCCAGGTCACCGAACTCGGCTACAAATCGCTCTTCAACGGCAAGGACCTTTTCGGATGGGAAGGGGGAGGAGCCGATGCGGCCTTGTGCTGGAAGGTCGAGGACGGACTGCTGGTCTGCACCGGAGCGAAGGGCCCGTGGTTGCGAAGCACGGAACAATTCGGCGACTTCAATTTGCGGCTTGAGTACAAGCTGAAGCCGGGGGGGAACTCGGGCGTCTTCTGCCGCGTGCCCGCCGACGGCAAGCATCACGGCGAAGGCTCCGGCGTCGAGATCCAACTGCTCGACGACAAGAACGAACGCTACAAGAATCTAAAGCCGTATCAATACACCGGCAGCGTGTACGACATCGCCCCGGCCAAGGAACACGTCAGCCGTGACGCAGGCCAATGGAACACCATGGAGATCAACACCAAGGGGCTGGCCTATCGCATCACCCACAATGGGGTGATTGTGGTCGACGCTGTCGAAGCCGAGTTTCCGTTGCTCAAGCAGCGCATCACGTCGGGCTTTCTGGGGCTGCAGAATCACAGCGAGCATACCTCGTTCCGCAATCTGCGGATCGGACCGGCCATGTAGCGAGGAAACTCTTCCAATCCCAGAGAATTAAGGGGCAATCGGTTTCCCCTGGGCGGCTTGCTTCCCCAACAGCGTCTCGCTGAGACCCTTCAGGTCGGTCCAGAAGGTTCCAGGTCCGGCGTACAGCAACTGCAGCTTCAGGTCTTCCGGCAGTCGCGAAGCGAAGACCCATTGGTTGTAGGAATGGCCGGAGCCGAAGGCTTTCACGGCCAGCCCGAACTTATCGGCCTTGGCTTCTTGCAGCAGCTTCGAGGCACCCGCTTCGGCTTGGCCGCGAACGATCGTTGCCTGAGCGTCGATCTCGGCCGTCTGCTTGTCGATGGCAGCCATCAGCTTGAGCGTTTCGGCACGCGTTTCAGCGGCCTTCTTGGCGCCGTCGGCACGCACGTTGGCGACCTTCTTTTCCGTCCCCACGCGGACGCGCTCGGCTTCCAGTTCCACTTTGCGTTCGGCTTCGCGCAGGTCCCCTTCGGTCCGAGCGGTCAGTTGTTCCTGATCGCGCGTCAGCTTCAGTTCGTCGGCCAGATTGGCCCGTTGGATCGGCAGGCGAACTTCCAGCGGGATGTGGATGTCGCGCACCAGCCCATACAGCAGCGTGACGTTGTTTTTTTCCAAGGCATCGTGAAAGGCATGCGAAGTCTCTTCCTGGAACTTCTGCCGCGACTGCCCGACCAGCAGTTCCACCGCTCCCAGTTCTGAACCCTTGTTGCGGCAGATGCTCTCGATCTGCGGAATCACGATCTTCTGCTCCACCATCTCGACGTTGCCGAACTTGCGGATCGCGTCCGGCGCCTGGTCGGGCATGATGCCCCAGACCGAGGTGAAGTCCATCAGGATCTTGAAGCCGTCCTTCGAGGGAAAGCCGATCCCGCCCGCGTTCTCGCCGATCTGCGGTTCGCCGCTGGCATCGAGGACCAGTTCGCCGGCGTTGTTGGTCACGCGAATAGCCGCGATGGTCCGCTCGCGATAGCCGATCTCGACAATATCAACCCGCTGTTCCTGCGGGTTGAGCGGATAGAGCCCGGGCTGCAGCACGGTATCCTGGATTCCCTTGGGCGCTTTGATGCGGGGGATCTCGGTCTGATTCGTGACGACCCCTACATAGCCCGTGGGAACATCGACCCAGCCCGAGACCTTGACCTGGCTGGTGTCCTGGGTCGCAACCGTGCCGACAATCTTGAAGTCGTAAGCGTACTTGTTGATGCGGTAGCGGCCCGGGCCATAGACCTTGCGGAGCACGCCCTGCTGCTTGATCTCGCCCTCGTCTTCCAGTGTGTGTTCGACCAGATAGAAATCGCTGGTCTTCACATCCGCCGTGGCGGGGCCGCGGCGACGCGTCACGACGGCCACCTGATGTTTGTCGACGACATAATCGTCGACCAGTTCGTGCTTCCACCAGATCGGGCAATAAAAGTGCCGGCCGGGGCCGCGCATCTGCTCGAGCATGCCAATCTCCAGCGGATGGCCATACTCGTCGACCTTGGCGAACTGCCCGGCGGCCGCTGCCTGCGAACTGCCGAACAGAATCGGCCCCTTGTAGGTCAGCACCAGGCTTTGCCCTTCGGGCACGTAGACGCGATTGACGGTCCACTCGATAAACTCCCAGCCGACGATCAGCAGCAGAGCGGCGATGGCCAGGGTGCGAGCGATTCGGGCGTTCATACGGATCTCTCGAAAGAGCGATGGAGTCGGATCAGGTGCTTACTACTTCTTGGTCGGCGGAGCAGGCGACCCCAGCGGCGGGGCGATGCTCTCGAAGATCCGCATGATCGGGCTGTCGGCCGTGTTGACCATGATGGTCCGATAGGCCGCGGCCATTTTGTCGTACAGCACATACTGGGCGTACAGCGAACCGTCGCCGCCGAAGGCTTTGACCGCCCGCTCCCAGCCGGCCGATTCGGCCTTGTTCTGCAAGTCCACGACCTTGGCTGCCGCTTCACCCCGGCTCGTCACGGCCGAGGCCTCGTCCTTCGCCGCATCGAGCTTGAACTTGGCCACCGCCAGCGACTCCTGGGCCTTGGTCACGGCTACCTCTTGCTCACGCAGGGCGTCGATCGTCAGCTTCACCACGTCCTGCTCGGCCGAGACGATGGCCGGCTTCTGCTTGACCGTCTCCTTTTCGATGGCCAGCTTCATCTCCGACTCTTGCTGCAAGATCTGCTGCTGGTATTGCTTCTCGTCCTGCTTGGCCAATTCGCGTTGTCGGACCGGCTTGGCGATCTGCTCTGGCGGATAGATGTTGGTGATCAGGGCCTGAATGATCTCGATCCCCAGCGGATCGCAGGCCTTTTGCATGGCGACCTGAAAGTTGTGCTGAAACTTGGACCGCGTATCTCCTTGAATGAAGTCGCGTCCCAGGCTGTTCGAGCCCTCCAGGCGGCAGAAACTGCGGGCGTTGGGCAGAATGACCTTCTTCACGATCTCTTCGTCCACGCGATCTCCGTTGGTCACCTCGTTGTAGATGGCAAAGATCTCAGCCGCGTGCGACTCTTTCACACGGAACTCGATGATGCCGTCCAGGCGGACCCAGAAGCCGTCCTTCGAGGGAAAGCCCATGTCGGCCTGTTCGGCCAGATTGAACCGCTGGCTGCGGCAATCAATCAGATGAATCCGCTCGAGATAGGGATTGGGGAAGTACCGCCCAGGCGCCAATGTCTCAGCCTGCGTGCCGCGATAGCCCAGCGGAACCAGAATCTGGTTCGGCTTCTCGGCCAAAGGCCCTGAAAGATTGGTGAGGACGCCGAGTGAACCGGCCGGCACATCCACCGGATGATAATGTTCAATCCGCTCCACGAACTTGTTCACGGGGTATTTGCCCGGCTTCAAGTAGCCTTTGACGACCCCCTTTTGATTGTCGCTGGTCACCACGAGTTGGCCGTAGTCCAGGTCGTCGCCGACCAGTCGGACGCGAACGCCGAGCTCCTGCTCGCCGATCTCCTCGAGCGGCACAATCTCCCAGTCCCAGACATAGGGATTCACCGGCCAGTGTCGCCCCTCACCCAGCATCTCACGCTGGACCCCGCGGTGGTCAGGTGTGGGGGCGATCTCTTCGTTGTTCTTCAGGTCGATGCCGGTCTTGCGGATCAAGATGGCCGCATGCCCGGTCGGAACGTTGATCACGCAGTTGGAGTAAACCATCAGCGCGCCGATCAACAGCGCGACCGGAATAGCGAGCAGCGACCAAGGGGGCAATCCCTTGGCGGGAAGCACGGAACGGAGCTTCGAACTGGACATGAAAACAGCCCCCAGAGGGAAAGAACCCCGGCGTAAGGACTCTATTGTAGTCTCGAACGGAGCGCTCCGTGTGACTAGAAAACGCCGAGAAGGGCGGGGCGGATCAAACCGCAATCAGAAGAACCGGATCCCGACGAAGTATTCTGCTTTGCAGGGTCACTTAACTCTGGCCCCACTCGGCAGTTGAGCGGTGCCGAGAAACCCAGGCTTACGTGATTCAATACCATCGATGTGTGCGATGTTGGCGTCGCATTGATGTCAGGAAGAACCAAGTTCAGACGTCAGGAGAATCGCATTCCATGCTCCCTCTGGCTCCGCGCTGGGCGGGCCACTAACATAAGCAATCGCTGATTCATTCCAGGCTTTCGATCCAGGCGGAGGAGCATTTCATGCGCGCAATGGCAATCGGTTGGATGGTTCTGTCGATGTTGGGACTGGCGGTGGTGACCGCGGCGGAGGACGCCAAGAAGGAAGCTCCCAAGACAGAAGAAGGCTTCACCGCGATCTTCGATGGCAAGACGTTGGAAGGCTGGCAGGGGAACACGAAGGGCTATGTCGTTGAGGACGGGGCCATCGCCTGCGTGCCGGCCAAGGGGTCGGGCGGCAATCTCTACACGGCCAAAGAATACGGCGACTTCGATCTGAAGTTCGACTTCAAGCTCACGCCTGGCGCCAACAACGGGTTGGGGATTCGCACTCCGCTGGAAGGGGACGCGGCCTATGTCGGCATGGAACTGCAGATTCTGGACGACACGGCCAAGCAGTATGCCACGCTGAAGCCGTTTCAATACCACGGCTCGATCTACGGCCTGGTCGCTTCCAAGCGCGGGCATCAGAAGCCGGTCGGCGAATGGAACTCGCAGGAAGTGATCTGCAAAGGCCGCAAGGTGACCGTGATTCTGAACGGGGTCACGATCGTCGACGCCGACCTGGACGAAGTGGCCAAGGACGAGAAGCTGGACATCAAAGGCCATCCGGGCATGAACCGGGCCAAGGGCTACATCGGCTTTTTGGGTCACGGCTCGCGGGTGGAGTTCAAGAACTTGCGCATCAAGGAGCTGTAAACCGCAGGTTGCTTGAAAGAATCTCTGTTATTCGTCCCAGGGTTGCAGCGTGCGGCCCTGGGACGCTTTTGTTAAGAGAGCCCGCTGCGAAGCGACTTCGAAATGCAGAAGGCACGCTTGGTGTGCCGCCATCCTTCAGGTCGGTTTCTCTGGCAGAAGAAGAACCAACGTGAGTGACGGCACACAGAGCGTGCCTTCGACACTTTACTCGAGAGTTATCGCCCGAACTTGGATCGGGCGACCGCCTGACGGGCTCGCGGGGCAGCGCTCGGTCCCCACTCGGCCACGAGCTTCTCCAACTGCACATCCATCCACACACCAAACTCGGCGTAGTCGCTCTCGGCGGCCAACAGTTCCACCAGGCACTTCGACGGCGTCTCGTCGTGATCCGCGGGCTGAACGTCGCGGGGCTCGGTTGGGTCGGGTGTGGGTTCCGGGTGCCGATTCATGGTGGAGGCCTTTCAAGTCAGGCCGGTCCGGGCGGACAGGCGTTTCGTCCTGGAAGTGCTTCGCCGGTTTGGACCTCCTTGATCATCCCGACGCAGGTATAGACGAGTGGGGCGCCCACAAGGTTCACGCAGAATCGCCCAAACCCGGTAACTACCTGGGGGGTAAAGCAACGCAACGTAGGGTGGACTGTGCCCACCCAAGCGATGAAAGCGAGGTTTGAAGAGGCACATCTTGGGCGATTTTCTGGAGAAAATGGCACTCGATCCTGAATTCAGGATCTTTGAAGTGGCGATGGTGGGCACAGCCCACCCTACTTAGCACGCCTGCACCACAAGGAAATTAATTTACCGTGGCCGGCATCGGCGCGGTCGCTTGCGGCGGCTGCCATTGCGGCAGGTCGCACAAACCTCCGCCCAGGAAGATGTGGTGCCAGAGCTGCGTGGCCATGACGCCGGTCAGGCCCATCTCCAGCGTCAGACGCTGGCCGGCGAACCAGCCGTAGTTGCGATAGGTCCCTCGGTACTTAGCCACTTCGTCAGCAGCGAAGTAGCCGGTTTTCTTGAGGGACTCGGGGCTCAGCAACTGGTTCACAAACGGCGGCGGATTCTCGAAGAAGGTGTTGGCAAACGGCGCCCGGAACATCGCCTTGGGGCGGTTGGTGATTGTCTCGGGGAGCGTCTTCGAGGCCCACGTCCGCAGCAGATGCTTGTCGCGCCGCAGCCCCTTCAGCTTCCAACGGGGGTGAACCTTGGCGCAGAAGGCCACGAACTCTTCATCGAGAAACGGGTAACGGGTCTCGACCGAATTGTTCATGGCCGGCCGATCCCCCTTATGGTTCATCAGCAGGCCGGGCAGGATCGTCTTGTAGCCCAGGTAGAGCGACTGGTTCAGCGGGTGCCAGCGCTTCATGCGATCCCGATTGATTTGCAGGTCTTCGTAGGGGAGATGACCTTCCAACTGGCTGAAGAAATCGGGGCGATAGAAGCGGAACCGCGACATGCTGATCAACCCGTACAGATCGGCACAGGCGTGGGCCCCGCCCAGCAAAGTCTGCACACGGCCCATCTGATCTCGGGGCACATCGGGCGAAAGGATCCGCTGACCCAGGCGGCGGATCATGTTGCCCGGCTTGATGGGGCCCATGTCGAGCGAGTTAAGCAGCCGATTGACCTTGAACCACGGATAGCCGGCCAGAGCTTCGTCGGCCCCTTCGCCCGTGAGCGCGACCTTGTAGTTCTGCCGACGGACTTCGCCCGCCAGGCAGTAGAGCGCCGCGCACGAGGTGTCCATGACCGGCGATTCGCTGGCCGTGACCAGCTTGGGATAGGCGTCGGTAATCGCGGCGCTATCGGCCACGATGACGTTGGTCGGGCAATTGAGGGTCTTAGCCGCCAGCATGGCCCGATCGGTCTCGTCGAGGCTGGGCTCGGTGATCTGAATCGTAAAGGTCGGCAGCGAACCGCCGCGGACGCGCGTGGCTGCGGACAGAACCGAGGTGCTGTCCACTCCGCCGCTCAGGTAGCTGACCACGGGCACATCGGCGCGCAAGCGGATCTCAACGGCGCGCTCAAAGACGGCTCCGAACTCCTCGACCAGCTTTTCTTGGCCGGGGTCGTATTCGTCTCCCTTGTCCGGGAAATCGAGATCCCAGTAGGTCTTCTCCGTAACGCTGGCCAGTTCGCCGGCGTTGAAATCGATCTTGAGGTAGCTGGCCGGATAGACCGCTGAGATGTCTTTGAACGCGGTCCGCCGAGTGGGCATGGCGAACATCATAAAGATGTGGTCGATGCCGCGCGGGTCGACTTCGGCGGCCACCTGTCCCGAGGCCAGGATCGCCTTGATCTCGGAGCCAAAGTAGATCCAGTCCCCACGCCGCGCCCAATGCAGCGGGCAGATGCCGATCCGGTCGCGGGCCAGAATCAGCACACGCTTGTTGAAGTCGTACAGAGCAAAAGCGAACTGCCCGCGCAGCATGGGGAGCATCGCTTCGCCATGCTCTTCCCACAGGTGAACCAGGACCTCGGTATCGCACGAGGTCTTGAAGACATGCCCCCGCGATTCCAGGTCCTTCTTCTTCTCGATGTAGTCGAACAACTCGCCATTAAAGACGACGACGACACTTTTGTCTTCGTTGAAGATCGGCTGCCGTCCGTCTGCCAGGCCGACGATGCTTAGCCGGCGCGAGGCGAGTCCCAGCCCCGGCCGATAGAGGAAACCGTCCTCATCCGGGCCCCGGTGAATGATGGCGGCGGCCATCCGCTCGAGGAGCAGAGGGCTGACCTCGCGCCGTCCTGTGAGATCGACGATTCCAGCAATGCCACACACAGGTTAGAGACTCCGGGAGCGACGATCGGATGCATTCGAAACGAAGCATAGAATTGTCCGCTGGCGGAGGAGACTTGCCAAGGGCTTGACAGGGAATAGAGCGAAGAGAAGGCAAAGAGCGTTAAATGGTGGGCAGCACAAACGGCGCCCGATAGCTGCGTCCCAGCAACCGATCCGCTTGCGGATCTCCCAGCGTCTCACTGGCCGTGTCGATCTCCAACGTGCGGCCGACTCGGTAGCGAACTCCTTCCGGGCCAACTCCATTGTCGGCCAGGTGGGCCATCGTTCGATCGAAGGCATCTACCAGGTCGGCGTCTTTCGAGATCGCCGGGGCCCGCTCGGCCAGCGGCAGATCTTGCCCAGTCCGGTACGAGATGTTGGCCAGGTGGCAGAGCGCGCTGGCCACGTGTCCTGAAAGGGCGTCGCTGCGTAAATCCGCGGTCTTGCGGCTCTGCATGGCGTTCAGAAAGTTGGCGAAGTGGTCCTGGTCGAGGGTGTCCATGTCGACCTTCTCTCCTTCGGCGAACACAATCGGCGGCTGGTCCGAGCCCAGGTACGCGCGGCAAAGTCCGTCTTTCAGATCGCGAACGATCACGCCCTTGGCGCCATAGAAGATGTTGCCGGTCAGCACGCCTGCCCCGGCGGCGCGGCAGGGGTCGCTGGGCAGGTTCCGCACTTCGCACACCAGGCGACAATCGCCGAAGTCATAGCTGGCAACCTGCGTGTTGGCGGTTTCGCCGTCGTCGTCGTAGCCGAGCCGCCCGCCGAACGAGGCGACACGCTGGGGCAGCTCGCGCTTATCGAGTCCCCACAAGGCGATATCGATCTGATGCACTCCCTGGTTGCCGATGTCGCCGGAGCCGGTCTCCCAGAACCAGTGCCAATCGTAGTGCAGATTCTTGCGGGCCAGTTCGGTCTTGGCGGCCGGGCCGAGCCATAGGTCGTAGTCCAGTCCGGCGGGAATCTCGCCCGGCATCGTATGCCGTCCGATGCTGGGCCGTTTCTTGTAGTTCACCGCGCGGGCGAGTTTGACTTCGCCCAGCTTGCCCGCCCGGATGAATTCGATCGCCTGGCGGACGCTGGCGTTGCTGCGATTCTGCGTGCCATGCTGCACGATGCGGCCATGCTTCGTGGCGGCCTCGATCAGGCGTCGCCCTTCGATGACCGTCTGCGAGATCGGCTTCTCGACGTAGACGTCTTTGCCCGCCTGGCAGGCCCAGATGGCCGCCAGCGAATGCCAGTGGTTCGGCGCGGCGATCGCGATGGCATCGATGGACTTGTCGTCCAGAATCTTGCGAATGTCCGGGACCATCGCAGGCTTCTTTTTGGTCTTGCGCTCGATTCGTTCGGCTGCGATGGCGGCCTCGGCCGGATCGACGTCGCAGACGTAAGCGATCTCGACCTGCGGCTGCTTGAGCAAGGCCGACACATGGCAGCGGCCCCGCACGCGGGTTCCCATCACCGCCACACGGATTTTGTCGTTCGCGCCCAGGGCACGCTGCGAACCCGCAAGGCCAGTCCAACATCCGGCAGCCAAGGCGGCCGATCCGGCCAGAAATGTGCGGCGACTGAGGCGTGACATGGCGGGAAACTCCGAAGGATCGGGGCGATTGCGGGCCGGGGACACTGACAGAATGCCACGAATCCCCCGGAGCGCACGCCGGTTTCTGCAATTTCTTGCGTTCTCTTGCGTGCGCTGGGGCCCCTTCGCGGCACTTCAAGGCACCCACTGTTGTGAGAGAATCCAGGCTGAACCTCCCCAAGGATTCCCGGGATGCCCGCCCTCATGGCCAAGCCCACGCCCGACGCTGCTGCGCCGATACCGACGGCTGGCCTCCCTCGCGGGGCCTGGTTGGCGCTGGCCGCGGCCCTGTTGGGATGGATGTTCGACGGGGCCGAGATGGCCGTCTTCTCGATGGTCGGCCGCCCTGGTCGGAACGCCCCCACCGGCGGTGGCGGCGGCTACGATGGTGGGTTCTGGCCGAGCCACTCCCAATCCCAAAGCTGTGCGCGATGTCATCAGATGCGCCAGTCCCGAACTGGCGAAGCAAATCATTAAGTCTGGCCTTACAGGCGTTATCTTCACAGAACCGAAGGAGTGGCGAACGTATCCTGCGCCGGCGTGGAATCCACATGAGTGAATTCTATTCGGTTGCCGCTTCTCACCATCTTGCGTTCCTGGCCAAGGGGTGAGAGAGGACAGCAGCGGTGGGGCGGGTTGTTAGCCGGGGCCGCGCTGCGCGGGCCAACCCCGGGCTGTGGGATGGTTCCCCTTCGGGGAACGGAGAACGAAGAGCAGAGGCACTGAGGCTGAGAGCTTGCTTTCCCAGGTCGTCGATCGGTAAGCTCCGCTGGACGAGCGAACACAATGACAGCGGGGATCGCATGGACATTTTTGCAGCAATTTGGAAAGGGAAACTAGACTCCGTTCGCCAATTGGTGAGCACCGATCGATCGGTTATCAATCTCAAGGCGGACCCAGACGGGAGCTTTCCGATCCATGCGGCCGCTGCGAAAGGAAATCCGGAGATCGTTGACTTACTTCTGAAGAGTGGCGCGAACCCTAACTCGCGTAACTCAGACGGAAACTCGCCCGCCCACGTCGGCCACATCGGGGGCAAGGCAATGGAGACGATTGAGCGGCTGATCAAAGCTGGGGCTGATGTAAACGCTGCAAACAATAGGAAAGAGACACCGCTTCATTGCGCCGTGGCGAAAAATCAAATTCTCGCAGTCGAGCTTCTCAAAAATCGAGCTGATCCCAACGCACAAGACGAACAGGGACTGACGCCACTTCATTGGGCTTGCAAGGTTTGTAAACCTTTGTTGGTTCGCGAACTGTTGAAGAAAGGAGCGAAGTCAACGATTGAGGATCGCTTTGGGAGGACTGCCCTACACGTTTCGGCATTCCTGTCTCCGTTCCCGCGACTGGGAAAGACAGAAGTGGCGATCCTGCTGAAGCATGGCGATCCAAAAGACATCGCTGTCGCACTCAAGCTCGAAGGTTGTTCCGCGGTCACTTCCCAACTCAAGGGCGACAAACATCAGCTTCGAAAGTTCAAGCCGAAGTCTGAGCTACTGTATGCGGTCGTAGAACGCGCTTCAGGCCAAGCTGACATTGCAAATGAGCAAGACCAAGAGGTGATTGAGCTTCTGCAGCTTCTGCTTACATCTACAGTGGATGCTAATAAACCGAACAGCGACGGCTTGCTACCCCTGTCATGCGCGATTCGCATGAGAAACGTCCCTGTTACGCAAGTACTCCTTGAGCATGGAGCCAAACTAAGCACGAAGGACTGCCTAGGTGAAACCCCAAAGAGCCAATTCCTCGGCTTATCTTCTTGCTCTAAGGCGATGAAAGCCGCAATCAAGAAGTACTCCGGCGGCTAGCGGAACACTCACGTTCCTGCCCCTTGGCGACCGCTGCGGCGTTGCCGCAGCGGTCGCCAAGGGTGAGAAGATTCGGGAGGGCGATAGAACGGGTGGGGCGGGTTGTGACCCGGGGTAGGCCGCGCTGCGCGGGCCAGCCCCGGGCTGTGCTACGTATCCCCTGCGGGGAATAGGAGAAGGCGGAGCCCGGACACGCGGAACGCAAACTTGCTTCCCCTGGTCGCCGACCGGTAAGCTCCATGGGAAGCAGCAAGGGTATGCCAGCCGTTTCGCTTCGGCGAGGACCGTCGTCGCTCCGGTCCAGAAGAGAGCATCGATCGGGCAGGGACGCGGCTCGAAAAGGAAATAATCACTCAAGTTCGCACTGCTGGCCCTTAGGGGCCAGTCAGTGGCACTGCGAACAACTCAGCAGTGCCACCAGTCACAGGCAACATCCGGCAGTGCCACAGTGCCACCAGTCGCAGAAGTCGGCCATCGTCGAAGAATACAACCTAAGGAATCCAGAGCTTCCAATCCGTGTTGTCACGACCCGCTTTAAACATCGTGGCGTCTCCCGTTTCAATCGCTCTTGCTAGTGACCTAAATGAGTTTGTTCTACTAGGGAGGATATCATTGGCTATGTCCGGATGATTCCATTTCTCTGTTTGCAAGAATAGGTCCGGACTTGCAGAGCCTCTACCACATGCACTAAGCAAGTCTAGAGAAGAAGTTATAAAAAGGTCGCTTCCCAGCTCATTCGATACCCACCGAATGATCTGGGCACCCAATGGCATATCGGCAGTCACCCCCAAGTTCACCAAGTCACTCTTCGAAGGAGAGAATGTGTATCGTTTGCCGTGAATAAGTACCTCGAATGAATTGGGATTCATTGACAACATGCCATGCTCATCAACAAACGTGGTTCCGGGCATCGGTGAAAGGCACTTGATTATTCTCTGGGTCCCTTGTGTTTCAATTGTATTCCCATAGGCCGCAATCCAGTTTCCGAAAAGATGCTGGGTGGTAAATGCCACTTCTTCGAACACGACTATCCACTCGTCGTTGGTAAGAAATACGCTGAGTCGACAGTCTGCGTAATGGAAAAATTCATTGTTGAACATTGGAAAATCGTACTTCTCCGACGCCGAGTCTAGAGTCTGAAGTACCTCTTCGCGCTTGGTTCTCATAATGTTCCTCAAGCGGCCTCGTGGCACTTTGCCACTTTGAGAATAGGCCAACGAAGGTTTTGCCGCCAAGACTTTTTCCAGTTCCCACCGGCCGAACACATGGGGACAATTCCTGCGGCGCAGCATTCCAAGTGTACCGCAAGAAACCGATCGTTTGGTGCCATCGCAGCCTCTTCTGTGACGAAACCGGTTAACCGCAACGTTACCACACCGCAGTAAGCGCATCGACCCGTGCCACAGTTCCCCTTCGGGGAACGGAGAAAACGCAGCGAGCGGAGAGGCACTGGCTGAGAACTTGCTTTCCCCGCTCGGCGACCGTAAGCTCCGTTGGAAAGAGCATCGCTATGCGCCTGTAAACCCGTGTCTGAAATAGCCCAGATGAGAGCACCAGTATGAAGTTGGAAGAGGTGACCCGGCTGGTGGACGAAGAACACGAGATCCAAAGGATCGCGTTTTCTCCGGATGGGAAGATTCTCGCCGGAACGGGGCTATTTCGCGCGCGAGGGGGGAGTCGTATTGCACTTTGGTCAGTCCGCCCCTTCAAAAAGCTGTCTTCCATCCCCACATCTTCGGACATGGTCAACGCCCTGGTTTACTCCAAGGATGGGTCCCTCCTTGCAACCGGAAGCCGCGACGGTCAAATCGGCCTTTGGAACACCCGTACGCGACGAAGCGTCCGGCAGATGCAATCGCATTCAACGGACGTCACATCGATTGCTTTCTCGCCAAGTGCAGCAGTGTTCGCATCGGCCGATCGGAGCGGTACGATCAAAGTCTGGGATTTGTCCGCCAAAAGAGAGTTGGGCACTCTCGCAAGTGACGGATGGGCCAACGAAATCACGTTCTCTTGCGATGGTCACCAACTATTGTGCGCCAACGAAAGCGGAACGATACGTCGTTGGAGTGTGCCGGGTCTTGAATCGCTCAAGTCGTGGAAGCAACCGTTTCCCCTGCGAGACATTTCTTTATTACCCGATGGCACTGAACTTCTTGCCACCTCAACAAAGGTTGCAATTCTGGACGCCACCACAGGAAAAGTTTTGCGCAAGCTTCGCGAAGTGAGAGACCCATCGTTTGGCTTTGGACGGGTTTCACCTGACGGCAGGCTGTTTGCAACCGATGGCATCGAATGGGGCAGCTTGAAGTTGTTCGGCATTCAAGAGATGAAGGAGCTTTGTGAGGCCGGCGGCTTCTCAGGTCCAATTTCCTCGGTAGCATTCTCGCCCGACAATCAGCTGCTCGCCGGTTCGGCAAGTAAGCCCACAATTATCATCTGGGAGATCAGCACCGCAGGCTAGATGCGGGCCGATATCGATGCGTTCGTCGGCAAACGTCACGGGCAGGCGCTTGCCCGGCCCACGCGTTCACCACGGCAGCCCCCCTCCCCAGCCCTCCCCACGGTGTGGGAGGGAGCAGGAGGATTTCAAGATGACAGCCCTCTCCCGCATTTCTTGTGGGTACTTGGCGGTGCTTTTCGTCCGAGAACCTGTGCACCAGGTACAACGGCGGCAAACGTGTGCGACGGCGGCAAACGTGGACCCAGCGCCACCGGCGGCTAGCGCCATGCCGCTCAGTCCGAAGCGCGGACTGTGTTAGAAATGGGTGGGGGTTTCTCTGGCGCCACCGGCGGCTGGCATTCCGTCCAGCTGAGTTGTTCGGCTAGCAAACTTCACAATCCTAACCCGAAGCGTCAGCGAGGAGGAATGTCGATCGGCATTCCTCCTCGCTGACGCTTCGGGTTAGGATTGCAACGCGGTCTCGCGTTCATGATGCCTGCTAGCCGAACTACTCAGACGAATCGACCACTAGCGCCTTACCGCCCAGCTACAGAGCGTTCGCAGACTAGCGGGGACCCCAAATCTAGCGGGGCACGCCGACGATCAGCGAGGCGTTGTGACCGCCGAAGCCGAAGCTGTTCGACATGGCCGCGGTGATCTTCCGCTCACGCGCCTTGTTGGGCGTGTAGTCCAGATCGCACTTCGGATCGGGATTCTCCAGATTGATCGTCGGCGGGATGATCCCGTCGCGAATCGCCAGCATCGAGAAGATCAACTCCACGCCGCCCGAGGCCCCAAGCAAGTGGCCCAACTGGCTCTTGGTGCTCGAGATGCTGACGCTCTTGGCGTTCTCGCCAAAGATCGTATGCACGGCGACCGTCTCGGCCTGGTCCCCCAGCGGAGTGCTGGTGCCGTGGGCGTTGATGTAGCCGATCTGGGTCACATTCATCCGGGCATCGTGCAACGCACGATCCATGGCTCGCGCCGCCCCGGTGCCGTTCTCGTCGGGCGAGGTGATGTGGCCGCCGTCGGCGCTCATGCCGTAGCCCAGGATCTCGGCATAGATCTTGGCGCCCCGCTTGCGGGCGTGCTCGTACTCTTCCAGCACCATCACGCCGGCCCCTTCGCTCAGCACAAAGCCGTCGCGATCGACATCGAACGGGCGGCTGGCCCGCTTGGGGTCGTCGTTGCGGGTCGAAAGGGCCCGCATGTTCGAGAAGCCCGAGAGCCCCATGGGGGTCAGGGCCGCTTCGGTGCCGCCGGAGATCATCACGTCGGCATCGTCGTACTGGATCGCCTTCATGGCGTCGCCAATCGCATTGGCGGCGCTGGCGCAGGCCGTGGCCACCGCGGTGGTCGGGCCCCGCAATCCATACTGAATGGAAACGTGGCCGCTGGCCGCGTTGACCATCAGTTTGGGAATCGTAAACGCCGAGACGCGGTCCGGACCCTTGAGGATCAGACGCGAATGCTGCTCTTCGATTTCATGCAGCCCGCCGATGCCGGAGCCCAGAATGACTCCGCATCGAAAGGGATCGTCTTTCGAGAAATCGATGCCCGAATCGCGCACTGCATCAATGCCCGCAACCAGTGCGAACTGCGTGAAGCGATCGATGCGTTTCGCCTCTTTGGGCTCGATGTAACCTTCCGTCGTCCAATCGTAGACCTCACCGCCGAACTTCACCTTGAAGTCTTTGGTGTCGAAGCTTTTGATCTCTTGCACGCCGGACTCGCCGGCGCAGATCCGCTTCCAGAGGTCTTCGACTTTGGAACTCAGGGCGGTTACTACGCCCATGCCCGTGACTACGACCCGACGTTTCATGGCGCCTTACGACTGTTGCTTTTCGATGAAGTCAATTGCTTCACCGACGGTTTGAATTTTGTCCGCCGCTTCTTCGGGGATGTTGATGTTGAATTCTTCTTCGAATTCCATCACCAACTCGACCGTGTCGAGCGAATCGGCACCCAGGTCGTTAACGAATGACGTCTCGCGAGTGACTTTTTCCTTGGCGACACCAAGCTGCTCGCTGACGATGTTGATTACGCGTTCTTCGACTGACGCCACCTGTGTGGTCCTCCAAGTTCGAGACTAACTGAAAGTTGTTGCACGCATTCCAACTCGCCGGACGACTGGTCCCGCGGGTGGATGTTGCACCCGTTCTTCGCCGCCCGACCTGTTCGGCCTTGCAGCTCCGTTCGAGTGCCGACGATTGGTAATTTTGCACCCATCCATCGCATGGCGATGAATTGTATCTCGCTACCCAGCCTGGCGATCCGCCTTACCGAGCGGCAAACTCTAAACCTTCTTCCACCAATGTCATCCAGCCTACAGACATTGGCTTAGTTCAGGGCCAACTCCCGCTCGACAACACCAAACCAGCCCAGCTACCAATACGTCTTACCTCACATCCGGAATACGAACCCACGATCGTTCCACAGACAGGTAAGCGTAATCTTGGACAAGATATAGCGAGTTTTCCGGAGGCTGTCTATATCCGAAGCACTAGGTTCGCTTTCAAGCCGTCATGCCGCCATCTACCGTAAGAACGTGGCCCGTGATGTAACCCGCGGCAGGGCTGGCCAGGAACAGCACCGGTTCCGCGATATCCTCGGCCGAGCCCAACCGGGCGGCCGGAATCTGCTTCTTCAGTTCGTCCTTGATCTCAGGCGGCAGCACTTCCGTCATATCCGTCTGAATAAAGCCCGGTGCCACGGCGTTGACCGTGATCTTGCGCTTGCCCAATTCGCGGGCCACGGTGCGGGTGAAGCCGATCACGCCCGCCTTGGAGGCCGAGTAGTTCGCCTGGCCGGCGTTCCCCTTGAATCCGACCACGCTGGTGATGTTGATGATCCGGCCATACTTTTGCGAAAGCATGACCTTGGCCACCGCGCGGGTGAACAGGAAGGTCCCCCGCAAGTTGGTCTGAATCACGTCGTCCCACTGAGCGTCGTCCATCCGCAGCAGCAGTGTATCGCGGGTGATACCGGCGTTGTTGACCAGGATGTCGATCCGCTCCCATTGCGTCGAGACCGTGTCGACCAGCTTCTCAATGCTGGCCCCGTCGTTCACGTCGCATTCAAAAGCCTGAGCGGTGCCGCCGGCCGCCGTGATGGCCGCCACGGTCTCGGCCAGCTTGTCGGCGTTGCGGGCGGCACAGGCCACCTTGGCCCCCGAGCGGCCCAAAGCCAGGGCAATCGCCCGGCCAATGCCGCGCGAAGCGCCAGTAACCAGAGCGACCTGACCCGAGAGATCCACCGTGATGCGAGCGGGCTTTTCGTCGGCCATCGAGATTCCTTTTAGTTGGAAGCAAAGCCGTTTCGGAATGGGAGTCCGACTGGCAATTCAGCAGGCGGGACGCCTGCACCACAATGAGCTATACCGTGACCGACTCGCAGTTGATCTTGCGGTCAATCCGTTTCAAAAGTCCCTTGAGCACACGCCCGGGCCCGACCTCGTAGAACTGATCGAAGCCCTGGGCCAGCAGATATCGCATGGAGTCTTCCCAGCGGACCGGAGAGAGCACTTGCCGAACCAGCAACGCCCGGATTTCTTCCGGGTCGCTGTGCGGGAGCGCGTCGACGTTCGAGACCACAGGGATCTGCGGGGGCAGGATAGTAACGCCGGCCAGCGCCTCGGCCAGGCGTTCATCGGCCGGACGCATGATGCAGGTGTGGAACGCGCCGGCGACGGGAAGCGGAATGGTCTTCATCGCGCCGGCAGCCAAGGCGGCTTCGGCCGCGCGCTCGCAGGCGGTGTTCTGACCGGAGATCACAATGTTCCCCGGGCAAAGGTAGTTGGCAATCTCCAGGATCTCGCCGCCTCGGGCCTGTGCACAAACGGCTTCGACCTGTTCGCGTTCCAGTCCCAGCACGCTGACCATGCCGCTGGGCGTGGCATCGGCGGCATCCTGCATGGCGGCGCCGCGGCGCTGCACCAGTCGCAAGCCGCTTTCAAAGTCCATCGACCCGGCAAAGACCATGGCCGTGTACTCGCCCAGGCTCAGGCCGGCGGCCGCTTCGCAGGCCAACACGACTTCGGGCGATTGCTGCCGCAGCGACTCGAGCGCAGCCAGGCTGCTGACAAACAGCGCCGGCTGGCTGTAGACCGTGGAATCGAGCTCTTCGGCCGGGCCTTCGAAGCAGAGCTTCGCCAGATCGTAGCCCAGAATGCCGCTGGCCCGGTCGTACAACTGACGCGCGGCGGGGAGCGTTTCGCACAGGGCTTTCCCCATGCCCACCGTCTGAGCGCCCTGTCCAGGAAAGAGGAATGCGATCTTGCTCAAACGAAAGTCTCCGGGCGGAGGAGTCGCTGTTGGCGGTGAAGACTCGCCGGGGCGAATCGGTGGGGAAGGATGCCCGGTATCCTAATCGGAAGGGGCAAGAGTAGGAAGTGGCGAGGAAGTGAGTAGTGGCCAGTGGCTCGTGTAGGAATGCGGGCTTCTCGCCACTAGTCACTCGCCACGAACCACCTTCTCTCACGCCACCGAGGTCGGCGTACGCTCCAGTTCCGAAGCGATCAGCTCGTTCACCTTGTTGTCGCCGTGACGGGCCGCTCGCAACAGCGCGTTGCGGATAGCGCGGTCGTTGCTGCTGCCGTGACAGATGATGCAGACACCATCGACGCCCAACAACGGGGCGCCGCCTGTGGCACTGTGGTGATACTCGTGGGCCACGCGTCGCAGAGCCGCTTCGGCCAGATGCTTTTCTTTATCGAGCGCGGACAGGACGCCATTGGCGGCCAGCTTCAGGACCAGATCCAACACCCCTTCGCTCACCTTGAGGACGATGTTCCCGACGAAGCCGTCGGTCACGAAGACGTTCACGGTCCCCTGGTACAGGTCACGCCCTTCGACATTGCCGTGAAAGCGGTCCCGCAGATGGCTGGCTTGGAACAGATCCAGGGTCTCACGGACCAGGTCGTTCCCCTTGCCTTCCTCGGTGCCGATGTTCATCAGTCCGATGGTGGGGTTCTCGATCCCCAGCATTTGCCGGGCGTAGACCGATCCCATGGCGCCATACTGAAAGAGGTGCTCGGCCTTGCAAGAGGAGTTCGCCCCCACATCGAGCAGAACCACGGGGCCTTGCAGCGAGGGGATGACCACGGCAATGCCCGGCCGTTTGACCCCTTTAATGAACAGCTTGGTGAACAGCGCGCCGGCCGTCATGGCACCCGTGTTGCCGGCCGAAACCAGTCCCTGCACTTTGCGGGTGGCCATCAGCTCCCAGCACTTGCCGATCGAGGTATCGCGCTTGGTGCGCAACACCGTGGGCTTCTCGTCCATGCCCACGACCTGCGTGGTGTGGACGATCTCGAACCGCGGACTGCCGGCGTCGGCACCCAGAGCGGCGGTAATCTGGTCGCGATCACCCACCAGGGTAATTTGGAGCGACTCGTTTTCCTGCGCCGCTTGAACAGCGCCGGCCACGATCGGCCCAGGGGCGAAATCTCCGCCCATCGCGTCTAGTGCTATCCGCATCGGTTGCGAGGCTCGCTTGGTTCCCGGCTCGGGATAAAGGTCTAGGATTCTTCTGTCTTGACCACGGGCCGACCCAGATAATGCCCGCAATTGGGGCAAATCGTGTGCGACGGAACCGCGTGGCTGCAGTGCGGGCAGCTCATCAACTGCCGGGGCTTCTTCGCGTCATGCGCCCGGCGGCTGCCGGTGCGAGCGTTGCAGTGTTTTCTCTTGGGGACGGCCATGATCGTTCCGGTTTCTAGCTCTACAAAGGACTAAACCTGTGCAATGTCACCACTTACCAGCCGTTCATGGGAACGGTCAGGCACTCGAAGTTCACGGAATCCTGGCAGCGACAGCAAATTGAGATCGCCATCGGCCGACCGATCACCCCGGCGGACGACACATCTTTCACGTGTCGCCAACGGGCTGCAGAAATACTGCCGCCACCCAGCGACCCCATCCGCGAAAGTTATGAACCAACGATCCTATGAATGCCGCGACAAGCTGTCAAGCGTGCTGCCCACGACCATGACAGCAGCCAACCTGTTGCTCGGCAAGGCGTTTTCGGCACTTCAGACCCGACGGGCCTTTGGGACTCGCACATTGTCACATTCCCGTCGGCGTACTAAGCTCAAGGTCGCAGCCAATCCATCCCCATGGCATTTGTGACGCATGTTCCCCCGCTGGTTTTACAAGCTGATGATCGCCGGGTATCTCGCCAACATTTGCGCGACGATTCCGCACGCCCATCCGCCAGGGGGCTCCGCCCAACCTCACATCCACACCAATTGGCTGATGGGCGTCGAGGACGAGGCACACGCGGCGAATCACCGCCACAGCGACCCTTCGCACCGCCACACCCCTGCGCCGTCCCATGCTCACGGGCAGCGGGAACTGGTTGCTTTCCCGTCAGCAGATCGCCCTGATCCGCAGCATGATCATGACTGCCTGTTCCTCGCGGCTTCGGGAACCGCAATTGCCGCGGCGAAAACGATGCCGCCTGAATCAGACGGTGCTGTGGCCGCCTGGCGCGCTGACTTTGCAGCGGTGGCGACCGTTCCGGTGGCGCTCCGCAAGGGCGCGTCCACTCAGGACCTGGCCGACGCAACGGCGCGGCATTGCGCGCACTTTTTGAAATTGCGGGTTCTCCGCATCTGATGCGGCGCCCGGGGCTACCTGCCCTGGGGGCAATGCGAAGCAATCGCATGCCGTTTACGCTGCCGAAGCGAGTCTTTCGTCTCAGCTTTCGAAGGGATCCGTATGTTTCTTGTCCGACGAACGTTTGTTGGCCGATCACTGGCGGCGCTTTCGACGCTGGCGGCGCTTTCGACGATGACGCTCTGCGGTTGTCGCCAGGCCGCGACCGAACCGACGGCGCAGGAACCAACAGAAGCGGAAGCGGGCGCCGTGCAGCCCGTTCGCCTGACGCCGCAGGCTCAGAAGAATCTGGCGCTCGTTTCGCAGCCGATCAAGGCCGTCGATTTCTGGCGCAAGATCGAGATCCCCGGCGTCGTGGCCGATCGGCCGGGTGTCAGTGACCGCGGAGTGGTCGCCCCCGTGGCCGGGGTGGTGATCCGCATCTATCACTACCCGGGCGATACGGTGCAGCCCGACGCCCCGCTGTTTGGCATCCGGCTGATCAGCGAGTCGCTGCACGCTTCGCAGCTCGAGCTCTTCAAAGCCACGCGTGAGATCGAAATCGCCGAGCAACAGAAGAGCCGCCTGGCCGACGCCGCCTCGAGCGGGGCGCTCGCTCAGTCGCGGATCGTCGAGATCGAGAACCAGGTGCGCCGCCTGCAAGTCACGGTCGAGGCCTATCAGCAGGACCTGCGAGCGCGCGGCCTGACCAAAGATCGGATCGAAGCCGCCTCGCGCGGTCAGTTCGTCACGGAGCTGATCGTTCGCGCTCCGAAGGTCGAGCCGTTACCCGACTCCGAGAAGAAAGCCGAACCCGAGGCAAAGCCCGATGCGGAAGTCAAACCGCCCGCAACGCCCCCCTTCGCCTTTGAAATCCACGATCTAAACGTCGAACTCGGCGAGCAAGTCAGTGCCGGCAAGGTCCTCTGTCATCTGGCAGATCATCGGGCGCTGCTGATCGAAGGACGCGGATTCAAGGAAGACATGCCCTACGTGCAGGAAGCCGCCAAGAACGGCTGGCCGATTGAAGTGGAGTTCGAATCGCCTGCGATCGGCAACTGGCCGCCCCTTCCGACCGAGTTCTTCATTCATCATGTGGCTAATACGATCGACCTTGAAAGCCGCACCTTCCAGTTCGATTTGCTCCTCGAGAACCAATGGCAGCAGTACACGCAGCAGGGCGAGACTCGCATGATCTGGCGGCTCCGTCCCGGCGATCGGGTGCGGCTGCATGTGGCGGTCGAGAAGTTCGCGAAAGTCTTCGTCCTCCCCCGCGAAGCCCTGGTGCGAGACGGCCCCCATGCGATCGTCTTTCGCCAGAACGGCGAGTTCTTCGATCCGCGACCCGTCCATGTGCTCTACGAGGATCGCCGCCACGTAGTCATCGCCAACGATGGCAGCATCCGGGCGGGCTTTTACTTCGCACAGAATGCGGCCGCCTCGATCCGCCGGGTGATGAAGGCCCAGGCCGCCAGCGGCCAGTCGAATGTTCACGTCCATCCCGATGGCACCGTTCACGCCGCGCATTAGGAGCCCAAGATGCTGAATGCCGTCATTCGCTGGTCGCTCCGCTATCGCGTGCTCGTTGTCATCGTGAGCGTCGTGCTCCTGATCTATGGCAGCTACCTGGCGACGGCGCTGCCGATCGATGTCTTCCCCGACCTCGATCGTCCGCGGGTGGTCATCATCACCGAGTGTCCCGGTCTGGCCACCGAGGAAGTGGAAACGCTGGTCACGCAGCCGATCGAAGTGGCGCTGCTCGGCGCGGCCGGCGTCGAAGCGGTGCGGAGCCAGACTACCGCCGGACTGAATGTGATCTTTGTCGAGTTCCACTGGGAGACCGACGTGCGCGCCGCGCGACAGACCGTGCAGGAGCGCCTGGCCACCCTCACCGGCGTGTTGCCCGAGGGGATCCGTCCGTTGATGACCCCGCCGGCTTCGATCATGGGACAGATCGTCATTGCCGGCATGTACCGCATGAAGGGACCGACCGGGGGTGAGCTGGTGCCGATCGAAAAAAGCGGCATGCTCGCCGAGCGGGTCGCGCAGAAAGACACGCCGAAGCTGTTGGTCTGGAAGCTCGGCGATCGACACCGTCCGGAGACCTGGCAGCCGGTGGAAGTCAAAGACGTCCGCTGGCTCGCCGGTAAAGGAGACGCAAACTCAGGCGAGGCCCGTAAAGCGACGCTGTCCCTCGCAGGCGTTGCGCAGGAAGTCGACTTCCCGACCGAAGAGCAGCAGCAGATGGCCCTGCGGACGCTGGCCGATTGGGTGATTCGCCCTCGCTTGCTCAAGATCTCGGGCGTGGCCGAGGTCTTCATCCAAGGGGGAGATCGCAAGCAGTTTCAGATTCTGGTGAATCCGACCGCCCTCTTGGACTACGGCATCACGCTGGCGCAGGTGGAAGACGCCCTGCGCGAGAGCAACGTCAACACCAGCGGCGGTTTCGCCGTGCAAGGCGAAACCGAGCGTCCCATCCGCGTACTCGGCCGTCTGGGCCCGGGTGCCGATCAGGTGATGGAAGATCTGCGAGAAATCCCGCTCCGCATCACGCCCGAGCGGACCGTGCTGTTGAAGCAGGTCGCGCAAGTCGTGGAAGGCCCGCAATTCAAGCGAGGCGATGGCAGCATCAACGGCACGCCGGGCGTGGTCTTCACGATTGCCAAGCAGCCGCACGTGGACACCCGCCGGCTGACCGACGAAATCGCCGCGGCGCTGGCGGAAGTCGAAGCGTCCCTGCCGGCCGACATGGTGATTAACTCGCAGCTGTTCCGGCTGAAGAACTTCATCGATCGCGGGATCTTTAATGTGGGCGAAGCCCTGGTCATCGGCGCCGCGCTGGTGCTGCTGATTCTGTTCTTGTTCCTGCTCAACTTCCGCACCACATTCATCACGCTGACTGCGATTCCGCTGTCGCTGGTCATTACGACGCTGGTCTTTCGTCTGCTCAGTCACCTCACGGGGACGCAGCTTTCCATCAACGTGATGACCCTAGGGGGCATTGCCGTGGCGATGGGCGAACTAGTGGACGACGCCATCGTGGATGTCGAGAACATCTTTCGCCGCTTGAAAGAGAACAACGCATCCGCCTCGCCCAAGCCCGCGCTGCAGGTGGTATACGACGCCAGCCGCGAGATCCGCAGTGCGATCGTGTTCGGCACGGCCGTGGTGATCTTGGTCTTCCTGCCCCTGTTCGCCCTCTCCGGGGTCGAGGGCCGACTGTTCGCCCCGCTGGGGATCGCCTACATCGTCTCGATTCTGGCCTCGCTGGTCGTGTCGCTCACGGTCACGCCCGTCTTGAGCTACTACTTGTTGCCCCAATCGCGGGCCGCGCATCACGAAGCCGACGGCCCCTTGCTGCGCTACCTGAAACGGGGTGCCGCCTATCTGATTCGCTTCAGCATGGCACGGCCCGGACTTTTGCTCGCTGTGACCTGGATCATGGTCGGTTTGGCCTGCTGGCAGCTAGCCAGTCTGGGCCGCAACTTTCTGCCGCAGTTCGATGAAGGGAGCATCCAGGTCAACGTCACGCTGCCGCCGGGGTCCTCGTTGGAAGCCTCGAATCGCATTGCGGGATTGATCGATCGCAAGTTTCAGGAACAGCAGCTTTCGGCCCAGAATCCGGGGGGCGACATCCTGAACTTTGTGCGGCGAACCGGCCGGGCCGAGATGGACGAGCACGCCCAACCAGTCAACGCCAGCGAATACATTGTGAGCATGAACCCGCGCTCGCAGCGCAAACGCGAGGAACTGTTGGACACGCTGCTGGACGAGCTTCGCACCGAAGTCCCCGGCGTCGACATCGAGGTCGAGCAGCCGCTGGCCCACCTGATCAGCCACATGGTCTCCGGCGTCTACGCCCAGATCGCCATCAAGATCGTGGGGGACGACCTGGACACGCTGGTCGCTTCGGCCGAGCGCGTGAAGTCGGTGCTGCAGCGCGTGAAGGGGCTGACCCCGCCCGTC
>Ga0335397_10001442_pt1 | contig 32406 bp, 31 predicted proteins | sample MAT04_FD_205740 | JGI IMG/M metagenome (GOLD analysis project Ga0335397, IMG submission 205740) | Freshwater microbial communities from Lake Fryxell liftoff mats and glacier meltwater in Antarctica - MAT-04 (spades assembly) (version 2) ... | reverse complement strand
GAACCCGAGCGGGCGGCGGCGGCGGCGGCGGCGGCGCGGGCGGCTCTTCGTCCCCAGTGCTCGTCTCCACCTCGGCGGTCTCCTCGGGCGGAGCTCCACAAGCTACCAACAGGACGGCGAGGAGGGACAGCGCGCGAGACGTCATCCCGTCTTGTAACGTCACCGTCGCGCGATGGGCAAGTCGGGCGCGACTTCCCGAAACGCCCGCCCCAAAAACAAACGCGCCCCGGGCCGAAACCCGAGGCGCGTATTGCCATCCGGTCGCCGAAGCGACCTTGGATGTTCAGCTCATTCCCGAGTCGCTCGTGGGCGCCGGGGCTGCCTTCTTGGCGGCCTTGCGGGTCGCCTTCTTGGCGGCCTTCTTGGGGGCCTTCTTGGCTGCCTTCTTGGCGGCCTTCTTCGGAGCCTTCTTGGCGGCCTTCTTGGCGGCCTTCTTGGCAACCTTCTTGGCGGCCTTCTTGGGGGCCTTCTTGGCTGCCTTCTTGGCGGCCTTCTTGGGCGCCTTCTTGGCGGCCTTCTTGGGGGACTTTTTCGCTGCCTTCTTCTTCGCTGCCATGTTGGACCTCCCGGTGTGTTGGGTCACCGTGACGCGTACCGTATTGTCACGTCACGCACTCTGTCAAGACGAAAGCACATGAATTATACCTAACTGTGTACTGAAAGAGAACGGAGTTCCTAACAAGTGACATACGTTGGTGATTTTATTGGCTTTTTCTCTTGACCGCGAAATCGTTGGAGGAACCGAGATCGGGCGGGCCGATGGCGTTGACATCCCTCATAGGCGCCGACTAGGGTCGCTCCCCGTCCGGGCGCCCGGCCCGAGGAGGAGACAGCACATGAACACGCCCCACCGACACCTCTCTCCTGCCGTCCGCGGCGCTCACCTTCCCCTCGCGGGCCTCTTGGTCCTCGCGAGCGCCGGGAGCCTCTTTGCAGGTTGCTACGACGGCGCTAACGAGCGGGCCCGCATCGCGGAGCTGGAGGGCGAGCTGAGCGAGTCGGAGCGGCAGCGCAACGATCTCGACACCCAGCTGACCGACTTGCGACGGGAGAACGACGCGCTGGCCGCGCGCCTCACCGAGCTCGGGGAGAACGTCGAGTCCCTGCGCACCCGCGCCTCGAGCCTCGAGGGCGATCTCACCGCCGCCGAGCGCGAGCGCGATGAGCTCCGCGAGCGTGAGCGCCAGGCCAACGAGCGACTCGCGACCTTCCGCGCGATGCTCGAGCGCTTCCGTTCGATGATCGACTCCGGTCGCCTGCGCGTGTCCATCGTGCGCAACCGGATGGTGGTCGAGCTGCCCGACAACGTGCTCTTCGATTCGGGCCAAGCCGAGCTCAAGCCCGAAGGCGCCGCGACGCTCGCCGAGGTCGCTTCCGTGCTCGCCTCCATCGAGGGCCGGGTCTTTCAGATCGCGGGTCATACCGACAACGTGCCGATCCGTTCGCGCCGCTTCCCTTCGAACTGGGAGCTCTCGACCGCGCGCGCTGTCGTGGTCGCGCGCTACCTCATCGACAACGGCAACATGACAGCCGATCGCATCTCGGCCGCGGGCTACGCCGACACCGTGCCGATCGAGTCGAACGACACCGAAGAGGGTCGAGGCCGCAATCGCCGCATCGAGATCGTGCTGATGCCGAACCTCGACGAGCTCCCCGATCTGAGCTCGCTGATCGGCGCCGCGCCTACCACCTGACACCGCGTGCGGGTGCTCGCGATCGACGTGGGCACCAACACCGTGCTCGGGTGCGTGGGTGAGCGCGTCGGTGACGACGTGGTGATCCGCTACGACGAGGAGCGCATCGTGGGCTTGGGCCGCGGCGTCGATGCGTGCCAATTGCTAGCAGGCGACAGGATCGATGCCGCGATCGAGGCCGTCCGCGCGCACTGCGATCGAGGCCTTTCGCTTGGATGCGAGCGCATGATCGCGGTGGGCACGAGCGCCCTTCGCGACGCGACGAACGCCGAGGCGTTCCTCTCGCGCGCCCGCGAGGTGCTGAACATCGAGGTGGTGTCGGGAGCCCGCGAGGCCGCCCTGACCTTCGCGGGCGCGGGGCTCGGCCTCCATCTGATGGGACCGGCGACGGTGCTCGACATCGGCGGCGGCAGCACGGAGCTGGTGCTGGGCGAGCACGCGCCCGATCGCATCGAGCATTCGGTGAGCCTCGACATCGGATCGGTGCGGCTCTTCGAGCGATGCCTGGTGACTGATCCGCCGACCTCCAGCGAGCTGTCGCGGCTCGAGGACGCGATCACGGCGGCGCTGTCGAGCGCACCCGATCTCTCCGGTCGCGCGCTGATCGCGGTCGCGGGGACGGCCACCAGCGTGGCGATGTTGGCGCGGGGCCGCATCGAGCGGGTGCACGGCGCACGGCTCACCTCGGAGGCCATCCGCAAGGTCGCCGACGAGCTCGCGCTCAGCGACGCGGCGGGGCGGCGGGCGATGCCGGGCATGATTGACGCGCGGGCGGATGTGCTGGTGGCGGGGGCGAGAATCCTCGATGCCGTGGTGCGACGCGCGGGCGCCGCGGAGATCACGGTCTCCGAGGGTGGGGTCCGCCATGGCCTCCTGCGGGAGCTGCTCGGCGTTTGACGGATCGTTCGTCGGTAGCTACATCCGCGGCCGCATGGCGAAAGTACGTTTCCTTCCCGCTGCCTACGAGTGCGAGATCAAAGCCGGCACCGCGCTGGTGGACGTGTGCGATGAGCACCCGGAGACCGAGGTCCCGTTCTCGTGCCGCTCCGCGAGCTGCGGCACCTGCCGCGTTCGGGTCCAAAAGGGCGCTGAGCTCTTGAGCCCCGCCAAGGACGACGAGCTCGACGTGCTCGAGGTCTTCGGCGACGGCAAGGACGTGCGCCTCTGCTGCCAGATCGTCCTCGAGCGCGAGGGCGAGCTCGTCCTCGATGTCGTCGAACCCGAGTGAGACGCGCCTGCTGCTTGCAGCGTGGTGACGCGCAGCGTGGCGGCAGCACGGTAGCGTCGGTGGGGCGGTGAGCAGCTTGGTGTTGGCCATCGCGGTGGCGAGCACGTTGGCCACGTGCGCTGCGGGCCTGCGTCCTCGTCGAGCACGGGATCGGACACCAGCGGCGACGACGTTGCCCGTCTGCGAGAGGAGAACGCTGCGCTGCGCGACGAGAACGCGACGCTCCGCGGGCGCGGACGAGTCGTCGAGGACACCCCCTCTCCGACCGCTGACCCACTGCACACGGTGTGCACCACGATCGTGGCGCTCTCCGGGCTGACCACCCGGTATGGCGAGAGACATCCCGAGGTGGCCTCGAGGCGCATCATGCTGCTCGAGGCGCAGGCCCAGCTGGCGACAGCGCGCGCCGAGGGTCGGACCTCCAACGTCGGCGCCGTTCGCTCGGCCCTGGCAGTGATGCTCGCCGAGGAACGGATGAGCCCGGCCGGCCGGGGTGACGTACTCCCCGCGCACCCCGATGCCGTGACCTGGCGTGCCCGGTCATCGGCAATGACCGCCCTGATTGCCGAGCTCGAGGATCGAGGAACCTGCACTCCCCCTTGAGCTGGAGGGCCTTGAGCTGGCGGCGGCTACTCGGTCGAGGTCGTCGTCGGTAGATCCACGACCACCAGGTCCTGCACGAGCACCATGGTGGCCGCGACGATCAGCAGGATCGCCATCGCGAGCACCAGGGTGAGGGTGTTCTTCTCACCGCCCTCGGCCGCGAACCTGTCGCGGAAGAAGCGACCCCGGCTGCGGGTGCGGATCTTTCTCTGCACCTCGGGCAAGAGCGCGGGCGGAGGCTGCACCTCGTCGTCGTCACCTAGCGCGCGGGTGCTGCCCATGAGCTGCTGGTAGAGGGCGTACTCGTCCTTCAGCTCGGCGTCGCTGGCCAAGGCGGCTTCGAACGCAGCGGCGTCCTCGCCGAGGGTGCCCTCGACCGCGTCGGCAAAGCGATCGCGTGCTTCGTCGGCCGTCATGCGTTCTTGCCCTTCTTCGCTTCCTTGCTGAGGCCCGTGGCCTTCTGCACGGACTTCATCAGCGACAGACGCGCCCGGTGCAAGCGGCTCTTGACGGTGCCCTCGGGCAGGCCGGTGATCTGCTGGATCTCCTCGTAGCTGAGGTTCTCCACGTCGCGGAGGATCACGAGCTCCCGCTGATCTTCGTCGAGCTCCGCGATGGCGGCGCGCACGATGCCTTCGATCTGGTTGGCCTCCGCCTGCTCATCGGGGCGCGCGACCTGCGCGGAGCTGCTCATGCTCGCGCTCTCCATCGCTGCGTGCTCGCTCACCTCGTCGAGCTCGGACTTCTTTCCGCGGGCCCGACGGTCCAGGTACTTGATCCGGTTCTTGCAGTGGTTGGTGGCGATTCGATAGATCCAGGTCGAGAGCTTGCTCTCGCCACGAAAGTTCCCGATCGCTTTGAAGATGGTGACGAAGACCTCTTGGGCGACGTCCTCGGCCTCCGCGCGGTCGTTCAGCATCCGCAGCACCAAGCGAAAGACCCGCTTGTCGTAGAGGCGAACCAGCTCGTTGAACGCAGCTTCGTCTTGCCGCTTGAGGCGCTCGACGAGCTGTTGTTCTTCGGCTTCTTCCATCGGGACGTGAAAGCCGAGCAGCACCATGGGCGGCAAGGCGAGAGAGGCGCGCTCGGGGCTCACGGCGTGGTGACACCCGAACCCTGTGCGAGTTCCGGGCGGACTCTACACAAGCGCCTCGCCCTGGGGCCAGCCCTGTTCGGTTCCTAGAGAGCGCGTGCCTTTCACGGACCCGCTGGCCATGCTCGCCCGATGCGCGCGCTTCTGTTGGTGGATCACGGCAGCCGACGGCCCGAGGCCAACGCGGTGCTGGGGCAGGTGCACGCGGCGATCGCGTCCCAGCTCGGCCCCGAGATCCTGGTGGCGCACGCGCACATGGAGCTGGCCTCGCCCAGCATCGCCGACGCGATCGAAGCGCTCTGCGCCGCAGGCGCGACCTCGATCTACTTGATGCCGTGGTTCCTCGTGCCCGGCCGACACGCGGAAGAGGACGTGCCGAGGATGGCCCGCGAGGCGCTAGGCGATCGAAAGGTCGCGCTCGCGATCGGCGCGCCCATGGGCGCAGACCCGCTCCTCATCCAGCTCGCGCTCGCGCGCTTCGCGTCAGACTGACCGGCGCCGAAGGCTTCGATGCCGCCGCCTTCGATGCCGCCGTCCATGTCATCGGGTCGGGGGAGACATCACAGCGATGGGCGCCACCCTCGAAGAGAACACGATCTTCGGTTTGGAGAACGGCACGATTCAGATCGACACCAGTGCCGGCGGCTGGCTGCGCAATAACCGATTCATCCGGCAAGTAATCGCCGGTGGACCCTCAGACTCGGAAGTCGGCGACGACGTGGATGTCGGCGGAGAGCTCGGGGGCGTAGGGGACCTTTTGAGTCTCGAGCATCACGACGCTGGCGTCGGGGTACATCGCTTTGGCGAGGTTGCAGTTCGCGGGCTCGTTGTCGAAGAACGCGACGACGTCGCCCAGGCGCTCGAGGGTGGGCAGGGCGCCACGCTTGAACGCCTCGTCGGGGAGGTTCGCGTCGGGTTTGAGCACCAGCTCCACGCCGGCGACGGCGATGGGAAACCCGAAGTCCCGCAGGCTCGCGATCGTGCCTAGCATCATCCCGGGGATATCGCGGCCCGTGAGGTACACGATGATCGCGCCCGAATCGTGGCACTCGCGGACGAACTCGGCGGCGCCCTCCATCGGCACGTCGTGCTTGACGTACTCGTCGGTGAAGAAGCGATCGTGCCAGTAGCGGGTCACATCCGCGATCACGTCGGAGCGGGTGATGCCGCACTGACGCAGGGTGTCCGAGAGCAGGTAGTGGATGCGCTCGCTGGTCACGTGGGTGAGTCGCTCGGCGATGTCCGCTGCGTTCTCCATCACCTCTTCCCGGTACTCCATCAGGATCTCGAGGGTGCGCGGGCGGTTGTCGTAGAGCGTCGCGTCGAGATCGAAGACGACCAGCGGCGGGCGCCCGCTCTCGACCCCGTAGGCCCCCACCCGCTCGATGATGGTGGCGAGGAGACCGGTCTGATGTGGAAGTGGGGGCGGACGCACGCGCGAAAGGTACCTCCGCGCCCGCTCCCGGTGCAACGAACCCCGCGCGACCCCCGCAGGTGTTCAGGGTCGAGGCCGGCGCACCCAGCGGCGGTGCTCGGTGAGCGCCTCGGTGACCGGATGCACGTTCGTCAGATCGACGACGCCCGTCAGCCGCGCGTGCGCGACCGAGAGCACCACGGTGCGCTGCGACTCGCGCCGGTCGACCTCGAAGAGCACGACAGAGCGTGGATCGGTGAAGCGAAGGCGCAGGAAGCTCGCCCGGGAATCACCAGGCGCGACCCGCAGGTGGAGATCGCGGGTGCGGGGGGTGAGCCGCGGCGCGAGGAGCTCGGCGGGGAACGAAAGGTCACTCATGCGGGGCCGCTCGCCGACGAACGTGAGCGCGGCGCACGGCACCCGCACCTGCCGAAGCACGATGCCTTCTGCGAGCAAGAGATCGAGCTCGGCGAGATCGCCTTCCAGCGGCCGGAGGTCGAGCACCGGCACGCCCGCGCCGAGCTCGAGGCCCGGGAGCGAGACGTGCTCACGCACCTCGTAGCGAGGCTCGGTCCGGCTCTGCCCCGTGAAATGCCGACCGTCGGGCAGGGTGCTCTCGATCTCCACCAGACCGTGCCGGACCGGGCGGACCACCGCGGCGACGGCCTCGAGCGCGACGAAGCGAGGCGCACGACCTTCGACCGACATCACCAGCACCCGGGGCAGGGTCAGCGTCCCTTCGATCGTGCACTGGGCGTGGGCGACCGACCCGCTCGCGGCGATCATCGTGGTGAGAGCGAGGCTCATCCAGATAGCGGAGCGCACCGAGCGAGGCTACCTCGTGCTCCGAGCTGCGCCACGTGCGAGACCTCTGCGATGCGCACCACCCTGCTCGTGTCCCTCACCTCGATCGTCATCGCCGCTTGCTCTGGAGCGGCGGAGAACGCGGAGCCTGCGACGTCCCCGGTCGCGGCCGAGCCCTCGCCGCATTCGACCGACCCGGGGAGCGTCGTCGGAGGCGGGACCGAGGAGGTCGTGCCCGTGGCGCCGCCGATCACCGATCCCTCGACCGGCGCGCCGACGGTAGACCCCGCGAGCACCGGCGCCGCCGTGTGCGGCACCCGCGGCGCGGCCGCGTGTCCGGTCGGCACCTTCTGCGACTACGTGGCCGGATCGAACTGCGGCGCGGACGATCGCGGGGGGCGCTGCGAGCCCATTCCTCAGATGTGCACCCGCGAGTTCATGCCCGTCTGCGGGTGCGATGGGACCACCTATCCGACCGCCTGCGTGGCCCACACCGCAGCGGCCTCGGTGGCCCACGACGGACCCTGCTGATCGATCGCTCGCCCGGGCCTAATGGTGGCCAATAAAACACCGTGAAAACAGCTGGTTACGGCCTGCCAACGCGGTTGCTGTCGGCGGCGCTTCGGACTAGTCTTGCGCCCCCTGCGCGCGCCCTCGAACGGCGCCCGAGCAGGACGAACGGCCGAAGGAAGACATGACCGAAGAGATCAAGACCGAGGGCACCGCTCCGAACGCCGCCGCTGCCGCCCCGGCGGCCTCCGTGCCAGCCTCCGTGCCAGCCTCCGTGCCAGCCGAGTACGACACGATCCGGGTGCTCGAGGGGCTCGAGGCGGTCCGGGTTCGACCCGGCATGTACCTGGGCAACATCCACGACGGCACCGCGCTGCATCACCTGGTCTGGGAGGTCATCGACAACTCGGTCGACGAGCACCTCGCGGGCCACTGCAACGCGATCAGCGTGACCCTGCACGGCGACGGATCACTCTCGGTGATCGACGATGGCCGCGGCATCCCGGTGCGCATGGACGCGGAGCGCGGCGTGAGCATGGCCCAACTCGCGATGACCATCCTCCACGCGGGCGGCAAGTTCGACAACGACTCGTACGCCGTGTCCGCGGGTACCCACGGCGTGGGCGTCTCGGCGGTGAACGCGGTGAGCGACTGGCTCAAGCTGGAGATCCACCGCGACGGGCACATGTGGCAGCAGGAGTACCGCAAGGGGATCCCTCAAGGCCCGCTGACCGCAAAGGCACCCAGCACCCGCACCGGCACCAAGGTCCACTTCAAGCCCGACCTCACCATCTTCAAGGAGGTCACCGACTTTCAGTGGGAGACGCTGGACAAGCGGGTGCGGGAGATCGCGTTCCTGAACGCGGGCCTCACCATCGAGCTCATCGAGGAGGACGGAGAGCAGCGCAAGCTGCGCTACGCGTTCGAGGGCGGCATCAGCGAGTACGTCCGGGAGATCAACCAGAAGCGCACCCCGCTGCATGCCGAGGTGATCCACATCAAGGAGAGCCGCGAGAAGGCCGGCGTCGAGGTGGCGATGCAGTGGAGCGAGTCGTTCCAGGAGCAGACCCTCTGCTACTCGAACAACGTCTTCAACCGCGACGGCGGCACCCACATGACAGGGTTTCGTGCGGCGCTCACCAAGACGATCAACCAGTACGCGACCGCCCACAACCTGACCAAGGATCTGAAGGGGCTCGCGCTCTCGGGCGAGGACGCACGCGAGGGCATCACCTGCATCATCTCGGTGCGCTACGGGCACGCGAGCTACTCGTCGCAGACCAAGGACAAGCTGGTCTCAGGCGAGATCAAGGGCATCGTCGAGGGGATCGTGAACGACGGCCTCGCGCTCTGGATGGAGGAGCACCCCTCCGAGTCCAAGTCGATCGTCGAGCGCATCGTGCTCGCGGCGCGGGCACGAGATGCCGCCCGCAAGGCGCGCGAGCAGATCCAGCGCAAGGGGATGCTCGATGCCTCGAGCCTGCCCGGCAAGCTGGCCGACTGTCAGGAGAAGGACCCCGCCAAGAGCGAGCTGTACATCGTCGAGGGTGACTCGGCTGGTGGCTCCGCCAAGCAAGGTCGCGATCGCAAGAACCAGGCGATCCTCCCGCTACGCGGCAAGATCCTGAACGTCGAGCGGGTGCGCCTGGACAAGATGCTGGCAAACGATCAGGTGGGGACGCTGATCACCGCGCTGGGGATCGGCATCGATCAGAACGGCGTCTTCGACATCCAGAAGCTGCGCTACCACCGAATCATCATCATGACGGATGCCGACGTGGACGGGAGCCACATCAGGACGCTCCTGCTCACGTTCTTCTACCGGCAGATCCCCGAGGCCATCCGCCTCGGCTACGTCTACATCGCCCAGCCTCCGCTCTACCGCATCACCAAGAAGAAGAAGGAGCAGTACATCAAGGACGAGGAGGCGATGGAGCACTACCTGATCGAGGCGGGGATCGACGACCTCATCGTGCGCACCCAGACCGGGCACGTGCCGCTCTCGGGCAACCCGCTGCGCTCGCTCCTGGACGACATGGGCAAGTGGAAGCGCACCCTGCGATCGCTGGAGCGACGCGCCGAGCCCACGCTCATCGAGGGCCTGGTCCGGGGCGCCATCGTCGGTAGTGGGTTCGATGCTGAAGGCCTCAAGGATAGGGGACGCATCGACGCGGCAGTCGCGGCGATCGACGCACACGTCGCTGCCACCAACCCCGATCTCTTGCCGCTCGCGACCCAGATCGATCCGGTCACCCTCGAGGACGGCAGCGTGACCCACCGGGTCCGCATCCGGACTCGGGCGGGCGTCTCGACGAAGGTCACCTCCATCGACGCCGATGTGCTGGCGAGCCACGAGATCCAGCAGCTCGTCGAGATCTGGCGCGGGGTGCGCGCGCTCGGTGAGCCGCCGTTCTTGGCGATCACCACGGACGAGCGCGGCCAAGAGATGGGCTCAGAGGAGATAGGTCCCATCGACGAGCTGGTCGCCTTCGTGAACAGCCGGAGCAAGAAGGGGATCTACATCCAGCGCTACAAGGGCCTGGGTGAGATGAACCCCGAGCAGCTCTGGGAGACCACCATGAACCCCGACTCGCGGAGCCTGCTCCAGGTGAAGATCGCGGACGCGGTGAAGGCGGACGAGCTCTTCTCGCTGCTCATGGGCGACGAAGTCGAGCCGCGCCGCGAGTTCATCGAGACCCACGCGCTCGACGTGAAGGAACTCGATATCTAGTTTTCCTCCGTCCCAAGGATGAACGTTCGGGCGGGGTCGTTGTCCCTACCCGGATGTTCGCTCGCAAGGTTCCTACGCCTGATCGCCTCCCGCCCCTGTCGCCGGCCGTGTTGCCTACGCTGGGGGCGTGTGTGCGTTGCGGTGAGCCCGTCGCCCCTACGGACGGAATGCACGGGCGGACCTCAGAGGGCGTCCGGCACTTCGTGTGCGACGCGGCGACCCGCGATGACGTGGCCCGGCGCATCGAGGCGATGCGGGCCCTGCATCGGGCGACCAAGGCGCTCGCCCACCTGCCCCTCACCAAGGCCCAGCTCGAGCTTCAGCTCGCCGAGCTCCCCGACGTGACCGATGTCGGCGCGGTGCTCGAGGTGCTGACCCGCACTCGGGTGTCGGTGGAGTGCGCCAAAGGGGTGCCGAGCGAACAGCGGCGGCTGGCGCTCTCCTACCTCGACGCGATGCTCCGTAAGCTCACCTCGTAAGCTCACCTCGTGAGCAGCTCTCCGCGAAAAGCCGCGCTCACGACCTGGACCGCGGCCGCTACGCGCTGATAGACCTGCCGTGATGCGGCTCGGGGTCGTCGGTGATGTGCACTTGGCCTTCGGGCCCAAGGACGTCGCTGCGCTCGACGCGGAGGGCTACGACGCGATCCTCTTCGTGGGCGATCTCGCGGGGTACTCCCACCGGGGTGCGCTGAAGGTCGCGCGCTACATCGCGACGCTGAAGACGCCCACGTGGGTCATGCCCGGCAACCACGACTGCATGACCGCGCAGCAAATGTTCGCGGAGATGATGGGGCACGAGGCCACCATCGCGATGTTGTCCGGTGGCGAAGAGGCGCGGGTGGCGGAGCTGAGAGAAGCGCTCGGCGCAGCGAAGCTCACCGGATACGCCGTCGCAGAGCTCTCGAGCGACGTGTCGATGATCTGCGCGCGCCCCCACTCGTTTGGGGGACCGAACTTCGCGTACAAGCCGTACCTGGGACGCGCGTTCGGCGTGGAGAACCTCGACGCGTCGGGCGCGCGGCTCTGCGATCTGGTGGACGAGGCCACGAGCGAGCGCCTGATCTTCTTGGCGCACAACGGACCGACGGGTCTGGGGCGCGAGCGCCACGACATCTGGGGCTGCGACTTCAAGCGGCAAGGCGGCGACTTTGGCGATCAAGATCTGCGCGATGCGCTCGATCACGCCCGGGCGCGCGGGAAAAGGGCCTTGGCGATCGTCGCGGGTCACATGCACCGGCAGCTCCGGGGCGGCGGGCCCGACCGCACGGCGTTCGTGCGCGACGAGGAGGGCACGCTCTTCATCAACGCCGCGCGGGTGCCTCGGGTCTTCAAGGATACGGCGACCCAGACCGAGCAGCGCCACCACGTCGCGCTGCGCATCGAGGGCGAGCGCGCCGAAGCCGAAGACCGGCTGATAGCCGGCTGAGCGGACTACGGAGCGGCGAGGGCTTCGTCGATGGCGGCGGCGAACGTCTCGATGGGCATCGCGCCCGCGATCATGCGGGTGCCGATGAGGAGCGTCGGGGTGCCTATCGAAGCGCCCGCGTCACGAATGGCCGTCATGTCGGCCATGATCGCGGGCTGATGGACGTGGGTGTCGAGCGCGCGACGGAAGCGCACCATGTCCAGACCGAGCGTCGCGGCATAGCGCTCGAGGCTCACGCGCTCGAGGTCGCGCTGGTTCTCGAAGAGCACGTCGTGCATCGCCCAGAATCCTGCGTCGCCGCGCTGCGCAAACGCCTCCATCGCAGCCTCCGCGGCCTCCATCGCGTGATCGTGAAAAGGCAGCGGGTAGTTGCGCCAGACGAAGCGCACCCGGGTGCCATAGCGCTCGACGAGCGCATCGAGGGTGGGCACGACGCGGCTACAGAACGGGCACTGAAAGTCGCTGAAGATCTGGACCACCAGCGTCGCCGAGCTCGCGCCGCGGCTGGGCGCGCGAGCCGGCGCGGGAACGATGTAGCGGCGATCGGGATCGGGGGCGCTGGAAGCGCGGGCCGGCGGCGCGGGCGGATCACGCGGCGCGCCCAGCATCAGTCGCTCGTAGTAGTTCGCGCGGGTGGCGCGGTGCGACGCGACCGCGGCGCGGGCGCGGACCAGCTCGTCGTCGATGATCGCAGCGAACGCCTCGATCGGCTGGGCGCCGACGAGCGCGCGGCCGTTGATGAACGTGCTCGGAGTGCCACGCGCACCCAGCCGCGTGCCCTCGGCCGCGTCGAAGTCGATCGCGTCCAAGTGCACGTGCCCATCGAGCGCGGCGCGGAATCGCGCGAGATCGAGGCCCAGCGTCGTCGCGTAGCGCTCGAGGCTGGACCTATCGAGGTCGCGCTGGTTCTCGAAGAGGAGCGCGGCCATTCGGAAGAAGCCATCGGGACCGCGCTGGGCCATCGCCTCGCGCGCGGCCTCGGCGGCCTCCTCCGCGTGGTCGTGAAAGGGCAGCGGCTGATCCCGGTGCACGACGCGCACATCCCGTGGGTAGCGTGCGGTCAGGGCCTCGAGGGTGGGCTCGAGGCGGCTGCAGAAGGGGCACTGAAAGTCGGTGAAGACCACCAGCGTGACCAGCGCATCGGCTGGACCGCGCGAGGGCATCGTCGGCTCGAGCACGACCCGCACCCGCTCGGCGTCGTCGGTGATCGCATCGGCGCCACCACGTTGGGCGCTCGCGCTCGAGGCGAGGCTCGTGGTCAGTAGAAGGGCGAGGAGCGCGAGGCGATGCATGGGCACGGTGCTACCGCCGCTTTCGATGGAGCGCACCCCGGCAGCGAGGCGACGCAGCCGCTCGCCGCAGATTCACCCGCGCATCGAGAGCGCCATCGGGAGCGGGCCTTGGGGACGCAAGGTCACGTTGGGATCGAGCTTCAGCTCGTGCCCCGGCACCAGCGAGAGCTTCGCTCGCCGCACGATGAGCGCGAGCAGGACTTTGGCTTCGGTCATCGCGAAGCCTGCGCCGATGCAGACCCGAGGGCCCGCGCCGAACGGGAGGTAGGCGTAGCGCGGCCTCGTCTTCTCGATCTCGGGGAGCCAGCGATCGGGATCGAAGCCCTCGGGGTTGGGCCAGATGCGCGCGTCGCGATGAAGGACCCACGGGCTGATGCCGATCACGGTGCCCGCCTTCGCGGTGTAGCCACCCAGCACGTCGTCCTCGATGTTCTCGCGCTCCATCATCCACACCGGCGGTAAGAGGCGCATCGACTCCTTGATCACCCGCTCGGTGAGCTCGAGCTTGGGCAGGTGCTCGAGCGTGAGCGGCTCATCGCCCAGCACCCGATGCACCTCTTCCATCACCGCGCGCTCGGTGGCGGGGTGCCGCGACAAGAGATGCAGCGTGAAGCTCATGGTGTTGGCCGTGGTCTCGTGACCTGCGGCGAGCATCGTGAGCACCTCATCGCGGAGCTGACCATCGCTCATCGCGCTGCCGTCGTCGTCGCGCGCGGTGAGGAACGCGCCGAGCAGATCGGCGCCCGCCTCGCCGCCGCTCGCGATGCGTGCTTTGCGCTCTCTGAGGAGCTCCGCCACCGCGTCGTCGAGCACCGAGAGCGCTTGGTTGAAGCCGCGGCGTCGAGGCGTAGGGAGCCAGAGCGGCAGCTTCACCAAGGACAACGCGTACTCGTTCGCGAAGTGAAGGACGGTATCCACTGCGGCACCAAAGCGCTCCGTCGCGCCGTCGAGGTTGGTGTCGAAGAGGCAGTCGCCGACGATCCTGAGAGTCAGCGCCATCATCTCCTTGTGCGCATCGATGCGCGCGCTGCCCTGGGCCTGCCACTGATCGAGCATGCACTCGGTGTGGCGCGCAAAGGTGGGGACGAAGGCCTCGATGCGGCGGTGATGAAACGCCGGGCTGGCCAGGCGACGCTGCCGCTTGTGCAGCTCACCCTCGCTGGTCACCAGACCCTCCCCCAGCACCAGGCGCAGGCCCACGTAGTTGGGGCTCTTCTTGTAGGCCTTGGCGTTCTCGACCAGCACACGCCGCACCGCGTCCACATCGCTCACCAGCCAGTAGCGCTGGGGCCCCAGACGAAATTGCGCGATGTCGCCGTACGCCGCATGCCCCCGCAACAGATGCCCCAGTGGCTCGCGCAGCATGGCGACCGTGTTCTGGATCATGCTGAGCTCGGAGGGTCCAGGCGGGCGATGTGCGCCGAAGAATCGGGGTGCGTGGTTAGGACGAGCGACGTCGGTCTGCAGCATGATGGATCTCCGAAACGGAACCTGAGTGAATCCTCAAGTTCGACAAATCTGAGGCCAACGTCAGATTCCTGTCAAGTGTCGACCCCCAAGCGCAAGACAACGTCACGATCGAAGGTCCCGGCGAGCCGAGCGAAAGCGAGCGCCGCCAAGACCGTGCGTCCGTCCAAAGCGGTCGCCGCGCCGGGTCAACGCTCGGTGCCGCTGCAGGCCCGTAGCCGTGCGCGATTCGACGCGATCTTGGATGCGGCCGCGATCCTGTTCGCCGATCACGGCTACGAGGCGGTCACGATGGACGCGATCGCCAAGCGCGCGGGGACGCCGATCGGATCCGTCTACCAATATTGGGAAGACAAGCGCGCGGTGTTCGGCGCCATCTCGGCGCGCTCGGCGCTGCGCGGCAAGGAGGCGTTCGAGACGCTGGTGGTCCCGCTGCTCGCGCCGCAGGGAAAGAAGCTCGCGCCGTTCGGCACCACGCTCGATCTGGTGATCGATGGCTTCGCGCTGCTCTCGATGACCGACCCGACGTTTCGCGCGATGAACCGCAACCTAGGCCACGCGGGCGCGCATCTGGAGGACGAGCTCGCGGTGCACCGGCTCTTGATCCAGAAGAGCGCGGAGATCCTCGAGCGCTACGCGCCGCGCAGCACCCCGAAGGTGCGGGAGCGGGTCGCGATGACGCTGGTCGACTCGGTGACCACTGCGCTGGTGCTGATGGAGCTGCGGGGACGCGCCGAGGGGCAGCGTCAGCTCGAAGAGGTGAAGCACATGGTGAAGCTCTACGCGATGGACAGGCTCGGCGTGCGCTGAGTCTTCAACTCGGGAAGGCGCACACGCCGAAGTGCGAGCCGGGCACCGAGATCTCTTGGCACTCACGTCCGTCGGGGCACGAGTTCGGATCCTCGAGGTCGCAGAAGGGGCGGCACTGGCGGCCGGTTCCGTCTTCGGTCTCGCAGATGGTGCCCTCGACGCAGGTGTCGGGATCGATGCTGTCGCCGCAGTCGGCGTCGGCGGCGAGCGCGGGGATCTCGAGCGATCGACAGAAGAAGTACGGAGGCGTGCTGCCCGGCACCCCGAACGAGCACGCGGTGCCTGCGGGGCAGCCCCTCGAGTCGTCGAGGGGATCGCAGACCTCGGTGCAGTAGCCCAGGCCTTCGGGAGGAAGCGGGCCGCGATCGGCGCCGGTGATCTCACCGAACACGTCGTCACGGAGGTGGCACCTGGCGCCGATGCCGCAGCTGGTGCTCCCCGGAATGCAGAGCCGGACGCAGCGCCCGGTCACGCAGCTCGCGCCGGCACCACATTGGTCTTGGCGCATGCAAAGCGTGCCCACCGGAGTCGGTGCGCTCGGACCCGGCGCGCATCCGAACGCGTCGCCGGTGCGGCTGCAGATGTCTCCGTCGCCGCAGCCGCTCGGACCCACGGGGCTGCACTCGCCCACGGTGATCGAGGGCGGCGTGACGCAGATGTTGTCGACGCAGGCGTTCTCGATGACGCAGGTGTTGGGATCCGCGCAGGGCTCGACGCAGGAGCCGGCGACGCAGGTCAGGGGCGGCGCGCAGTCACTGGCGCCGTCGCGGCAGGCACCTTCCTCGTCGGTCACCCGGCACGCGGTGATCTCGTTGCCGACGTTCACGCAAGCGAGCGGATAAGGACAGTCCCGCGAGGTCACGCACTCGGTGCGGCAGCGGCCCGCGAGGCACGCGAGGGGTTCGCACTGGGAGTTGCGCTCGCACGGCGCGCCGACGCTGAGCGTGGGAGCACAGCCGAGCAGAGTGAGGGAGAGAGCGACGAGCCCCAAAACGCGCAACACCGCGGGAGGATCGTCCAAGTCCTGGGTGGTTGCCAAGTACCACTGATCGATTGCGACCAAGCGTCACGCTGGGTGCATGCGTGCGCCGAGGTGCTAACTTCCGCGCCCCATGGCGGCACCCAGCAGCACGGCCCGCCCCAAGATCTTGGTCGTCGAAGACGAAGACGAAGTCCGCGCGATGATCACCCGGATCCTGGGCACGTTCGGCGACGTCACCGCGGCCCGCGACGGCAAAGAGGCGATGGGGCTCCTCCTCGGGACTCTCTCACCCGACTTGATCGTCACCGACCTGATGATGCCGCGCATGGATGGGCTCAGCCTGGCCAAGGAGATCAAGAAGCACCCCCAGCTGGCTCGGCTGCCGGTCGTGATGCTCACCGCCAGGAGCCGACCCGGGGACATGATCGAGGGCATCAACGCGGGCGCGCGCTCGTACGTGACCAAGCCCTTCAAGGCGGACGATCTCATCGCCAAGGTCAAGAAGGCGCTCGGTCTGCCCCCGAAGTAGTCGCCTCCCGGAGCGGGACCGCCGACAGGTGGGGCTCGACGGACGGGGCTCGACGGATGGCCCTGCACTCGTGTACCCATCGCTCACTCGCGATGAGTCAATCACTGCGCACCCGGGGCGACCGAGGGCTGCCGCTTCGGCCTACCTTGGTCACGGTCGTGGGCCTCTTGATCGTGCTGGGCGCGGGCGGGGTTGGGGTCTCGGCGTACCTCAGCTCCAGACGCGTGGTCGATGGGTTGTTCCGCGATCTCGCCCACCAGATCGGGAACGCGACCACCCAGCGCACCCTGCGCTACCTCGAGCCCGCGGTGCCGTACGCGCGGATGACCGACTCGCTCATGGCGGCGGGCCGTCTGCGCACCGGCGACGAGGACGCGCTGCTCGATCACTTCGGGGCCGCGGTCGATGCGAACCCCTCGTTCACCTGGGCGTCGTTCGCGCAAATCGATGGCACCTACGTCGCGGTGCAGCGCACCACCGATGGAACGCTGTTGGGCACGATCCGCAGCCAAGACGCGGGCGGCATCGAGGCGAACGCCGGGCCACTCGATGGCGAAGGCCCGACCCGATGGCGCGAGTTCACGCCATCGAGCGCGAGCCGCGGATGGCGGGTGAGCAGCGAGCACCGCGGCACCTACGATCCCCGTACCCGCGGCTGGTACACCGAGGCGCGCGAAGGAACCGAAGGCCGCTGGGTGCGACCCTTCCTCTTCTTCACCCGGCGCCAGCCCGGCTTCATGTACGTGCTCCCGGTCGGCGCGAGCACGGAGGGTACCGAGGACGACGGAGTGCTCGCCGTCGAGTACGAGATCTCGGCGCTCTCGAGCTTCCTGTCGACGCTGCGCGTCGGTGAGCACGGCCGGGTCTATCTCTTGACCCGCGATGGCCTGGTGGTCGGTCACCCCGATGGCGATGTGACCGAGGGTGAGGGCGACGACCTCGCGATCGCGAGCGCCGCGAGCCACTCCGATCCGATGCTGCGTGGCGCGTACGCCGCCATGGAAGCGGACGGCGGCGCCGAGCGATGGCTGCTCGAGGGCGGCGACTTCCGATTCGGCGAGTCGCTCGCGATGGTGCATCCCTTCCCCGCCGAACACGGGATGGATCTGTCGGTGCTCGTGGTCGCGCCGGTCGACGACTTCTTCGGGGAGGTGCAGCGACAGCTGGTGGTGGCGATCTGCATCGCGCTCTTGGCCGCGTTCTTGGCCATCGTGGCCGGCGCCATCTTCTCGACGCGCATCTCGTCGGCCTTGCGCTTGATCGCCGAAGAGCTGGAGCGCATCGGCCGCTTCGAGCTGAGCTCTCGCCGGGTCTCCGACGAGGTCTCGATCGTGCGCGAGGTGAACGAGATGGCCGCGGTCACCGACCGCATGAAGAGCGGCCTGCGCTCGTTCGGTAAGTACGTGCCTCGCACGCTGGTGCAAGAGCTGATCGGGAGCGGCGAGGAGGCGGTGCTGGGCGGCAAGAGCCGCGAGCTCACGATTCTCTTCAGCGACATCGCGGGCTTCACCAGCGTCTCGGAGAAGCTGACGCCGACCGAGCTCGTCGAGGCGTTGGGCGCCTACCTCGACGCGCTCTCGAGCTGCATCCAAGACGAGCAAGGCACCGTCGACAAGTACATCGGCGACGCGATCATGGCCTTCTGGGGTGCGCCCCGCGAGTTGCCCGATCACGCGCTGAGAGCCTGCCGCGCTGCGCTCGCGATGCAGGCCGCAGCGCATCGTTTGGAGACGCAGTGGAAGGCCGAGGGCAAGCCGGTCTTTCTGACCCGCATCGGGGTGAACACCGGCGACTGCGTCGTGGGCAACATCGGCTCACCGAGCCGCATGAACTACACGGTGATGGGGGACGCGGTGAACCTCGCCTCGCGCATCGAGGGCCTGGGGACCGAGTACGACAAGTGGCTCTTGATCGGAGAGAGCACGGCCGCGCTCGTGAAGGACGAGCTCGTGGTGCGGCCCATCGACTGGGTGGCGGTGAAGGGCAAGAGCCGCGCGGTGCTGGTCCACGAGCTGGTAGGCGAGCGCGCGGGGGCGGACGAGAAGGTGCTCGAAGCTATCGCCGCCTACACCGAGGCGCTCGATCACTACCGGGCGCGGCGCTGGTCCCAGGCGACCCTGGCCTTCGAGAAGGCGCTCGCCGGTTTCGGCGAAGATGGCGCCTGCACCCTGATGATCGCTCGATGCCGCGCCTATGAAGCGAACCCGCCTCAGGAAGGGTGGGACGGCGAGTCCATCCGCAAGACCAAGTAGCGCCGCGCCTCGGTCGTGCCGTCCGAGGGAGCCGCTTGGAAGTTGGGTGCGACAGGGACGGCACCACTCGTGTAGAAGGTGCGGGTCATGGCCAACCTCGACGACGTCGCCCGCACCATCTGGAACACCAAGAAGCCCGCGCTGGGGCTCTTGGCCGCCGCGGGCGCGCAGCGCGCTGCGTGCCTGTCGCTCGAGGCCGAGGAGCGCGCGCCTTTCGAGGCGATGACCGCCACCTTGCTCGCCTGGTGGCCCAAGCAGAAGGCCTCGCCGACGGAGCTCTACGAGGGGTCGTTTCCTGCCTGTCAGGCGGTCCGCGAAACCGCTGGCGATCGCGCGCGCCTCGCGATGGACGCCGCGTACCTGCAGATGGCCGCGCTCCTGCGGCTCGATCCTCGGAGCCTCCCGGCGGAGGGTCCCTACAACCTGCGCGAGGACGACTTCGTCGCGCTGGTCCGAAGACTCGCCAAGGCCAACCACACCGATCTCGAGCTCTGGAAGGGCCGCTTCGCTGGCCTGCTCGACGTCAGTGATCAGCCCTGGGAGGCGCTGATCGCCCGCACCTCCCGCATGGGCTTTGGACGCAACGTCCCCAAGCTCCGCGAGCTCCCTGCGCCGCTGAATGATCTGGCGCGCTTGATCGACAGCGGAGCGCTCACCTCGTGGAGCCAGATGGGTCCCAAGCACGCGCTGAGGCTCGAGATGGGCAGCACCAAGCGCATCGCGATGCTCGACGACGAGCAGCGGGCCGCGCTCATCGCCGCGCTGCCTTGGATCGCCTGACCAGCATCGCCTGACCAGCATCGCCTGACCGGGATCGAGCCTCCTCGCGGACGGTTTGCTCGGGCTTCGCTTTCGCAATACGCGAGCGGATAGATGTCCCATCGATTGCGCGTGGTTGCTTGGTTGGTGTGGGGGATGACGCTCGCGCCGACGGGCGCAGAGGCGCAGCGGGTGGATCACCGGGGGATCGACGTGTTCCACCCCGCCTTCTTCCGAGGTGATGCGGGCTACTACGACTGGATCGATGTGAACGGCGATGGCCTCTTCACGTTGAACATGGACGCGGTCGATCTGGATCGGGACGGCGTCGCGGGCCCCGGAGAGACTGCGCGGCTCTTGCGCGCCACGATGCTCGACTTGAGCGGTGGTGACGCCTCGGGTGCGCGGCCCGCGGGCTTCGATCCGGGGATCGACTGGATCTATCTGGATCTGGACGGGAACGCGCAGCGCGGCGTCGGCGGCGAGGTCGGCGCGGACGACAGCACGCCCGCATTCGGAGAGCCGCTCTTCACCCCCGATGACGTCGACGGCGATGGGCGCTTGGGGCTGAGCGAGCGATTGATTCGTCTCGGCACCTCGAAGATCCCGCGCTTCTACGTGCGCTTGAACAACCCGCGCTTCGGACAGGAGTACGTGCGGGGCACCGATCTCTCGACGGTGCGAAGCGACTACACCGGCGGGGTCTATGGGTATGCCGTGACCCCTCGCCGTTCGCCATCGCGTTCTCGGTTCTGGGCGCGGTGCTGCTCGCGCGGCCAAGCTCACGCCGTCGTCGTCACTCGTAGTTCGCTTTCACTGCTCTCTTTCGCACCGAGGATCTCCATCTCATGAAGCGCATTCCCTCTCTCGTTCTCGCGCTGCTCGGCGCCGTCGGCTGCGCAGGCGCGCGGTCCGAGGAATCCACCACGCCCCCGACCGCTGGAGAGACCATGAGCCGGAGCGACGTGACCGCGGCCTCCAACCAGCTGACGGCTGAGCTCTACCGGACGATCGCGGATCCCACGCACAACGGCGCGGCCTCGCCGCTCTCGGTGCTCACCGCGTTCGCGATGGCCCGTGAAGGCGCGCGCGGCGAGACCCGCAGCGAGCTCGATCGCGCGCTGCACCTGGACGGCGACGCGGGTCCCGGCTTCGGCGCCATCGCCACTCGCATCGAGGAGCTGAACGCGAGCGGCGTGACCCTGCGGACGGCGAATAGGGTGTTCGTGGAAGCGAGCCTGTCGGTCGACGCCGCATACCAGTCGTCGCTCGAGACGGACTACCGCGCGCCCTTCGAACCCGTGTCGTTCATGGGTGATCCCGACGAAGCGCGCACCCACATCAACGACTGGGTGCTGGGGCAGACCAACGATCGGATCCGCGATCTGCTGCCCCCCGCATCGATCGACAGCGACACCCGCCTGGTGCTCACCAACGCGGTCTATTTCTTGGGCACCTGGCGCGATGCGTTCGACGCCGAGCGCACCCAGCCGCTCCCGTTCTTCGCCAACGGCGGCGAGGCCGTCGAGGTCCCGACGATGCAGGGCAGCCGCGCCATGCGCTTCGCTCGCATCGAGGGCGCAACGGTCGGCGAGCTGGTCTACACCGGCGAGCGGGTCTCGATGGTGGTGGTGGTGCCCGAAGCCCGTGACGGTCTGGGCGCGCTGCTGGCTGGGCTCGATGAGCACTCGTTCGCCCGCTTCACCGACGCGCTCGCGCCCCGCCCCAACGTCGTGGTGAAGCTGCCGCGCTTCCGCATCGAGCCTGCGGGGAGCCTGCCGCTCCGCACCCCGATGGAGTCCCTCGGGGTGCACCTCGCGTTTCAGGACGGCAGCGCCGATCTCACAGGGATAGCGGACGTCCGCCCGCCGCTCTTCATCGCCAACGGCTACCACCGCGCCTTCGTCGAGGTGAACGAAGAGGGCACCGAGGCCGCCGCTGCGACCGCGGTCGTGATCTCGACACGCTCCAGGCCGATGGAGCCCGTGGTGCGCGACGAGCTCATCGCCGACCACCCGTTCTTCTTCTTCCTCCGCGACATCGAGACCGGCCTGGTGCTCTTCGTAGGCCACGTGACCGACCCGCGCTGAAGACGCGCACCTGCGCTACCCTCGGCGCTGCGCCATGGATCTGCACCGCCTCGCCGAAGCTCGCTCGCTCGCCTACCACGCGGTGGTCGCGCAGCGGCTCGACACGGCAGTGCTCGTTCGCGCGAGTGCACAGCTGTCGCGGTTCCGCGCCAAGCGCCTCGTTGGTGAGCGCTACCTACTGGAGTGGGAGGCGCTTCTTTCGGGTCCGAAGGAAGCGCTGCTCGAACGCCTGCGCGCGGACGACGAAGCCGCCCGTGCTTTGCGGCAGACCACGCCATTGGCCGGTGTGGTCAGTCCAACGAAGCGCCGGGACATCTGGCGCGCGGTACGCGCGGACTTCGCGGCAGCATGAGGCGGACCGAGCTCGAGCACCTCATCCGGGCGGCCGTCGAGAGCCGGGTCCGCGCCCTGCGCTGAAGAGGCTTTGCCGGAGGGGCGGTCTGGCTTCACAACGTCGCCCCCTATGAAGACGTCGCACGAGATCCGCGAAGCTTTCCTTCAGCACTTCGTTCAGAAGGCGCACGAGCGCCTGCCCTCGGGGCCGCTGGTGCCGAGCAACGACCCGACGCTCATGTTCGCCAACGCGGGCATGGTCCAGTTCAAGGACGTCTTCACCGGCAAGGACGTTCGTCCCTACAAGCGGGCGACGACGTCCCAGAAGTGCATCCGCATCAGCGGCAAGCACAACGATCTGGAGAACGTCGGCGTCACCGCGCGCCATCACACCTTCTTCGAGATGCTGGGGAATTTCTCCTTCGGCGACTACTTCAAGGCTGATGCGATCCGCTGGGCCTGGGAGCTGATCATCGACACCTATGGTCTGTCCAAGGACAAGCTGGTGGTGACGATCTTCGAGGGCGACGCGGGAACACCCGCGGATGAAGAGGCCGCGAACATCTGGGCCGAGGTCACGGGCTTTGGTCCCGAGCGGATCATCCGCATGGGTGCCAAAGACAACTTCTGGTCGATGGGTGAGACCGGACCCTGTGGGCCCTGCACCGAGATCCACTACTGGATGGGTTCGGGCGATCCCGATCTCTCCAAGTTCGATCAAGAGCCCGGCGTGGACGGCGCGGGCTGGGTGGAGATCTGGAACAACGTCTTCATGCAGTTCGATCGCCAATCGGACGGCTCGCTGGTTCCGCTGCCCGCGCAGTCGGTCGACACCGGCATGGGTCTGGAGCGCATCTGCGCCGCGGTGCAGGGCGTGGTCTCCAACTACGACACCGATCTCTTGCGACCTCTGGTCGATGAGGCCGCGCGCATCAGCGGCAAGACCTACGGCGGCACCCTCGAGAAAGACGACGTCTCGATGCGGGTCATCGCCGATCACGCGCGCACCGCGGCGTTCCTGATCAGCGAGGGTGTGTTTCCGGACAAGGATGGTCGGGCCTACGTGCTCCGCCGGGTCATGCGCCGAGGCATCCGCCACGGACACCGGCTGGGCATCGAGCAGCCCTTCCTGCATCAAGTCGCGCTCAAGGTAGTCGAGGTGATGGGCGAGGCATATCCCCAGCTCCTCGAGCGCAAGGACCTGATCGGCGAGGTCGCGCTCAAGGAAGAAGAGCGCTTCCGCGCCACCCTCAAGCGCGGTCTGGAGTTGCTCGAGAACAACGAGACCTGGATCGAAACCGACGGCAAGAAGACCCTGCCAGGCGCTGTCGCGTTCCGGCTCTACGACACCTTCGGTTTCCCCCTCGATCTCACCGAGGTGATAGGCGACGAGCAGGATTTTGCGATCGATCACGCAGGCTTCGACGCGGAACTCGAGCGCGCCAAGGAGAAGAGCCAGGGCTCCAAGCTGCATGACGACAAGTCGGTGGCCGCGGTCTTTCACACCATCGCCCAAGCGCACGGCGCGACGCGCTTCGTGGGCTACGAGGACGAGCAGGCTCGATCGGTGTTGCACGCGATGGTGCGAAGCGGGGCGTCCATCACCACGCTGCACGAGGGACAGGACGCGGCGCTCATCACCGAGGCCACGCCGTTCTATGGCGAGGGCGGCGGTCAGGTCGGCGATCACGGGGAGATCCGCGCGGGGGATGCGGTATTCGAAGTGACGGACACCCAAAAGCCCGTCGAGGGTCTCTTCGTGCACTACGGCAAGCTGCGCGCAGGAACGATGGAAGTGGGCTCGCAGGTGGAGCTCGTCGTCGATCACGATCGCCGCAGCGCGATCCGCAAGAACCACAGCGCGACGCACCTGCTTCACTGGGCGCTGCGCACCGTACTCGGTCCCACCGCGCTGCAGAAGGGATCGCGCGTCGGTCCCGAGGGCATGCGCTTCGACTACGCCGGCAGCCGGCCGCTCACCGCGGACGAAATCACCCGCATCGAGTCGCTGGTGAACGACAAGGTGTTGGTCAACGCGCCGATCGAGACCGAAGTGCTCCCGATGGACGAGGCCAAGAAGAAGGGCGCCATCGGCATCTTCGAGGAGAAGTACGGCGAGGTGGTGCGCATGCTCCGCATGACCGAGGACTCGATCGAGCTCTGCGGCGGAACCCATGCGCAGCGGACCGGTGATATCGGTCTCTTCAAAGTGCTGAGCGAGTCGGGCGTCGCCGCGGGGGTGCGCCGCATCGAGGCGGTCACTGGGATGGGCGCGCTTCAGTGGGCGCAAACGATGGAGCGCAGCCTGGGCGAGACTGCCGCGCTGCTCCGCGCGACCCCTTCGCAGACCAAGGATCGCGTCGAGAAACTCCTGCTCTCACTCAAGGAGAAGGACCGCGAGATCGAGGTGCTCAAGAAAAAGATGATGAGTGGATCGAGCACGGACTTGACCGCGGGCGCCAAGGAGCAAGCGGGCGTCCGGGTGCTCGGCGCGGTGGTGGAGTTGGGCGACGGCAAGGCCCTGCGCGAGATGGCGGATCAGCTGCGCGACAGACTCGCGCCCTCGGTGATCTTGCTCGGGACCGCGACCAAGGACGGCCGCGCGCTCTTGGCGTGCAGCGTCAGCAAGGAAGCCACCGAGCGCTTCAAGGCGGGCGACATCGTGAAGGACGCGGCCGTCGTGGTCGGTGGCAACGGCGGCGGTCGCCCCGACTTCGCGCAGGCCGGCGGCAACGATCCCGACAAGCTCGGCGAGGCGGTCGCCCGGGTCTACGCGCTGGTGGTCTGAGGGTTCGCGCCTCGAGGTGATTGACCGGGCTCGCGAAGCGGGCGCATCGTCGCGCGATGAAAGAACGCGCCGTCCTCCGGGTCGTCCTCGCCGCGTGTCTGTTGGGCACTTCCGTCGCCTGCGACACCGAGGACACACCTTCCGACACTGGGATGCTCGATGCCCCGCGTACCGACGTGCCTCGCATCGACGGAGCGATGGAGGCCGACGTGCCGACGCGCGAGACGGATGCGCCTAGCGACGACACCGGCGCGCCGCCCGAAGGCTGCGAAGGCCGCACCGCGCTCTTCTGCGAGGACTTCGAGGCGCTGCCCATGGGTGAAGCCATCAGTGCGCGCTGGATGAACGAGACCCGCAATGGCTCACTCACGATCGACGGCGAGCAAGCGCGCGGCGCGCACGCGCTGCACGTGCACACCGACGACAACGGCACCGCGTTCCTCCGCATCCCGTTCACCCCACCAGACAACAGCCACTTCGGTCGCATGTGGCTCTACGTGAACGCGTTTCCCTCGGCGCCCGACTGGGCCCACTACACCTTGGTCCAAGGCAGTGGCACGGGCGGCGGGGTCATTCGTCCGGTGGGCGGACAGTTCGCGCCCGCGGGCGGCAGCCGAACGGCGGGCGCGTACTGGGGCATCGGGAGCGATGGCGGACCCACCGGCGACTGGACCAACTGGCGCACCACGGCGCCGTCCGAAGGCGGCCGCTGGTCCTGCATCGAGTGGGAGATGGACGCGAGCGACAACTTCATCCGCCTCACCATCGACGGCGTCGAGCGCGAGGACCAGACGGTGAACACCACGATGCACGGGGGAGACCCGGTCGACTTCGTGTTTCCGACGTTCGAGACGCTGCGTATCGGCTGGCAGCTCTACCAAGCGGGGACGACGCCTGCGGGCTTCGATCTCTGGATCGATGATCTGGTGCTCGACACCACCCGGGTCGGCTGCGACTGAAGGGCCTCCGGATGAGGCGCGTGCCGGGATGCCGCGGCGCCTTTTTGGGATAGGGTCGCGCCGTGGAACGAAGCACCCAGCGGACCGTGAACGGCAAGCCAGCGCCCACGCGGATGTCGCACCGTGAAGCCATCGGGCGGGTGGTTGGCGCGTACCGCGATCCCATCGTCCGCTCCTACTCCTGGGGCCGCTTCAAGATCTTCCGCCAGCGATTCCTCGAGGAGATAGGCCAGTACCTCCCCGAGCACGGCCGGGTCCTCGACATCGGCTGTGGCTTCGGGCTCTTCGCGCTCTACTACGCGCAGCGTTGTCCCGGTCGGCACGTCGTCGGCTTCGATCTCGCCGAGCGTCGCATCGAGACCGCGCGCCAAGCCGCCGCGGATCTGGGACTGAAGAACGCCGAGTTCCACATCGGCGATGCCCGCGGCATCTCGGCGCTCGATCCGTTCGATGCGATCTACCTGCTCGATGTGCTGCACCACATCCCTCAGGACGTCGTGCCGAGCCTACTCTCGAGCATCCACGACGCGCTCCCCGTCGGCGGCATCCTGGTGGTCAAAGAGCTCGACACCTCGCCCACCTGGCAGCGTCTCTTCGCGCACGCCCTAGACCTGATGATGTCGCCCGACTCGCCGCCCCACTACTGGCCCCAAGAGAAGCTCGCGAGCACCATCGAAGACGCTGGCTTCAGCGTGAAGCGACACCAGCTGATCGATTATCTGCCCTACCCGCACGTGCTCTATGTCGCCACCAAGCTCGGGCGCACCAAACCCCCCGCTGCGAGTCGCTGAACGAAGCGTGAGGCAGCTCCTTCCGTGCTGATCACCTCCATCCTGGCCGCGGTGGTCTTCGGCGCCTCGCTCAGCGTGGCAAGCCGCCTCTACCGCGAGAGCCGCTCCGAGCGCGCGCTCGCGGCGATGGTCCTGTCCATAGCGACGATTCATGGCGTCGTGCATGGGCTCGGCTGGTTGAACGTTCTGACGCCCGGAGCGGTGGCCGGCGGAGTCGTCGGGATCTCCGCCGGGATGATCTTGTTGGCGCTGGTCCCGAAAGGACGCGAGGAGGTCGGCCTGCGCGCCGTCGAGGTCCTGCGACTCCCCTACGACGCGCTGCTCGAGGCCTACCGTGCCAAGAGCGCGAGTTTCATCGCGCTCTTGTGGACCTATGGAATCCTGCTCTGGAGTCTGCTCCTCGCGTACTTGGCACCGAGCGGTTCGTGGGACGGGCTCTGGTACCACGAGCCTATGGTGGGCTTTGCCCTGCAGAACCATGGGTTTGCCGAAGTGGATGTCCCGACTCACCTGCTCTGGGTGAATGGGTATCCCCGGCTGTCGGAGAACCTGATGCTCTTCTGCTCGGCGTTCGGCGACCGCGCCCTGATCGACGCGGTCCCCCACGCGATGGCGCTGACGATCCTGGTGGCCTTCTTCGTCTTGGCGCGGCGCTTCACCCAGGTCCGCACCGACGCCATCGGCCTCGCTTGCGTGCTCATCACCGTACCCGGCGTCGTCCTGCAGCTTCGCAGCACCTACGTCGATCTCTCGGTGCTCGCAACGTTCTTGGCGGCGCTGCACTTCGCCTCGCGCTCGCCGTTCGCCCGAAGAGACGTGTGGCTCGCCGCGCTCGCGATTGGATTGGTAGGGAGCACCAAGTCCAACGGATTGGCGTACGTCGCCATGATCGGTCTCTATGGCCTGGTGTCGGTGGGGCGCGCGGTGCGCTCGCAAGGGCGCGGCATCCTGGTGCACGCGGCGCCTGCCTTCCTCTTGGCGCTCGCGCTCTTTCTCCCGACGTTCGTTCGCAACTACGTGCTCCACGACAATCCGATATGGCCGCTGCGTTACCACTCGGAGCGGCTGGGCCTCGACTTTGCGGGTCCCCACGATATCCAGAACATGCAGATGGGGTTCGGCGGGGTGATGCATGAGCTCTTCGGGGTCCCGAGCCCCGGTGCCGACTTCGCCGACACCCGGCATCACGCGTTTGGATTCGGGATCACCTATGTTGGGATACCGCTCCTTCTGATCGCATTGGGGAGCGTATTCCGCGCCTTCGTCGAGCGGCGCCGCACCGCGAACGGCGGCTCACCGGGGACGCTCCTGATCCTGTTCGGCATCGCGTTCTTCACCTTCCTCAGCTCGCCGGCGTTCTATTGGGCTCGCTACTCGCTGCCCTTCCCGGCCATGGCGCTGGTGGTCCTCGCGGCCTTCTTCAGCGGACGGCCACGCGGGCTGAGCGGAGAGGGTGTGATCTTCGCGATGTTCCTGATCAACGGCGTCACCCTGGTGTGGGCCGAGCCCCGCTGGGACGTCCCTTTCCTGACCGCCATCGAGCTGGCCGACACCCCGGCCTCTGAGCGCGCTTACGCCGAGACCAGCCCACTGTTCTTCTCCCCGAACGCACGCCGCTGGCGCGACGCGCACATCGGCTCGGGCGACGTCGCTGCGTTCGACGGGATCACCGCGTTCATCGGCAACGGCTGGGACGAAGGCTTTCACAACCGCCTCATCTACGTGCCGTTCGAGGGTCGCGATCGCTACCTCGACGCGCTCGACGAAGCGCACGTCGACTGGGTGATGGTGCAGCGGGACCGCAGCGAGGATCGCGCGCTGGCGAGCGACGAGCGCTGGTCGTTTCAGGAGACCGTGATCCTCGACACGATGCTCTATCAACGAATCTCGCGCTTCGGCAACGCGCGGACCGAGCGTGTCCCTCGCACCGTGTTCGAGCTCCCCCATGCACACGTGGACCCCGAAGAAGACGCGGCTTCGGACGAGTCGCCCAACGACGTCCTGCCGGACGGTAACGGTCCTGAATGAGGGGCAGCTACGTGCTACGCCAGCGGCGATGACGAGCGACGGAGATCGGGTGCTGCGTGACGATCGCTTTCGACGCGCGGTGCTCTGCGAGCTGGCCCGTCGCTTCTACGCGCAGGGCTGGGCGAGCGGCACGGGCGGCGGCGTGGCGCTGCATGATCATGCGAGTGACGGGAGCCCGGCGCGGATCCTGATGGCGCCCAGCGGCGTCCAGAAGGAGCTCCTCCTACCCGAGGATCTCTTCGTGCTCGATGCGCAGGGGACGGTGCTCGAGCAGCCCGCCGGGCTGAAGCTGAGCGCGTGCGCGCCGCTCTTCATGCACGCGTTCACCAAGCGAGGCGCGGGCGCGGTGATCCACTCGCACTCGCGGCATGCGATGGCCGCGACCTTGATCTCGGGCGCGACGTTTCGCATCACCCACCTCGAGATGATCAAGGGCATCGCCGGCCACGGCTACCACGATGTGCTCGAGATCCCGATCCTCGAGAACACCGCGCACGAGTGTGATCTCGCCGACGCGCTCGGTGCCGCGATCGACGCGTATCCCCGTACGGTCGCGGTGCTGGTGCGCAGACACGGGGTGTACGTCTGGGGCCGCAGCTGGCAGGAAGCCAAGACCCACGCTGAGTGTCTGGATTACCTGTTCGCGGCGGCGGTCGAGATGCGAAAACTCGGCGTCGATGCCGGCGCCATCCCCGATGAAGGAGTGATGTGATGCGTGCATTCTGGCTCGATGGACCGGGTCCCGATCACTTGGGTAGCGTGTCGATATCCCTCGATGAGCTCACGTCGAACGACGTGACGTATCGCGCGATGCCGGTGGACGATCATGTGGAGCCGCTCGAGGCCTTCATGCGCGAGCGTGGCTACGTGACCCGCGACGAGATCCAACTGTCGCTCGCGACGCCAGGCCTCGATGCCATCGAGGCGAAGTTCGATCGAGAGCACATGCACACCGATGACGAGGTCCGGTACGTGCTCGAAGGCGAGGGCATCTTCGATATTCGGTCCAAGGATGATCGCTGGATGCGGGTCGTCGTTGGCGTGGGCGACCTGATCTCCGTGCCCAAGGATCGGCATCATCGTTTCTTGCTGACCGAGGAGAAGCGGATCCGGTGCGTACGGTTGTTCGTGGATCAGACCGGGTGGACCCCGCACTACCGCTGACCTCGGCGGCAGAGGCAGAGGCAGAGTCGGCGGCAGCGGCAGCCACAGCATCAGTCACGGCGGCGGCGACGGAAGCGGTCACGGAAGCGGCCACGGCGACGGACGCGGCCACGGTCACTGCGACGGAAGCGGTCACGGCCGCTGCTGAGGCTGACGCCGACACTGAGGCTGACGCCGGCACTGAGGCTGACGCCGACGCTGTAGCGCATCCGGCGATTCCCACCGGTCAGCCCGCCGCCTTCAGCGTGTTGAGTGCGATAGAGCTCCCAGCCCGCCGTCCCTGTCGCGCGAGGTCGGAGTCGTGCAGAGCGATCTTGTCGAAGACCGGCTTGAGTAGCTGAAGAAGACGAATGATGTGCGGATAGATACGAAGCATGGGATTCGATTCTCTTTCTGACTTCGAGTCTGCTGCATGCAGCGTGCAGCCGATCGGACCCACCCCCACCGCCTGCGCGCGGCTCGGCAGTCAAGGTTCGCGAGACGGGCACGGAACCACGCGCAGGACACGCAGTGTCCGAGCATGGCGAGTACGGGCGGCCGAAGGCCGACCTTTACTGACGAGCCGCGCGCAGGCACGCTGGTGAATCCCGAGCGAGCCCCTCCTGCCAGGTGGAGACTCACGGGCGCCAACCCAGGGTAGGACTCCAACGTCCATCGCGAGTGCGCGCCCCGCGCCCGCCTGAAGGGCACGATGAATCGCGCCCCTACAACGCCCGCAATCCGCACCCGCAATCCACACCCGCACCCGCAATCCGCTCCCGCTCCCGCTCCCGCTCCCGCCCGAGAGGGCGCGATGCATCGCGCCCCTACAGCACCCGCCGATGCCGCCCATCGATCCCGGCCATCTCCCCAATCAACCCCCGACCCGCCTCAGTCCCACGCGCCGCGCCAGCCGTGGTCACCATCCCCTCATGATTCCCGGCAATCACCTTCCGCATGCGCTCCGCAAACCAGGGATTCTCACTCAGCGGATCCCCAGCATCCCGCATCCGCAGATACAGCTCGGCGACAGGCAGAAACGCATGCATCGCGAGCATCACCCCGTGCAAGGGCCGAGGATCGGGCCGCACCGGCGAAATCACCAGCTCCGACAATGCGTTCTCGAGAAATGGATCGAGATCCAGCGCAGCGTTCAGCTTGTTGTGCTGGAACTCGTGGATGACGGCCTCGGTCATCGTCATCGGATCGGGGTGCAACGTCAGGTAGATGGTGCCGAGCGCCTCGCGGTAGCTGGCAGACAGGTGCTTCTCCGCGTCGTAGCCCACGGGCACCACCTGCTGAAGACCGAAGGCCATCTCGGCGCGCAGCTCGGGCAAATACCTGGCGATCCGATCGAGGCAGTCGCGCAGCGACGACAGCCACGCTTGCTGTGAACGCCCGCCCAGACTCAGCGCATTGCCCTCCTTGTCGGGGTGGGCTTCGTTCATCGCGAGGGGGTTGTCGTCCACCAAAGCCAAGCAGAGATCACCCTCGATGTGAACGTGGGTATCCGCCCGCACCTCGGGCCCAACGATGCGTCCGTTGGCGAACGTGGTCCGCCCCGCCGATCGCAACGTCGACCGTTGGCTCCGGAGCACGACGTCGCTCCCCACCTCCAGCACCACGGGCTCGCTGAGCGCGTTCGCCATCGCCAGCTCCGCGAGCAGGCTCGCGTAGCCCTGCCGCAGGTGCCGCTCCCTCTCGCCGTAGCGCGCAGCCTCGAAGTGGACGTGCACGCTGGTGCGCCGCATCGCGGAGAACACGGCGGCAGGGTGCTCCTTGAGCGCGCGATGGATGACGGCGCGCGCACCTTCACACCCCGGCATCCCGGCAAACGAGGTCTCGGTCAGCGCGCGGGTCCGTACCTTCAAGGCACCGGAGAAGGCAGCCCGCGCAGCGTCACTCCCGGGCTGCGGCAGCGTCAGATCGGGCGCGCCACGGTACCCACTCACGGAGAATGTCCGCTCATGCCGGCTCGGGCGCGTCGTCGTCGTCCGAGGGCGCGCTCAGGATCGCGGAGAGAATGTGCGGCTTGGCGAGCGCGAAGGCATCGACGGTGGGATCGACCTGGCGGGTCAGGCCCGCGAGCATGGCCAGCGTGCGCCCGTAGAGCACCAGCTCTTGGGGCACGATGATCCCGCGAAAGTGGGTCAGCTCACCGACGAGCTCCTTGCGGATCCAGTCGAAGTCCATCGCTTGGACTTGATCGGGCGTCATCGATCCGTAGCGCTCGATAGCTTTCGTCGAGATGGCGCGCGCGTCCTCTTCACGGCCCTTGGGCACGATCCCGATGTCCACGAGTGCGCCGATGAAACCCTCGACATCGCGGGTGATGAACGACATCACCGAGCGGGTGAGCGCCTTGTGGAACTTGCGCGGCAGGATCTTCACCTGACCGAAATCCAAGACGCAGAGCTCGGGGCCGTCGGGGCCGATGCGCGCCAACAGGTTGCCGGGGTGGGGATCGCTCTGAAAGACCCCGTCGACGTAGACCATCTTGATCCAGGCCTGGATCACCAGCTCGAGCAAGGCGCGGCGATCCATGGCGGGGTCACTCAAGAGCACCGGGTCGGTGATCTTCTTGCCGTCGAACCAGGTGGTGCAGATCACGTCGCGGCGGGTGTACTCGCGCAGCACCCGGGGAATCGTGATGTGCTCCATCCCTTCGAAGTTCGCGT
>Ga0335397_10001441_pt1 | contig 32412 bp, 27 predicted proteins | sample MAT04_FD_205740 | JGI IMG/M metagenome (GOLD analysis project Ga0335397, IMG submission 205740) | Freshwater microbial communities from Lake Fryxell liftoff mats and glacier meltwater in Antarctica - MAT-04 (spades assembly) (version 2) ... | reverse complement strand
TCCTCTTGATAACGGAACACGACTTTATAGACACCCGCTTCGCTGGTCTCTCTCGCCCGACCATAACCGACCGCGCTACCGGCGAGTGTTTGTAATTCCAGTGCGGTATGTTCCAGGATGTGGGCCAAGTAGGTTCCCCAGCGCAGCCGCTGGTGAAAGCCGCCGCGATATCCCTCGCTACAACGGTGTTCGATCAAGCCGGGCAACCAGGTCATCAAGCGGTCGTTAAAGCCCGGGAGCGTGTTCGAGGGGGAATCGCGTAACGGCCCCAAATCGACCCAGGCTTCGATCACCGGGTTGCGAGACCAGATGTTCGGACCACGCAGAACAAAATGCTTGCGGATATCCATAGTTGATTGAAACCTGCTTCGGCACGGACAAAACACCGGCCGATGAGCAGGTCTGTTACCTACGTTTGTTTATAGGGTGGAACGGGTCACATGGAAGAGTGAGGAAAGTCTTCATCGTGCTTCTGCAGGCAGGGCAGCTCGAATCGAAGCGTTTCGACCTGAGTGCTGTCGAAGCAGATTCCGCGCCAATTGAATTGGCCGATTCTCTTCAACGTTTGAGCGGGAACGATCGGCGTAATGACTGCAGCGGCAGACATCAGCTTGCAAATCGGCGGGACTCCACAGCGAAACGGGACGCCATCTGGCGGACCACGGTCGGAATCCATTCGACCGAGACTGGCACTATTATTACGGACGTTTTTCAGGATTGCCATCACAAATTCGCGGATGAAGCGCTTTCTCAGAGACTTCCTGATCCCTTACCCTAAGGAGCTAGCGGCGAGAATTGCCGACCTGACCGTTCAACTTTGCCTCACACCACCAAATTCACGTCTGCTCCAGACGGGCGGAATTGCCTCGCTGGGCGAACCGTGCGAAGATAGCCTGAGTACCCATCTCCGAGATTGCGGCTTGAGACTCAAAATTGACGTTTCATGTCGAAACTCCAAATCTGGTATTGGATTGCGCGATGAAACCAAGTGTAATGTCACGGGGAAAGTACCAGCCGTATGACCAGTCGTGACAACCGAAATTCAACTTCGCCAGCCGGTCCGATCCCGCCGTCCTTGTGGGACGCGGTGCATCAGATGCTTCACCCGGGCGAAGAGATCGTCGCATCATTTTTCTCCGACGCCAATCAGCAGCGGCATTTTCATAACACCTTGCTGGTATTGACGAACCAACGATTAATCGCCCAATCATCCGAGAGAAACCCCAGTGCAGCACAATCCTGGTCACTGGCGGACATCTCGCGACTCAAACTGAATGACAGAAATGGGTTAGGTGCCTGTGACATTCTCGGCCACGAAGGTCGACTCGCCGTTTGGCATTACACAATCGAACACGGCCCGGCAGCGCTCATTCTCGTGGACCGGTTCGATGATCTGAAGGCAGGTCGCACCGGACCTCGCCAGCCAGACGACGAGCAGGAAGTTCCGGAGCCAGAAGTTCAGGAATCGCCGCCGAACACCAAGGCTCTGTTCCGGTTATGGCAATTTGCTCGTCCCCACAGCGGGTGGATGTTACTGGCTTTGGCCTTGTCGCTGGTGGCCACCGTTGCCAGCATTCTTCCGGTCTTGTTTACCAAGCCCCTTGTCGACGACATTTTTGAACCGTATCTCGCCGGCCGGCCCACCGATTTTTCGCTTGTCCGGTGGTATGTCCTGGGAATGCTCTTGGCGGCAGGTGTGGCCTGGCTGCTGGGATGGGCGCAGGGGGCGATTCTCGGTTGGATCAGCGAGCGGATCGCCTTCGATCTGCGTGAAAAAACTTACAATCACTTACAAAAATTGTCGCTGGAATACTTCGGCGGCAAACGGACCGGCGACTTGATGTCGCGGATCAGTACCGATTCAGATCGGTTATGCCAATTCCTGTCCGACAGTGTGGTCGATTTCGCGGCCGATATCTTGCTCCTCATCGGCATCTCGGTCGCCCTCTTCCTGGAAAACTATAAGCTCGGCCTGGCGACGCTTGTCCCATTCCCGTTCATGGTCTGGGTGATGTACAAGTCGCGGGACAGCCTCCATGTCGGCTTTCAGGCCAGCGGCCGTGCCTGGGCGACGATGACCAGCGTCCTGGCCGACACCATTCCCGGCATTCGTGTGGTGAAGGCGTTCGCGCAGGAAGAGCGCGAAATGGCGAGATTCTCGACGGCAAACCAGACCGTGCTGCGGACCAATCAGCGCGTCAACACCGTTTGGACTTTCTTCTGGCCCTTGATCGGGTTCCTCAATAATCTCGGTGTCTTGCTCGTCTGGAGCATCGGCGCGTACCTGATCTATCATCATCAGATCACCGTCGGCGCCCTGACGGTCTTCCTGCAACTCACGGCTCGATTTTACGGCCGGCTCGAATCGATGAGTCGGATGGTCAATGCGTCTCAACGCGCCGCGGCGAGCGCCCAGCGGATGTTTGAGATTCTGGACCGTGTCTCGAATGTGCCGGAGCCGGCCAAACCGGTCCCGCTTAATAAACTGGAAGGTGAGTTGGAATTCCGGCACGTCGGGTTCCGTTACGGGAATCGCAAGGTGATTAAAGACCTTACGGTGACCATCGCCCCGGGAGAAATGGTGGGCCTCGTCGGACATACTGGTGCCGGGAAAAGCACGCTGATCAACCTGATCTGCCGGTTTTTTGATGTCGCCGAGGGGGCGATTCTCGCCGACGGGGTCGACATCCGCTCGTATCGTGTCTCGGATTACCGCCGGAACATTGGCATCGTGCTGCAAGACCCGTTCCTGTTTTTTGGCTCCATCGCCGAGAACATCGCCTACGGCAAATCGGAGGCGACACGGGAAGAAATCATCGCTGCAGCCCAGGCGGCGCGCGCCCATGAGTTCATTCTGCAACTGCCGGAAGGCTATGATTCCATCGTCGGCGAGCGCGGCCAGTCACTGTCAGGGGGTGAACGTCAACGGATTTCGATTGCCCGCGCCTTGCTGATCGATCCGCGAATTCTGATTTTGGACGAAGCCACGTCCGCCCTCGATTCGCAGACCGAGCGTCAGATTCAGGAAGCGCTGGAGAATTTGGTTCGCGGCCGGACGACCATCGCCATCGCCCACCGACTAAGTACGCTGCGGCATGCCAATCGAATTGTCGTCCTCGAACGGGGACGCATTATGGAGATCGGCACGCATGATGAACTCCTGCTGGCCGAGGGAGCTTATGCGGCCTTGCATCACGCCCAGCAGGCATTGGCCAAAGAGATCGGCTTGTAACAAAATTCAACAGAGCCGGAAGCGTAAGCGACGGTGCATGGTTTATCGGCCGTCGCTTACGCGTCCGGCTCGAAAAGGAGATAGCAACAGCCAATGAACGAGAACTACGATCTCCACTTTCAGCACGATGCCTGGGGCCGCTTACTGCTTTCACGCGGTGAGAACGCCGAGCCGACCGTCGTGGAGCCGGTGCGTTGTTTTCCGCTGACACATCCCCAAGAGCATATTTCGCTGGTGGATGGTGATGGCCGGGAAGTATTGCGAATTGCCTCGCTTGCTACCTTACCGGACGAACCGCGGGCCGTGCTGGAACAGGAACTTTCGGAGCGGGAATTCTCGCCGGTCATTCAGCGTATTCTGCGGGCCGGTTCCGCCGTACCATGCCGCTGGGAAGTGGAGACGGACCGTGGCGCGACGCAGTTCGATGTCGACAGCGATGATGATTTTCGCCGCCTGACCGACGGGGCGATCATCGTCACCGATGCCAACGGCATTCGCTACCGCATTCCGCGGCCAGAATCGCTGGATGCCACCAGCCGCTCGATTCTACGGCGATTTCTGTGAACATTGATCGAAATGCTTTCCAAGAGAAGCTTGTATTATTGATTCAGAATTGTCACCGCCCATGAAACCATCTTCCCCCATCGAACCGGAACTGATCGACAATCGTGGCGGGCGGCCGCGTGGAACTCCAGACAATGCTCAACTGCAACTGCTTGCGAAGTTGATGGACAATGTCTTCGAGATTCCGGGACTGCGGTTACGCTTCGGACTCGATTCGATCATCGGCCTCGTGCCCGGCTTCGGCGATTTCGCCACGTCGTTCGTGACGCTGTATATCTTGCAGGAAGCTCACCGCCGCGGGGTTTCCCGGCTGACACTGGCCCGCATGGGGTTTAACATCCTCATCGACTGGCTGGTCGGGTCGATCCCGCTTTTGGGAGATGCGTTCGATGTGGTGTGGAAATCCAATCACAAAAATGTCGAACTGCTGCTCCAGCATCAAACCAACGAGCTGGGCCGCAATCGCAGGTCAACGGGCGATTGGTTTTTCCTCGTCGGCCTGATTACCATTCTTTTGCTCGTCCTGGCAGGCAGCATGACCATCAGCTATTTCCTGATCTCATTCCTGCTGCGCTGGCTGATGTCGCCCTGATTCCGCTGAGTTCTGATTCCCGACCCTGGGATCACTGATTAAAGGCTTTCATGAACGCGAAAAACCACGACCATCCGCACTCTGGTTCCCAGAGCCACACATCGCACAAGCCGGCGGGCGGGTGGAAGCCGCACCGCGACTGGCGGTTCTGGACGGTCGTGCTGATGCTGGCGGCGATGGGCATTTATGTCGCCACGATGGAAGAAGCGATCCAACCGGCCGGCGCACCCGTGCAACCTGTTCCGGCAGATGCGCCGTGAGTCCGACGTGAGATTCAGGTAAAAACACGCCCGCGCGAAGCGCGTGGGCGTGGCACGGTTTTCATGATATCTGGCGATTACAGCGCGGCGGTGGAGTGCGTATCAACTGGACTCGGCTGAACTTTGTTCGCGCGGACCAGCACGAGATAGAATACCGGCGTGAAGAACAGGCCGAACAAGGTGACGCCGATCATGCCGCTGAACACCGCCAGACCGATCGCCCGCCGCATCTCGTAACCGGCACCGGTCGAAATCACGAGGGGCACCACCCCCAGGATGAACGCCAGCGAGGTCATCAAAATCGGCCGCAGTCGCATGCGGCACGATTCCACGACCGCATCGAGCGGACTTTTTCCGGTGGATTGCTGCTGTCGTGCAAACTCAACGATCAGGATCGCATTTTTGCTCGCCAGACCGATCAGCACGATCAAGCCGATCTGTGTGAAGATGTTATTGTCGGCCCCGGTGATCCACAGGCCGGTGATCGCCGCGAGCAGGCACATCGGTACGATCAGAATCACGGCGAGAGGCAACACCCAGCTTTCATATTGAGCGGACAGCACCAGATACACGAACAGCGTGCCCAACAGGAACACAAAAATGGCCGTGTTGCCTGTCAGCCGCTGTTGCAAGGAAAGCTCGGTCCACTCGTAACCCATCGACAATGGAAGTTCCCGGTCGGCGATTTGTTCCATCAACCCCAGCGCCTGCCCGGAGCTAATCCCCGGCAACAACGCACCGTTGAGATCCGCGGCGGGGTACATGTTGTGCCGGGTGACGATGGACGGCCCGGCGACATCTTCGACGGTGATCAGCCCTCCCAGCGGGGCCATGTCGCCCGCGGAGTTGCGGACTTTCAGTTGCAAGACATCGTCGGGGTTCACGCGCGCGGAGGCTTCGGCTTGCAAATTCACTTGCCAGTTCCGTCCGAAGCGGGTGAAGTCGTTGACATAGGATGTGCCCAGGTAGCCGGTCAGCGTTTGAAAGATTCGACTGAGCGGCACTCCGGCGGATTTCGCCTTGGTGCGGTCGATTTCCAGAAACAACTGCGGCTCGGAAGAACGAAACGTGCTAAATACGCCGACGAATCCCGGTTGTGCCCGGGCGACTTCCGCGAGTTGATCGACGGCACCTTGCAGCGCCTCGAAGCCCTGATCCCCGCGATCCTGCACCTGCATTTTGAATCCGCTGGAGTTGCCGAGGCCGTTCACGGGCGGGGCGTTTAAGGCGAGAATCTGGGCTTCCTCAAGCGGCCCCAGTCGCTTGCGAAGTTCGTCCAAAATACCCGGCGCGGAGAGTGCGGGATCCCCCGTTCGTTCGCTGAACGGCGCGAGGGTGAGAAACATCGTGCCGGTGTTGGCGATGTTAGAACCGCTCAGGAGTGAGAACCCGGGAACGTTGATCGTGTGAATGACGCCCGGTGTGTCGATCGCGATCTCGCCGACCTTCTTCATCAGCCGTTCGGTTCGCTCCAGACTGGCCCCGTCCGGAAGTTGGGCAAAGAGAATCAGATAGCCTTTGTCCTGTTCGGGAATGAAGCCGCTGGGGACCGAACGGAAACCGAGACCGGTCAAACCCATCATGCCGACATACAGCACGAGCATGACGAAACTGAAGCGCAGCATACTGCGGACTGTGCGGCCATAAAGGTCGCCAGCCCAGTCGAACACCAGATTGAAGCCGCGCAGAAAATAATCCAGCCCGGCTCGAATTGGCCGCTGGAAAATCCAGCCGGGAATGGCCGCCAAAATGAACAACAGGACTTGTCCCGCCAGGGGAAGCCAGTTGTCGGGAATCATCATCCCCCGCAACATTCGTTCGAGAAAACCGGGGTCGGTGTGATGTCCATGTGCCGCCCCGTGCCCGGCCGGCGGCAAACCAAGCCACGGTTGCAGCAGGCTATATCCGAACCAGACAACGAGCGTGCCGGTTGCCAGGCCAACGCCCCACCACGGCAGCGATTCTTTTTTCGCATGGCCACCGACATGCGGTTCTTCGGTTTTGAAAATCTGCACCGCACGCGACGGAGTCATCGTCATCGCGTTGACGGCGGAAATGATGGTCGATGCGGCGATGGTCAATGCGAACTGTCGGTAAAACTCGCCACTGATGCCCGTGATGAACGCCGTCGGAATGAACACGCTGGCGAGTACCAGCGTGATGGCGATCACCGGGCCGGTGACTTCTTCCATGGCCTTGATGGTGGCTTCGCGGGCCGGCAACCCTTGCGCCAACCACCGCTCGACGTTTTCCAAGACCACGATGGCATCATCCACCACGATGCCGATTGCCAACACCAGTCCGAACAGCGTCAGGTTATTGAGCGAAAAGCCGAGCGCGGCCATCACGGCGAACGTACCGATCAGCGAGACCGGCACATCGATCATGGGCAGGATGGTCGCTTTCCAGTCCTGCAAAAACAGCAACACGACGATGAAGACCAGCAGGAACGCCTCGAACAGTGTGTGATAAACGGCCGTAATCGATTCTTCCACAAAGACCGTCGTATCGTAAACGATCTGGTAATCGACCCCTTCGGGGAAACTCTTCTTGAGCCGCTCCATCTCGGCTTTCACGGTGGCGGCTGTCGACAGCGCATTCGCGCCGGGTAATTGATAAATCACGATGCCGACGCTGGGTTTGCCGTCGAGTTCGCTGCTGACATCGTAATTGCGCGCCCCGAGTTCCACGCGGCCGATATCTTTCAATCGCACAATCGCGCCATCGCTGCCGGTCTTCACGATCACATTGGCGAATTCGCGCTCGTCGAGCAGCCGGCCTTGCGTGTTGATCGCCAACTGGAAATCGGTGCCCGGCGGCGAAGGGGCTTGCCCCAACCGACCGGCGGCGACCTGAACATTCTGTTCCGCGAGCGCCGCGCTCACATCGGCGGGATCGAGATTGCGGGCGGCCATCCGTTCCGGGTCGAGCCAGACCCGCATGCTGTAATCTCTGGCTCCGAACATGGTGATGTCGCCCACACCTTCCACGCGAGCCAGCGCATCCTTAATCTGCAACGTGCCGTAGTTGCTGATGTAGATCGAATCGCGCGAACTGTCCGGCGAGACCATGTTGACCACGAGCAGAATATCGGGCGAGCGTTTTTTCGTGACGATGCCTTGCCGGCGAACTTCTTCCGGCAGCTTGGGGGTCGCAATGGCCACGCGATTCTGGACCAGCACCTGCGCCATATCAAGATTGGTGCCGAGCTTGAATGTGATGTCGAGTGCCATCGCACCGTCGTTTGTGCATTTCGAGGACATGTACAACATGCCTTCCACGCCGTTGACTTCCTGCTCGATCAGAGTGGCGACCGTCTCGGAGACCGTCTTGGCATTCGCGCCGGGATACACGCAGGTGACTTGCACGGTCGGCGGGACGATGTCCGGGTACTGAGCCACCGGCAGACGGTTGAGCGATACCAGCCCGATGATCACGATCACCACGGAGATCACCGTCGCGAACACCGGCCGGTCGATAAAAAACTTCGAGAGCATGCGGAGGCTTTCGCCGGAGAGCAGGGGGAACGCGAATTCGACAGCGATTTACTTCGCGGCGTCGCGCATCGGAACTTCATTGATTTCGACTTCCAGACCTGGGCGGACGCGCTGCAACCCCGCCACCACAATCCGATCGCTTTCGGTCAAACCCGATTCCACGATCTGCAGGCCATCGTCCGTTGGTTTGCCGAGAGTGACGGTGCGCGCTTCCACTTTCTGTTCGGCATTCACCACATACACCAGTTTATGCCCCTGATCGGTGATGACGGCCCGGCGGGAAATCTGCAAGGCCTTGTGCGGTGCCCCCATCGGCACACGCACGCGTATAAACATGCCGGGCGTGATAAACGGTGCGCCTTCGGGCGTTTTCGGATTCTTGAATTCGCCCCGCATATTCATCGTGCCTGTCGCCGGATCAATGCGGTTATCGACGAAGTTCATCATCCCCTCGAACGGGAAACCTTTGCTGTCGCCCACGGCCCCCTGCACAGGGACCTGGTTTTCGCGAACCGATTTGAAGGTTCCCGCGCGAATCATACTGAGAATCCGCAACACCGTATTCTCGTCCATGTCGAAATACAGAAAGATTGGATCGTACGCGGCAATCGTGGTCAGGATGGTTTGATCGGCCTGCACCAGATTGCCGGTGGTAATCCGCTCGCGGCTGACCAGCCCTGTGATGGGGGCGTGAATCTTTGTGAATTCGACATTCAGTTCCGCTTGTTTCCGAGTCGCCTTGGCTGCGCGAACAACGGCATCGGACTCGATCTTGTCCCCCAGAATTTTGTCAAAATCCTGGGCGGCCATGATCTTCTTCTCAACAAGCTCTTTGGCTCGTTTCAAATCCATCGCCAGACGTTCTTCTCGAGTTTCCGCCTGCGTGACTGACGCCTCGGCCTGATCGAGTGCCGCGTCGTATTGCCGCGAATCAATGACGAACAATTCGGCGTCTTTTTCGATATAGCTGCCAGGCTTAAAGAGAATCGTGTCGAGATAACCGCTCACACGGGAACGGATTTCGACAAACTGCGAACCTTCCGCCCGGCCTGTGAATTCCTCGAAATCCTGAAACTCCTCGTTGACCGGCACGGCCACTTTCACGGTGGACTTGGGCAATTGCGCGGGTGTGGGCGGCGGTTTGCTGCAACCTGCCAGGATGAAACCTGCGAGGACAACGCAGGCTGTGACCAGATGAATCGGCGCGCTCCGGCCGCTCGAAGATGGCTGCAAGATGATCTCCAACTCGAAATGGGCGCGAACGATCATCTCGACTGGATCAGACGACGATCTTCCGCGCGGGTGATGTGAGCACGAGGCGGATTATATCATTCGCGAACGAATTGAACATCCAGCGATCACTGGCCCCTCAAGGCGACTTGCCGCCGATGGACATCAGTTTGGAGAACGTGCGAATGAACATTTGCCCGCGGGCAATCGCAGGGGTTGAGCGAGTCCCCTCGCTCAATGGGATGCGGCCCAACTCCGCGAACTCTTTGTCCGCCGCCAGTACAACCATTTCCCCATCGACGCTGGAGCAGTAGATTTTGTCGGCCGCACGCACGGGGGAACCCTGATAGTTGCCGCCGATTCGTTTGCGCCAGTGAAGCTCGCCAGTTTTAATATCGAAACAAGCGGCGATGCCACCATCGCTGAGCAGAAACAAGAGATCGCCGCGTGCAACGACCGTCGGTACATACGGGGCCTGTTCGTCGATTTTATAAGCGACTTCGGCCTGCTTGCCGTCGCTGCGAACGGCCGTCACATAACTGCCGCCACCGCCGGAACCCGTGCTGCCGAAGATCAGGTCTCCCTTCACCAAGGGGGAACTGACGGTCCGTTTGTCGAAGACCACGCTCGACCAGAGTTCAGTCCCGGTTTTTGGATCGAGCGCATACAAGCCGCTGCCGGTGCTGGTGTTGACGAGTTGCGGCGAACCGGAGGCTGGTTCAAAAATCGCGGGGACGGAATACGCCACGCTGTCGGTTTTACGCTCCGTGCGCCAACGTTCTTCGCCCGTCTGACGATCGAAGGCCATCACGAAACTTTTCGGCGGCTCGGCCTTCCCGCGGTCTTTATCTTTCAACTCCTGAAAGTTCGTCACGATCACAAGATCCTCGAACAGAATCGGGGATGTCCCGAAGCCGTGCTGGCCCAGCCACGGTCCGAGATCTTTTTTCCAGACCACTTCCCCCGCATGCGTGAATGCCATCAGCGACAGGCTTTCCGGTGCCGACCATGCGACATACACCTGCTCCGCATCAACAGCCGGTGTGCTGGACGCGAAGCTGCTCATTTTATGGATGGAGTGAAATGTCGAAGGGAACTCGCGGTTCCACAACTGCTTCCCCGTATCGGCGTCATAACATAATACATATCGCGTCGCATTCTCCGGGTCCGCACTCAGAATGAAGAGCAGATTTCCCCACAGCGAGGGCGACGAAATCCCATAGCCAGGGAGGGGGGCCGACCAGTTGTAGTCTGTATCAGTCCATGTGGCGGGGATCGTGGTGACTTCGCTTTCCCCGGTGCCATTGGAACCGCGAAACCGCGTCCACTCTTGCGCGAATGCCGCACTGCCACTCAATGCCAGAATCGTGATGAAGACAGACAATTTCGTCAGCGGCAAACGATTCATCGGCAGGCGCTCCGTTGAGGCGGGATGGCGGTCTTCATCAGCTTCCAGGCGGGCAGATGCTCAATCGGTCTCGGCATTGTAAGAGTATGCAGGTTGACAGCGCGACTGTCGAGTTCAAAGCGGGAATGTCGACTCCGACTTCCGCTCGTTGACCCTGAGAGAAATTTTGTCTGGGCGACGTTAAACTTTCGGCATGTACGATTCCGCCATCTTGTGCATGCTGATTTTTATCGCAGCCGTTCTCTATTCGTCTGTCGGACATGCAGGTGCCTCGGGGTATCTAGCGGCGATGGCATTGATGGGTATCGCGCCGGAAGTCATGAGGCCGGCGGCACTCGTGATGAATATCTTCGTCGCGACGATTGGCACGATTCGATTTTATCGCGCCGGGTATTTCTCGTGGTCGCTATTTCTGCAGCTGGCCACCGGTTCGATCCCGCTGGCTCTCCTCGGCGGATACCTGACGCTGCCCCATCGAGCTTATAAGCAAATCGTCGGCGTGATTCTCTTGCTCACCGCGATCCGCCTGCTGGCATCGCTGTGGAGGGCGGCCGCAATGGAGCCTGCCGAGAAGCATGCGAATCCAATCGTCGCGGTGGGTTGCGGAGCAGGGATCGGTCTCCTAGCGGGATTAACCGGAACCGGTGGCGGTATCTTTATGACTCCGCTACTGCTGTTTATGAATTGGGCCCAAACCAAAAAGGCGGCTGCCGTCTCTGTGGCATTCATTCTGGTGAATTCCATCGCAGGATTGGCGGGGCACTGGGCCAAAGTGCAGACCATGCCCGCACATGTCGGCTATTGGGTGGTCGCCGCCGTATTGGGAGGACTCATTGGTTCGGAACTTGGCAGCCAACGCTTAGGCCATCCTGTTCTGAAGTTTTTGCTGGGAATTGTATTGATGATCGCCGCGGGAAAACTTTTGACCGTTCGTTAAGTTGCACACCAGATCCCGATGGCGAATAGTGCGATTCCCAGCCAACTGGTAGACTTTTCACGGAGTCGACCGCGCGCTTAACATTCCGGAGTGATCAGCTTATGCCCGCTGCCAGCAAAATTCTCATCCCCATCGGCGACGCCACCGAAATCATGGATACCCTCTACCCCATCTTCCGCCTGCAGGAAGAGGGGTACGACACGGTGGTCGCCGGTCCGGAAGCACGCTACTACCACGGTGTGATGCACGAAATTCCGCCGAACGAGAATATCCCATGGGATATCACCCGCGAACAACCGGCGTATCACATTAAGGCGACGATTGCGTTCCGCGATGTGCAGCCTGCTGAGTACGTCGGCCTGTTTATCTCTGGCGGCCGCGCGCCGGAGTATCTGCGTTATGACAAACACCTGCTCGATCTCACCCGGCACTTCTTCGAGTCGAAGAAGCCCGTGGCGATGGTCTGCCACGGCGTGGAGATCGCGGCCGCCGCCGGCTGCCTCAAAGACCGCACCGCGACGACTGTGCGAAAATGCGAACTTGATATCACCCAGGTCGGCGGAAAATATGTTGACCAACCCGTGGTCATCGATGGCAACCTCGTCAGCTCCCGCGTCTGGGCCGACAACGCCCATTTGATGCGCGAATTCCTGAAAATGCTCGCCTCCGTAAAATGAAACAAACTGAGCCACAAGCAGCACATAAACACAAAGCAAAGATTCGAGGATGAATCTAATATCAGCTTCTTTTCTTGTGCTTTTTGTGCCTCATGTGGCCAGAGTCTTTCTGAATTGATCGTTTATTGACGGACACTACTATGCGTATCGCCATCGGCGGCATCTCTCACGAAACCAGTTCGTTCGCCGTCGTGCCCACGACGCTGAATGATTTCGCTGACGGCTTCGGGCTGTTTCGGGGACCGGAAGTCATCACCCGATTCAGCGACTCGAACATCTGCGTCGGCGGATTCATCGACGGGGCGAAGACGCATGGCTTTGAGGCAATCCCCATCCTATGGACGTTCGCCTACCCCAGTGGGTTAATCGTGCGGGCCGATTATGAGTCGCTCATGAGCGAATTTCTCACCCGCTTGCGCACTGCGGATCAAGAATCACCACTTGACGGTGTGCTACTCGATCTCCACGGCGCGATGGTTGTCGAGGGCATCGACGACGCCGACGGCGAATTCATCGAAGCCGTCCGCAGCGTGATCGGCCCCGACCGGCCGATTGTGGTCACGTTTGATCTGCACGGCAATCATACGCAGCGCCGGGTGAACGCCAGCACGGCGATCGTCGGATTCGACACGTATCCGCACATCGATATGGCCGAACGAGGCCGGGAAGCCGCGGATTTGATCGTGCGCACCATCCAGGGAGAAATTCGGCCCGTCATGGCGTTCAGGCAGCTTCCGCTCTTTTGGAGCACACCGACGCAAGTCACGGCACATCCTCCGATGAACGACGTGATGGACCGCGTCCATGAATTGGAAACACGGACGGGTATGCTGTCACTGACGATTGCGACGGGCTTCGCCTGGGCCGACGTGCCGGATATCGGGTGCAGCATCATCGCCGTGGCGGATGGGGAACAATCGGTCGCCGAGAAAATCGCTGACGAGCTGGCGACATGGATCTGGGAGAATCGTGAACGTTGGTATCAACCGCCGATGTCGGTCCGCGCCGCGCTCGCCCAAGGTGAGCAACTTGGCAAATTTCCCATTGTGCTGGCCGATCACGCCGACAACACCGGTGGCGGTTCCCCCGGTGACTCGACCGAAATCCTGCAAACGTTTCTCGATCTGAAATTGCAGGATGCATTGATTCTTTACATCGTTGACCCCGCTGTCGCGCACGCCGCACATGCGACTGGCGTGGGCAATAAACTGAGCATTCCCGTCGGCTCGAAATCATCACCGATCCAGGGAACGCCGGTGCTGATGGACGCCGAGGTGATGGCCGTCTCTGATGGGGACTTCACCTATGACGGCCCGATGTACGCCGGCTTAACGGGCAACATGGGTTGCTCGGCGTGGATCAGGCAGGACGGAGTTTCCGTCGTAATCGTCTCGGCCCACGAACAACCCCTCGGCCCGGCATTCGCGAAAACACTGGGGATTGACTGCTCCAAGATGAAATACATCGCCGTAAAGTCGGCCGCACATTTCCGGGCGAGTTTCGAGAAGTTCGCCGGCTCAATCTTCAATGTCGATGCCCAGGCGATTCACACGCACGAGTTTTCCAAACTGCCGTTCAAGCGGCGGACACGCGACATGTTCCCCATCGAAATTCCGCCGCGAAAGTAAGTCGGGCCTGCCTCGCCCGCAATTCGGACATCCTCCATTCACATCGTTGGCAGCCACTCACGCGGCAGATGCCACGCTCACACGAACCACGTTCGATCCGCCGCGCTGACGTACAAATTCGGCAGGCCAAGCGATTCCAACTCGGATCGGGTTTGATCAAACATCGCGGATTTCACATGCACGGCGACGATCAGGCATGATTCCGGGGGATCGAGTTTCGCGATCTCCGCTGCGAATAACGCCGGGCAGAGATGACCGGATGCATCCGCCAAGCGGCGATGATTGTCCGGAAAGCTGCACTCCAGAAAGACGGCTTTCAGTTTTTGATGAAACCTCGGCTCTAATGCCAATTGCCACAAGCGCTCCGTTGGGCCGGTGTCGGAACTGAAGACCACGGCGGAATCGGCGTCCTCGATCAGAAATCCCAGCGTCGGCACTGTGTGGTCGACCGCGACCGGCACGATTGTTAACCCATCCAAAGTAACTGCCATTTCCGCCCGCAAGATCGACTGCTGCAAAAACGGGGTTCCCGCATCAACCAACTGGAACAGGTCCGGCCAGAGTTGTCCGTTGAACAGGCTTTCCCGCAGTGATCCACAGACCTCGGCGCTGGCATGAATCCTGGGAGCCGCACGTTCCAGCTGAGCTAGATTATCAAGAAACATCGGCAACGAGGCGAGATGATCGAGATGGCTATGCGAAATCAAAACGTCTGTGATCGCGGCTTGCGCGGCGAGCGGGGCGATCAGCCCCAGGCTGCCGGCGTCGATCGCCAGCGTGTCGTTGATGACAAACGTCGTCAGATGCTGTCGGCACTCGTCTGGACCGAGCGATGATCCCACATGACGAATTTTCAAGATCGGTCTTTCCGGCGAGCAGGTCAGTTGCCGAGATGATAATCCCTGAAAACTTCGAGCACCTGTTTCGGCGTGCCATTGGGACGCAACAAGCCGGAATGCGGAAACTCATGCGAGACGGCGTCGGAAAAGGTACACCACGAGACCCCCGCGACGGCGGGCTTGGCCAGCAGCAACGGCAGCAGTTCGGCCACCCAGCGGGCCTGCTGCGTCTCATCCACGGTGTCGGGCCAGAAGCGCGAATCCACACGCTGATCGATGGAGGCTTGCGGGTCCATTGATGTCGACGAGGGGCTGGCCAGCGAGATTTGCAACGGGACTTGCAGTTGGCTCCAGGAATCGATCAGCCGGGAAACATCCAGCAAGTCTCGCAGGGCCGATCCGCGCGGCAGATACCCGCAGGCGATCTCCAGGTTCACGCCAGCCAACCCGATGCCGGACCGGATCAACGCGTCGGTGAGTTGCAACGGCGACAGCCTGTGCTGTCCACGAGCCTGGTAATCGCCCCAAGGCTGATCGATGCGAATGAGCAGTTGTGCTTCTTCATCGACTTGTCGGGCGATATCGAGGATGCGCGCCGTCAGAGTCAGTCGGCTTTCTTCGTTCAAAGTCAATGCGCCGCCCGAATTGGGCCGTGCGACAACCTCCCAACTGCGAATTCGTCCCTGATACCGCGAGATGACCGTCTCCGCGAAATCACAAACAAAACTCTGCACGTTTAATAAATCGTGTTCCCAATTGGCGAGCCAGGTCGGTAAGCCGCCGGGGCCGAGATCGATCAGCGGGCCGGCGCGAACTTTGAGCTTGTGCGTTTCACACCACTCCAGCTGGCGGTCAATCGGCTCCCAATTGTATTCGCCCTCGGCCGATTCAATCTCTTTCCAGGAACAGCGAATCACGGCGGAATCGAAGGTCTTTAGATAAATCTGCTCCGCCTCAGCACTCAGCGGCTCGCATCCCAGTTCGCAGCCCAGCAGTGCCGGTAATTGCGGATAGCGCTGCTGGCGACCGGCCATCGCCTGCCGAGCATACGCCATCGTCAGACTTTCCGCCGCCTGGCAGGCGAAGCTCAATGCTTCGTTGGCCAGACGGCCGGCTTCGTCGGGATGATCCTGCGCGGAGGCTGCTTTGGCGAACAACCGATGGGCCGCGCTGGACGTGCGGGTGAACTCGGCCGGAACTTTCATCCCGGCGACTTCCCACTGCGAGGCCTGATTGCGAATCTGAACAATCTTGCCGCGCGCCAGTTCCACCGCTAACAGATAGGGAGCCTCCCGTTCCGGCAGCGAGGCCGTCGCCGTGACCGGCCGACCATACCCGGCGATGGGCCAACCGACGTGAAATTTCGCACTTTCGGAACTGGTTCGCCGACAGAGAACGACCTGGCCATCGACTTCGATGCGGGTCGGGAAGACGCGCCCGTCCGCGCCGCAGAGGTATCCGTGCTGGATCTCCGGCCAATCGGACTGCAACAGTTCCGGCTGGACGATGAAGCGCATCAGGCCCATGCCGGGGGTCCTTTAAGAGGAAATTGGATGGAATCGCGATTCAGTTCAGCCGTGCCTGACCGTCCTTCTTCGGTCGACATGATGCCTGACTGCCGTTGGCCCGCTCCCAGAATGTAGTTTCCAGACGGTGCTTGTTCAAGAAGGTCGGGCTATGGTAGGCTCCACGCGCGCAGTGATTCTGTCTGTTGACCAGCATCAAACGGACTTCGCAGACTCGAAAAACTCGCCCCGAAGTCCCTGAGCCACAGCGCGGCGGAACCGCTTCCTGCATCGGTGATCCGCCTGGAACGATCCCATGAAGACCGCCCTGATTCAAAGCGAACTGCCCGGCCGCAAACCGGTTCAAGGCAAAGTTCGCGATTTATACGATTTTGACGACCGTTTGCTGTTTGTGGCGACCGACCGAATCAGCGCGTTCGACTGGGTGCTGCCGACCGGTATCCCCGATAAAGGCCGCGTGCTGACGCAGCTTAGCGCGTTCTGGTTTTCACGGCTCGGCGTTGACCATCATTTGCTCAACCTTGATGCAACCACCCTGACCTTGCCGACGGGAACAGATGCCGCGGCCTTGGAAGGTCGCAGCATGGTCGTTCGTAAGGCTCGCGTGTTCCCCGTGGAATGTGTAGTGCGCGGATACCTTTCGGGATCGGGCTGGAAGGAATATCGGCAATCGCAATCGGTGTGTGGAATTCGTTTACCGGCGGGCTTGGTCGAATCGTCTCGGTTGCCGGAACCGATTTTCACCCCCGCGACCAAAGCGGCGACCGGTCATGATGAGAACATATCATTTGCACAAATGTCCGAAATCATCGGTGCGGAACGCGCTGCGGAACTGCGGAGTTTAAGCCTGCGGGTCTATCAGCGCGCCGCGGAGATCGCCGGCGAACAAGGGATTCTGCTCGCCGACACCAAGTTCGAATTTGGGCTTTCCGAGGGGAAAGTGCTGCTGATTGATGAAGTCCTGACGCCGGACAGTTCCCGCTTCTGGCCGGCCGACAGCTATCAGCCCGGCGGCCCACAACCCTCTTTTGACAAACAGTTTGTGCGCGATTGGCTGGAGAGTGTCGGTTGGGATAAGAATAGTCCGCCACCGCAGTTGCCGGCGGAGATCGTCACGAAAACGCGAGCAAAGTATATCGAAGCATTCGAACGGTTGACGGGAACGGCATTCACCTGGAAGTAGGCGGGAAAAGTCCACGCCGCGAAAAATCGTGTCGGGCACCAATTCTTGATTGGCCAGACCGATCACTCTTTGTCATAATGTTCACTGATGTCTCAGGCGATGTCCTCTCCCCTGCAGGATCGTTGCACACATCCCTCGTAATCGTGATTTCACTCGGGCCATCCCATAGGAGCGTCCCATGTCCGCCGGAAAACCATCGCCGAAGCCTCGGCCTGCTGCGAATGATGCGGATCTCGGCGCGACCGTTCTCGGTGGAGGGGCCGGCGACATGGGGGCCACCGTGGTCACCCCTGCGGAAAACAAAAAAACGCAGGCTCCCCCCGATCTGGATGCCACCTTTGTCGGTAGTTCGGGCGATGACATGGGTGCCACCGTGGTCACGGACGATCTCGCGCAGACCAGCAAACTGGCGGAGACCGGTGCGATGCCGGCTCAACCGAGCCGCCCCGCGGCGAAATCCAGCTCATCGACCAAGTCCTCAGCAGCAAAGCCCACCGCCATGAGCGACGAGGCCAAGTCCGGCAAATCGATTTCGCAAATCGGCGACTACAAGATCGTCAAGAAGCTCGGCAAGGGAGGCATGGGCGAAGTTTATCTCGCGCACCAGATCAGCCTCGACCGCACGGCGGCTTTGAAGGTTCTCTCCAAAGCGCTGGCCGGCAAAGAGGATTTCATCAAGCGATTTTATCGCGAAGCGCGCGCGATGGCGAAGATCGACCATCCCAACGCCGTTCGTGTTTATGAAGTCCGCGAAGACCTGGGTATCCATTATGTCGCGATGGAATACGTCGACGGCAAAAGCATGCAGAAGTGGATGGATGAACTTGGCAAACTCCCCATCGGCGACGCCGTGCATGTCATCCTTCGCTGTGCCGAAGCGCTGCAGTCGGCTCATGCCCAGCACATGATCCATCGCGACATCAAGCCGGACAATGTCATGCTGACCAGCCGGGGCGGCGTGAAGGTTGCCGACTTTGGCCTCGCCAAAGCCTTGGACGATGATCTGTCGATGACACAAAGCGGTACGGGCTTGGGGACGCCGTATTACATGGCTCCGGAACAGGCGCGCAACGCCAAGCATGTCGACGGCCGAGCCGATATTTATGCCCTGGGGGTGACGTTCTATTATTTCGTCACCGGCAGTCTGCCATTCACGGGCAATTCCACAATTGAAGTCATTCAGAACAAGGAGCGGGGCGTATTCACCGCGGCGCGTAAATTGAATCCGCAAGTTTCCGAGCGGTTGGAACTTGTGATCGACAAGATGATTCTCAAGGATGTCGAGCATCGGTTCAAAGATTGTGCCGAGATGATCAAAGCTCTCTCCGCACTGGGTCTGGAGAATCCTTCGCTAAGTTTCATCGACGCGCCGGACAAAGTGGTGGCGACCGCCGGCCGTTCGATGCCCTCCACACCGCAGCTGTCCCGCGCCGCGGTGCCGAAGTCGTCCGCCGATGATGCGGCATCACGAGAGAAAGCGATGCCCGCGGCCGAAGCGGCCGGCATCTGGTTTGTGCAGTACAAGAACTCAGGCGGGCAGGATGCGATCGGCAAATTCAGCACGGCTCAGATTCTGCAAATGCTCAAAGCCGGCTCGCTCGATCCCCGCTCGAAAGCGAAAAAAGGGGCCACGGGCACATTTCTGCCGCTCGCCCAGATCGCGGAATTCGATCGCGCCGCGCAGGTGCAGATGGTCCGCGTGAAGGCCGAATCGAAATCGCAGGGGTTGAAAGACGCGTACGCCAAGATCGATCGCCAAGACAAATGGTGGAAAATCACCCGCAAAATCAAAGGCTTCTTTTCCGGTGCCGTCGGACTGGTGAAGTTTGTGATCTGGCTGGCAGTTGTCTTTGGCGGCATCGGTGCTGCGATTTACTTCTTCCCGCAAATCTGGGACATGGTCGCCGGGAAGATCAACTCTCAGCCCGCCGCTGGCGGTGCGGCAAAGCCCGGCGAAACCCCTCCGGCGACGACAACGCCCTAACAGGCTGTTGAAAAACGTGGTTCACGTTTCCAGCGTGACAGAAACTGATCGAAAATGGCGAGAAAACCGAGTGAATCACACGTTAAAAATGTGTGCCATGAAAAATCCAACGGTCCGCGAATGCACCGTTTGGCTGGCAGCAATTTATCGGAACAACCGCAGTTCGTCGGAACTGGGGCGGGCGGGCCGTTGAGAGTCGCTGGACGCAGGAGCCGGCGTACCGGACGCTGACTCCGCATACGAAATCGGTCGCACATTGGACGCCGAGGCTTGCGCGGGCGGACCATCCTGGTTCAAGAAAGCTTGAATCGTGGTAATGATCACTTTGTGCTGAGGCAACTGCGAGCCGTCCGGCAGTTCCAGCAGCATGTCGACATAGCGTTCCACGCGGGAATTGGTCGGCAAGCCGGTGCTGCGATCGACCGTGCAGGAGCCCATGCAGCGGCCGCCCAGGACGCTGACTTTCCAGCCTTGTTCCTGATCTACGCGGTGCGTCGGTGCGATCGAACCGAACAGGTCGATCTCCGCCTTTTGGGGCGAAAGGCCTTTGATTTTGCAGCGCGTCGTCAGCAGCATCGGCACGGGACCGTCGATCCGACGTGACGGCAACTCCCACGTTGTCCCTTCCTGCACACTCACCCGCGACGATTTCGGATCGCCGCTGACGGGCAACAGGCCAATGCTGTCGTCGATGAAGCTCGCGATTCCGTTCTCGCCTTTATCAACAGTGAGTTGATTCACGACGGCTTGCCGCTGGTTGGCTGGCACTTCGCGGACGCAGCGCTGCACGAAGTCGTTGAAGCCGACCAGATCTACCAGTTGATTGTCAGGCCCGATCCAGAACGAGAAGCCGTTGTCGACCATGCCGGCGTACACACGGGCCTGGGCGGGAATTTCGCGGGTCGGCACGGTCGAGTTATATTCAATGGTCTGGCCTTGCGGATCTTGCTCCAGATACCGGACGCGATGATAGCGGACGCCGAACCGCGTCTTGCCGTCGCGGAGTTCTTCGACAATCAAAGACAGCATCACGTCGAGTTGCGAGTGGCCGGTGGTCGTCCCCTTTTCGCTGGGCTGTTCCAAGCGCTGTTCAACCCGTTTCTGCAACGGGAAGCGGTCGCCCACGGCAAGTCGCAAACCGAGTTCGCCTTTCGCAGGCGGTTCGTTCAGTTCCGGCAGCGCGGGTGGTTCCTTCAATTCCCCTGACTTCTCACCCTTGGGGGGTTGAAGCAAACGGGATGTCTCCTCGTCGAGTTCCAGGTCGGCGAACTCGGCATCGCTGTCGGCCGAACTGCCCGAGAAGCTGCCGCAGCCGGCGCACAAGGCACACAACAACCAAACGGCGTATCCTCGGAACCACCACGAGGCCATGCGAGCATCCTTCCCCGGAACCGCGAAATCTCAATGCCCTGCCGGCGGAGCGTGATATTCGCTCGTCGCAGCGGCAGCGGCCGGGAAAAATAGCACGGGAAGCGATTTCTGCCTAGAGCGGGTTCAGTCACCCATCATGGCGCAGCGTGCCGAGGGGAACAGTTTGACCCCGTGCCACGACTTGTCTTCAAGTCGTGTTGGATGAAGCACACGACTTGAGGACAAGCTGTGGCACAACAGCCCGATGCGACGCGTTCAGGCTATTCCTTGGGCGTCGACTCAGCATCCGCTTTCCGCAGGATGTCTTCCTGCAACCGGCCGACATGCCACATGAAATTCGGGCCATAGCCGGATTTCCGGCCCCAATCGTTTTTGACGGCTTCCGCCAGATGCCGCTGGGCGTCTGCGGGTTCTTCGTCAACGTAGTGATTCAGGCCGATGTAGAGTTCCGCATAGAATAGGCGCTTCGCGCGGTCTTCTTTCGTGAGTTCGGCTTTCGCGATGCCATCCAGAATCTCCGCCGGCGTCATTTCGCCCGCGAACAATTTGTAGACGGCAGGGAACGGCTCGCGGTCATCCTTGGCATACTTCAACAGATTCTGGCGGGCCTTGTCGCGGCCGATGGATTTCACCTGCGACAGGTAGCGCCAGATACCATTCTCCCGGTCGACATTGTCGAATGTGTGATAAATCTCGAACTGATGCGCGGCTTTGTCGAAGTCTTCCGCGTAAAAGTGCGCGATGCCCCGCCGCCAGTGAGCCGTCTCCAGTTCAGCATCAAGTGCCACCATCTGATCGTAATCGGCGACCGCCTCGGCAAACTTCCCTTGAAAAAACTGCGCATCGCCCCGGCGGGAATACAGCTCCACATTCTTCGGCTCGGTTTGAATCGAGTCAGTCAGTTTCTTTTCCGATTCCCGAAATGCCGCCTGCATCCGCTCGACACGTTCCGCCGGCAGCGGCGGCTCGGCACTCTGCATCCAAACCAAACCTGTGACGATCAGTGTTGTGAACATCGTTTGCATCTCCTCAAGATGCGATCATCTTGGCGAAACAGGCCAAATTGTGCTACCGTTCGTCGCAGTCTGAGCCCCGTTATGACTCGACGGGGGTCATACAATTTCGTAACACGCGAATGATGTTTTGAACGGATGTTTTTCATGCAGGACGGATTCCTGGGCTACAAATCGTCGTTCATGCTCGACTTTGTCGTCGTGGCTTTGATTCTGATCGTGCCCATATTGCTGTTCAGCTTGTACACCGTGAAGGTGCGTAAGAACTTTACCCTGCACCGCAATCTGCAGCTGCTGCTGGGGATCGTCCTGCTGATTGCGGTGGCGGCGTTTGAAGTCGATTTGCGGTTGCAGGGGGGCTGGCAGGCCGTCGTCAATAAAGGCGAGCCAAAGCTCTCGCCGGAAAAACTGGCGTTTGTCGCTCGGCTGTTGTACGTCCATCTGGTGTTCGCCATCTCGACACCGTTTTTGTGGATCGCCACCATTACCTTGGCCCTGAGGCGATTCCCCAACCCGCCCCAACCCGGCCCCCACAGCGGCTTGCACAAGCTCCTGGGCTGGCTGTCGACCATCGATATCACGCTGACCTCGGTAACGGGGCTGATCTTTTATTATTTTGCGTTTGTAGTGCGGTGAAGAAAGTCCCAGGGATAGCTATCCCTAGGCTTCCCTTAAATTCGCACAAAGATTTTCTGCCGATAGAGCCAGAACACGAACAGCCAAAAGCAGAGCAGCACCAAATTGCAGCGGATGAGCGGCTCATACGCGGCCCAGTCCGCCCGGTAGAAAGTGAATAGGCCGGTTCCAAAGAAACGTGTCAAAGTGTCTTGCATCCAGCCGGGCAGCAATTGGCCGAGCAGATACAAGACCATCGAATTCATCCCGGCGACTTTCAGCGGAAATGCCCACGCGTCGAAACCGACGACATCAATAATCAGGTAAAACCCCGCCAGGATCAGCCAGCACCATCCCGTGCTGTAGAGGGTCCAACTCGGCGTCCAGATTCGCTTCACCAGCGGACAGACGCCGAAGTAATCCAGCGCCCAACCGCTCCCCAAGCCCAACAGCGCACACAGGATTAATCCGCCAACAACATTCCCCTTGGAATTCGCATTACGAATCGCTTCGCCCGTCATCAGGCCAAAAATCATCGTCACCAGCGATGGCACGAAATTCAGTGTCGTGTAGCCGCCCTCGTTGAATTCAAAAGGCGTTTCACGCGAAAACAGATTGAGAAACCAGCGATCAAACGCCGCGGCGGGATTCGCATTCTTCTGCCAATGCGCTTCAAACCCGGACAATAAATGGGGCCAATCAGCCGGAACTCCCACAGTCGTGAGGTCCAGATCGGGAATCGGCGTGAAGGCGAACCACGCCCAGAACGCGACCAGAATGATATGCCCCACCAGCAGTTGCAGCCAAGCCGGCCGATTCCACAAGGCGAACAAAAAGAGATAGCCGAGGCCGATTTGTGACAGCACATTCACAAACACGAACGTCGGCCGATCTCCATTCTGCGACATCAAGAATATGCCGAGCAATACCAGCAGAAGCGATCGAAACGCGGCCTGAATCCAGAGTTGCCAGCCGGAATATCCAAACGCCAGACGGCTGGCGAAGGAGAACGGCAGCGCCACGCCGACCATGAACATGAACGCCGGCTGGATCAGGTCCCAAAACGCACAACCGACCCATTCGACATGACTGAACTGATATCCCAAACGTTGCCAGAGTTCGCTATCGGGCAAGTTCTGAGCCGTGCGTGCGATGCCAAAACCGCGCGACGCCAGGGCGATCATCACCAGCCCGCGAAAGGCATCCAGCGATCCCAGCCGTTGCGGCGGTGCGAACACATCGGGCTTAAGCACAGCGGGCATGAGTGATCTCCAGGGCGAACGGGTTTCGCACAGCATACCGACTTCGCCATACTTCGCAGTAGCGTGGTCCCCGATTCAGGTGGTGGGACACTTTGAAATCAATGGAATAGGGTGGCTGGGGCGCTCTATCGCTGACCATTGCCATCGACGCGCATGGCCCCTGTTTCCACTGGATTCTGGGGCCATGCACGTCGCTCTCGATAGGAAAACGTGAGAGCGCCCCAGCCACCCCGCGCTGGAGTTATCAAAGTGTCCCACGACCCCGCTTCAATTCGTAATTGCCGTTGATTCCAGCAGCGGTTACAACCAAAGGCAACGAAAACTCTCGCACTGAATCCCCACCGCCGATGTCCGCACCATTACCGATGATTCTCTTGCCCGGCATCGGCCTCGACGCCCGCCTGTTCGCCACGCAGTCGGTGGCGATGCCGGAGATTCGCGTGCCCCAGTGGCTGCAGCCCGGTTACTTCGAGTCACTGCCGGCGTATGCGAAGCGCATGGCACAGGCGGTCGATCCGGGCGGTCCCTGCTATGTCGGGGGCATGTCGTTCGGCGGGATGGTGGCGTTAGAGATGTCGCGGCACCTCGATTGCCGGGGTTGCTTTCTGATCTCGTCGATCCGTTCGCGTGAGGAATTGCCCTACTGGGCGAAATTTCTGGCACCGTGGGCGTGGGCATTGCCGCCGCGGGCGGATCTGATCGCGGCGGCCGGTGGCACAGCGTTGCTGTGGACTGTCGGGCGTGTGTTGCCGCCGCGGTGGAAGCTCTTTTGCGTCCATCTCAGCAAGACGCGAGCCCCGATTTTGCCCTGGGCGTGCCGAGTCGCGGTGAAGTGGAAGCCGACCGAACCGGTCCGCTGTCCAATTTATCAATTGCATGGCGACGGCGATCCCATTTTGCCGCATCAGTTCACGCAACCGAGTCAACTGGTCCCGCGTGGCGGCCATCTGCTGCCGCTGACGCATCCCTTCGTGGTCAATGAGTTCCTGCGACGTGGCTTACAGGCGGATTGAGTTAGCCGGTTCGGTTTGCGTGTCATTCACCATACTGTGGCGGCCACAATCGGTGGGCCTCGCAGAGCCTCGACCGCACCCTACGGCAAGTGGCCCTGCCTCCTAATTCTTGGGAGTGGGTCAGTGTGAGTTTTTTGCGGTGCCACGTCCACGCGCTTCGGGCGGGCGTGCGGATTGCCATGCGAAAACTCGGCCGCGCGAAGCGCGTGGGCGTGGCATGAACGAAACTAAGCCACGACCGACTTCTGCTGAACCGCATCCACGGTTGCGGCATTCGCGGGCATTGTGCAAACTGGCTGTCATATTGCGAAGTCGACACGTCCATCAGGGGCCGGATGGCGGTGGCAGTCCGGGCTGATAAGATTGCGAACTGCGCGACGGAAGGATCCGTGATGAGAGATGTCCTGGCCTTGATTCTCGCCGGCGGTAGAGGAACGCGACTCGAACCCCTCTCCCGCGACCGGGCCAAGCCCGCGGTTCCCTTTGGCGGCGGCTACCGCATCATCGACTTCACGCTGTCCAACTGCATCAACAGCGGACTGCGGAAAATCATCGTCCTCACGCAGTACAAAGCGGCCAGTCTCGACCGCCACATCAACCTCGGCTGGCGGTTTCTCTGCCGCGAACTGGATGAGTACATCGATGTTTTGCCGCCGCAGCAACGGATCGACGAGAACTGGTACAAAGGGACGGCGGACGCGGTTTATCAGAACATCTACACCATCGAAAAGTGCCGCACGAAGTACACGCTGATTCTCTCGGGCGACCATATCTATAAGATGGACTACGCCGCGCTGATTCGTGATCACATCGAATCCGGCGCGATTGTCACCATTCCGTGCATTCCGGTTCCATTGGCGGAAGGGGATCAATTCGGGGTGATTCACATCGATGAAACAAATCGCGTTTTGCGATTCGATGAGAAGCCCCGCGCGCCGGCCCCCATGCCGACTGACCCCACGCGGTGCCTGGCCTCGATGGGAATTTACATCTTCGAGACGCACAAACTGTTCGAGTTGTTGTTCCGCGACGCCACGGAAGTTCGTAGTTCGCACGACTTCGGCAAAAACATTATTCCTCAACTCGTCAACACGCAGCTCGTACGAGCCTATCCCTTTCATGACAAAAACACCGGTCGCAGTTTGTACTGGCGAGATGTCGGGACACTCGAAGCGTTTTACGAGGCGAATATGGATCTCATCGCTGTCGATCCCGAACTGAATCTCTACGACAAAAGCTGGAACATCCGCACGTATCAGCCGCAAGAGCCGCCGCCGAAGTTCGTGTTTGCCCAAACAAAGACCAGCCCGCCGCGGATTGGCCACGCTGTCGACAGCATGATCTGCGCCGGGAGCATCATCTCCGGCGGCACAGTGCGAAGATCGATTCTCAGTCACAATGTCCGCGTCAACAGTTGGGCGACCGTCGAGGATTCGATTCTGTTTGATGGTGTCGATGTCGGCCGCCACGCCAAAATCCGCAGGGCCATTATCGACAAACGCGTCCATATCCCCGAGGGCATGACGATTGGCTTCGACCTCGAACAAGATCGGCAGCGCGGCTTCACCATCACCGAGAACGGCATCGTCGCTGTCGGCAAGGGAGAAGACCTGACCTCGCTGGACCCATAAGCATCTCAGTTCCGGGGAGGTCATTGATGGGACCGGAACGACTTAGGGAACCAGCGGGATTTCGGTCCCATCGGATTTTCGCAAGGTCGCCTGCCGGACGATTTCATTTCCGTCGGCATCCGTCTCCGAGATAACCGTGACGAAACCTTCGCCCAGCGAACCTTTCACACGGTACACCATCGCTTCACTGTCGCGATCCGCGGCGGTACGGGTGAAATCCAGTTTGAACGATTCAATGATGCCGATGTGTTCGCGCAGTGGCTCGTTATCGCGGAGTTCGTTTTCGATCTCCGTGGCCAGGATGTTCATGCCAAACCACGCGAGCCCCGCGCCACCGCCGCAACACAGGACGATCACCGACAAACTGCCGCCGACCAGGAGCAGCGTCAGACAGGTCCATGGGCCGGACTTTTTGGGTTTTCGCCCTGCGGGACCGGCATCGAACTCTTCATCACGCGACATCCCGCGAACTCCCGGCTCTGTGTTGACTCAAATTGTCTCGACACCTCACTCGTTCATAGAGAGTGACGATCGCTGTCACGCATGATACAAAGAAAGCGGACGACATCCAGATGGAGTGTGCATCGGAGCAGTTTTGAATTCCGCTTCCTTCTCCCCGCCGGGGGAGAAGGAAATCCAATCCAGCACATGCTCAGAAAATGCCGTGGAGTGGTCCGCCCTTAACCGCGAGTTGATCGACCCGCCGGGTGACAGCGGGGTCTTCAATCAAAGGCGGGGCGTGATGAGGCTTGATGGTCGCGTCGATTACCAGTGAACCGGTGCAGCCCCAATGTTTCTGATGCACGAAGCGGCCGAGACCGTCAATGTCTGCCGCCGGATTGGAGCGTGTGAAGACAACCCACAAAAAGTTGTGCAAGGATTCGGCGGTGAATACCGAATCATCGACCAGCACGACTAAGGGGAATCGATTCAAGGAATGATCGACCGGTAGTTCGCTGCAAAATCGTTCCAGACGCGACCGGGACTGGCCCGCATCGGTTCGTGGTTCGGCTTGCACGGCGATGATTCCCGGCAATACGAGTCGCGGCGTCGAGAAACCCGAAGGCAAACTGAGGTCCGCAGGCAATTCTGTCGGCAACTCGCGCCGGATCGGCCCTGCGGCGGCGATCACCAGTTTCGAGCCGGAGTTCAACCCCTCGCCCGAGTAATCCAGCGTGTCCATCGTGGTTCGTGTCTGGAAATGCAGATCCGTCTGCCAATCGACTCGCGAAAGCAAATGCCGCAGAAATGCGGCGATGTCGTGAATTTCCAGTTGCGGATCGTCTTCGCCGGCGACAATCAGCAGGTATTTCGCGAGCGACAACTGCCCCTGTCCCAGAATGGCATTGGCTTGCGTGAGCAGTTCTTGCGGGCGACGAACTTTTGCATAAGGGACATAACGCTCGCTGCCGACCGCCAGGAGCAACGGGTGAACGCCGGAGGCATCGACTGCATGCACGGCTTTCACACCGGGGATGACCGTGGGAATAATCGGCCCTGTGATTTCATGGATGATTTCGCCGAACGACGTGTCTTCCTGCGGCGGGCGACCGACGACGGTAAACGGCCAGATCGCATCACGGCGATGGTAGACCCGGTTCACCGTCATCACAGGAAAATCATGAGCGAGGCTGTAGTAACCGAGATGATCTCCGAAGGGACCCTCTGGCTTGGTGCGCTGCGGATCGATGAACCCGCTGAGGCAGAAATCGGCGTCCCCCCAGATTGGCAGTTCGCCGGGGCGGGCAATCATGCGGATGGGGCGGCGTCCCAATGCGGCCGCGAACAGAAGTTCCGACAAGCCTTCCGGGAGAGGCATGACCGCGGCCAGAGTCATCGCGGGGGGACCACCGACAAAAATGTTGACTTTGAGCGGTTCACCCCGCCGCACGGCCGCCGCATGATGCACGCCGATGCTGCGGTGGATCTGGTAATGCAGGCCGATCTCGCGGTTCGGCACATAAGCGTTACCGGAGATCTGCACGCGATACATCCCCAGATTCGACTTGGCGAAGCCAGGCTGATCGGGATGTTCGGAATAGACTTGCGGCAGCGTGATAAACGCGCCGCCGTCTCGGGGCCAGGATTTCAGCTGCGGTAACTGATCCAGTGTCGTTTCGTTGGCGAGAACGGGGCCGGAGCGACGCTTGCGAATCCACATCGACCATAAGGTTCGCGGGACATCCCGATAGCGCCACGGGTGTCGCGCTAACTGTGCGGGATCGATCTTCAGTTCGACGAGGTGACGGACCGCATTCAGAGCATCGCGGAACAGAAAACGTGTGCGTTCGATGGTTCCAAACATGTTGGAGACCATCGGAAACCGGCAGCCTTTGACGCGGGCGAAGTAAATCGCCGGTCCGCCTGCCTGGTAGACACGCCGCTGAATTTCCGCGGCTTCCAAGTGAGGGTCGATTTCTGCTTCGATGCGAACCAGTTGGCGTGTGCGTGCCAGATCATCCACGCACTCTCGTAGACTACGATAACCCATGATACCGTGAGACTGGAATCTCGCATCGGGCAATGGACGCCGAAATTCAACAGTGTTGAACGGTTAGCGAGTCTGTTCTCACTAACATTTACCCACGCGGATCATATCAAGCAGCCGGTTTTTGACCAGCAGATGACGGGTGGAAGAATACGATCAATTACGAGACAACGAGTTCCACGTGCTGCTTGTTGCAGGACAGGCTTTCAGTCGCGTTCACGCGTTCGATGCGAACATCCAGTGGGGCTTCGATGCCAAGTCGGACACGGCCACCACGAACGTCGACAATGCGGATCGTGATCTCGCGATCACCGATCACAATACTCTCATTCAATTTTCGCGTCAGCACTAACATCTCAGGTTCCTTCCCGATGACGAGGTAACTCCATTCCTCTAACAAAACAGATTGACTGCATTTTAGATGCCGATCAGAAAATTCCCAACAATTTTTACTGCCGAATCAGCAATCGATTCCGCATCCCCTATTCCTACAAGCAGTTACGGTGTTTATTGAAATTACATGTCTGAAAAACTGCATGCCAGAATGGCAGATGGTAAAAAAACGGTCGATTACGCTACACTTTCGCTGTGCCAAAGTCTGCCGAACTGTTCAATAATATGCCAGACTGATCATTCGGCGAGTGATCATAGCGATACCGCTTGACCAGAATTCGATGCCGGAAATGCTTATCAGCAAACCGCCTGTGGACCCACTTCCACCAAATCAACAATGCTTGAAAACGAGCGTCATGGAAATTGAAGAAGAATTCGATGTCGTCGATCATCAGGATCAAGTCATCGGGCAGGCACCGCGATCGGAGGTGCATGCTCACCGCTGGCTGCATCGAGCGGTGCATATTTTTGTCTTCAACACACGCGGCGAACTGCTGATCCATCAGCGGACAGCGACGAAAGATGAATGTCCACTGAATTTTACATCCTCGGCTTCCGGGCATCTCCATGCGGGTGAAGACTACGCCACCGCCGCCGCCCGCGAACTCGCGGAAGAATTATCACTCGTTTCGCCGTTGGAGTTTTTGACGAAACTTCCCGCGGGGCCGTTCACCACTTATGAGCACAGCGCGCTGTATCAAACCACGACGGACGAACCGCCTACGTTTCTGGCGGAGGAAATTCTCTCGGGCGAGTTTTACCCGCTCGAGCGGATCGACGCGTGGGTCGCGAAATCGCCGGAGGACTTTACCCCCTGCTTTCGCTCGCTGTGGACGTGGTATCGCGGACAAAATCCGCCGGTGAAACCATGATGCCGATCCGCCTATAACCAGCGGCGATATCTCGCCCAGCCTAATCCCGCGAGGATCACCGTCAACACGAACGAGACGATGATCCAGAACGCGTTCTTCTCGTTGGCGAATGGGACTTCCACATTCATACCCCAGGCACCGAACACGGCTCCCAGAAATGCCAGGCCGATGGTGTACACCGTCAACGTCTGCATGGTGGCGTTCAGCCGATTGGACAGCACGGTCATGTAGGCTTCCAACGCGCCTTGGGCCAGTTCCTGCAAGACTTCGAGATTCTCCAGTTGCCGCGTCACATGGTCGTAGACATTCTGAAAATAAATCCGTGATTCCGGGGCGAACAGCGACATATCGTGCCGGAGCAGCATCGCGAATACATCGCGCATGGGAGCCAGGACTCGCCGCAGCTCCACGATGCCCCGCTTGATCTTCAAAATATCCGGCACGAAGTTCTGCTCGGGATGATCGAAAATATCCTGCTGACGTTCATCGACCACATCACTTAAGCGGTCGATCGTGGGGAAGAAAGCGTCAACCATCGTGTCGAACACGGTGTAAGACAGAAAGCCGACGCCAGCCCCCAGCATCGCACCGCCACGAACCCAGCGGCGATATGCTTCGTCCAGCGGCGGCACCGGCCCGCGATGGACCGTCACCACATAATTCGGCCCGATGAAGGCATGCACTTCCAGCGGCGTTAAATCAAGTTCATCCGACTGCAAGGGCAATGTGTACGCGACGATGAATAAGTAACCCGCATACTCTTCGATCTTGGGACGTTGATCCCCTTTGCAGGCATCTTCGACGGCGAGCGGATGAAACTCGAATTCCTCAGACAACAGTTGCTCTTCCGCCGGACCGGGATTGCAAATGTCGACCCAGACGGTTGTGGCTGGGTCTTTGATGTATTCGCTGATGTCGGCGGAGGGGAAATCGCGTTCCAGTTTCTTACCGCCGATGCAGGCGATCAACCGCAACTCGCTGTCGGCCGCAACTGGCGCCGAAACTTCCGAACTCTCGTTCGACATGAGCAACCCGTCAAAAAATCCGTGAGGAACGCGACGCCGGCAGATTGTGGAGTCTACGCCGTGCCGATGCAACTCACCCGATTTCTCCGCGGATGTCGGTGGTGGTACCGTTTGCTTCGAGTCAGCCGTGCCACGCCCACGCGCTTCGCGCGGGCGTGGCTTTTACGACAATTCGCACGCCCGCGCGAAGCGCGTGGGCGTGGCACTTCGGAATCTGGCTCACGACCGGAAGCCCTGACCCATCGCAATTCCTAACACGGTCACCAAAGCCAGGACACAGCCCAGACAACCCGCTCCAGATGTGGCCGCGAATCGCTCGGGAGATTGCACCCGCAACCCGGCTTCCAATTGCTCGACGGCGTCTTTCGCCTCTTTCAAGCCGACACCCCGCAATTCTCGATACCGCTTGATCGCATCGATTTTCTGGCCCCGGTACAACGCCTCGGCGATGGCGGCCAACTCATGTTCGGTGGGATTCTGATCTGGCATGTCATCTGTCCTCGGCAGTAATCGGAACAAAACAAACTCGACGCTAACATGCTGAGGCAATCCTAAGATTCAAATCCTCTGAATAAATACGATTCGCCGCAAAAATACGCAAAATACGCAAAAAAATAAAACTGCCATCGAATCATTCCCGCATCCAATTTTCGCCGATCTTTTTGCGTATTTTGCGCCTTTTTGCGGCAAAAACTATCTCTTCATTTTTAATGATCAACTCTTGATCCGTGGCTTGGTGTCATCCATATCAACAATTCATGAGTCGTGAATAACCCCATCGCCAGCAGCATCGCGAACTGCGGGACAACTTCCAGCCCCCGCGATTCCGTCAACAGACCCACGAATCCCGGTAGCAGCGCGGCACCCAGCATGCCGGAACTCACTTGAAAACCGACCGCATGCGTGGCCAGACGCGTTCCCAATCGCGCGGGCGTTCTCGCCATCAGGCACGGAAAGACCGGCGCGAGACCCAGCCCGATCAGGATTAGCCCCGCGTTGGAGACCTCCATCGGCGAACCAAACGCGAAGACTCCAGTACCGATCACGGCTGTCAGTAATGCATAACGCAGGAGTTGATCCAGCCCGATGCGCGGCACAATCACACCGGATAAAACACGTCCCACGCCAATCGCCGCGTAATACGCACCGGCCATCATTCCGGAAATTTCGGC
>Ga0335397_10001436_pt1 | contig 32503 bp, 28 predicted proteins | sample MAT04_FD_205740 | JGI IMG/M metagenome (GOLD analysis project Ga0335397, IMG submission 205740) | Freshwater microbial communities from Lake Fryxell liftoff mats and glacier meltwater in Antarctica - MAT-04 (spades assembly) (version 2) ... | reverse complement strand
TCGCGGTCCAGGGTCCGATGCCCGGTTGTGCGAGCAGGAGCGAGACGGTCTCGTCCATCGCTTGGGGGTGCACCAGCGGGGCATCGAGCACGATGGCTCCGTCGGCGACTCGAGCCGCGAGGTTCTGTATCGCCGCGGCGCGCGCGCCCGGAAGGCCTATCGAGGCGAGCTCGTGCAGGCTCGTCGTGGCGATCCGCTGCGCGCTGGGAAACGAGCGGTGCAGCGCGTCGTTCGTCTCGTGCGTTTCGCCGAAGCGCTCGAGGAGACGCCCCGCGAGCGTGGTGGCGCCCACCACCGACACCTGCTGACCGAGGATCGCGCGCACGGCGAGCTCGAACCCATCGAACGCGCCGGGCACCCGCAGACCCGGAGTTCGTCTCACCAGGTGCCCGAGCGATGACGCGAGCGCGGCGCCGATCGCGGTGGGCTGCGCGTCGAGATCGAAGAGCGCGCGCAATCGCGGCACCAGCGTCCGAACGCTCCGCGAGAGACGCGTGGGGATCTCCGCCAGGAGCACGTTGCGCTCGAGATCACAGCGGACCTCGATGACCCCGGCGGCCTCGCCCTCGACGACGAGCCTACGCCAGGTGTTCGCTTCGACACGCTCGAGGCCCGGGATCGCGCGCCGCGCGAGATAGCCCAGCAGCGCGTCCCACGCGAGCGGCGGTCGAAAAGGCAGACGCAGCGTGAGCGAGCTCGAAGCTGACGCCGCAGTCGAACGGCCCAGACGCCGCGGAGGACCACCGAAGCGCTTCTTGAACGCGTCGTTGAACCGCCGGATCGAGCTGAAGCCCGAGGCGAACGCTATCTCCGACATGCCCAGGTCGCTGTCGGTCAGCAAGCGCTTGGCGGTCGCGAGCCGGTAGGACGCCGCGAGATCCATCGGGCCGACACCGAGCTCCTTCTCGAGCACCCGGCGCAGGTGGCGCGAGCTGACGGCGAGATCGGCCGCGAGCGACTCGAGGGATCCTTCACCGTCCAGCGCCCCGCGCTCGATCCGGGCGCTCGCCTCGGACGCGAGCCGGCTGACCCTGTCGATGGACGCGTACCCAGGCGCGAGCTCGGGGCGACAGCGAAAGCAGGCTCGGAACCCCGCCGCCTCGGCGAGCGCGGCACTCGCGTGAAACGTGCAGCGCGATGACCCCGGCGTGCGCGCGGGACAGATGGGACGGCAGTACACACCGGTCGTCGTGACCCCCACGAAGAAGAGGCCGTCGAAGCGACGGTCGCGGGCCAACAGCACCTTGTAGGCGCGCTCGTGCGTGAGCTGCATCCCCCCGAACTAGCGTGCGGGTGGGAGGGGCGCTGGCCATTTTCGGACCTGGAAGCGAGATCGGGATCAGAGCTCCAGCGCCATGCCCATCTCGACGACGCGGTCGGGTGGGAGCTTGAAGAAGTCCGTCGCAGGTCGCGCGTTCCGCGACAGGTACGAGAAGAGGATCTTGCGCCAGTACGCCAGACCGGGGTTCCTCGTCAGCACGAGCTTCTCGCGCCCGAGGTAGAAGCTCGTCGCGTCCGCGCGGGTGCGCAGGCCCGCCGCGTCACATGCCCGCAGGATGTCCGTGACCTTGGCGGACTGCATGAAGCCGTAGTGCGCTGTGACGCGGAAGAAGCCCTCGCGCAGGGTCTCGACGGTGACCCGGTTCGCGCGCGCCACGAACGGGACCTCGTCCGTCACGATGCTCAGCAGCACCACCTGCTCGTGCAGCACCTGGTTGTGCTTGAAGTGGTGCAAGAGCACGGGCGGGGTGCCGCTGTGCGCCGAGGTCATGAAGACCGCGGTCCCCTTCACCCGCACCGGGTGCGTGCGATCGATCTGGTCCAGGAACTGATCGAGCGGGCTGCTTCGGTCGCGCATGAACTTCGCGACCCGCTCCCGTCCCAGCTTCCACGTCGTCATGACGGCGAGGATGCAGGCCGCGATCGTCAGGGGGATCCAGCCGCCGCTGCCAATCTTGCGGATGTTCGCGAAGAGGAACGCGAGATCCGAGAGCAGGAACACCAGGCAGATGGCGCCCGCACGGAAGTCACCCCACCAGCGGCGCGCCAACACGAAGAAGAGGATCGTGGTGATCAGCATCGTCACCGTCACCGCGATTCCGTACGCGGCGACCATGTTGCTCGAGCTCTGCAGCGCCGCGACCAGGCACATGCAGCCGACCGCGATCATCCAATTCACCTCGGGCAGGTAGATTTGGCCCTCCGCTTCGCTCGAGGTGTGGCGGATCTCGAGGCGCGGCAGGAACCCGAGCTGGATTGCCTGGCGGGTGATCGAGAACGCGCCGCTGATCAGCGCCTGCGATGCGACCACCGTCGACATCGTCGCGAGGATCACCAGGGGAATTCGCAGACCAGAGTCGCCGACCAGCCCGAAGAACGCGTCTTCGGCGACCTCGGGGTGCGAGAGGATCAGCGCCCCCTGACCGAAGTAGTTCACCAGGAGCGAGGGGAACACCACGAACATCCAGGCGCGCGAGATGGGCTTTCGTCCGAAGTGGCCCATGTCCGCGTAGAGCGATTCGCCGCCGGTCACACAGAGCACCACGCTCCCGAGGACGAAGAAGCCGGTGAGGCCGTTGTGCCAGAAGAACTGCGCCGCGTAGCTCGGGGAGACCGCGAGCAGGACACGGGGGTTCTGTCCTATCCAGTACGCGCCCATCGCGAAGAGCACGGAGAACCAGACGACCATCACCGGGCCGAACACGAAGCCCACCTGGGCCGTACCCCGGCGCTGCGCCGCGAACAGGAAGAACAAGATCACCAAGCTCGCAGGCACCACGAAGCGCTCGATGCCGATCCCCTCGAGCTGGCGAATACCCGTGACCCCCTCGACCGCCGAGACGACGGACACTGCGGGGGTCAGCACACCATCGGCATACAAGAGGCATGCGCCGCACATCCCGACCAGCGCGAGGGTGGGGATACGCCCGGGGCTGCCGCGACGGGGTAGCACCAGCGCGAGCAGCGCCAGGATCCCGCCCTCACCGTGGTTGTCTGCGCGGGTCAGGAAGATCACGTACTTCAGGGTTACGATCAGCGTCAGCGCCCAGAAGAACAGCGAGAGCAGGCCGAGCACGTTGCCCTCAGTCGGGTGGATCCCCGTGGACTCGTGGAAGCACTCCCTGAGCGCATAGAGCGGCGAGGTCCCGATGTCGCCGTACACGACCCCGATCGCCCCGACCAAGAGGCCGAGCGACGTCCCCTGGTGGTGGTGGCCGTCCTGGGCGTCCTTGCGCTTGGCGGCGCGGCCCTGCGCGTCCTTCGGGCCCTTCTCGCCCGAGACGGCCGCTCCCTCGAACGAGTCACTGTCCGTGCCCTCGGCGTGGGACGTCGTGGCGCTCGCGTCGTCGGGGGTGGTCTCCGCTGCGCCATCTCCAGGACTCTCGACCGCCGTCTGCCCCGTGTTGTCGCTCGCGCCCGCCGGGACCGGCTCGGCCGCCCGTACTGGGGCAGGCGAGCCCTCGGCCGCCGTTTGCTCGCCTTCGGATGGAGGTCGGCGCTTCTTGCCGCCCTTCTTGGGAGGGGCGGAGCCGTCGGTAGTCGCCATGGCGCGCCCCTCTACCCCCCGTCGCTCAGCGGTGCAACGGAGGGCTCTCCCGTTGCGCCGCTACGGGCCGAATGCTAGCCGCGGCGCGTGGATCACGTGCTCGGCTTGTTCTCTTGGCTCTTGGGTCTGCTCCGAGATCCCGGTCCCGTCATCGAGCAGGGTGGGCTGCCCGCGCTGGCGCTGATCATCTTCCTCGAGACTGGTGCCCTGGTCTTCTTCCTACCGGGCGACTCGCTCCTGGTGGTCGCGGGGCTCTACGCCTCGGACGGCATCGTCGACATCTGGGCGCTCAACCTCGTCTTGCCCCTCTGCGCCATCGCAGGGGACGCGACCTCGTACTGGATAGGCCAGCGAGCTGGTCCGGCGATCTTCAGCCGCCCCAAGTCGCTCCTCTTCAATCCCGAGCACGTCATCGCGGCGCGCGACTTCTACGAGAAGCACGGCGGCAAGGCGATCATCATCGCCCGCTTCATGCCCGTGGTCCGCACCTTCGTCCCGGTGGTCGCCGGCATCGCGGGCATGCCGTACCGCCGCTTCGTGACCTACAACATCATCGGTGGCTTCGCCTGGGTCCTCTCGATGACGCTGATGGGGTATTTCCTCGGCGAGTTCGACATCGTGCGGCGGCATCTCGAGAAGGTGATCATCCTCGTCGTGTTCATCTCCGTGCTCCCTGGGGTCATCGCCTGGCTCCGTGCGCGGGCGCAGAAGAAGAAGGACCCGGCCGCGGCATGAGTACCCGACCGCATCCGTCGATCACTCGCTCGGCCGGGCTCGGTGCGCTGTTCGCCGTGGCGCTCGGCACGCTGCTCTTGCCCACTGCGTCGTTCGCCCAGTCGACCTGCGTGCTCCTCCCTCACGCGTCGGCGGACGTGCCCGCTGCCACCTGGCAAGAGGTCGATCGCGCGGTGGCCGAGGCCCTGCGTACCCGCGGCGTCATCGTGCTGTCCGCCCGCGACGCCCAGCTTCGGATGATGGGGCAGCCGATGGAGGACTGTGGCGCCATCGAGTGTGCGCCGGATGTGAACCGCTTCTTGGGGACCGCGTTCGCGGTGTTGACCGAGGTCACCTGGCTCCGAGGGCGCCCGACGGCGGTGAACGTGGTGCTCATCGGCCTCGCGTCCGATCACGCAGCGGGCGGGCAAGCGAGCGTCGCGCGCGGCAGCGAGCTCGAGGACGCGACCATGACCGCGTTCGGCATCGCGTGGGATCGGTGGGAGGCCGACCGTCAAGGCCAGCTGCTCGTCGAGAGCACGCCCCCCGGGGCGTTCGTCGAGCTCGACGGGACCTCGGTCGGTCGGGCCCCGATTCGACGCTTGGTGACGACCGGCGTCCACACCGTGCACCTCGCTCTCGAAGGGTACGTGTCCGAGACGCGCGAGATCACCATCGACCGCCACGAGGAGCGGACGCTGTCGGTCACCCTCGCTCCGACCGAGATCACCGCGGCCCAAGCAGGTCCGGGCGACGGAGGGTCGGAAGGGGAGGCGCCGTCCACCGGAGTCCTCACTACCGTCGATCAGCCCCACTGGGCGAACTGGGTGCTGGGAGGTGGTCTGCTCGTGGCTTCCGTCGGCCTCGCCATCGAGCCAATCTACGCGGCCAGCATTGCGGGACAGCGGACTCCTACCGGCGAGTTCTACGCCTTTGGTGCACAGGAGGGGATCCTCACCGGGCTCAGCGCGGCGTGTCTGATCGGCGGCATCGTCGTGCTGGCGGTGCAGCCCTTTCGAGAGACCGTCACCATCGCGCCGGGCCTCGGATCGCTCCGTATCCACGGCACGTTCTAGATCCACGGCACGTTCTAGATCCACGGCACGTTCTAGGGATCCACGGCAGCTGCCAGTCGCGCGTTCTCGTCTGACGGAATCACGAGGACGGAATGACGAAGCGCGAGGCGTTGGACGCCTCGCGCTTTCGTTTTGGCCCGCCGAAGCGGAACCTCTCACTCACTTGGAAGGGAAGTACTCACTTGGAAGGGAAGTACTCACTTGGAAGGGAAGTACTCACTTGGAAGGGAAGTACTGCGTCGCGCGCTTCTCGCCCGTGCGACGGATCTTCCGAGCATCGACCAGACGCGCCACCGGGATCAGGAGGTCGGCCGTGCTGGCGCCGATCTGCTTGCCCAGGTGCTCCATCCGCTGCCCAGGCTTGGCCTGGATGGCGGCGAGAAGACGTTCCGTCAGCCGAGAGATGTCGGCCGGCGTGCGCTTCTGACCCTTCTTACGACGGCCCGCCTTCTTCGCGGGGGCTGCGGCCGGAGCTGCAGCGACCTTCGCCGCCGGCGCTGCCGCCGGCTTGCGACCGGGCTTACGACCCGGCTGGGGGCCGGGCTTGCGACCGGGCTTGCCTCTGGCGGCCGCGGGGGCTGCTGCAGGCGTGGATCCTCCCGTGAAACCGAGCGACTGTTGTGCGGTCTCCCAGACCACCTCTCGAATCAGTCGATCGAGGTCCCCCACGAATGAATCAACCAGTTCGCGAATCTTGACCTTCGAGCTCATTGGACCTCCTGTCCCGGAGAAACCCGGGAATCGAGGCACTCCCTACACGGGGTGTCGGTCGCCGTCAAACATCATCCCGTGTTTGGTGGGGTGTCTGGCGGCGCGCGGACCAAGACGCGAGTCTCGCCCGAGACGCTCAGTCGGGGCTCGCGGCGCTGCGGCGCGCTTCGATGTTCGCGACGGCTTCGTCGATTGCGGTGCGCAGTGCAGGCACGCGTTCGCTCGTTCGCTGTCGCCTGAGCGCGGGGAGCGCGAGCGCGTCTCCCACCTGTCCCAAGGCGGTAATCGCCGCCTCGCGCACTTGACGCTCGCGCGATCCGAGGAGGCGCACCAGCGCATCGATTCGCTGTGGCGCATCGAGGACGGCGAGTGCACCGACCGCTTCCACCCGCTCGTCGTTGGGCGCGCCGCTCGTGCTCGCGCGCGTCTCCAGCGCGGCCAGGGCACCCGCATTTCGTATCCGTCCGAGCGATCGGATCACGTCGAGTCGAACGGCCGGTACGGGGTCGTCGAGGAGCTCGAGGAGCGGCGCCACCGACCGGGTGTCCCGAATCACCCCGAGTGCCAACGTGGCCCACTGACGCGCGTTGGCGTCCGTGTCATCGAGCAGCTCGATCAGCGCTGGGACCGCCGCTGGATCGGGCAAGCGCCAGATCGCGGCCGCGGCGACCACCCGAACATCGACGACCGGATCGCGCAGCGCGCCCACCAGATCGGGCACAGCGTCACGGGTGCCCAAGCGCCCCAGCGCGCGTCCCGCCGAGGCCCGCACTTCCCACTCGGGGTCATCACGCAACAGCCGTCGAAGAAGCGGTGTGATCTCGTCACGGAGCGCGTGGCCCGAGCGACCGAGGGTCTCGGCGGCGCGCGCTCGTTCGACCGCGTTCGTCGAGTGCAGGTGCTCCATCTCCGCCCGGACTTCGGGCTGCGCCGAGGCCATCGAGGGCAGCGCGAGCATCGCGATGATGGCGGCCCCTGTGGTGAGGCGGCGGACGGAGCGCTGGAGTCGTTGGAGGATCCGCATCGGGGTGGGGCGCGCTACCGACGGGCCAGCTTGGGTGCTGATTCAGGGAGCCGTACGGCCTCCACGGCGCGCATCGCGTCGTGAAGGGCTGGGAAGGTCGCGAAGTGCTCCGTCAGCACCCCTGCTCGCTGCGAGATCTCCTCGCGCAGCTCACCCACCCGGCGATCGAGATCGGCTGTGTGATCGCGGAGCGCGGTGAGCTCCAGATCCTGCTCTGCGGTGAGGCCGCCCAGGCGCCCCTTGAGCTGGGAGAGCTGGAAGCGAACGTCGTCGCGCTCGCGCTCGCGGGTTCCGATCTCGGCCGACAGGGCGCGTACCTGGGCCTCCGCCTCGAGCCACGCAGCCGCGTGCAGCCCCGCGTCGCTGACCGCCAGGGCGAGCTCGTGGGTCACGCCCCCCACACCCGTGAAGCCACCCGAGGGGATCGTGCTCCCGAACGTCGCGCCACCGAACGTGGCCTCGGTCCCCGTCACCGCGACGGGGAGGCGGTGGGCGCGGAGCAGCGCCAACGCCTGCGTCAGCGCGGGCTCCGCGTTGGCGTGTCGCCCCTTGGCCTCAGCGAGCCGGCGATAGACGTCGTCGATGACGCCGAGCGCGCGCGACTCGTCGCGACCAATCTCGTCGATCGCGTGTCCGAGACGGAGGCGGAGGTTTCGGATCTCTCCTTCTCGCGAGCTCACGCTCCCGGCGACGCGGGCTAGCTCTGCGTCGAGGCTCTTCGCCTCGTGCACCTTGGCGCCCAGGCCCTCGATGGCGGGCATCAACCACGGCGGCGGGTGGGCGCCGTGGGCCCGCGGTACCAGCTCGCGAAAGAGCTCGGCTCGGCGCTCCCACGCGGGCGGCATCTGCCCAGTCGCTAGGCGGATTCTCCCCGGAGGCGCGGCCGCCGGCAGGGACGCTCCGGCCAGCACGAGTGCGGAGGCAGGCAGTGGTCCTGCAGTCGACACGGTGCTGGGCACGCCCGGACGATCGGCTGCGGACACCGACATCATCACGTCGCGGCGCCTCGAGGTCCGGGAGTCGGCGCCGAGGGTGACTGGCACGTTCGCATCGATCGGTAACGATGGCCGAGGTGGCACGCTGCCCGCGGGCGGCAGCATCGACTCGATCTTGCGCAGGTCTTCGAGCAGGTGATGCGCGTCGCGGTGGCGGCGTTTGGGATCCTTCTCGAGCAGCTTGTTCACCACCTGCTCGAGCAAGGGCGGCACCCCATCCGCCACCCGCGAGAGCATCGGCGGTGCTTCCCGCATGTGCTTGAGGATCAGATCGGGGGTCGAGCCGGTGAAGGGCAGTCGCCCGCTCACCATCTCGAAGAGCACGCAGCCGATGCCGTAGAGATCGGCGAGGCCCGTGAGCGGCGCGCCCCGTCCTTGCTCGGGCGCCATGTACTCGGGGGTCCCGAACACCGCGCCCGTGGCGGTCAGCCGGAGCTCGCCTTTCATCTGCGCGAGGCCGAAGTCGAGCACCTTCGCGAAGTCCCGACGAGACGTGCCATCCACCAAGAACACGTTGTCGGGCTTGATGTCGCGGTGAACGACGTCGAGCTCGTGTGCCCGAGCCAGCGCGCTGGCGCACTGGATCGTGATGTCGACCGCGCGCCGCACGCCGAGGGGACCTGCGGCTATCTCTTGGGCGAGCGAGCGCCCCTCGAGCAGCTCCATCACCAGATACACCAAGCCATCGTCGGTCTCGCCGTAGTCGGTGATGTCGATGATGTGCTCGTGATCGATCCGGTTCGCCGCCTTCGCCTCGCGAAGGAATCGCGATCGGTTGGTGGCGTCGACGGCGAGCTCGGGGATCAAGAACTTGATCGCGACCTCACGCCCCACCACTTCGTGCGTCGCGCGGTACACGATGCCGAAGCCGCCGCCGCCGATCTTGGTGCTGATCACGTAGCGGCCCGAGATGGTCCGCCCGACCAAGGGGTCGGGCAGCTGACGCAGCACGGCGCCGTCGAAGGGACACACCTGGGTCCCGCCTTTGTCTTTGTACCGGCCGCCGCAGACGTCGCAGACCTTCACGCGGGGGATCCTACGGCCATTCGTTCCGCGCTGGCAATGAACGGGGTGACGTCGTCACCCGCGGAATCCCGGGTCGGGCTGCGCATTCTTGACAAAGCCGATGTGCCAATCCAAAACGGCCCTCTGATGAAGCTGTCGAGCAAGAGCCGGTACGGGGTGCAGGCCATGTTCGACATCGCGTTTCACAACGAGGGTCGGGCCGCACAGATCAAGGAGATCGCCGAGCGCCAGTCGATACCTCCACGTTTCCTCGAGCAGATCTTTCAGGATCTGAAGCGCGCCGGTCTGGTGGGCTCGCGGCGGGGGCCCCGAGGGGGCTATCAGCTCGCCAAGGACCCGTCCGAGATCCGGCTGGGCGACATCGTGCGTGCTCTCGAGGGCCCGATCACCTTGGTCCGCGAAGGGGAGGGCGACGCGCCCAAGACCCGCCCCCGCCCCACGGCCGTCGCCGAACGCAGCGTCACCGACGAGGCCTTCGACGAGCTCTCCGCGCGCATCGAGGCGTGCTTCGACTCGGTCACGATCGCGGCGTTGGTGGAGCGCGGCGAGGCGCTCGGCCAGCGCCGCCGTCCGCCCGCCGGCTATGTCTACGTGATCTGATGGGCAGCGAAGCTCAGGTCGTACAGGTGGTCGCTCCGGTGCTCGAGTCCGTCCTCGAGCTCATCGGCGACACCCCGCTCGTGCGCCTCTCCCGCACGTCGCAAGCCCTACGGGTGTGGGCCAAGTGCGAGCACCTCTCGCCGGGTGGATCGGTGAAGGACCGGATCTGCCACGCGATGATCGAGGCCGCCGAGGCGAACGGGAAGCTCCGCGCGGGGCAAGCGGTCGCCGAGGCGACGAGCGGCAACACCGGGATTGGTCTGGCGATCGTGTGCGCGGTGAAGCGTCACCCGCTGGTGCTCACGATGCCGCGCAGCATGTCGCTCGAGCGGCGTCAGCTCCTCGAGGCGTATGGCGCCGAGCTGGTGCTCACCGACCCCGAGCGCGGCATGGAGGGCGCCATCGAGGCCCGTGATCGTCTCGCCCAAGAGCGGGGTGCGTTCGTCCCCAGCCAGTTCGACAACCCGGTGAATCCGTTGGCGCACGAGCGCAGCACCGCCGTCGAGATCCTCTCCGCGCTGGGCAAAGTGCCGACCGCGCTCGTCGCCGGGGTGGGCACGGGCGGCACGCTGACCGGCGTAGCTCGCGCGCTGATCGCCGAGGCCGTACGCACCGGCGTCCCCCGGCCCCGGATCATCGCGGTGGATCCTGCCGCGAGTCCGGTTCTCAGCGGCGGTCCCGCGGGCCCGAGCAAGATCCAAGGCCTGAACGCGGGCTTCATCCCAGCGAACTACGACGCGAGCCTCACGGACGAGGTGATCGCCGTGCGCGACGAGGACGCGTACGCGACCAAGCAGCGGCTGGCGCGCGAAGAAGGTCTCCTGGTCGGGATGAGCGCGGGGGCCAACGTGTGGGCCGCGCTGAAGGTCGCGGAGCGCCTTCTGGCTGAGCACCCCATCGAGTCGATCGATGTCGTCACGTTTCTCTGCGACACCGGCGAGCGCTACTTCAGCCTCGACACGTACTTCGGCGCCGCTTCATCGAGCTTCGGCGCCGCTTCATCGAGCTTCGGCGCCGCGTCATCGAGCTTCGGCGCCGCGTCATCGAGCTTCGGCCCCGCGTCATCGAGCGCGGACTCGGAGAAGCGATGAGCGCGCGTGTCCTCCTCATCGGGATGGGTGGGCTCGGATGTCCCGTCGCGAGCATCCTCGCTCAGCGCGGGCCGAGCGCCCCGCCGCTCGCGCTCACGCTGCTCGATGACGACGTGGTGGACGGCACCAACCTCCATCGGCAGACGCTGTACTCGCCGCGCGACGTCGGGGCCCTCAAGGTGGAGCGCGCCGCAGCGCGACTGAGCGAGTTCGCGGCAGCCAGTCGCACGTCCATCGAGCTTCACCCGGTCTGCAAGCGCCTCACACCCGACAACGCGCGCGACCTGGTAGCGAGTCACGATTTGGTGATCGAGGGCGCCGACAACCTCCCGACCAAGTTCCTCACCGCGGACGCCGCCGCGCTCGAGCGAACGCCCGTCGTGCACGCCGGTGTGGTGCGCTGGAGCGGCTGGGTGAAGGCGGTCGTGCCGGGCCGGGGCGCATGCATGCGCTGCGTGTTCGAGGACCTGCCCGCCGATCGCGTCGAGACGTGTGCAGACGCGGGCGTGGTGGGCGCGCTGGTCGGGGTGATGGGCGCGCTCGCGGGCGGTTTGGCCATCCGTCTCTTGCGCGGCGAGGTCGCGGCCGCCGATGCCATCACCCGAGTCGATGCGCTCGCCGGCAAGGCGCGCACGTCACGGGTACGGGCCCGCGCGAGCTGCGCGCTCTGCGGCGTGGTCCCCTCCATCACCGATGTCGCTCTGGCCCGCTACGCACCGGTGTGCGCGGGTGCTTGAAACGGTTCGATCTCCACAGGTGCTCGTCATGGCGATTCTGGTTCGTATCCCCACCCCGCTCCGCACCCTCACCGGGGGCAAAGACGAAGTGCACGCCGAAGGCGCGGACGTGCGCGCGGTCATCGATGATCTCGAGAAGCAGTACCCCGGTCTCAAGGATCGGATCTGCGACGAGAAGGGCGTGCGCCGCTTCGTGAACGTGTTCCTCAACGAGGAGGAGGACATCCGCTTCGTCGACGGGCTGGAGACCGCGCTGAAGACGGGCGACAGCCTCCAGATCGTCCCTGCGATCGCCGGCGGCTGAGTGAGCACCGTGTGACCGACTCGCTCCATGTTGCGCTTCCGCCCGCCGTGCTCGCCGCGCGTCACCGCTTGCTCACCGAGATTGGTGAGGTCGGTGTGGCGCGTCTGGCGGCGAGTGTGGCCTCGCTCGACACGCTCTCGCGTCCCGCGGCGGAGGTGGCGCGGACCTATCTGGAGCGCTCCGCGGTGACGGTGACGGGCGTCGGGCAAACAGAGGGTGACGAGTCACCAGCGGCGGCCCAGCTGCGCGGCGCGCTCTACGCGTTGGAGCACATCGCGCGGACGGTCGGTGTCGTGCGCCCGGAGCTCCCACTCGATGCGCTCCTCGAGGTCCTGGGAGAGCCATGAGCGCCGCATCCATGCTGCCCCGCAGCCGCGCGATCGCTGGGATCGCCGACGCCGTCGGTCGGACGCCCGTGGTGCGCTTGCGGAACATCGAGCGCGCGTACTGTCCCGACGCTCAGCTCTGGCTGAAGCTCGAGTACACCAACCCGGGAGGCTCGGTGAAGGACCGCGCCGCGCTCGCGATGATGCGCGCCGCGCTGACCGATGGACGGCTGACCCGCGAGCGCGTGCTCATCGACGCGACCAGCGGGAACACGGGTGTCGCGTACTCGATGCTCGGCGCCGCGCTCGGCGTGAAGGTTCAGCTGGTGATCCCTTCCAACGTCTCGCAGGCGCGCAAGGAGATAGTCCGCGCGTTCGGGACCGAGATCATCTTCTCGGACCCGATGGAGGGATCCGACGGTGCCATCCGCTTGGTGCGTGAGCTGGTGGCCCGCGAGCCAGATCGGTATTTCTACCCGGACCAGTACTCCAACCCTGCCAATCCCGGCGCGCACTACTACGGCACGGGGGTCGAGCTCCTCGAGCAGCTGGGGCGCGAGCTGACCCACTTCGTGACCGGCCTCGGGACCACCGGGACGATGATGGGCACCAGCCGGCGCCTCCGTGAGCACGTCCGCAGCGACGGCAGCGGTATCCGCTGCGTGGCTATCGAGCCATCGGATGCGATGCACGGTCTCGAGGGGCTCAAGCACCTGGCCTCGTCGCTGGTGCCCGCGATCTACGACGCGTCGGTGCCGCACGAGACGCTCTTCGTCGGCACCGAAGAGGGCTGGGACATGGCCGACAGGCTGGCCCGCGAAGAGGGCCTGCACATCGGTCACTCGAGCGGCGCGAACGTCTACGGTGCCACGCAGATCGCCGCGCGAGAGGGCCGCGCGTGCGTGGTCACCATCGCGTGTGATCGAGGAGACCGCTATTTCGCGCCGATGCGCTGGGAGAAACAGTATGTCTGGTGACGTCGAGCTCGGTTGGTTGCGGGCGCCCCTCTCCATTCACCGTGACGCGCTCGAGGCGATTCATGCCCACGCGCTGCGGGAGTATCCCGGCGAGTGCTGCGGCTTCGTCTACGGACCGCGCGAGGACCCCGCGTTCTTGAGCCGTGCGGTGCGGGAGGTGAACGAGGCGGACAAATACCACGCCAGAGATCCCGAGACGTTCCCTCGGACCTCGAAGGAGTACTTCAAGATCAATGGCCTTCGCGCCTCTCGCGCGTTCGAGGCGAGCGCGACGTCCGACGAGCCCTTGAAGGTCGTCTATCACTCGCACTGCGAGGCGGGGGACTACTTCAGCGCGGAAGATGCCGCGACGTTCGCCAGTGGCGGCGAGCTGCTCTGGCCCTGCGCGTTCATCGTCGTGAGCGTGATCGGTGGCGAGGTGAAGGGGCAACGCCTCTGGACCCACGTCCCTCTGACCGAGGCGTTTGCGGAGCAGCCGCTCTCCATCATCGAGTGACGCTGCTCTCCGGGGCTGTCGCCTCGGAAGGCGTCGCGGCCTCGACCGACGGGCTCGCGCTGCGGGTTCCCGAGGGATGGGCTCGCTCGGCTTCGGCGTCGCTGAGCATGATCAGTTCGTTGTTGTCCCAGCTCGTCGCGTAGAGACGCACGCCGAGCCCCGGGTGCATCGCGAGTCCGACGATGTGGCGCGCCCCTTCGACCTCGTAGGTCCGGCTGTGGTGCTCCACGACATCCACGATCGACACGTCGCTCGAAGTGAAGTTCGCCGATCCGATGAAGCGGCCGTCCGTGGTGATCCCGATAGAGCGCGGGTTACGACCGAGCGCCGCGATGCCGTAGCGGCGGCCGGTGGCCACATCGTAGAAGCCGACGTGGCCCATGGAGCAGGTCACGTACGCCGTGCTCGCGTCGGGCGAGAGCACGAGGTGCCGGGGGAGCTCGCAGGTCTCCCAACGGGTCCGCTCGGCGCTCGCGCCGGCATCGAAGACGTGGATGGTGTCGCCGTGAAACGCCGCGACGAGCAGGGTGCCGTCGGGGAGCACGGCCATGCCGCGGGGGTGACGCAGCGTGGGCAACCGCCGCACCTCCCTGGCGGTCGCGAGATCGACGACGGAGACGGACGCGCCACCGTAGTTCGCGACGTAGAGCGTCGACTCGTCGGGCGAGAGCACCATGAACTTCGGGTGGGTGCCAACGGCGATCTCGGCGAGCGGCGTGAGGTGGCAGGGCGCCTCGGGGCTCGCGGCGTAGCAAGCCGTCGGGTCGAGAATCTCGATCACGTGGCGTCGGAAGTTCGAGACGTAGAGCCGTGTTCCGTCGCGGCGAAACACGCTCTCCACCGCGTTGCCCAAGAACTCCGCTTCGCCCACCGACTCGAGGGTGTAGGGGTCGAAGAACGTCACGCTGTGCGCGTCGGGTCGGCCGAAGTTGCAGGTGATCACCCGGGTTCCATCGGGGCTCACGTTCACGCTCTTGGGGAGCACCCCCGTGCGCGCCCGGGCCCGAATGAGGAGCGCCGGACCCCCGTGGGTCGTCCGAAAGACCCCGGACCGATCTTCCTGTCCCGCCGCTCGACGCACGACAGAACCGACGCCCATGCCCCCCAGCACCGCGGTGAGGAGCAAGGTCAGGGAGACACGCGAGCCGATCGAGCCAGTTGCGAGCACCGGCGTGCTGTGCCGAGGCAAAGGACAAAGGTCAAGCTTCCGACCGCTCGCCTTTCAGCCAAGGCCGAAAGCTATCCCGCTCTGGTACGCGGCTTGACCCTATGAGGTCCCGTCCCCGAAGATCAGGGCCCCGATGAGCGGGCCCACCCAACCGTCCGACCCCCAGGTTCGCTGCCCGCACTGTCCGGAGCTGCACCCGGCTAGCTACACCCATTGTCCCAACACGGGCCGATCGCTCACGGTCGGGAGCGCGCTCATCGGGCGGGTGATCGCCGGACGCTACCGCATCGTCGGTCAGCTCGGTGAGGGCGGGATGGGCGAGGTCTTCGTCGCCGAGCACCTGATGATTGGGCGCAAGGTGGCGATCAAGCGCCTACACCCCGAGTTGGTGTCCGACGAGCGCGCGGTGCAGCGCTTTCAGCGCGAGGCCCGCGCGGCTGCGGCGACTGGTCACGAGCACATCGTCGAGGTCCTCGATCTCGGCTACGCCGACGACAACGCGCCGTACCTGGTGATGGAGTACCTGCGGGGGCAGTCGCTCGCCGAGCTGATCAAGCGGGAAGGGCGCCTGACGCCGCAGCGCACCTGCTTTCTGCTCGGGCAGGTCCTCGCGGCGCTCGAGGCCGTGCATCGTCAAGAGATCGTCCATCGCGATCTGAAACCGGACAACGTCTTCATCACCCGCAGGCCCGGGGTGGGCGAGTTCGTGAAGGTGCTCGACTTCGGCATCTCCAAGATGAAGGAGGAGAACGGCGAGGCGCTCCACCTGACACGCACCGGCATGATGATGGGCACGCCGTTCTACATGTCGCCCGAGCAGGCGCGCGGCGTGCGGGACGTCGATCACCGGGTCGATCTCTACGCGGTCGGGGTGATGCTGTACGAGTGCCTCACCGGGCGACTGCCCTTCTCGTCGGACAACTACCACGCGCTGCTTCAGCAGATCCTGCGCACGGAGCCCAAGAAGCCGTCGGACTTCGCCCCGCTCGTCGAGGCTGCGTTGGATGCCGTCACCCTCCGAGCGATCGGCAAGGATCCCGCGCTCCGCTACGGAAGCGCCGTCGAGTTCGCGGCGGCGTTGCAGCCGTTCGGTGCGAGCGTTCGGTCCGGAGTGAACCCCATGCTGCCGTACTCCGAGCCGCCTCCCAACCCCGCGAACCTCCCGACCGCGGTGCAGCACTCGGCCCCGATCGCGGTGAGCCCGCGCGCGACATCGGGGGCGACGCACGCGCCGACCGGATCGACTGCGAGCCTCGGGTCCACCGCCGAGCGCAGCGCCGAGCTCCCCCCTTCCGAGGGCCGGGTGCGACCGACGCCCGGCACCAGCGGCGGTCTGCGGCGCACCACCCCTCGCTATTACTTCGCGGCGAGCGACGACTGGCAGCCCGAGCGTGCCCGCGCGAACTCCGTTCGCCCCCCCGTCTCGCTCGGTGTTCGTGACGTGGATGAGCCCGACACGGAGGCGCTCCGTGCGCTGGGGCTCACGTCCCCGCCTCGACCGTTCCCGGTGGGTGATCCGACGCTCCTCGATCCGCCGTCCTCGCCTTTGATGTCGCTACCTTCGACCCACACGCCGTCGATCGCGACCTCGCCCACGCTCGCGCGCTCCGAGGCCGCGCTCCGAGGTTCCTTCTTCGTCGGCGCGCTCGAGTACCTGGAACATCACCAAGGTGCCGAGAAGGTCGCGGTGCTCACCGCGCGCATGCCGCCTGCCGCCGCGGAGCGCATCTCGGGCGTGATCCTCCCGATGGCATGGCTCCCACTCGCCACGTTCGAGCTCCTGCTCGCAGCGGCCGGCGGCGGTGAGCCGCTCGCGATCGGGGTCGGCCGCGCCGTCGCGGATCGCGAGCTCACCACGACCCACCGTCTCTTCGTGCAGACCGCCACCACCCAGACCGCGATCGAGCGCTTCCCGCACCTGTTCAAGCTCTATCACTTGCGCGGTGTCGCCGCGCTCGACGAGTCCGATCCGCAGGGCGTGCGCTTCGCTATCGACATCGGCGCGCCCGAGCCCATGACCCACGCTCAGGTGATGGCCGCGTTCCTCGGGCGGATGCTGGAGTTCTGCGGTGCGCGCGAGGTGCGCACCGCGGTGGTCGGCTGCCGCGGACGCGGTGATCCCAAGACGATCCTCAGCTGCCGCTTTCGTTAGGGCCGTTCGTTCCGAGGGTCGGTCGCTGTACTCAGCAGACGTTCTTGGGATCGGGTCCGCTCTGGATCGGGCTCACCACCCGACCGGGCTCGATCCCTTCTCGGCGCAGCACACTGGCCCAACGTTCCTGCGGCTCGACGTCGAAGAGCACCTGGTGGCTCACGCTCGCGGGGAGCCACACCCCTCGCTCGAGCTCCTCGTCGAGCTGCCCCGCCGCCCATCCGGCGTAGCCCATCGCGAGCAGGCGCGAGCCCGGGAACGAGGTCGCGCGCGCCATCGTGTCGAGGAGGGCACGCGACGCGCTCAGGGCCACATCGTCGGCCAGCAGCACCGCGTCCGTGAGATCGGCCTCGCTGGCCTTGCGGGGATCGAAGAGGATCCACCCCGATTGCGGCGAGACCGGCCCGCCGACGAACAGGGGAAACGGCATGAAATCGGCGCTCGCCACCTGCTCTGTTGCGCGCTCGCGGGGCGCCCTCTCGGAGTAGCCGTTCAGCTTCGATAGGGTCGCATCGAGCCCGAGCGAGCTGACCACGCGATCGAAGCTGAGCGACGACGGGCGGTTGATGATGAAGCCGAGCGATCCTCCTGCGCCGTGCTCCACCAAGAGCACCACCGTGCGCAAGAAGTTGGGATCTCGCAGCGCGGGCGACGCCACCAAGAAGCCCGGCGCCAGGCGGCTCAACCCCGTCCCCGGGGTGAGATCCGAGAAGAGCGGTCGGCCGCGTCGGGCCTTCATCGGCCCCTCACTCGGGCACCACTTCGCCGCTCGCCATCTTCTCTTCGCGGTCCTCCTCGATCGCCACCGCGAAGTACTGGCCCACCTCGGGATCGAATTGCGATCCGCAGCAGCGCGCGATCTCGCTGGTCGCCACTTCGTGCGGCAGCGCCTTCCGATACGCCCTGTCCGAGGTCATCGCGTCGTAGGTGTCGGCCACCGCGATGAGGCGCGCGATCAGGGGGATGTCTTGCCCGGAGAGGCCCAAGGGGTAGCCCCGGCCATCCCAGCGCTCGTGGTGCAAGTGCACCGCGGGGATCAGCGGGTGCAAGAACGTGATGGGCTCGAGGATGTCTTTGCCGAACGTCGGGTGGCGCTTGAACACGTCGAACTCTTCGCTCGAGAGCTTGCCCGGCTTGTTCAGGTTCATCACGCAGCCGATCTTGCCGATGTCGTGCATCAGCGCGGCCTGTCGCGTGATCTCGACTTCCTCCGGAGAGAGCCCGAGCTTGATCGCCAGGAGCTGCGCGTAGCCCGCGACCCGCTCGCTGTGTCCCGAGGTGTAACGGTCCATCTTGTCGATGGCGGAGGCGAGGCCCTTGATGGTCTGACGGAACGTCGACTTCAGATCCTCGTAGAGCTTCGCGTTCTCGATCGCGGCGCTGGCGCGGCTGCCCACGATCCGGAGGAGCTTGCGCTGGCCCTCGTCGAACTTCTTGCCCCGGGTGTAGCTGAGCACCACGAGGAACCCGATCACCTCGGACGCCCGAATGCGCAGCGGCGTCGCGACCAGCGCGTGGGGCCGAGCGCTCATCTCGTCGCCGATCATCCAGTCCATCGTGCTGGGGCCATGCACCCGCAGCGGGGTGTCCTCGCGGAAGTACTCCCGGAGCTTCTCGACATCGATGACGGGGAGGGTCTGAATGGGCCTGAAATCGGGGTGCAGCTCGCGCGCCCGTTCGAAGAAGCCGCCCTCGCCATCGGAGACCAAGACCGAGACCTGATCGCCATCGATCTCGTGGATTGCGGCGTCCGTCACGGTGCTCAGCACCTCCTCGAGGGAGAGGCTCGCCGAGATGGCCTCGCTCACCTTGTAGAGGGACAGCGCCTCACGCAGGCGAAGGTTCTCCGCGGTGAGCTTCTGCTTCTGCAGCGCGCGCCGAATGGTGTGCACCACCTCTTCGACCTTGAAGGGCTTGAGGATGTAGTCGTAGGCGCCCTTCTTCATCGCCTCGATCGCCGTCTCCACCGTGCCGAAGCCGGTCATCAGCACGGTCACCACGTTCGGGGTGTGCTTGGCGATCGCCGTCAGGAGCTCGAGGCCGCCCATGTTGGGCATCTTCAGATCGCTGAGCACCAGGTCGTAGCTGGCGCGGGAGAGCTCGACGAGCGCAGCGCTTCCGTCCTCGGCCGTACGCACCGAGAAGCCCTCCATCGCCAAGAAGTCCGCGAGGATCTCGCGGATCACTCTCTCGTCGTCGACGACGAGGATGCGCGGAGCGTCTTCGGCGGGGCTCGAGTTCATGAGCGGCGCACTCTATCACGGTCGATCCGGCGTCCCGGGATCGAAGTGAGGGGGGCACGTCCGCGCGGCCGCCTCTCGGAGCGCGCACCCGAGGCGCGTAGTAGCCTGCCGCTCCCTTGTCCGGTCCCTCGTCCAGCATCCAGCGAAGCCTCTCGGCGCTCCGGCTGCGCGCGCTCTCCATCTATGGCCTGCGGGCCGCGCTGGCGGGGGTGGGAGCGTTGGCGCTCGGGGTGGCCCTCGCGTCGCTGGTGCTCGGGCCGCTCGCGGGGCCCGGCGGGATCGTCGTGGGGTGGATCGTCGCGCTGGCGGGGGTGGTGGGCGCTGTTTTCTGGGCGATCCGCAGCGTCGGCTCGTTGCGGGGCCTTCAGGTCGCGCGGCTCTACGCGCGCTACGACCGCACGCTCGTGTCGCGGGTCAAGACCGCGGCTGCTCTCGAGCTCACCTCGGCGGGTCACGCGTCCGTCGATCTGGGGCGCGCCCATGTGTCCGCCACGGCCCGCGCGCTCTTGCTTGCGCCGCCTCGCCGCATCGTCCCCTGGTCCGAGGCCCGCCATCGCGCGAGCGAAGTGGGCGCGCTGAGCCTCTGCGTCGGCCTCCTCCTCTTGGTCGCCTCGCCGCGCGCGTCGGGCGGCTTCTACGCGCTCTTGCACCCCGCGGCCCGGGATGCGGATGGCGCCGCGCTCGCCGCGGTCTTCGACTCGGTCGATGCGCGCGTGGTCTTCCCCGCCTACCAGGCGCGCGAGGCGCTCGAGGTCCGCAACCTCTCGGTGCTGGATGTCCCGTTGGGCGCCACCGTCGAGATCCGTGCGCGGACCCGGGTCGCCGTGGTGGCTGCGGAAGCCAGGCTCGGCGAGGCGTCTGCGGAGCTCGAGCTCGAGCTCGATCGCGCGTCGGGAGCCCGCTACGTCGCGCGCTTCGTCGTCCGCGAGAGCGGCGCGCTCACGCTGCGGGCGCGCACCAGCGACGGAGTGTGGGTCACGGACGCGACCCGCCGAGAGATCCGCATCGTGCCCGACGCCGTGCCCGTCGTGCAGCTCACCGAGCCGACCGAGGACATGACCGTCGAACCGGACGACGAGGTCGCGTTCCTCTACCGCGCGGGCGACGACGTCGCGCTCGGCGAGGTCGCGCTGGTGATCCAGACGGCGGATGGTCGCGAGGAGCGTCGCCGGGTGGAAGGGCTCCCGCTAGGGACCCGTGAGCACGCGGGTCTCGAGACCGTGCGGGTCGGCGATCTACGGGCGTCGCCCGGCGACAGGATCACCATCTTCGTCGAAGCGCGAGACAACGACGACGTGACGGGTCCGCACGTGGGCCGCTCGGTCGCTCGGATCCTCACCCTCGCTTCGGAGGCGACTCGACGCGAAGAGGGGATAGCGGAGCTCCAGGCCATCGCGCTGGCCACGCTCGATCGGTTGGCCGATCGCCTCGAGTCCAGCCCTCCCGACGATGCGAACGCCGCGCTCGCTCGCTTCGCTCGGCTTCGCAGTGGCGCCGAGCAGCTCGTGACCTCACTCGCCGAGTTCTCGATCACGTTGGAGGAGCGCCCCGGATTTCGCGCCACCGACGCCCCGGTCTACCGAGAGATGGCGAATCGACTCCGTCGGCTGACCTTCGAAGAGCGACGCTTGCACGAGCCCTCGGTCGCCGCTTCGGCGGCGCGCAACGACATCGACAGGCGGGCGCGTCACGAGCTCGAAGAGGACGTGCTCGCGCTCGAGGATCTCTTGGTTCGCGCGCGCGCCGAGGACGCGGCCGCGATCGCACGAGAACTCGAGATGCTGCGCCGTGAGATAGCCAGCCTCCTCGGCGAGCTGCGCCGCGCCGAGACTCCCGAGGCCCGTGCCGCGGTGCTCGCCGCCATCGCGCGCGCTCAACAGCGCTTGAACGATCTGCGCGCCCGCCTCGGCGCGATGGCGCACGCCACGCCGAGCGACTTCGCGAACGCGACGGCGGCCGAAGCGGAGGAGACGGAAGAGGCGCTCACCGCGCTCCGGGAGGCGGTCGAGCGCGGGGACATGGACGCCGCCGCGCAGGCGCTCACCCGCCTCGAGCAGGAGATCGACGCGCTGGCGCAGGCGATAGGCGGCGCCGGTGAGAGCTTGGGCGAAGAGCGCTTCGGCGCGCGCGACCGAGCGCTGGCGGAGGCCATCGACGCGCTCATGGGCCTCGAGACCGAAGAGCGCGAGCTGGCCCGACGCAGCGGCGAGACCCGGACCAACGCCGCGCGGCGCGCCGTGGCTTCGATCGGCGACGAGGTCGAAGCGGCGGCGGGAAGGCTCGGCGGCCGGGTCGATGCGCTGGCCCACGAGCTCGATGGAATCGATGGACGCCGGATGGCCACCGTCGAGCGCGAGTCGCTCGATACCGTCCGGGCTCGGCTGAGCGACGCGCGCGTCGCGCTGAACCACGGCGATCTGGGGGAGGCGAGCCGCATGACCGAGGAGGCGGGCGCGCGCCTGAGCGATCTGAGCCGTGATCTCGATCTCGACTCGCTCATGTTCCCGGGGCATCGCGGGGAGATGAGCGAGTCCGCGCGCGCCGCGCGGAGCGTGAACCGAGGCCTCGAGGCGCTGCGCCGCGATCTCGACGCCGCGATCCCCGACGTCGAGCGCCACCTCGACGCAGCCGAGCGTTCACGCATGCGCGACGACGTGCCGCGCCAGGCCGCTGCGGCCGACGCCACTGGGCGCCTGCGGACCACGTTCGAGGCAGGCCCCGACGGAACACCGATCTCGCCCGAGGGCGCGATCGAACTCGACGAGATCGAGCGCGAGATGCGGGCTGCCGGGGCCGCGCTGGATCGGGGCGATGTCATCGAGGCCTCCCGCGCCGAAGACGAGGCCGCGCGACGCCTCACCGAGCTCCGCGAGCAGCTGGAGCAAGACGCGAGCGCGCAATCGGGCGGGGGAGGGGGCTCCCGCAACGATCTCGATAGAGACGTGCGCATCCCGGGCGAGGGGGAGTTCCGAGGATCGATGGATCTGCGGCGTCGCCTGCTCGACGCGATGCGCGAGGGGACTCCCACAGGATGGGAAGACCCGGTCCGCCGCTACTACGAGGGCCTGCTTCGATGAGGCTGGGTTGGCTGGCGCTCTCGCTCTCGATCGTGCTCGCGCTCGTGCCGAGCGTGGCGTTCGCGATGCCGCCTGGCGCCGACGGCTCGCGGCTGCGCGGCGCCGCGAGCGCGCTGGATCAGCTGCTCATCGAGGACGCTGCCCGCGAGCTCGACGTCCTCGTGGTGCAGTATCCCAGCGACCCCGACGTGATGTTCGAGCGCGGTCTGCTCTCGTACTACCGAGGCGACTATGCGGCGGCCTCGGCCCAGCTGGTCACCAGCGCGGTGCGCGCCACCTCGATCCGCTCGCCCGAGGAGCGGGGCATGCTCGCCCGGATAGCGCACCAGACGCTCGAGGCGACGCGGCACTTCGAGGAGGTCGAGACCGAGGACGGCCGCTACTCGGTGCGCTTCGCGCCGGGACCCGATCGAACGCTGGTGCCGTACGCGCTGCGGGTGATGCGCGCGGTGGATGTCGCGCTCGAGGAAGAGCTCGGCTATCGCCATCCCGGTCCCATCCGCCTCGAGATCTACCCGACGACGGCGACCCTCGCCGCGGTCAGTTCGCTGACCGTCGAGGAGATCGAGACCACCGGCACCATCGCGCTCTGCAAGTGGGATCGCCTGATGATCACCACGCCCCGCGCGTTGGTCCGAGGCTACGCGTGGGCGGATACCATCGGGCACGAGCTGGTGCACTTGTGGCTCGCGCGCGCCAGCCGGGACAGAGCCCCGGTGTGGATGCAGGAGGGCTACGCGCGCTTCCTCGAGCGTCGCTGGCGCGGCGGTCCGCCGGCGGTGCACCTCGATCCGGGATCCGCGCGCTTGCTCAGCGTCGCGGTGGAGAGTGATCAGCTGCTCTCGTTCGACAGGCTGCACCCCTCGATCGCCATGCTGCCGACCGCGAACGACGCGGCGCTGGCGTTCGCGCAGGTCTCGACCTTCGTCGAGAGCCTCTATGCGCGCACCGGCCACGATGGCCTCCGCCAGGCCATGAACGAGGTGCGCGATGGGGTCGATGCGCGCGAGGCGTTCGCACACGCAGGGGGGGCCAGCTTCGCCGATCTGGAGGTCGCGTGGCGCGAAGCCATCGCCGCGCTGCCTGCGCCGGAAGACGAGGCGGAGGTGCCCCGCTTGGTGTTCCGACACGGCGGGGCCGAGCCCGACGAGACCGAGAACATCGCCGAGGTCGAGGCCCGACGTTCGACCCGACTGGGCAACTTGCTGTGGGAGCGAGGCCGCCCGCTCGCCGCCTCCGTCGAGTACGCCCGGGCCCATGAGCGGCTGCCTGATGATCCGTTGATCGCCACCCGCTACGCCCGCGCCGCGCTGAGCGGAGGCGACAGCGCATCCGCGCTGCGCGCCGCCGAGCCACTCGCGGAGCGGTTCGCGGAGTACGAGCCGCTGCGGGCGCTCCTCGGGGCGGCGTACGCGGCTCGCGGCGATGTCACCTCTGCGCGTCGCGAGAGCATCGAAGCCATCCGTCTGAACCCCTTCGATCCCGAGCCCCACTGCACGCTGAGCGAAGTCGGGCGCGATCCCGCATGGGACGACCGCGGCCTCGAGATCCCCGACGAGGCCGAGCTCTGCGCCCGCCTGCGCGCGGGCGAATAGCCCACGTTTCAGGCGCCTGGGGGGCAGCTCACGGGAGCTGCACGACACCGTTTCAGTCCGTGGTACAAAGCGCGTCCCGGTCGCCCCTCGGCGACTTTTCGAGCTGCCCCGAAGCCTTTCGTGGGCCTGCTCGAGACCTCCGCCAGGGAGCACCAAGTCGGTCGACTCGTATCGACCGCGACCCAGGAGACAGCACGATGACCGCTACGACCTTCCCCGCGCCCACGTCCGGCACCGCGATCACCATGAGCAAAGACCGCAAGCTCCAGGTGCCGAGCGATCCGATCATCCCGTTCATCGAGGGCGACGGAACCGGCCGCGACATCTGGAAGTCGTCGGTCCGGGTGCTCGATGCGGCGGTGGAGAAGGCCTACGGCGGCGAGCGCAAGATCCACTGGTGGGAGGTCTTCGCCGGTGAGAAGGCGTTCCTCAGCTACGGCAACTGGCTCCCCGATCAGACCGTCGAGGGTTTCCGCACCTATCTCGTGGGCATCAAGGGTCCGCTCACCACGCCGATAGGCGGCGGTATCCGCTCGCTGAACGTGGCCTTGCGACAGATGCTCGATCTCTACACCTGCTTGCGTCCGGTGCGCTGGTTCAAGGGCGTGCCCTCGCCTGTGAAGGCGCCCGAGAAGTGCGACATGACGATCTTCCGCGAGAACTGCGAGGACATCTACGCAGGCATCGAGTGGGAGGCGGGCAGCGAGGGACAGAAGAAGATCGCCGCGTTCCTGAAGGAAAACTTCCCCAAGGAGTTCAGCAAGATTCGCTTCCCCGAGAGCAGCGGCATCGGCCTCAAGCCCGTGAGCAAAGAGGGCACCGAGCGCTTGGTGAAGGCCGCGATCGAGCACGCGCTCCGCTACAAGAGCAAGAGCGTCACGCTGGTCCACAAGGGCAACATCATGAAGTTCACCGAGGGCGCGTTCCGCACCTGGGGATACGACGTCGCGGTGAAGGCGTTCCGTGATCAGGTGGTGACCGAGCGCGAGACCTGGATCTTCGGCAACAAGGAGGCGGACGCCAACTTGAGCGTCGAGGGGAACGCCCGTCAGGTCGAGCCTGGCTACGACATGCTCCCGCCCACGCAGAAGGCGGAGTTGCACGCGGAGATCGAGACGGCGCTCGCCCTCTGGGAGACCCACGGCGGCGGCAAGTGGAAGAGCAAGCTCGTCATCAAGGACAGCATCGCGGACATCACCCTTCAGCAGATCCTGACCCGCCCCGAGGCGTTCGACATCATCGCGACCCTCAACCTGAATGGCGACTACTTGAGTGACGCGCTCGCGGCGCAGGTCGGCGGCATCGGTATCGCCCCCGGAGGCAACATCAACTACGTCACGGGCCACGCCATCTTCGAGGCGACCCACGGCACCGCGCCGAAGTACGCCGACAAGGACCAGGTCAACCCCGGCAGCGTCATCCTCAGCGGCGAGATGATGCTGCGTCACATGGGCTGGGACGAGGCCGCGGACCTCATCATCAAGGGCATGGACGGCGCGATCGGCGCCAAGACAGTCACCTACGATTTCGCGCGCATGATGGAAGGCGCGACGAAGGTGAAGTGCTCCGAGTTCGGAACCGAGATCATCAAGCACATGTGAGAGAGAAGGCCCCAGCGATGGGGCTTTTCTTCATTCGAGCCTCATTCACGGAGAAGCAAAGAAGTCATGGCGAAGCGAAACAAGATTGCAGTGGTCGGTGCGGGCAACATCGGTGGTGAGCTCGCGATGCTCGCGGCCCGTCGCGAGCTGGGGGACGTGATCCTCCTCGATATCCCCGAGAAGGCGGACTTCGCGCGCGGCAAGGCGCTCGACATCATGCAGACCGGAGCCCTCGACGGCTTCGACAGCAAGGTGACCGGCTCCGGCGACTACAAGGACATCGCGGGCGCGAGCGTCGTGATCGTCACCGCGGGCGTGCCCCGTAAGCCCGGCATGAGCCGCGATGATCTGCTCTCGATCAACCTCAAGATCATCCGCTCGGTGGCCGAGGGCATCAAAGCCAACGCGCCCGAGGCGCTCATCATCGTGATCAGCAACCCGCTGGACGCGATGGTCTACGAGATGAAGAAGGTCACGGGCTTCCCCAAGGAGCGCGTGGTCGGCATGGCGGGTGTGCTCGACTCGGCGCGCTTCCAGTGCTTCGTCGCCGAAGCGTGCGGCGTGGGCGTCGACGAGGTGAAGTGCCTCGTCCTCGGCGGCCACGGCGACACGATGGTGCCCTGCCTCTCCTACTGCACGGTCAACGGGATCCCCGTCGGTCAGCTGCTCACCAAGGAGCAGCTCGACGCCATCGTCACCCGCACCGCGGGCGGCGGCGGCGAGATCGTCAAGCTCATGGGCACCAGCGCGTACTACGCGCCGGCCGCCGGTGCGCTCAGCATGGCGGAGTCGTTCCTCAAGGATCAGAAGCGCCTCCTGGCGTGCGCCGCGTTCCTCGAGGGCGAGTACGGCTACAGCGACCTCTACATGGGCGTCCCCGTCATCATCGGCGGCAAGGGCGTCGAGAAGATCGTGACCATCCAGCTCTCGACCGAAGAGAAGGCGCAGCTCGACAAGAGCGCCGAGGCCGTCCGCGGCCTGATCGAAGACAGCAAGCGGCTCTAGTTTTCCCGGGGCTCCGCCCCAGACCCGGCCGCATCGCGCACCGCTCCTTCGGAGCTGCGATGCGCTGCGCGCCGGGGCCCCAGCCCCAACTTGCTCTTGCTCGATCGGGTCTACTGAAGAAGGCGTCGCCTACTGAGGCGGCGCTTTTCTTCGTCCGTCCTCGGCTCTGCGGGCCTGTTGGGTGTTGGGGTGGTAGGTACGCGCCCCCGCATGACCACCCTCGCTCTCCACGTCGGCGCCACCCTGAACCGCCCGCCTCGCGCCGGTTACTTCGCCGAGCTCCCCTTCGTCGAGCTCGCCTTCCGCAACCCGCTGCCTCGGGTGGGCCGCTTGCGCGAGTGGCGTGAGACGGTCCCCGCCTCCGCTCGCATCGCGCTGGTCATCCCCCGCGCGGTGGTGAACCAGCCCCGCGGTGCGCTGCGCTTCGACGACACCTCCTCACTCGACTGGCTGCTCGCCGCGCAGGAAGCGACGCGCGCCGACACCTTTGTGCTCGAGAGCCACGCCGAGCTCACTCCGAGCGCGCGCGATCAGGAGATGCTCAAGAAATTCGCCAGCCGCATCACCCGCGGCGGCACCAAGCTGGTGTGGGAAGCCGGCGGCGTCTGGGAACTCGAGTCGGCCTCCGCGCTCGCGCAGCAGCACGGCTGGACGGTCGCCTGGGATCCCACGGGCGATCATCTCGCACCTCCCGGCGGGGTGTACGTCCGGGTCCACGCGCTCGGCGCGCGCTCGCGCCTCAGTGAAGGGCTGCTCGCGACCATCGCCGACGGGGTGCTCGCGGCTGCGGTCGAGACCGGCGGCGCCACCATCGCGATCGACGGCGAGCAGGGCTTCCGCAAGGCCAAGTCGATGGTCGCGATCCTCAGCGGCGAGATCGTCGACGAAGGCGGCATGGGCGCCCCCCGACGCAGCGCCAGCGACGACGAAGAAGACCTCGACGACGAAGACGACGACTCCGACGAGTGATCTTGACCCGGCTCGACGCGACCGATACGCCCTCGTCTCTCATTCGCCGGCACTCGTGGAGGTACTCGTGAGCGAAGTTCGTACGGTAGGCGTCATCGGCGCAGGGCAGATGGGCAGCGGCATCGCGCAAGTCATGGCGCAGGGCGGGATGGACGTGATCCTTCTCGACGCGAACGTCGAGCTCGCGAAGAAGGGCCACGCCGGCATCACCAAGCAGCTCGGTCGCCTGGTGGAGAAGGGCAAGCTCACCCGCGAGGAAGAGCACCAGATCACCGCGCGCATTCGGCCCGAGGGCGACTACGCGGGCCTGAGCGGCTGCGACATCGTGATCGAAGCCGCCACCGAGAACGTCGAGATCAAGCACAAGATCTTCGCCGCCGCCGAAGCGACCATTCGCCCCGACGCCATCCTCGCGTCGAACACGTCGTCGATCTCGATCACCCGCTTGGCTGGCAAAGCCAAGCACCCCGAGCGCGTCGTCGGGATGCACTTCATGAACCCGGTGCCGGTGATGAAGCTCGTCGAGCTCATCCGCGCGCTCCAGACCAGCGACGCCGTCTACGAAGCCACCAAGGCGCTCTCCGAGCGTGTGGGCAAGACGGTGATCACCAGCAAGGACATGCCGGGCTTCATCGTGAACCGCATGCTGATTCCGTTCCTCAACGAGGCCTGCTTCGTGCTGCAGGAGGGCCTGGGAACGGCGGAGGACATCGATCAGGGCGCCAAGCTCGGCCTCAATCACCCGCTCGGGCCGCTCGCGCTCGCGGACTTGATCGGCCTCGACACCTGCCTCTTCATCGCCGAGATGCTGCACCGGGATCTCGGGGATCCCAAGTACCGACCCGCGCCGATCCTTCGTCAGCACGTCGAAGCAGGCTGGCTGGGCAAGAAGACAGGCCGCGGCTTCTACACGTACTCCTCCAAGTGAGCGCTCGAAGTGAGGGACCGCCATCATGAATAGACAGTTCGTCCACCTGACCCACGAGGGGCCCATCACCACCCTCACCATCACCCGGCCCGAGAAGCTCAACGCGCTCGATCCCACGGTGGTGCAAGAGATCGGCTCGGCCGTCCATGAGGTGAGTGAGCTGAAAGATGTCCGCTGCCTGATCGTGACGGGCGCGGGCGACAAGGCGTTCGTCGCGGGCGCGGACATCGCTGCGATGAAGGACCTCGACGTGCAGGGCGCCCGCTCGTTCGCCCACGCGGGTCACCGCGCGTTGCACGCGCTCGAGACCCTTCAGGTCCCTGCCATCGCCGCGGTGAATGGCTTCGCGCTCGGGGGCGGCTGCGAGCTCGCGCTCGCGTGCGACTTCATCTACGCCGCCGACAAGGCCAAGTTCGGTCAGCCCGAGGTGAACCTCGGTGTCATCCCCGGTTTTGGTGGTACCCAGCGCTTGGCCCGTCGGGTGGGCATCGCGATGGCGCGCGAGCTCGTCTACACGGGCGCGGTGATCAATGCCGAGGAAGCGCTGCGTATCGGCCTCGTCAATCGAGTGCTCCCCGCGGCCGAGCTGATGGACGCCGTGAAGAAGGTCGCCAACACCATCGCTTCCAAGGGCCCGCTCGCCATCCACGAAGCGAAGCGCGTGCTGCTCGAGGGCGAAGAGAAGCCGCTGCGCGAGGCCAACGATCTCGAGATCGAAGCGTTCGCCCGCTGCTTCCGCACAGAAGATCAGAAGGAGGGCATGAGCGCCTTCCTCGAGAAGCGCTCGGCGGCCTTCAAGGCGTCCTGAAGGTCTCCGTCGTCAGCGCGCGCTGATGACCGTCACCGCACCTGCGCGCTCCGTGAGCATCCACGCGGCCGCGCCGTCATCGACTGCGCCGTAGCGAACCGGCGCGGGTGGCTCGGCGGACCAGCGACCCGGTGCGCTGAAGCGTTGCCCGACGACCGCGCCGGTCGGGTCCATCCATGCGGCGACCGTCGCTCCGTCGCTGGTGTGCAGCAGCTGGACGTCGCTGGGCGGCATGGCAGGTGAGGCCCACCAGGGGTGCTCGGTCGGGCTGCCCGCCCCGCTCAGGTGCACCAAGCACAGCCGCAACGTCCCGGTGCCCGAGCCGCCGTAGCTCACCGCGAGCTGGTAGCCGTCGCCGTCCGCGACCAACGCGGACAGCGCCCACGGCACTGCGACGACGTGGGTGGCTTCCGCCACGCGGCCGTCGTTCGCGAGCACCGTCAGCGTCGTCACCACGTTCGCGCTCGGGTCGCGCTCCTGGTGTTGGACCATCACCGCGAAGCCCTGCGCGGTCGCGGCGACCAGCACGCTCGCGGGGAAGCGGGGCCTTCCGTCCGCGATGGCGAGCTCGCGGGGGATCCCGACCACTGCATCCAAGATCAACTGCCCGCCGTCGCGGTGGACCAGCCAGGCGCGCGCGAACGCTCCCCTGTCGCCTCCGTGGATCGTCGCGACGCACAGGTGATCGCCCTGGGCCGCGATCGCGGTATCCACCGTCGCCCCTTCGTGCAGCGAGAGCGAGCGCGCCGCGAGCCGCGCGACCACCGTCGTGCTGCGTCCGCTCGGTGTCGTGCGCCACTCCGTCTCCACCGTCACCAGCGCCTCGGTCGTCGTCCCGGTCCCCATCAGCGCGGCCGACGTGTAGTGCGGGGTCGGCTGGGCGAGTGCGCCACGGGGGAAGAGGGCTAGCAAGACCCCGAAGGCGAGGGCGGACACGGTGCTGCGCATGACTGCCTCGTGGCCGCGTGCGCGCCATCTGTGACCAGCCAAATGCATCGCGGCCGCGTGCTACCGTCCGGCCCGTGTTCTTGCCCGGCAAACGCCTCGCTACCGCCTTTCGGATTGCCCTGGCCGTAGCCGCGACGCTGCTCGCGCTCGCCCGCCCGCTCGCAGCTCAGTACGGCGAGGTTGCGCTCGGGGCGGCGCCCCCTGCGCTCACCAGCGAGCGCCTCTTTGGCAACGACCCGGTCGAGCTAGGAGCGCTGCGAGGTCGGGTCGTCGCCTTGGACTTCTGGGCCACCTGGTGCGGCCCCTGTCGCGCGATCATGCCGACCCTCGATCGGCTGCACGACGCCCACCACGACGAGGGGCTCACGGTCATCGGAGTAGGGCGCGAGCCAGCTTCGCGCATCCGTCGTCACCTCGCGGTGAGCCCGGTGCACTACACGGTCGTGCGCGACATCGGCGGGACGATGGCGCGCTATGGGATCCGGGCGATCCCCACCGTCGTGCTCGTCGATAGGCGAGGTCTGGTGCGCCAGGTCTTCGTGGGTGTCGACGACGGTGCCATGCGCCGGATCGAGGCGATGATCACCGCCTTGCTCGCCGAGCCGCAGTGAGCGAGAGCGAGAGCGAGAAGGAGCCGCCCGGGGATCTCGCGGCGCGCGAAGCGGAAGCGACCAGTCCTGCGCCTTCGCTCGTGGGCGGCGCCGTTCTGCGGGAGGTCCTGCTGCTCTACGCCGCCGCGTTCATCGGGACGATGGCCCTAGGTTCCGTCGACACCGGCACCTCTCTCGACGACGTCGCGCAGGTGGGCATCGCGCTCCTCTTCTTGGGGATGCCGCTCTGGATCGCCCGTCGCGAGCCCCATGGCGCCCGCCGCTTCGGGATCGATTTGAGCGGGGTGCTCGAGCCCGACGCCGACGAGTCGCTCCTCCAAGCGTTGCGTCGCGCCATCCCATCGGGTCTGCGCGAGCTGGGGGTCGCGCTGCTGCTGGCGCTGGTGGTTTTTCCTCCCTTCGTGGTGGGCTTCGCGCTGTGGAACGGGCCCACGCACGCGTTCCGCTTGTCGCTCGCGCCCGACTTCCTCTCGTTCGTGCTCGCCCAGTTCGTGCTCGTAGGCCTGCCCGAAGAGGCCTTCTTCCGCGGCTTCGTGCAGACCCGCCTGCACGACTTCGGCAACGCGCGGCTGGGCTTCTGGTGGACTCCACGCCGGATCCTGGGCGCGGACCTCGCGCTGATGCCGTGGATCCTTCAAGCGGTCCTCTTCGCGCTGGTGCATCTCGCCAGCGAGCCGCGGCTCGACGAACTCGCGACCTTCTTCCCGGGCTTGGTGTTCGGGTGGCTCCGTGCGAGGCGGGGCGGCATCGGCGCGGCGATCTCCTTTCACGCGCTCTCCAACATCCTCGCGGAGATCTTGGTGGGCGGCTGGCTCCGCTAAACGAACGAGGGCAGATGAACGAATCGATGTCGATGTCGATGCTCGAGCTCGCAGCGCGCCCACCCGCGGCGCGCTCCTTCGCCGACGCCGCAGCTTGGTGGAAGGATCAGAAGGCTCGCACGGCTACGTTCGATGCGCCGATCGATCGGGCGATCATCGGTGCGCTGAGTGTCGACAGAGTCGCCTGGGCCTTCGCCGGCGGCTACCTCGCGGCGCTCCAGCACATGATCCCCTCGCTGGGCAAAGACGGATTCGCCTCGCTCGCGGCGACGGAAGAGGGCGGCGCCCATCCCCGCGCGATCCGCACCACGTTCGATGGCGAGGTCGTGCGCGGACACAAGCGCTGGGTGACCGTGCCTGGGGAGGCGAGCTCTCCATCGTTCTTCTTCGTCGTGGCGCAGCTACCCGGCGCGCACAGCGACGGCCGCCCTCAGCTCGTCCTGACGCGCGTCCGATCCGACGCGGCGAAGCTCACCATCGAACAAAGTCACGCGCCCTTCGTGCCCGAGCTGGTGCACGCCGAGCTGAAGCTCGACGGGGTGAAGGCCGAGGCGCTCCCAGGCGATGGCTACGCCGACTACCTCAAGCCCTTCCGCACCATCGAGGATCTGCACGTGCACGGCGCGATGGCGGCCTTGGTGCTCGCGCTCTCGCGTCGCATCGATGCCCCCAAGCCACCGCGCGAGCGCTTACTCGCGACGCTGGTCGTCATCCGCGAGCTCGCGCTGGCCGACCCCAAATCGCCCGCCGTGCACCTCGCGCTTGGAGGCGTGATCAACTCCGTCGCCGACGCCATCCGCGAACTCGAGCCCGCGTTCCAATCGCTCGAGGCGCCCACGCTCGCAGCGTGGGAGCGAGACCGGGTGCTCTTCACCGTCGCCGGCAAAGCCCGCGCCGCACGCCTCGAGTCCGCGTGGGCCAAAGCCACATGACCCGCATCGTCCTCGTGTGGC
>Ga0335397_10001434_pt1 | contig 32514 bp, 32 predicted proteins | sample MAT04_FD_205740 | JGI IMG/M metagenome (GOLD analysis project Ga0335397, IMG submission 205740) | Freshwater microbial communities from Lake Fryxell liftoff mats and glacier meltwater in Antarctica - MAT-04 (spades assembly) (version 2) ... | reverse complement strand
TACCCCCGCGGGCCGCTCGAGTGGGGCGACCTGATCGGGCCGGCACGGATCGTGCAGCTGCTCGACAGCCTCGAGCGCGCCCTGCCCGGCGGTCGGTTCCGCGTCAGCACCCCGCTGCGGCGCGCCGCTCTGACCGGAGCGCCGCTGCGTGAGCTCTGACGCCCCGGACGCGCAGCGGGAGGCCGACGCGCAGCGGCAGGCCGACGCCATGTGGGCCGACGACCGCGCCAGCCAGGCCCTGGGGATCCGCATCTCCGGCGTCGCGCCCGGCCGGGCGACCGCGACGATGACCGTGGCGTCGTCGATGGTCAACGGCCACGCCAGCTGCCACGGCGGCTATCTGTTCCTGCTGGCCGACACGGCCTTCGCCTTCGCCTGCAACACCCACGGCGCCCCCGCGGTCGCGGCCGGCGCCGACGTCGCCTTCCTCGCCCCCGTGCGTGAGGGCGAGCTGCTCGTGGCCGAGGCCGTCGAGCGGGTGCTGCGCGGCCGCAGCGGGCTGTACGACGTGACCGTCCGGCGCGACGGCGAGACCGTCCTGGAGTTCCGCGGCCGCAGCCGGACGCTGCCCGGCTCACCGTCCCGACCCCCCGAGAGCGGAGCCTGACGATGCAGGACCTCACCCCCGACCGCGCCACCCTCGACGCGGGCGAGACCTGCTCCCGCGACGAGCTGCAGGCCCTGCAGCTGGACCGGATGCGGTGGAGCCTGCGGCACGCGTACGACGACGTGCCGCACTACCGCAAGGCCTTCGACGACGCAGGTGTCTCTCCCGACGACCTGCGCGAGCTCCCTGACCTGCGGCACTTCCCGTTCACCGGCAAGGCCGACCTGCGCGCCAACTACCCGTTCGGGATGTTCGCGGTCCCGCAGGACCAGGTCCGGCGGATCCACGCCAGCAGCGGCACGACTGGCCAGCCGACCGTCGTCGGCTACACCGAGAACGACCTCAGCACCTGGGCCGACGTGGTCGCCCGCAGCATCCGCGCCGCCGGCGGCCGACCCGGCCACAAGCTCCACAACGCCTACGGCTACGGCTTGTTCACCGGAGGCCTCGGCGCCCACGCCGGCGCGGAGCGCCTGGGCTGCACCGTCATCCCGGTGTCCGGTGGGCAGACCGAGCGCCAGGTGCGGCTCATCCACGACTTCGAGCCCGACATCATCATGGTCACCCCGTCGTACATGCTCTCGCTGCTCGACGAGTTCGAGCGCCAGGGCCTGAACCCTCGGGCCAGCTCCCTGAAGGTCGGCATCTTCGGGGCGGAGCCGTGGACCGAGGACATGCGGCGCGAGGTCGAGCAGCGCACCGACATGCACGCCGTCGACATCTACGGCCTGTCGGAGGTCATGGGTCCGGGCGTGGCCAGCGAGTGCGTCGAGACCAAGGACGGCCTGCACGTCTGGGAGGACCACTTCTACCCTGAGATCATCGACCCCGAGACCGGCGAGGTCCTACCCGACGGGGACTACGGCGAGCTCGTCTTCACCTCCCTCACCAAGGAGGCGATGCCGATCGTGCGCTACCGCACCCGCGACCTCACCCGCCTGCTGCCGGGCACGGCCCGGGCGGTGCGCCGCATCGAGAAGATCACCGGCCGGTCGGACGACATGATCATCCTGCGGGGCGTCAACGTCTTCCCGACCCAGGTCGAGGAGCTGCTGCTGCGGGTCGAGGGCCTGTCCCCGCACTACCAGATCGTGCTCACCCGGCCGCACCGCATGGACGAGATGACCGTGCGCGCCGAGGCCCGTCCCGACTGCGCGGCACACGAGCGGGCCGGCCTCGCCGCCCGGCTCGGCGCGCTCATCAAGGACAGCGTCGGCGTGAGCGTCACCTGCGACGTCGTCGAGCCCGGCACGCTGCTGCGCTCGGAGGGCAAGGCGCAGCGCGTGCTGGACCAGCGTCACCTGTAGGACAGGCCCCGGGAGACCGCAGCGACGGCTGAGTCGCGTATCAGCGAGGATGGGGCGTGCCTGACCTGCTGCTCGGCCCGCTGCTCCGCCACGTCGACGAGACCTCCGCGACCGTCTGGGTGGAGACCGATGCGCCCTGCGAGGTGACGGTCCTCGGGTGCAGCACGCCCACCTTCACGGTGGCCGGCCACCACTTCGCGATGGTCGTCTGCGACGGCCTCGAGCCCGGGACCACCACGGCGTACGACGTCGCCCTCGACGGCGAGCAGGTCTGGCCGCGGGCCGACGACCCGTACCCGGCGCCGAACGTCCGGACCCGGCGCCGCAACGGGCAGGAGCCGTTCCGGCTGCTGTTCGGGTCCTGCCGGGTGACCCGGCCGCACGAGCCGCCCTACACGGCCACCACCGGCGAACAGGGCGTCGGCGTCGACGCGCTGCACGCCTACGGCCGGCGGATGCTGACGCAGGAGGAGCCGGACTGGCCTGACGCCCTGCTGCTGCTCGGCGACCAGGTCTACGCCGACGAGCTGTCACCCGACACCCTCGCGTACGTCCAGCGGACCCGCGGCACCGACGAGCCGCCGGGCGCGGGCATCGCGGACTTCGAGGAGTACACGGTCCTCTACCGGGAGGCCTGGGGCGATCCGCTGGTGCGGTGGGTGCTGTCGACGCTGCCGACGGCGATGATCTTCGACGACCACGACGTGCACGACGACTGGAACACCTCGGCCGCCTGGCGTCGCTCGATGCAGCAGCAGGCCTGGTGGCCGGCCCGCATCGAGGGCGGCCTGATGGCCTACTGGCTCTACCAGCACCTGGGCAACCTCACGCCGGCCGACCTGCGCACCGACGAGGTCTGGGCGGCGCTCAAGCAGGTCGACGACGGCGAGGACCTGCTGCGGGCGCACGCCCGGCGCGCCGACGCCGAGGCCGACGGCGGCAAGGGCGTGCGCTGGAGCTACCGGCGCGACTACGGCGACACGCGGCTGCTCGTGCTCGACTCCCGCGGCGGGCGGGTCCTGGACACCGGGGACCGCTCGATGGTCGACGCCGCCGAGTGGGACTGGCTCGTCGAGCAGACCCGCGACTGCGCCTCCCACCTGCTGATCGCGTCCTCGCTGCCGGTGCTCCTGCCGCCGGCCATCCACGGGCTCGAGTCCTGGAACGAGGCGGTCTGCGACGGCGCCTGGGGCAAGCGCTGGCGGGTCTGGGGCGAGAAGCTCCGCCAGGGCGCCGACCTCGAGCACTGGGCGGCGTTCCGCCGCTCCTGGGAGAGCCTGCTGGGACTCGTAGCGGAGGTCGGCTCCGGCCAGCGCGGCCCGGCGCCCGCGACGATCACCTTCCTCGGCGGCGATGTCCACTTCTCCTACCTGGCGCAGGCCGACTTCGGACCGGGCAGCGGGGTGACCAGCGCGGTGCACCAGGCCGTCTGCTCCCCGGTGCGCAACCCGGTGCAGCGGCCGGTGCAGCTGGCCGACCGCTTCACCCGTACGGCCTTCGCGGGAGCGATCGGCCGACTGCTGGCCCGCTCGGCCAAGGTGCCGGCCCCCGGCCTGACGTGGCGGGTCGAGCGCGGGCCCTGGTTCGACAACCAGGTGGCCGCGCTCGAGCTGGACGGCCGCTCGTCCTTGCTCCGGCTGGAGCGCACCGTCCCGGGCGACGCCGACGAGCCGCTCGTCGTGATCATGGAGAAGCGGCTCGCCTGAGAGGCCGGGTGCGTCCCGAGGACGACGCCGCCCTGGCGGACGCCTCCGGGCTGTCACAGGAGAGCAAGGTCTCGAGCGCGTGATCGCGCCATTCCTGGACAGACCAGCAAGTGGCGGGCGGGAGGCCCGCGCCGAGAGGAGCGCGCATGACGACCACGGACGGCCCCGCCGGAGACGGCCAGGGGTCGGCGAGATCAACCTGGACCTGGCTGCTTCCCGTCCTCACCTTCCTCGTCGGCTGCGTGCTCGGCGGCGTGGTCGTGGCCGCGGGGGCCTTCGACGACGAGCAGGTCGCCGCCCCCTCGGCGACGTCGAGCCCGACACCCGGGGGCGACGGAGAGCCGTCGCCGACGCCGAGCGACCTGGTCGTCACGATCCCCGAGTCCTGCCTGCAGGCGGCCGAGGCCGCGGCTGAGGCGAGCCAGCAGTTCGACGACGTCGTGGCCGCGGTCCGGGACCTGGACGCGCGCCGCCTGCAGGAGATCGTCGACAGGGTCCAGCAGGCCCAGCCGGAGGCGCAGCGCCTGGCGGAGCAGTGCCGGTCCGTCGCCGGCGAGCGGCTCGGGGACGTCGAAGGCACCTCCGCGCCCGTCCCGTCACCATCTTCGTGATCTTGACGGGCTCATGACCAGCCGGGGGCGGGGAGCGGCCGACCCGTGGAGCGGGGTCATCGCGACGTGGTGTGCGCTGTGGCTGGTCGTCGGGGGCTGGACCGGGTACGAGCTGTGGCAGCTGTCCGAGCTGGGCGTGACGGTCGCCGGCAGCGGACAGGCGCTGGACTCGGCCGGCTCGGCGCTCGAGAGCCTGGCGCCCGTGCCGGTGGTCGGCGACCGGACGGCCGAGCTCGGGACCGAGGTGCGCGACAACGCCGAGGAGATCATCGCTGGGGCCGGCGAGGCACGCGGCTCGATACGGCGTCTCGCGGTCCTGCTGGGGCTCGCGGTCTCCCTGGTCCCGTCCGTGCCCGTGCTGGCCCTGCACGTCGCCCTCCGGCGCGGCCGGCTCATCGCGTCCGGGTCGTGACGTGCCAGACCGGGCTGGACGCACGCCGCGCGACCGCTACGCGGCCGCGCTCGTACGACTCCGCTGGCCGGTCGTCCTGGGGTGGCTGGCCCTCGCGGTAGCCGGCATCGTCTGGCTGCCTCCGCTCAGTGGAGGCGACAGCGACCTGGAGGGCTTCGCCTCGGGCAACCCGGCGGTCGCCGCGGAGCTCCGTTCGTTCGAGATCTTCGGCTTCCCGCTCAGCGGCCGCACCTCCATCGTGCAGCGCGATCCCGACGGGCTGTCGATCTACGCGCAGGCCGAGGCCGTCCTGCGTGGGGTCGCCCTGAGCCAGGGGGCGTACGACACGCCCCTGCTGGGCGGCCTGCCGGTGCCCAACTCCTTCGGGGCCTTCCCCGGCTCCGCCGAGAACGGCACCACGGTCGTGACCTACCTGTACAACGACCCCCGGACGAGCTTCTCCGCCCAGCGCAGGGCCGCCGAGGACTTCGCCCGCGAGCAGCTGGACGACCCCGACGACGCCTTCGTCGGCATCACCGGCTCGGTGCCCGCGCGCGACGCACAGGCACAGCTCATCGGCGACAACCTCCACACCCTGGAGCTGGTGACCGTCGTGGCGGTCGCCCTCATCGTGGGCATCACCTTCCGCTCCGTCGTCGCGCCGCTGATCACCATGACCGTCGTGGGCGTCGCGGTCGCCGTCACCCTCGCGCTGGGCGGCTACGCCGGCCGGCTCCTGGGCGTCGCGGTCCCCGCGGACCTGCAACCGCTGATCGTCGCCCTTCTGCTCGGCGTCGTGACCGACTACTGCATCCTGTTCCTCTCCGGCCTGCGCCACCAGCTCGGGATCGGGCTGCCGGGCCGGCCCGCCGCTCGGCGGGCGACCAGCGACTTCGCCCCGATCGTCGCCGTCGCGGGGGTGACCGTCGCCGCCGGCACGGCGGCCCTGGTCATCGCCCGCTCGGCGCTGTTCCAGGGCGCCGGTCCAGCCCTGGCTCTCACCGTGGGGATCGGGCTCGTCGTCGCGCTGACCCTGGCCCCGGCGCTGATGGCCGTCGTGGGGCGATGGGCCCTCTGGCCCGCCGTGCCCGCACGCCAACCCCTGCCCGGCACCTCGGAGCGCGCCTCCGCCCCCAGCCGTCTGACGCTGCTGGTGACCCGTCGCAGGTCCGCAGCGGTGACCGCCGCCGTCTGCGTCGCCCTCCTGCTCGTGGCCGCGCTCCCCCTGGCCGGCCTGCGGCTCGGCCTGGGCTTCGTCCAGTCCCTGCCCGACGAGGAGCCCGTCGCCCGCGCCGCCGTCGCGGCTCAGCAGGGCTTCGCCCCCGGGATCCTGTCGCCGACCGAGCTGCTGCTGGAGGCGCCCGGAGTCGGAGACCAGCAGCAGGCCCTGTCCCGCCTGGGCGCGGCGCTGGAGCGCCAGCCGGGGGTCGCCGGGGTGCTCGGCCCGGGAGACCTCGGCCTCCCGCGGGACCTCGACATCCTGACGACGGCCGACGGCGCCGCCGCGCGCTACCTGATCGTGTTCGACTCCGTGCCGCTGGGCGCGCAGGCCATCGAGCACCTGCGCGAGCTGACCGGCGCCCTCCCCTCCCTGCTCGACGCCGCCGGCCTGCCTCGCGGGAGGATCGGCATCGCCGGGGACACCGCGCTGTCCGCCGGCGTCGTCGAGGAGACGACCGACGACCTCGTGCGCATCAGCTTCGCGACGCTGTCGGTCAACCTGCTGCTGCTCGCGCTGTTCCTGCGCGCCCTCGTGGCACCGCTGTACCTGCTGGCCAGCAGCGTCCTCGCTCTGTGCGCCGCGCTGGGGCTGACCGTCTTGGTCTTCCAGGGCCTGCTCGGCCACGACGGCCTGACCTTCTACGTGCCGTTCACCGCGGCCGTCCTGCTGGTGTCGCTCGGCTCCGACTACAACATCTTCGCCGTCGGGCACATCTGGCACCTGGCCGAGCGGCTCCCCCTGCGGCAGGCGCTGGCGACCGCCATCCCGCAGTCGACCCGCGCCATCACCTCAGCGGGCACCGCCCTGGCGGCGAGCTTCGGGCTCCTGGCCCTGGTCCCGCTCGCCCCGTTCCGTGAGCTGGCCTTCGCGATGTCGGTCGGCATCCTGCTCGACGTCTTCGTCGTACGGGCCCTGCTGGTGCCCTCTCTCCTGACGCTGGTCGGGCGCGCCAGCGGCTGGCCCTCCTCGCGGCTGAAGGCCTGAGGAGCAGGTCGTCGCGGGGTCAGCGACCCTTGAGTACCTGGCGGGCCATCACCATGCGCTGCACCTGGTTGGTGCCCTCGTAGATCTGCGTGATCTTGGCGTCCCGCATCATCCGCTCGACCGGGAAGTCGCGCGTGTAGCCGGCCCCGCCGAACAGCTGCACCGCGTCGGTGGTGACCGACATGGCGGTGTCGGAGGCGAAGCACTTGGCCGCGGACGACGCGAAGGTCATGCCCGGCGCGCCGCGCTCGGCCTTGGCCGCGGCGACGTAGACCAGCTGGCGGGACGCCTCGATCCGCATCGCCATGTCGGCGAGCATGAACTGCACCCCTTGGAACTCTGCGACCGCCTTGCCGAACTGGCGGCGCTCCTTGACGTAGGCCACCGACGCGTCAAGGGCGCCCTGGGCGATGCCGACCGCCTGCGCGCCGATGCCGAGGCGGGTGTGGTCCAGCGTCTTGAGCGCCGTCTTGAAGCCGGTGTGCTCCGCGCCGATCAGGCGGTCGGCCGGGATGCGGCAGTCCTCGAAGTAGATCTCGCAGGTGGGCGACCCCTTGATGCCCATCTTGCGCTCCTTCTGCCCGACCGAGAAGCCCACGTCGTCGGCGTGGACGACGAACGCCGAGATCCCGTTGGCGCCCTTGTCCGGGTCGGTCACCGCCATCACCGTGTAGTGCGTGCTGACGCCGGCGCCGGTGATCCAGGCCTTCGTGCCGTTCAGGACGTAGCTGTCCCCGTCGCGCACGGCGCGGGTCCGCATCGCCGCGGCGTCCGAGCCGGCCTCGCGCTCGCTCAGGGCGTAGGAGAACGTCGCCTCGCCCGAGGCGACCGCCGGGAGGTAGGCCTTCTTCAGCTCGTCCGAGCCGGACAGGATCAGGCCCGTCGTACCGAGCTTGTTGCCCATCGGGATCAGGCTGCTGGAGGCGCAGACGCGGGCGACCTCCTCCACCACGATGCAGTGCGCGATCTTGTCGGCGCCGGCGCCGCCGTACTCCTCCGGCACGTGGATCGCCATGAGGTCAGCGTCCTTGAGGGCCTTGTGCACGTCCCAGGGGTACTCCGCCGACTCGTCGATATCGGCCGCCCGCGGCGCGATCTTGTCCTCGCACAGCTCCCGCACCGACTGGCGGAGCAGCTCGTGCTCCTCGGGCAGGGCGTACAGGGCGAAGTCGGTGTCAGCCATGAGGAGATGGTAGGTCCGCCGACATCGGCTCGCGACCGCCACTACTGTTCGCCGCATGACTGACTGTCCCCGTCTGACCGTCATCGGCACCGGCTACCTCGGCGCCACCCATGCGGTGTGCATGGCCGAGCTCGGCTTCGACGTCCTGGGCCTGGATGTGCTGCCCGAGAAGGTGGAGCTGCTGCAGGCCGGCACCGTCCCCTTCTTCGAACCCGGACTGCCCGAGCTGCTGCGCAAGAACCTCGACAGCGGACGGCTGCGCTTCACCACCTCCTTCGAGGAAGTCGGGGAGTTCGGGGACGTGCACTTCGTCTGCGTGGGCACCCCGCAGAAGAAGGGCGAGTACGCCGCGGACATGACCTACGTCGACGCGGCCTTCGGCGACCTGCTCCCCCACGTCAAGCCGGGGTCGCTGCTGGTCGGCAAGAGCACCGTGCCGGCCGGGACCGCCGAGCGGCTGGCCGAGATGATCGAGGGGGTCAGGGGCGAGGAGGTCGAGCTGGCCTGGAACCCCGAGTTCCTGCGTGAGGGGTTCGCCGTCGAGGACACCCTCAGGCCCGACCGCCTGGTGTTCGGGGTCCGCACACCGGAGGCCGAGGCCAAGCTGCGCGCCGCGTTCGCCCCGGTGCTGGACCGCCCCACCCCGGTCGTGGTCACCGACTTCGCGACCGCCCAGCTGGTCAAGGTCGCCGCCAACGCCTTCCTCGCCACCAAGATCAGCTTCATCAACGCGATGGCGGAGGTCTGCGAGGCCACCGGCGGCGACGTCACGATGCTGAGCAAGGCCCTGTCGTACGACACCCGCATCGGCGGGCGCTTCCTGCACGCCGGTCTCGGCTTCGGCGGCGGCTGCCTGCCCAAGGACATCCGCGCGTTCATGGCCCGCGCCGGCGAGCTCGGCGTCGACCAGGCCCTGTCGTTCCTCAAGGAGGTCGACGCGATCAACATGCGCCGGCGGACCCGCATGGTCGACCTGGCCCGCGAGGAGGTCGGGGGCAGCTTCGGCGGCATGCGGGTCGGGGTCCTTGGCGCCGCGTTCAAGCCCAACAGCGACGACATCCGCGACAGCCCGGCGCTCGACGTCGCGGCGGCGATCCAGCGCCAGGGCGCGGCCGTGTGCCTGTACGACCCGGCGGCCATGGACAACGCGCGGGTCATGCACCCGGAGCTCGGCTACCGCGAGAGCGCCGTGGACGCCGCCCGTGGTGCCGACATCGTCCTGCACCTGACGGAGTGGTCGGAGTTCCGCGCGATGGACCCGGCCGTGCTGTCCGAGGTCGTCGCCGAGCGCCGGATCGTCGACGGCCGCAACGCCCTGGACCCCGACCGCTGGCGCCAGGCCGGCTGGACCTACCGGGCCCTGGGCCGCCCGTAGCCGAGGCTCAGCCGGTCGACGAGGTCGCGTCGAGCACGCCGACTCCGAGAAGTCCCACGAGCAGGGCTGCCAGCAGCAGCCGGTAGATGACGAACGGCGTGAACGTCCCGCGGGCGAGGTAGCGCAGGAAGCCCACGATCACCGCGTAGCCGACGCCGAACGAGACCAGGGTCGCCAGTGCGGTCGGACCCAGCGCGGGGGTGTCCGCGGCGCCGATGTCGGTGAGCTTGTACGCCCCTGAGGCAAGGACCGCCGGCACGGCGAGCAGGAACGAGTAGCGGGCGGCAGCCACCCGGCTGTAGCCCAGCAGCAGCCCGGCGCTCAGCGTTCCGCCGGACCGGCTGACGCCGGGGATGAGCGCGAGCGCCTGCGCCAGACCGAACAGGACGCTGTCCCGCAGGGTCAGCTCGTCGAGCTGCTTGGTCTTGCGCCCGGTGCGGTCGGCGTAGCCGAGCACGAGCGCGAAGGCCGCAAGGGCGAACGCGACCAGGCGCAAGTCGCGGAACGGCTCCTCGATGAGGTCCTCCAGCAGCAGGCCGAGCACCGCGATCGGAAGGGTGCCGACGATCACGAACCAGCCCATCCGGGCCTCGAGACGGCTCCGCAACGCCGGCGTCCAGAGGGACCGCGTCCAGGTCCGCAGGATCCCGGCGATGTCGTGGCGGAAGTAGACGAGCACCGCGGCCTCAGTGCCGAGCTGGGTCACCGCCGTGAACGCGGCGCCGGGGTCCTCCCAGCCGGCGAGCTCGGCGACCACCCGAAGGTGCGCGCTGCTGCTCACGGGCAGGAACTCGGTCAGGCCCTGGACCACGCCGAGGACGGCCGCCTCTCCCCACGCGCTCACCCGTGCCAGGCTAGCGGGCTCCGGCTGGCACACTGGATCCCGTGCCTCGACATACGGACATGCCCAGATGACCGAGTGGCTCCTGCTCGGGATCGCTGTTGCCCTCATCGCCGCGAACGCGGTGTTCGTCGCGGCAGAGTTCGCCCTCGTCACCGTCGACCGGGCCACCGTCGACCAGCACGCCGAGGCCGGTGACGCCCGGTCGGTCGGTCTGCGCAAGGGCCTGCGCACCCTGTCGACCCAGCTGTCGGGCGCCCAGCTGGGCATCACCGTCACCAGCCTGGCCGTGGGCTTCCTGGCCGAGCCGTCACTGGGGCAGCTGCTGCGCGGCCCGCTGGGCGCGGTTGGGCTGTCCGGCGCGGCGGTCAGCGCGATCGCCGTCACCGTGGCGGTCCTGGTGGCGACCGGCTTCCAGGCCGTGTTCGGGGAGCTCGTGCCGAAGAACTGGGCGATCTCCGAACCGCTGCGCGTGGGCCGGGTCGTCGTGGGCCCGCAGCGGGCCTTCACCAGGGTCGCCTTCCCGCTCATCCGGCTGCTCAACGGCAGTGCCAACAAGCTGCTCCGCACGTTCGGCATCGAGCCCGTCGAGGAGCTGGCCTCCGCGCGCAACCCCCGCGAGCTCGCGAGCCTGGCCGTGCGCTCCGGTGACCAGGGCACGCTCGACCGCCGTACGGCCGACCTCATCGAGCGCGCCGTGGAGTTCGGCGGCCGCACCGCGGCCGACGTCATGACCCCCCGAGCGCGGGTGCGGTTCGTGGCCGCCGACGTGAGCGCCGGCGAGGTCCTCATGGTCGCCGCGCAGACCGGGCATGCCCGCTTTCCCGTGACCGGCGAGAGCGTCGACGACGTGCTCGGCGCCGTGCACTTCAAGCACGCGCTGGCCGTGCCGAACGAGCAGCGGCAGACCACAGCCGCCCGCGACATCGTCCGCGAGGTCCCGGTCGTCCCGGGCACGATGCCCCTGGACAACCTGCTCCGGGCCCTGCGGGGCAGCTCGATGCAGCTGGCGGTGGTCGTCGACGAGTACGGCGGCACCGACGGCGTGGTCAGCCTCGAGGACCTGGTCGAGGAGATCGTCGGCGAGATCCAGGACGAGCAGGACCGCCCTCTCGCCCGGGCCCGCCGGCTGCGGGACGGGTCGTGGTCGCTCAGCGGCCTGCTGCGCCCGGACGAGGCGTCGGACCTCACCGGGCTGGAGCTCCCGGAGGCGGAGGACTCAGACACCCTGGGCGGTCTGGTGGCCGAGCGGCTCGAGCGGCTGGCCGAGGCTGGTGACTCCGTCGAGCTCGACGCCCAGGACACCGAGGTGCTCGACGACGACGGCCTGCCGACGCCGGTGCGGGTCCGCCTGGACGTCACCCGGGTCGACGGCCGGCGCACCGACCGGCTGCTGCTCACCCGCCTCACCCCCGAGCAGGTGGACCGGTGAGCACCGGGGCAGCCCTGCTGCTCGCCGTGGCGCTGCTGGCCGGCAACGCCTTCTTCGTCGGCGCCGAGTTCGCGCTGATCTCCGCCCGGCGGACCCAGATCGAGCCCCAGGCGCTGGCCGGCTCACGGCGTGCTCGCACCACGCTGCGGGCGATGGAGCAGGTCTCGCTCATGATGGCCGGCGCCCAGCTCGGTATCACCTTGTGCTCGCTCGGCCTGGGCGCGGTCGGCGAGCCCGCGGTCGCCGCTCTCATCGAGGGACCGCTCGAGAGCGCCGGTGTCCCCGACGGGCTGCTGCACCCGATCGCTCTGGTGATCGCCCTGTCGATCGTGGTCTACCTGCACATGGTGCTCGGCGAGATGGTCCCCAAGAACATCGCCATCGCCGGACCCGAGCGCAGCGCCCTGCTCCTCGGCCCGCCGATGTACGCGGTCGTCCGCGTCCTCAAGCCCGTCATCGGCCTGCTGAACTGGTCGGCCAACGCCGTGCTCAAGCTCCTGCAGGTCGAGCCCAAGGAAGAGGTCAGCTCGACGTTCACCGTCCAGGAGGTCGCCGGCCTGGTCGCCGAGTCGCACCGCGAGGGCCTGCTCGACGAGGACGAGCACCAGCTGCTGCTGGGTGCGCTCGACTTCGTCGAGGGCACCGCCGCGCGGGTCGTGCTGCCCCTGGCCGAGCTCGTGACGGTCCCCCGGCAGACGACGGTCCGCGAGCTCGAGGACCTCTGCGGCCGGACCGGTTACTCGCGCTTCCCGGTCGTGGACCACGAGGGCGGCGACGTCGTGGCGTACGTGCACGTGAAGGACCTGCTCGGCACCCCGGCAGAGGTGCGCGACGAGGTGCTGCCCGACAAGCGCCTGCGGCCCCTTGCGACCGTGCTCGAGGGCGACTCGCTGCGTGAGGTGCTCTCGCAGATGCAGTCCCGCGGGGCGCACCTGGCGCGGGTGCTCGACCCGCAGTCGCAGCGCACCGTCGGCGTCGTCGCGCTCGAGGACGTGGTCGGGGAGCTGGTGGGCGAGGTCCGCGAGCTGGCGCAGGTCAGCCCGCCTCGAGGGCCGTGATCCGCGGCGATGACCTGGTGGACAGCCCTGCAGTCGGCGCTCGCCCTGGTCATGGTGGTGGTCGGTGTGACCATCGCGGTGGCGGGGGGTCTCCTGCTCGGCGGGGTGCTGACGACCTGCGGGGGGCTCCTGCTGTGGCGGTGCGACCGTGCGCTCTGAGCTGAGCAGGTGACCCGCACCAGGTAGAACTGCTCTCCCCGGGGCCCGGCCGACCGGCGATGCTGCGATCATGAGCGCAGCCGGCCTGTCCCCCGACCCCACCCGGTGCCCGGCCTGCGGGGTGCGGCTCGTCCACGCCACAGCCTGCCGCGGCTGCAGCCTCCGGCTGACCGGCCCAGCGGCCCAGCGCCTGTGGGAGGTCGACACCGAGCTGCTGCGGCTGGCCGCGACCCGACGCGAGCTGGTGGTCGAGCGCGCCGGCCTGCTGGACCGGCTGCGCGGCACCGAGGCTGCTGCTGTCCCGGACCTGGTCGCCGCCCCCCTTGCGCCGACGACGGTCCCGGCGCGGGCGGAGTGGACGACCCAGCGGGTGCAGAACACCCTGCTCGCCCTGGGCGCCCTGCTGCTGGCCGTGGCCGGGGTGGTGTTCACCGCCGTGACCTACGACCGGCTCGGCGCGGGCGGCCGGGCGGCTGTCCTGGTCGTCCTGACCCTGCTGGCCGGGGCCGCCGTGCCGCTGCTCCTCCGGCGCGGACTGGGCGCCACCGCCGAGACGCTCACCGCGGTCGCGCTGGTGCTGGCGGCGCTGGACGCGTACGGCCTGCGCCGGCTCGGGGTGCTGCCGGGCCTGGACGCCCTGCCCTACGCCGCGCTCAGCGCGGCGGTGCTGTCCGTCGTGTCCGCGAGCTTCGCCCACCTGGTGCCCGTGCGCCTGGCCGGCGCTGCGGCCGTCGTGGCGGCCCAGCTGCCGGTGCCACTGCTGCTCGTCCACGCCGAGGCCGCACCGGCCGCCGCAGGCCTGGTGCTCGCCGGACTGGCCGCGGCCGACCTGGCGGCCCTGGCCGGGCTGACGGGACGCGTGCGGGGGCAGGTGATCGCCACCCTGGCCGCGAGCGCCGGGGCCGTGGTGCTGGTCGGTCTGCTCACCTCGCTCGACGGCGCGGCGACGGACGAGCCGGGCCTGGGGGCGCTGGCGCTGGCCGCGCACGCCGCGGTGCTCGCCGGCGCGAGCCTGCTGCTGTCGTCCGGCCTGCCGCGGCTGCTGCTGTCCGCCGCCCCCGTCCCGGTCCTCGCGGCCGCGGCCTTCTCCGTCGCCCGACCGGAGCTGACGTCGGCGCAGCTGCCGCTGGTCGTGGCCGCCGTCGGGTTCCTGGCGGTCCAGACGGCCCACCTGCTCCCGGACTCCTGGCGACCCGGCCCCGTCACCGGTGGCCTGGCGGTCTCGGCGGCAGCTGTGCTCGGCGTGGCCGAGCCCGCGGTCAGCGGCCTGCTGCTCCCGCTCACCTGGCTGACCGACCCGTGGACCCTGTCCGGCGCCGAGAGCGCCCGGGAGGCCGTGGGGGTCGCGTCGACGTGGGACGGGAGCGTCGTGGCGCCCGTCGTACTGGCCACCGCCGCGCTGGCCCTCGCCACCGCCGGCCTGGTCCTGCACCGCCTTCGCGAGGTCGGCGTCCTCGCCGCCGGCTCGACTGTCGCGGCAGTCCTGCTGCTGCCGCTCGGGCTGGACGTCCCCTACCTGGCCGGGCTGGGCCTGCTCGTGGCCGTCGGCACCGCGGCAGTGGCGGCCGGGCTGCTGGTCCTCCCCTCGCTCCGCCCGGCGCTCGTCGTCACGGGAGCGGGTGTGGCGCTGTTCGCCGCCGTCTGGTCGCTCGCCGACCAGGGCGCGACCCTTGTCGTGGTGGGTGCCTGCGCCCTGCTGCTGACGACGGTCGCGGCCCGGCCCACCGGGCTCTCGACGGCCTTCATGACGGCGGCGACCGCGACCACCGCAGTGCTGGGCACCGCCTGGCTCGTCGCGGCCGGGGCCGCCCAGGGCCTGGCGACCGACCAGGTCGGCGGGCTGCTGCTCCTGGCCCCGGCCGTCCTGCTCGTGGCCGCGGTCCTGCTGGACCCGGCCCGCCGTAGCGGCGTCGAACCCGTCGCCGTGGGAGGCGGTCTGGTCGCCGCCGTGCTCGCCTCCGGTGACGCCGGCTGGCTGTCGTGGGTGCTGGCCGGCTGCGCAGTCCTGGCGCTCGCGACCGCGCTGCGGCCGGATCGGCGACCGGCCGCCGTCGTGGGCGGCTTGCTGCTGACGGCCTCGAGCTGGGTGCGCCTGGGCGACGCCGGCGTGACCGCACCCGAGCCGTACGTCCTGCCGCTCGCCGCGATCGCCCTGCTGCTCGGCCACCTGCGCCGCCGCACCGACCCGCTCACCCCGTCGTGGTCGGCGTACGGCCCGGGCCTGTCGCTCCTGCTGATCCCGAGCCTGCTGGCCTCCTTCGACGACCGGACCCTGACCCGCCCGCTGCTGGTGGGCCTGACGGCGCTGGTGGTGCTGCTGCTGGGGGCTCGCTCCCGCCTGCAGGCCCCGCTGGCGCTGGGCGGCGCGGTCCTGGCCGTCGACGCCCTCCAGCTGCTCGCGCCGTACGCCGCGGCGCTGCCCCGCTGGATGCCGCTGGCGCTGGCAGGTGCGCTGCTGGTCGGGCTCGGCGCGACGTACGAGCAGCGCCGACGCGACCTCGACCGGCTGCGTGACCGCTACGACGCCTTGGGCTAGGTGTCGGCCCTAGGAGCCGAGCCGGTGCTGCAGCGCGGTGTCCTTGGCCCGCGCCATGTCAGCGAGACCTGCTTGGAACGAGCGCATCTCCTCCAGCAGCTCGGGGTCGCTGGTGGCCAGGACACGCACCGCCAGCAGCCCCGCGTTGCGCGCACCGGCGACCGACACGGTCGCGACCGGTACGCCCGCCGGCATCTGCACGATGGACAGCAGCGAGTCCATGCCGTCCAGGTGCTTGAGCGGCACAGGGACGCCGATGACCGGCAGCGGCGTCATGGACGCGACCATGCCGGGCAGGTGAGCCGCGCCGCCGGCGCCGGCGATGACGACCCGCAGGCCGCGACCGGCGGCCGACTCGGCCCAGTCGAGCATGTCGCGCGGCGTGCGGTGCGCGGACAGGACCCGCACCTCGTACGGCACGTCGAACTCGGTCAGGGCCTGGGCTGCGGCCGCCATCACGGGCCAGTCGGAGTCGCTGCCCATGATCACACCGACGAGGGCGCTCACGTCGGGCCCTGCTCGCCGGCCGGCCAGACCCCGTCGCGCAGGAAGGCGGCACCGACCTGCGCCCGGCGGCGCACGGCCTCGAGGTCCGCGCCGAGGGCGGTGACGTGGCCGATCTTGCGACCGGGCCTCACCTGCTTGCCGTAGAGGTGGACCTTGACCCCCGGGTCGTGGCCGAACAGCAGGTGCATCCGCCGGTCGAGGTCCGGCTCAGGATCCTGGCCGCCGAGCAGGTTGGCCATGACGGCCCACGGCGCGGTCAGCGTCGTCTCGCCGAGCGGCCAGTCCAGCACCGCGCGCAGGTGCTGCTCGAACTGCGAGGTGCGCGCCCCCTCGATGGTCCAGTGGGCGCTGTTGTGCGGACGCATCGCGAGCTCGTTGACCATCAGCGTGGGCCTGCCGCCCGGGCCCTCGACCTCGAACAGCTCGACGGCCAGCACCCCGACGACGGCCAGCTCGTCGGCCAGCATCAGCGCCAGGCCCTGGGCCTCGAGGGCGAGCTCCTCGGACAGCCCGGGGGCGGGCGCGACGACCTCGACGCAGATCCCGTCGTCCTGGACCGTCTCGACGACGGGCCAGGCCGCGCCCTGGCCGTACGGGGAGCGGGCGACCACGGCGGCGAGCTCGCGGCGAAGCGGGACGAGCTGCTCGGCCACCAGCCGGACGCCGCCGGCGACGACCTCGGCGGCCTCGGCGGCGTCCTTGACGACCCAGACGCCCTTGCCGTCATAGCCACCGGTCGCGGCCTTGAGGACCAGCGGCCACCCGACGTGGTGGGCGAAGCCCTCGATGTCGCGCACGGTCGCGACCGGGCAGAACGGCGGGACCGGGACACCGAGGGCCGCGAGCCGCTCCCGCATCACGATCTTGTCCTGCGCGTGCCGCAGCGCCGCGGACCCGGGGTAGATGGTCAGGCCCTCGGCCTCCATCGCCTCGAGCAGCCCCTCGGGCACGTGCTCGTGGTCGAAGGTGACGACCTCGCAGTGCTCGGCGAACGCCCGCAGGTCGTCCAGCGACGTGTGGTCCCCGACGCTGACGCCGTTCGCGACGAGCGCGGCGCTGTCGTGGGTGGCGTCGGCCAGCACCCGCAGCGACAGCCCCAGGCTGATCGACGCCTGGTGGGTCATGCGCGAGAGCTGCCCACCGCCGACCATGCCGACGACCGGCAGGCCCATCGCTCCCCGGATCGCCATGGGCTGCAGGCTAGTGCGCCGCCGTCGCCGGCCGCGCCGGCACGGCGCTGCCGAGCCACATGCCGAGCCCGACGAGCACCGCGGCCACCAGCAACCGGACTGTGATCGGCTCGTCGAGCAGCGCGACGGCGCCGGCCGTCGTCAGCACCGGGATGACCAGCTGCACCAGCCCGGCCTGCGAGGCCGTCAGCGCCCGCTGGCAGGCGTACCAGGCGACGTAGGCGAAGGCCGTGGTCCCGGCGCCCATGACGACACCCCAGACCAGACCCGGTCCGGTCACTGTCAGGTCGACGGCGAACCCGGCCCCGGCCGGGACCAGCAGGGCGAGCCCGAGGACGGCGAAGTTGCCCGTGGAGAAGGTCAGGGGGTCCTGCGCCCCCCGGCCGGCAGCGGTGTAGAGCCCCCACGCCGTGCCCGTGGCGGCGAGCAGTGCGACGCCGAGCGGCGTGACGGTGTCGACCGAGGCCGAGGCGAGCAGCCCGATGCCGACCAGCGCCACCCCAGCACCCGCGAGCCGGCGGGGTGGCACGACCCCGACGGTGCACCTGTCGACGGCGACCAGCGTGAGCAGCACCGCGGCGTAGAACACGAACGTGCCTGGTGCGGCGCCGATGTGGATGTAGCCGTAGGAGATGAAGGCGGCGTAGAGACCCAGCCAGAGCGCCGGCAGCAGGTTGCCCCGCCCCGGCCTCGTCCCGTCGCGGCGCACCGCGGCCAGCACGAGCAGCGCAGCCGCGCCGGCCAGGAAGCGGACGGCGGTGAGCAGGCCGGCGTCGAGCAGGTCCTCGTCAACGACGTGCCGGGTGATCAGCGAGTTGGCGGCGAAGGAGACCAGGACGAACGGCAGCAGGACCGCGAGGCCGGCGGGCCCGGTGCCGGTCACGGGTCCCCGGCCCCTCAGCGCGCGACCGCGGACGTTCCGACGAGGCGGGCACCCAGGCGGGCCACGGTCTCCTCGTGCACGCCGATGGCCATCGCCAGCCCGTGCACCCCGCCGTACTCCCGGTCGACGTGGTCGAGCAGGCGCGCCATCGACCCCGCAACGGGCCGGACGTCGTCGACGGTGGTCTCGGCGAGCTCGTCGGAGTAGGTCGAGGCGGCCTTGAGCCGGGCGAGCACGCCCTCGATCCGCTCGGCGCTGCGGACGTAGTCGGCGATGACGGCCTCGCGAGTGACGCCGACCAGCGACAGCGCGAGCGCGACGATCGTCCCGGTGCGGTCCTTGCCCGCCGCGCAGTGCACCAGCGCGGTGCCGGTCTCGGCGTCGGCCAGCAGCCGCAGCGCCGCGGCGACGTTGTGCGGGGCATCCTCGAGGTAGCCGACGTAGTAGCCGGTCATGTCGTTGCGGCTGTCCCCGGCCCGGGCGGGCCGCCGCGGGACCGCACGGTCGACCTCGGCGTGGTCGCTCTCACCGGGGGTCTCGGGGATCAGCGACAGGTGGTGGTGGCGGACGTCGGTGCGCTGCAGGGGCGTCTGCCCGGCCAGGTGCAGCTCACCGGTGCTGCGCAGGTCGATGACGGTGCGCAGCCCGCGCTCCCGGAGCAGGTGGTCCACGTCGTGCTCGCTCAGGTCCTGCAGGTTGTCGGCCCGCAGCAGCACGCCGCGCCGGGTCACCCGGCCATCGACCGTGGGCAGCCCCCCGACGTCGCGGACGTTGACCGCTCCCTGCAGGTCGACCCAGCCGTCGAAGACCCCGGTCACAGCCCGAGCTCGCGGGCGATCAGCATCAGCTGCACCTCGGTCGTGCCCTCCCCCACCTCGAGGATCTTGCTGTCGCGGTAGTGCCGCGCCACGGGGTACTCGTTCATGAAGCCGTAGCCGCCGTGGATCTGCGTCGCGTCGCGGGCGTTGTCCATCGCCGCCTCGCCGCTGACCATCTTGGCGATCGAGGCCTCCTTCTTGAACGGCAGGCCGGCCAGCATCTTGGCAGCCGCGTCGTAGTAGGCGGTGCGGGCGACGTGGGTCCGCGCCTCCATCCGGGCGATCTTGAACGCGATCGCCTGGTTCTGCCCGATCGGGCGTCCGAACGCCTCGCGCTGGTTGGCGTACTTCACGCTCTCGTCCACGCAGCCCTGCGCCGCGCCGACCGACAGCGCGCTGATCGCGATCCGGCCCTCGTCCAGGATGTGCAGGAAGCCGGCGTAGCCGCGGCCCCGCTCGCCCAGCAGGTTCTCCTCGGGGACCCGCACGTCGCTGAAGCTCAGCGGGTGGGTGTCGCTGGCGTTCCAGCCGACCTTGTCGTACGGCGGCTCGGCGGTGAAGCCGGGCGTCGGGACCGGCACGAGGATCGAGCTGATCTCCTTCTTGCCGGAGCTGGTCGTCCCGGTGACGGCGGTGACCGTGACGAGGGTGGTGATGTCGGTGCCGGAGTTGGTGATGAACGCCTTGCTGCCGTTGATCACCCACTGACCGTCCTCGAGCGTCGCGGTGGTGCGGGTGCCGCCGGCGTCGCTGCCGGCACCGGGCTCGGTCAGCCCGAAGGCCCCGAGGGCCTTGCCGCTGGTCAGCAGTGGGAGCCACTGCTGCTTCTGCGCCTCGGTCCCGAACCGGAAGACCGGCATCGCGCCGAGCGAGACGCCCGCCTCGAGCGTGATCGCGACCGACTGGTCGACCCGGGCGAGCTCCTCGAGGGCCAGGCAGAGCGTGAAGTAGTCACCGCCCATGCCGCCGTACTGCTCGGGGAAGGGCAGCCCGAACAGGCCCATCTCGGCCATCTGAGCCACGACGGCGTACGGAAACGTCTTGGCCTTGTCGTGCTCGTACGACACCGGGGCCACGACCTCCCGGGCAAAGGCCTCCACCGTCTTGCGCAGGGACTGCTGCTCCTCGGTCAACCGGGTGTCCAGCACGGTGTGCCTCCATCGCTCGCGGGGAAACCATCCTCCCATGCGCCCCCGTAACCTGACGTGATGGACCGGACCACCGCGAGCCCCCCGACAGGGCTACGGCACCGGCTCGAGGCGCGACTGCGCGGCGTCTTCTCCGAGCTCTCCAAGTTCGGGACGGTCGGCGCGATCAGCTTCGTGGTCGACCTCGCGGTCTTCAACACCGTGCTGCTCGTGCTGGACAAGCCGCTCACCGCGAAGGTCATCTCGACGCTGTTCTCTGCCACCAACGCGTTCCTGCTCAACCGGGCCTGGTCGTTCAAGCACCGCCAGCGCACGAGCATGCGCCGGGAGTACGGCCTGTTCTTCGTGCTCAACGTCATCGGACTCGCGATCGCCCTGGTCTGCCTGTTCACCTCGCACTACGTGCTCGGCTTCGAGTCCCGGCTGGCCGACAACATCGCCGCCAACGGCGTGGGCCTCGTGCTCGGCACCGCGTTCCGCTTCTGGAGCTACCGCCGCTTCGTGTGGGCGGCGCCGACCGGCGTCCAGGCCTCCGCCGCCGACGGTGACGCCGCAGCGCGGGCCGTGCTGCGCGACCTCGACGACGGCACGCTGCACCGCTGAGGGCCCGGTCCGTCAGCTCTTCTCGTCCGCGCCGGTGCGGCGCAGCAGGTGGGGGGTCAGGGCGCGGTAGCCCCGGACCGAGCGCCGGCGCAGGCGCTTGAGCTCGTACGACCCGTCGTGCGCCAGCACGGCTGCGGTGCGGTCGTCCACGAGCACCGTGCGGGGGCGGGCCTCGTCGGTGAGCCGGCTCGCGATGTTGACCGGCTGGCCGAACACGTCGCCCAGCCGGACCAGCACCGGGCCGTGCGCGACGCCGGCGCGGACGTCGGGCAGCTCCGGGTCGACGGCGTGCGCCTCGACCGTCCGCAGCGCGACCTCGACGGCGGAGCCCGGCTCGTCCGTGACGTACATGACGGCATCGCCCAGCGTCTTCACGACCTGGCCGCCGACGGCGGTGACGCGCAACGCGGTCTCGCTCTCGAACCGCTCCAGCAGCCGCTCGAGGGTCGTGGCGTCCCAGTGCTGGGTCGACCGGGTGAAGTCCACGAGGTCGACGAAGCCGATCGCCAGCAGCGGCTGGCCGTCCTCGGTCGCGGCGACCAGTGCGCGGGCCGTGGCCGCGGCGATCTGCCGGCGCCACATGTTGCCGATGATCCGCTCGAGCCGCGGCAGCACCTCCGCAGCCGCGGCGGCGGTGACGTCGGTGGCCTCGTCGACGGTCATGCCCGCGCTCTGGAGGCGCAGGACATCGACCTGCGCCTCGGCCATGCGCGACAGGTGCTGGCCCATCGAGCGCGCCAGCACCAGCAGCGTGTCGCTGTCGAAGACGCCGAGCTCGATCAGGGCCAGCGCCTCGCGCAGCGACTCCACGTCCCGCCAGGTGAAGGCCGGCTCCCCGGGCGGCACCTCCGCGAAGCCCATCGCGCTCCACAGCGCCCGGGCCTCCGGCTCCGGGATGCCCGCGGCGTCGGCGACGTCGTCGCGGGTCAGGTCGCAGGGCGCTCCCAGGAGCAACGCCTCGAACCGCGGGGAGTCCACCTGCGCAGGCTACGACCGAGGGCTCCGCACGTCGTCCCATGCCGGCTTGCGCACCCCGCTCATCGGCGTAGCGTCGAAGAGTGCCCCGTCCCGCAGTCCTGCGCTCCCGTGTTGCCGTCTACGTCGCGATCCGCGTCGTCGCGGCCCTGGCGTTCATCCTGGCCGCGACCGTCCTGCCCAAGGGCGTCCCGGCCGCGGTCGTGGTGGTCGTGGCCGGTCTGGCCGCGGTGATGACCTGCTTCGGAACCAACGCCGGCGGCCCGGGCGAGCGGGCCGGCGCACGCCCGCAGGACCGGTGGTTCGACCAGCAGATGGCGCCCCAGGGGGACTGGCCGCCCTACGACGTCACGTCCGAGCAGAGCGCTCCGCCGCCCGAGGCAACGTCGAGGCGCTCGGCTGCGTCCTAGGGGCAGGCGCTCTCCTCCCGAGGGCCCGTGACCTCCGGAGATCGTCATGCGGATCCTCGCCCCCGCCCTGCTCGCCGCCGCGCTCGTGCTGACCGGTTGCGGCGACGACGACGTGGCCGCCCCGAGCCCGGTGCCGACGACGCCGGTCTCGAGCCCGTCCGCGTCGGCACCGGCCACCCCTGCGGCGTCACCGTCGAGCGCGGCGGGCACGGCGGCCCGGGCGGTCTACTGGCTCGGCGCCGGCGACGAGCCCCGCGGCCCGCGCCTCTACCGCGAGTTCGTGGCCCGGCCGGCCGATGCCGACCCGGTGTGCGACGCCGTCGAGCTGATGCTGGCCGGGGAGCCGGCGGATCCCGACTACACCTCCCTGTGGGCTGACGGCACCACCCTGCTCGACGTCACCACCGAGGGCAGCACCGCGGTCGTCGACCTGTCCCAGCAGGCCACCACCAACGGCGGCGGCTCAGCCTTCGAGGCCTTCACGCTGCAGCAGCTGGTCCACACCGTGACGGCCGCCGACCCGTCCCTCACCGAGGTCCGCCTGCTGGTGGAGGGCGAGCCGGTCGAGACCCTGTGGGGGGCCACCGACGCCTCGGGCCCGCTGCGCCGGGACCAGGCCGCGACCACGCTGGGGCCGGTCTGGCTCGACGTGCCCGAGGGCGGGACGATCGACGGCGCCTTCGGCGGCAGCGCGACCGTGTTCGAGGCCACGGTGTCGTGGGCGCTGCGGCAGGGCGACCGGGTGGTGCAGGAGGGCTTCAGCACCGCGACCACCGGGGCTCCCGAGCGGGGTGAGTGGACCGCCGAGGCCGACGTGCCGCCCGGTGACTACGCGCTGTGGGCGTACGAGAGCTCGGCGCGCGACGGCTCGATCACCTGGCTCGACACCAAGAGCGTGACGGTCGCCGGCTGAGGCTCAGCCACCTGCCGGGCGCAGGTGCACGACGTCACCCACGGCGTACGGCGTGCCGTCGACCACGAGCCGGCCCTGCCCGTCGACCCGCTCGGCGGTCCCGTCCACCGCCCGGCCGCCGGGCAGCTCCACCCGGACGCGGGCACCGACCGTGGCGCACCGGGCCGCGTAGGCCGCCCGCGAGGCCGGGACGTCGGCCAGGACCGAGGACAGCGAGCGCACGACCGCGCGCAGCAGCACACCCCGATCGGTCGTGACCGCCCCGACCAGCTGCAGCGAGGTGGCGCGGTCATGGGGCAGCTCGTCGGCGCGGGTCGTGACGTTGAGGCCGATGCCCAGCACCGCAGCGCCCGGGGAGGGCACCTCGGCCAGCACGCCGCACAGCTTGAGGCCGTCGACGAGCACGTCGTTGGGCCACTTCAGGACCGCGTCCACCTCCGCCTGCTCGCGCAGGGCCTGGGCCACCGCGAGGCCGGTCAGCAGCGGCAGCCAGGGCCAGCCGGCCGGGGGCAGGTCGGGGCGCACCAGCACCGACAGCGTCAGCCCCGAACGCGGCGGCGACACCCAGGACCGGTCCAGGCGCCCGCGCCCGGCGGTCTGCGCCTCGGCGACCACCGCGAGCCCCGCAGGCTCCCCGGCCCGGGCCCGCTCGGAGACGACGGCGTTGGTCGAGCCCGTCGAGGCCAGCACCTCCACCCGCCAGCCGTCCGGCTCCAGAGCTCGGGCGAGCTCGCGCGGGCGAAGCGGTGGGCGGGTCAGGTCGTCGTACACACCCGTCACCCTGCCACCCCCTGAGGCGGTCCACGGCCCCCCGGTAGCCTCCGGGCGTGACCGCCGAGATGACCCCCCAGTCCGAGCCCGACGTCCACACGACCGCCGGCAAGCTGGCCGAGCTGCGGCGCCGCAACAGCCAAGCCCTGCACGCCGGCTCGGAGGCCGCGCTCGAGAAGCGCCGCGGGCTGGGCAAGCAGACGGCGCGCGAACGGATCGAGGGCTTCCTCGACGAGGGCTCGTTCACCGAGACCGACGCCCTGGCCCGCCACCGCGGCCGCGACTTCGGGATGGACCGCAACCGCCCGACCGGCGACGGCGTCATCACCGGCTTCGGCACGGTCGACGGCCGGCCGGTCTGCATCTTCAGCCAGGACGCCACCGTGTTCGGCGGTGCGCTCGGCGAGGTCTACGGCGAGAAGATCGTCAAGGTCATGGACCTCGCGCTCAAGACCGGCTGCCCGGTCGTCGGCATCAACGAGGGCAGCGGCGCGCGGATCCAGGAGGGGATCATGGGCCTCGCGCTGTACGGCGACATCTTCTACCGCAACGTCATGGCCTCCGGCGTCGTCCCGCAGATCAGCCTGATCCTCGGCAGCTGCGCCGGCGGCCACGTCTACAGCCCCGCGCTCACCGACTTCAACCTCATGGTCGACGGCGCCTCCGCGATGATGATCACCGGCCCCGACGTGATCAAGACCGTGACCGGCGAGGACATCTCGATCGAAGACCTCGGTGGCGCCCGGGCCCACAACAGCAAGAGCGGCGTCGCCCACTTCATGAGCCACGACGAGGATGACGCGCTCGAGCTGGCCAAGGCGCTGCTGTCCTACCTCCCGTCGAACAACCTGGGGGAGGCCCCGGTCTACGACGCGTCCGACGCCCTGACCGAGGAGCCCGACCTCGAGCTCGACACGTTCATCCCGGACAGCAACAACGCGCCGTACGACATGCACCGCGTCATCGATCACGTGCTCGACGACGGCGACTTCCTCGAGGTGCAGGCGCTCTGGGCGCAGTCGATGGTGTGCGGCTTCGGCCGGGTCGAGGGCCGCAGCGTCGGCATCGTCGGCAACAACCCGATGCACTTCGCCGGCACGCTGGACATCGACGCCTCCGAGAAGGCCGCCCGCTTCGTGCGCACCTGCGACGCCTTCAACATCCCGATCATCACCTTCTGCGACGTCCCGGGGTTCCTGCCCGGCGTCGGCCAGGAGCACGCCGGCATCATCCGGCGCGGCGCCAAGCTGCTCTACGCCTACTCCGAGGCGACCGTCCCGCTCGTCACCGTCATCACCCGCAAGGCCTACGGCGGCGCGTACGTCGTGATGGGATCCAAGCACCTCGGGGCCGACGTCAACCTGGCCTGGCCCACCGCGCAAGTCGCGGTCGTCGGCGCGCAGGGCGCGGTCAACATCATCCGGCGCAAGGAGATCGCCGCCTCCGCGGACCCCGATGCCACCCGCGCGGAGTTCATCACCCAGTACGAGGACACCTTCGCCACCCCGTACATCGCGGCCGAGCGCGGCTTCGTCGACGCGGTCATCGAGCCGTCGCAGACCCGTCGCGAGGTGGCGAAGGCCCTGCGGCAGCTGCGCACCAAGCGCCAGGTGCTGCCGCCGAGGAAGCACGGGAACATCCCCCTGTGAACGACGACACGGTGAACGACGACACGGTGAACGACGACACGGTGAACGACGACACGGTGAACGACGACGACGTCCAGGCTCCCCGCGTGCGGCCACTGCTCACGGTCGTCCGCGGCCAGCCGACACCGGAGCAGCTGGCGGCGCTGATCGCGGTGGTGGGCAGCCGGGCCACGGCCACGCAGGACGACACCGCCGTCCCGCGCGAGCTCTGGGCGACCCCGGTCCTGCGCAGCTCCGTCGGGCACGGGCCGGGCGCCTGGCGTGCCTCGGGGCTCCCGCAGTAGACCGGCACGAGACCTGCTCGGGCGCTAGCCGCGCCTGACCCCCTCATCGATCGCCGGCCTGCCGGTGGGCGATGAGGGGGCCGGGGCCCCGCGTCGATAGGCTCCCCCCAGTCCCGACGAAGGAGTCCCGTGCGCAAGGTCCTGATCGCCAACCGCGGCGAGATCGCTGTCCGTGTCGCCCGTGCCTGCCGCGACGCGGGCCTGCAGTCCGTCGCGGTCTACGCCGAGCCCGACCTCGACGCCCTCCACGTACGCGTCGCCGACGAGGCCTTCGCCCTGGGCGGCACCACTCCGGGCGACTCCTACCTGCGCATCGACAAGGTGCTGCAGGCGCTGGCCGACTCCGGCGCCGACGCCGTGCACCCCGGCTACGGCTTCCTCTCCGAGAACGCCGAGTTCGCCCAGGCGGTGATCGACGCGGGCGCCACCTGGATCGGCCCGTCCCCCGCGGCCATCGCCGCGCTCGGCGACAAGACCACTGCCCGCCACATCGCGCTGAAGATCGGCGCTCCGCTGACCCCCGGCACCGCCGACCCCGTCAAGGGTGTCGAGGAGGTCCTGGCCTTCGTTGAGGAGCACGGCCTGCCGGTCGCGATCAAGGCCGCCTTCGGCGGCGGCGGTCGCGGTCTGAAGATCGCGCGTACGCAGGAGGAGATCCCCGAGCTGTACGACTCGGCCGTCCGCGAGGCCGTCGCCGCCTTCGGGCGCGGCGAGTGCTTCGTCGAGCGCTACCTCGACAAGCCGCGCCACGTCGAGACCCAGGTGCTGGCCGACACCCACGGCAACGTCGTGGTCGTCAGCACCCGCGACTGCTCGCTGCAGCGGCGCTACCAGAAGGTCGTCGAGGAGGCCCCCGCGCCGTTCCTGACCGAGGAGCAGCGCACCCAGATCTACGAGGCCAGCAAGGCGATCATCCGCGAGGCGGAGTACGTCGGCGCCGGCACCTGCGAGTTCCTCGTCGGCCAGGACGGGCTGATCTCCTTCCTCGAGGTCAACACCCGCCTGCAGGTCGAGCACCCGGTGACCGAGGAGGTCACGGGCGTCGACCTGGTCCGCGAGCAGTTCCGCATCGCCGACGGCCTCGCGCTGACCTTCACCGACCCCGAGCCACGCGGCCACTCCTTCGAGTTCCGCATCAACGGCGAGGACGCGGGCCGCGGGTTCCTGCCGGCCCCCGGGGCGGTCACCACCTTCGTCCCGCCGCTCGGCCCCGGCGTCCGGGTCGACACCGGTGTCGAGTCCGGCAGCGTCATCGGCGGCGCGTTCGACTCGCTGCTGGCCAAGCTCATCGTCACCGGCGCGACCCGCCAGGAGGCGCTCGAGCGCTCCCGACGGGCACTGGACGAGATGCAGGTCGAGGGCATGGCGACGCTGATCCCGTTCCACCGCAAGGTGGTCCGCGACGAGGCCTTCACCAGCGAGCCGTTCACCATCCACAACCGGTGGATCGAGACCGAGTTCGACAACGACATTCCGCCGTTCGTCGGGGCGGCCGAGGCCATCGAGGACGCCGAGCCGCGCGAGAAGGTCGTCGTCGAGGTCGGCGGTCGGCGCCTGGAGGTCAGCCTCCCGGCCGGGCTCGGTGCCTCGACCGGGGCTGGGAAGAAGGGCAGCCCCAAGCGCTCGACCAAGAAGGCCAGCGGCGCCGCGGCGTCCGGCGACAGCCTGACCTCGCCCATGCAGGGCACCATCGTCAAGGTCGCCGTCGCGGACGGCGCCACCGTCGAGACGGGCGACCTGATCGTCGTGCTCGAGGCGATGAAGATGGAGCAGCCGCTCAACGCCCACAAGGCCGGCACCGTCACCGGGTTGTCCGCCGCCGTCGGCGAGGTCGTGACCAGCGGCGCCGCGATCTGCGACATCAAGGACTGACCCCAAGGCTCTGCGCTGATCGCGGAGATGTTGCCCGGTGACCACGCTCAGCGGGCGGGCAACGACTCCAGGATCAGCGGGGGTTCAGGAGGATGAAGGTCAGGCAGACCACCTGGACGCCGGTCACCCCGAGGGTGGCGATCCGCTGCCCCTCGCCGTCGAGCAGCGCCAGCCGCTCCCCGACGTGCTCGAGCGCCTCGCCCTCCGTCTCGTACTCCTGCACCAGTCCCGCGGTGGCCTGCTTGCGCCCCGTCAGGACCAGGTCGTTCAGCCACGTGCGCATCTCCCCCGGCGTCCCGAGCTCCACCGAGCGCAGCCCGTCGACCCTCGGCCACACGTCAGGGCCTGCTCACGAACGCGGCCCGCGACGGTGGCCTGACGACCGCGAAGGTCCGCCCGAGCACCGGCAGCTCCCGCCGCCGAGGACGGTGAGGCTGCGGCTCGACCACCGGAGTGCCCACGGCTACGGGAGGTCGACCAGGACCTTTCCCGGCGTCCCCTGCTGCACGGCGTCGTGCGCCTCCGCGATGCGCTCGAGCGGGAACCTGACCACCGGCAGCGCCGGCAGGTCGCCGGCGGCCAGCGCGTCGCTGACCCCGGCCACCGCGACGTCGAGCGCCTCGTCGGAGATGACGTAGATCAGCACGAAGGCGAGCGTCAGGTTGGCGACCATCAGCGGTCGGACCGGGGTGTGCAGATCGTCGTCGGCGTAGGTCGCGATGACCGCGTGCGGCGAGACGACGGCGAGGTCGAGCGCGATGTTGGCGCCCAGCGCTACCTCGACGACGCGCGAGACGCCGTCCGGGGCGACCGCCCTGATCTGGTCGGCGGCGTCGTCGTCGCGGTAGTCGACGACGGCGGACGCCCCGGCGGCGCGGGCCAGCTCGGCCTTGCCCGGCGTGCTCGCCGTGGCGACGACCCGCGCCCCCGCACGGCGGGCGAGGGCGACCGCGGCGTTGCCGACCGCTCCGGCGCCCCCGGCCACCAGGACGTCCTTCCCGTCGAGCGCACCGTCGGCGAACAGGCAGTGCCAGGCCGTCATCGCAGGGATGCCGAGTCCCGCTCCCTGGTCGTAGGACACCTCGTCCGGCAGCCGTACGGCCTGGCGGTCCGGGACGACGGTCCACTGCGCGGCCGAGCCCCACTGCCGACCGCGGGCTGCGGCGAACCACACCCAGACCCGCTCCCCGACGCGCACCGGGTCGACGCCCTCGCCGACGGCGTCGATGTCCCCGGCGCCGTCCTGACCCGGCACCTGGAACGCGTGCGCCGGCGCGGCTCCGGTCCGGGACTTCCAGTCCGTCGGGTTGACGCCCGCCACCCGCAGGCGCACGCGCACCTCCCCGGGTCCCGGCTCCGGCACCGGCACGTCCTCGACGGACAGCACGTCCGAGCCCCCGGTCGTGCGGTAGATCGCTGCGAGCATCGCGGCACCTCCTGGACACGATCCAACCGCAAGGCCGTCCGACCCCGTGAGTCCGGTCGGCTGCGGATCGGGTTGCGACGACCCCTACGCTCAGACCGTGCAGGAGGAGCCGGTGGGCGAGGTCTTCCTGACCACCGAGCGCCTCGTCCTCCGGCGCTTCACCTCCGCCGACGTGGGCCTGCTGGTCGAGCTCGACAGCGACCCTGCGGTCATGCACTTCCTCACCGGAGGCCTCCCGACACCCCGCAGCGAGGTCGAGGACGAGGTGCTGCCGGCGTTCCTGGCGCACTACCAGCGGGACGACGGCTACGGCTTCTGGGCGGCCCACGAGCGGAGCACCGGCGCGTTCCTCGGCTGGTTCCACCTGCGGCCGGGGCCGGGCGCGCCCCAGGACGAGCCGGAGCTCGGCTACCGGCTGCGGCAGGCCGCATGGGGCCAGGGCTACGCCACCGAGGGCGCCACCGCCCTGGTGGACAAGGGCTTCCGCGACCACGGCGCACGACGGGTGGTCGCCCAGACGGTGGCCGTCCACACCGCCTCCCGACGGGTCATGGAGCGGGCGGGCCTCACCCTTGTCCGGGAGTTCTTCGAGCCCTGGCCCTATCCGATCGAGGGCGACGAGCAGGGCGACGTCGAGTACGCGCTCGACCGGGACACCTGGCAGTCCCGGCGCGCCAACGTGCCCCCTTCCTGATCGGGGGCCGCCCCCGCCTCAGAACGTCGTGATCACGCTGGTGCCGGGCGTACGGCCGACATCGGCCAGGGCCTGACCGGCCTCGTGCAGACCGATCTCGCGGATCACCAGCAGGTCCGGCCGGAGCCGACCGGCCGCAACCAGGCCGAGCAGCTCGGGGTAGGCGTGCGCGGCCATGCCGTGGCTGCCGAGCAGCTCGAGCTCGAGGGCGACGACACGCTCCATCGGCACGAGCGGTCGGCCTTGCGACGGCGGCAGCAGGCCGACCTGCACGTGCCGGCCGCGGGGGCGCAGGCACGACACGGAGCCGACGCAGGTCTGCTCGCTCCCCAGGGCGTCGAGCGAGAGGTGCGCGCCACCACCGGTCACGTCGAGCACGGCGGACACGACATCGGTGGTCCGGGCGTCAACGACGTGCGCGGCACCGAAGGAGCGCGCGAGCTGCAGGGCGCCGGCGCTGACGTCGACCGCGACGACCCGGGCCCCGGCGGCCACGGCGACCTGCACCGCAGACAGGCCCACACCGCCGCAGCCGTGGACGGCGACCCACTCCCCCGGGCGCACCCGTCCCTGCTGGACGACGGCGCGGAAGGCGGTGGCGTACCTGCAGCCGAGCGAGGCGGCCGTCGCGAACGACAGCTCCTCCGGCAGAGCGACCACGTTGACGTCGGCCGCCTGCAGGGCGACCAGCTCGGCGAACGAGCCCCAGTGGGTGAAGCCCGGCTGGGTCTGCCGGTCGCAGACCTGGTGGTCACCCGCGACGCAACGGGGGCAGGTCCCGCAGGCGCAGACGAAGGGGACGGTGACGCGGTCGCCGACCCGCCACCGCCGCACGCCCTCGCCGACGCCTTCGACCGTCCCGGCCAGCTCGTGCCCGGGCACGTGCGGCAGCCGGACGTCGGGGTCGTGGCCCTGCCAGCCGTGCCAGTCGCTGCGACACACGCCGCTCGCGCCGACCCGGACCACCACCCCACCCGGCGACGGCGTGGGGGCCGGGACGTCGCAGACCGCGAGCGGCCCGCCGAAGGCGTCGAAGACCAGCGCCCTCATGTCTCGTGGAGCATCAGCTGGCGGGCGGCCTCGGTCACCGACCCCGACAGGGACGGGTAGATCGAGAAGGTGTGGGCGATCTGGTCCACGGTCAGCCCGTGCTGGACGGCCAGCGAGATCGGCATGATCAGCTCGCTTGCGCCCGGGGCCACGACCACGCCGCCGAGCACGGTCCCGGAGCCTGGGCGGCAGAAGAACTTCACGAAGCCGTCGGTGATGCCCTGCATCTTGGCGCGGGCGTTGGTCGCCAGGGGCAGCATCACGCTCTGCGCCGCGACGGCCCCCGACTCGACCTGCAGCTGTGTCACGCCGACCGAGGCCACCTGCGGGTCGGTGAAGACGTTGGCCGAGACGGTGCCGAGCCGCAGCGGCGCGACCGCCTCGCCGAGCGCGTGCCACATCGCGATGCGGCCCTGCATGGCGGCGACCGAGGCGAGCATGAGCACCCCGGTGCAGTCGCCCGCGGCGTAGACGCCCGGCACCGTCGTCCGGGAGACCCGGTCGACCTGCACGAAACCAGCTTCGGTGACGGCGACACCAGCCTCGGCCAGGCCCATGTCCCCGGTGTTCGGCACCGACCCGACGGTCATGAGCGCGTGCGAGCCCTCCACGGTCGTGCCGTCGGTCAGGTGGACCAGGACGCCCTTGGCGGTGCGCTCGACGCTGGCCGCACGACCCCGCCGGATGCCCATGCCCCGCCGCTCGAAGACCGTCTGCAGCAGCTCGGCGGCGTCGGCGTCCTCACCGGGCAGCACCCGGTCGCGGCTCGAGACCAGCGTGACCTGCGAGCCGATGGCGAGGTAGGCGTTGGCGAACTCCGCACCGGTGACGCCGGACCCGATGACGACCAGGTGCTCGGGCAGCTCGGGCAGCTCGTAGAGCTGGCGCCAGTCGAGGATGCGCTCCCCGTCGGGCTCGGCGCCGGGGACGACCCTGGGGTGCGCCCCCGTCGCGATCAGCACGACGTCGGCCTCGACCGCCTCGACGCTGCCGTCGACCGACGTGACCTCGACGACGTGCGGCGCCGTCAGGCGGGCGCTCCCGGCGAGCAGCCGGACGCCCTCCCTGGCCAGGCGCGCCGCGATGTCGGCCGACTGCGCGAGTGCGAGGTCCTTGACCCGGGCGTGCACCTCGTCGACCGCGGTCGTGACCTCGCCGACGCCGTGGACGCCGACCCGTACCGCGCCCGACAGCCCGGTCATCGCCTCGCTGGTCGCGATGAAGGTCTTGGACGGCACGCAGTCCGACAGGACGCACTGCCCACCCACCCCGTCGCGCTCCACCAGGGTGACCGCTGCCCCCAGCTCGACAGCCACGAGAGCGGCCTCGTAGCCGGCGGGTCCTCCTCCGACAACGGCGATGCGCATCATGACTCCAGTGTCCCGCACGTCGCGGGCCGGACCCCGGCCCACCCTTGGCTAGTGTGCCCGGCATGGCGCTCTACGCGGCGTACGGCAGCAACCTGGACCCCGCCCAGATGCACATGCGCTGCCCTCACTCGCCCATCTCCGGTACAGGTTGGCTCGAGGGCTGGCGCCTCACGTTCGGTGGCGAGGACGTCGGCTGGGAGGGCTCGCTGGCGACCCTCGTCGAAGCCGAGGGCGAGCACGTCTTCGTCGGCCTTTACGACATGACCGATGCCGACGCCGCGCAGCTCGACGCGTGGGAGGGCGCCGACAACGGGCTCTACCACAAGCTCCGCGTCCGGGTCGCCACGCTCGACGGCGACAAGCTGTGCTGGGTCTACGTCCTCGACGGCTACGAGGGCGGGCTGCCGTCCGCGCGCTACCTCGGGGTGCTCGCCGACGCGGCCGAGGCCGCCGGCGCACCGCACGACTACGTGCTGGCGCTGCGGTCCAGGCCCTGCCGGTCCTCCGGGACGTAGGGCCCCTCCGCGTCCGCCGCGGCC
>Ga0335397_10001430_pt1 | contig 32559 bp, 31 predicted proteins | sample MAT04_FD_205740 | JGI IMG/M metagenome (GOLD analysis project Ga0335397, IMG submission 205740) | Freshwater microbial communities from Lake Fryxell liftoff mats and glacier meltwater in Antarctica - MAT-04 (spades assembly) (version 2) ... | reverse complement strand
CCTGCATCGGCGCGGGCGCCGGCACCAGCATCCTCCTGCTCGCCGGCATCGTCCGTGATGCCATCGTCACCCACCGCTGGCAGACCTACAGCATCGTTGCCGGCATGCGCCTTGCCGCCGTGCCCATCGTCTGGCGGCTCGCACGCCCGGCTACCCCGTCACTCTGGACCGGCATGATCATCGGCCTGATCCTCACCGCCGGTGCCGCCGCCTTCACCTATTCGCCCGCCGCACAATCCGGCCTCGCCAGCAGCCCGCTGATGAACTTCACCGCCGGGCTTCTGGGCGCGTCCGCCACCATCCTCCCGGGTATGGACGGCTCGTACATCCTCATGCTCCTGGGCCAATACGTCCCCATCCTCAGCGCGATCGACCGCTTCGCCGACGCGCTCCGCGCAGGCGACCTTGCCGCCATGCTCGAACCCTGCAAGGTCCTCATCCCCACAGGCATCGGCGTCGCACTGGGCATCGGCGGCGTCGCCATCGCCATGCGCTGGCTGCTCGCAAAGTTCCCAAAGCCAACCTACGGCGTACTGCTCGGCGTGCTGCTGGGCGCCTTCATCGGGCTCTACCCCTTCGGCACCTACCGCGCGCCAGTCGTCGGTGACCGCGTCGCCGGGCAGCTTGTCACCGAGCAAACCCTCTCCAAGCTGCAGGATGACAAAGACAAGTGGCCGCTGGAGTTCTTTACCCCAACGACCACCCAAGTTGCCATGAGCCTCGCGCTGGTAGCCCTCGGCCTGATCGCCGGCTGGGCCCTGACCAAGCTAGAACGTGAAGAAGAGCGCGCCGCACAAGCCTGACCGCGCCGCACAAGCCTGACCGCGCCACTTCAGCGCCGCCGGTGCGCGATCAACTGCACCCCATAGCTCGTGCTCGACGGCAGCCACAGGTACCGCGTATCGCCCAGCTCGGGCTGTTCAGGCACCGGCCACTGATTTGTCGCCAGCAGCGGGCCCGGCTCGCCGTACGCCAATGCCGCGTCACGCCGCGCAAACTCCGGCAGCGCCCCGCTGCCACCCACCATCGCCAAATACGCGCCCGGCAGCGGCGCATCAAAGACCGCCTCGCTCCACGCGCCACCGTCAGGCCGCGGCAGCACAAACCCGCCACCCGCACCTTCGCCCCCACCCGTCCCCGGCGCATGCATAAAGCCCCGCTCGCTCTGTTGCGCGCACCCACCCAAGCCCAAGCTCAAAGTTATCGTCGCGAAAACCGAGCACACCATCGCACACGCGCCAGCAGCCTCGCCCCGCGCCCGCGTGCGGCCCTTGCCGCAGCCGTGCGCACGCACGCACACCGGGTTGTCTTTGTCTTTGTGCAGCATGGTTCCCTGTCTCCGCTGAGACAACCATGCCGCGCGATCACTACCGACGCAACCCGCGGGGATCAGAATCAGTCACGCGTGCTTGCGCCGCGCGCCGCGCGTGCCGCCCGCACCGCCTGAACCATCCATGCCGCCGATCGCGCGCGTTCTCGCCCCCCGCTGCCGCCACCCAAGACGCCCGAGAACCTCGCCCTACAAGCCCCACTCGCGCCCCAACTCACGCCCCGATCATGCACCGCTCACGCCTCAACGCACCCGCCGCTCAGGGCTCAACCCACGACGTAATCGCCGTCGTGCCCCCGCTGCCACTGCCCACCGCCGGGCCCGCGTCCAGCCGCACCCGCGCCACCGACGTCGCGCCAAACGTGTTGCTCATGATCGTCCCGACAAACTCGCTGGCGCTCTGCCCCGCAGGCCAGATGTCCGCCGCCGCGCGCGGCACCCGCACGTGAGCGCTCAGCCTCACCGCGTGGTCGATGCTCCACTCAAAGGTCGACGTCTGGTAGATCCGCAGCCGGTCCGGATCGCCCGTCGCGTTGACCTGCGCCGTGTCATACGCGTCGAAGAACCCGCTGACGAACATGTCGAGTGTCGCCCCCGCCGGAATGTTCAGCGTCGAAGTGTTGCGGAACGACACGTTCCCGTCGATCACCAGCCGCGCATTGCCAGTCACGTTCACCGCCACCGCGTTGCTGACCGCAAAGCTGCTGTACCGCCGGTCCCCGCTGATGTTCAGCGTCCCGCTCGTCTGATTCAGCGCCCCAGAGCTCGCCGCCGAGAACGACGTCGGCACATACACAATCGGCACCGCGTACCGCAGGCTCGCCGCCGCACGTCCGCCCGTTACAGACGCGTTGCTCGCCAGCGTGATCACGCTCGTTGCCGTGCTCCCCGGTGGGCTCCACGCGATCCCATCAACCTGCGCTCCGCTGCTCAGCGGCATGCTGCCCGCCGAGCTCGACCCCGTCGACACCCGCGCAATCCCCGCCACCGCCGTCCCCGTCCAGGGCCCCGAAGAGTTCCGGTACCCGTTGACCAGCAAAGACCCCGCGCTGCCCGTGCCCGTAAACGTCGCCGTGCCCACCGTTACCAGCGGCGGCAGCTCGTGCGTCGGCACATGCGTAAACGCCGTCGCCGGGATCACCGTCCAAGTTCCCGAGCCCGGCGGTTCCCAGCGCAGCGTCAAGCACTGGTCGCCGCCGCCGTCGGTAAACCGCAGCTCAACGTTGTGCGTCCCGGCCGAGAGGTTGATCGAGCCCGCGTCCCATCGGCACCCAGTCCCGCCGTCAAAGAAGACCACCCGCGTCCCGTTGATCAACAGCTCGACCCCATCATCGTGGTCCAGCCCAAAGCCCCACGTCCCCGCGCTGGACACCGTGATGCGTCCGACAAACTTGATCGCCACACTTCCGCTCTGCCCACGGTACACGCTCTCGCCCGAGCTCCGGTTCGCGTAGTCAATGTTCGGCACCCAGCCCACGATCGTCGGCGTCGCATTCCAGTTGATCGCCGAGACGTTTATCCACCCCATCCCTTCCCAGGCTTGAAAGAACAGCCCCGGCCGCCCCGTGCTCGTCCGCCGCACCGCCAACTGGTTCGCGCTCCGCACCGCGCCCGTGCCGCCAGAGCCCGCGGCCAGCCCGGTCGCCGTCACCGTCGTCACATCTCCCAATACGCCCGCCGTCGCGCTGACCTGACCGCTGTTGAGCGTCAGCGTGTTGAAGGTTCCCGTCGTCCCGTTGCCGTCAATGTCGCTGCCGGTCACCAGCTCGCGCAGCGCAATGGCCGACGCCGCCTCCGCGTTGAACTCAGCCCGCAGCGCCCCGAGCCGGTCCACGCTCATCGTCGCGTCACGCCCGCCCGCCAGCACCACCGCGCCGACCATCAGCAGCAGCAGGCTCAGGGCAATCAGCACACCCACCAGCACGCTGCCGCGACGACTCGAACCGCTTTGTTCTCGTGTGCTCATGGTGCGCCCAGCTCCGCGTTGGCCCGCAAAAACACCCTCGTGCCTAGCGTCACCGTCAGCCCCGCACGTTGCAGCGAGAGCGTCAGAGTCATCGAGTGCACGTCCGCCGTCAACGCCGGGGTGTTCAGCGTCGTCGTCCCGTGTACCGTAAACAGGTTCTGCCCGTTGTCGTTCAGCGGCACGATCGTAAAGCTCAGCATGTCGCGCGCCAGCAGCCGCGCCGCGCTCCCGGGCGCGTCACCGTCACGCACGCTCCGCAGCAGCATCGTCGTCGGCGCGCCCGTCGGCACGTCCAGCTCGTCCCCGTTCTCCCAGACAATCTCATCGCCATCGACGTAGCTGAGCGCCGGCGTCGCCGTCGTCGCCGCCCGCTGCGGCGTGTACTTGACCATCTGCACGATCCGGTCCAGTGCCATGCTCGCCTCGCTGGTCAACTGCGCGCGCTGGCCAACCTGCGTGCTTGCCACCGCCGCCCGCTGCACCGTCGCCACGCTGATGGTCCCAATCACCCCCAGCACCACCATCACCGCCACCAGCTCTACCAGCGTGAATGCCGCACCGCCATGACCACCACCGCGCCGCGTCCGCCGTCGCGCCGCCAACCCCGCACCAAGCTTTCCACGCCAGTTGCTCATCGTTGAATCCAACCTCCGGCCCTTCCCGCGTCAGTAGTCTGTGATCACCGTCTGCAGCGCCAGGCTCGCGCTGCCGCTGCGAACATCCGTCCACGTCACCGTCACCGTCACGACCTTGTACCCCGTCCCCGCCGCCGTCAGCGTCTGGTTCCGCTCCAGCACGCTCACGCTCCGCGAGAAGCCGGCAAACCCGCCCACCGGGCTCTCCGCGGCATAGCTCGCCGTCAGCACGTTCGCGTACCCACGCGACCCTTGCACGCTGTGCCGGTCCGCGATCACCTGCTCAAGCCGGTCGTGCGCCAGCCACCGCGCCACCGTCCGCTGGTTCACCGCCGCCTGACGCACCGTCGCGTCACGCACCGCCACCATCAGTGTCGGCATCGCCAGGCTCGTCAGCACCAACGTCGCGATCAGCTCCACCAGCGTGAAGCCCCGCCGACGCCCCAGCCGGCACCCCCACCAACGTCCCCACCAACGCTCAAGATGTTCGTGCGTCCGCGTCATGGTGTCAGCGTCAGCGCCCCCGTTGAGTTCGTGATCGTCACCGTCGCGCCCCCGCTGACCACGATCGCAAAGTCCGCGCTCCGCGCCGCGCCCGTGCTGTCCAGCGGACGACCCAGGCGGCTAAAGCCCACCTCCGTCGCCGTCGCGCTCGTGAGCGTGACCCCAGACAACTCATCACGGTTGAAGACCCGCTGCATCGACCGCCCAGACGCCGGCTCAACCAGCGCCACCCGCGCGGCATACCCCGCCCCCACCGTCGGCTCAGCCGCGATCGTGTAGCTGCTGCTCGCACCCGTCACGACCGTCACCCAGTGCACAAGCCCAACGTTCATCGCCCGCTCACGCGCAAAGCCCACGTCGCGCAGCACAAGCTGCCCGGCCGCTGACCGCCGCGTCGTGCTGGTTGTCCCCAGCCGCGCAACCATCGCCGCCGCGAGCACCCCCAGCACCACCAGCACCGCGATAAGTTCTACCAGCGTGAAGCCGCGCCGCCACCCTTGGCCTGCGCCCGCCCCACGCCCACCCCCACCCCCACTGCCACGGCCCCGGTCTGTCCTCGCACAGCGCTTCATGCTGCAAGCAAGATCGACCGAGAACCCGCCGAAATGAAGCGCCACCCGCTTCAATCCGCCCAGCTCTCTTCCACGAGCGCCCCCAAGCGCCGCCCGCACGCCCAACAAACGCCCCCGGCAGGAGTCGAACCTGCGACCTCATCTTTAGGAAAGACGCGCTCTATCCAACTGAGCTACGAGGGCACGTCACGATCTTACACCCGCCCACCGCCACCGAAGGCCACACCACCGGCTGGGGTCGTATACCAAACCGACCACTACCAATTGAATTAAGCACGCTTTTTTTGATAAAATAGCTCATACCAGCTATTTTTCTTGGCTCCTCAACCAGCTCACACAAACATACCCAAGCCTTCACGAACTCCTTGCTTTTGCGCAGAATCGGCGGCTTGCGTCACATTTCACTGGACAGACCGTCGCCGCACGATATCCTAACAACGTGAACCCGTACACAGACAGTACAGCACGTCCAGACCTCGAAGCCCTCCTCGGCTCGACCGCCGCGAGCTTCCAGGCCTTCGAGGGCCTCGCCGCCAGCCATTCAAACACCACCGATCTGTATCTCGTTCCGGCCAACTGGCCGGAGGCGCGCCGCAACCATTGGATGGCACTCCTGCAGGCGCGAGCCATCGAGAACCAGGCCTATGTCGTCGGGTGCAACCGGGTGGGTGAGGGTGGCGGCCTGAAGTACGTCGGCGACAGTCGCATCATCGACCCACTGGGCGAACTGCTGGCCACCGGCTCGCAGGGCGAGACGATTCTCTTCGCGGACATCGAACCGGCCACCGTCGCGACCGTTCGCGATCGCTTTCGCTTTCTGCCCGACCGGCGCTAGCCCAGCGTGCGGAGGCGGGCAACGGCTTCATCGAGTACTTCCATCCGCTTGCAGAACGCGAAGCGCACGAGGTGTCGACCTGCTGCCTTCTCGGCATACAGCACCTCGTTGGGGATCGCGACGACGCGGCAATGGTGCGGCAGCGCACGGCAGAACGCCATGCCATCGCCGTCTGGTTGCAGCGGACGGATATCGACCGTGACGAAGTAGGTACCGCTGGTCGGCATGACGGTGAACCCCGCAGCAACGAGCCCAGGCAATAGCCGATCGCGCTGCGCCTGCAGCCCCGAGGCAACCCCTTGGAAGAACAAGTCTGGTAGGCCCAGTCCCAATGCAATCGCCGGCTGAAATGGCCCACCGCCGACATACGTGAGGAACTGCTTGGCGGTGCGCGCAGCCTGCACCAACTGCGCCGGGCCACACAACCAACCGATCTTCCAGCCGGTGGTGTTGAACGTCTTACCGCCACTGGAGATGCTGAGCGTGCGCTTACGCATACCCGGCAGCGATGCCATCGCAATGTGCTGCTTGTCGTCGAAGACGAGATGCTCGTACACCTCGTCGGTGATCACGATGAGGTCGCGCTCGATGGCGACGTCAGCAATGAACTGCATCTCAACGCTGGTGAAGACGCGGCCGGTCGGGTTGTGCGGAGTGTTGAGCAGGATCAGCTTCGTCCTCGGTGTCACCGCGGCGAGGAACTCGGTGGGATCGAAGGTGTAGTTCGGCGGACGCAGCAGCACCGGCTTGACCACGCCACCTGCCATTGCAATGCACGGTGCGTAGCTGTCGAACATCGGGTCGAAGACGACGACCTCGTCACCTGTGTCGAGCATGCCCAACAGCGCTCCGGCAAGCGCTTCAGTGGCGCCCACGGTGACCAGCACCTCGCTTTCCGGGTCGTATTCCAGACCGTAGAAACGCTGCTGGTGTGCGGCGATTGCATTGCGGAGCACCGGCATTCCCGGACCAGGTGGGTACTGGTTGAGGCCGCCGTTGATGGCGGCGATCGCCGCGTCGAGGATCTCACGCGGTGCGTCGGTGTCCGGGAACCCCTGGCCCAGGTTGATGCTGTCGGTGGCAACCGCAATGCCTGACATCTCAGCGAAGATCGTGGTGCCGAACCCTTGCAGCTTGGAGGTCAGGTACGGCTCTCGTTGCGACGGCACGGTGGCAAGGCTACGACACAGGCGTGGCAGTCGGCTGTTGGGCAATCAGTCGACGAGGTTCTCGGGGCCGAAGCTGTGCGGCAGCAACTCGTCGAGTGTGAACGTGCGGCGCAGCCCTTCGGGGCCGCACGAGTAGATGGGCGTGTCCGGCGCGGCGAACTCACGCAGCTTCTGGCGACAACCGCCGCAGCAGGTGCCGATCATGTCGCCGTTGCTGATGGTGAGCACCTCGACGATCGTCTGCTCGCCGGCGGTGATCATCGCCCCGATCGCGCTGGTCTCGGCGCACCACCCCTGTGGGTAGGCGGCGTTCTCGACGTTGCAGCCGGCATAAACACGGCCGCTCTCGCCGCGCACCGCAGCCCCCACCGGGTAGTGGCTGTAGGGGGCATGTGCGTTGCCATGCGCAGCGAGCGCAGCGTCGAACATCTCCTGCTGCGCGGGTGTCATCGAACGACCAGTCATCGCGCCGACTGTATCTAGGGCGAAGCGGCCTTGCGGCAAGTGACGGTCCAATCGTCGGTGGCTGTCAACGTCCACTGGCCGAACTTCAACACGATGCCAGGTTGCAGCAACGCCAGGTACGGCGGATTGCCGACCATCGGGGCCATCGGTTCCAGCGCACCGTCGACGATGTGCACCTCATGCACGGAGATTCCAGTCGCCGGCAGGTGACCATCGAGGCCGTCGGCTGTCAGCAGCTCGACGGTGAACATCGAGCCTCTGCCATTGTCGAGCACCAGCAGGCGTGTGCCCTTGTCGCCGTTGGAAGGCGACAGCTTCGTGGTTGCCTCGTCGGTCGCAACCGCGACGTCCTTGGCAGGCAACCAGCCCGCAAGAAACAGGTTGATGGCCAACGTCCCCGGGCCGTTGCGGCGGGTTGGGTCCGCCTCACGCGGCGCCGCGCTGTTGCTCATCAGATCGAGGCCGCTCAGATAGTCGCCAGCATCGTTGGTGCCGCTGTGCACCCATCCCAACGAGTGCCCGATCTCGTGTTCGACCAGGTCCATCGGTGGGTCGTCTCCCCAGTCCGGATGGAAGTCGCTGGCACCCACGTACGCCAGCCGGCGCGTGGTCGCGATCGAGCAATTACCGTTGGCCGGGCACGGATCGCCGCCACTCCCGAAGCCGCCCGGTTGGTCGCCGGCATGCTCGGCATCCGCGACCACCAACACCGCGTCGGTGTCGTCGCTCGCGCCTGCGACTGCGCCGTCGACACAGGCCTGAGGCTGGTCATCGGCGGCAATTGTCACCTCGCCCCCAGCCGCGAACACCGGTCGATACCGACCTTGCGAGAGCGTGTCGAAGTATGCGGGAACGCGGTCGCTCACGACGTCGGTGACGCCCTGCAGTGTCAGCGATAGGCGCAAGGGCAAGCCTCCGTACATAGCGGCGCTCGAGTCGAGCGGGACGTGGCAGATCCAGACTTCGAAATGGTCGTCTCCCACAGTTCTCGCACCACCGGCCGAGGGTGTTGCGAGAAGCGCAGTGAGCGCCGCCGGCAAGGCTCGCTCGCTGGCGGGCTCGTCGCTGCCACTAGCGCTGGCCAGCATTGTCAGCGACACTGCCCCCGCAATTGCGCTGATCAGCCACCGCCTCCCCATGTGGGCAGGCTAGGTGCGCCTCAGGCCACGCCGCGTGTCAGCATGTGGACATGCGCATCTCACCAATCCGCCAACGACTCCTCGGCAATCCCGTGTCGCGCACCCTTCTTTCCATCTGGGCGTGGCTGATGATCGGCGTCGTCGTGATTGTCTGGGTGCCGCTCACGTTCATCGTGTTCATCGTCACGGCACCGTTCGACAAGGGTCGCTATCGCGCCGGGTGGATGTTCCGTCGCCTCTGCGTGGTGCACACCTGGTTGAACCCGCTGTGGACGTTCCGAACCAGCGGCCTGGAGATCACTGACCCGCGGCGACCGTACGTAGTCGTGGCCAATCACGAGAGCTTCGCCGACATGCTGCTGATCTCCCACCTTCCCTGGGAGATGAAGTGGCTGGCGAAGGAGACGTGGTTCAAGTTTCCGCTGGTCGGCTGGCTGATGATGATGGCCGGCGACATCAAGATCATTCGTGGCAACAAGCAGAGCATCGTGACCGCCATGAAGGACTGCCACGATCGCCTCGACAAGGGTGTCAGCGTGATGCTGTTTCCTGAGGGCACTCGTACCCGCGACGGCGAGATGGGCGAGTTCAAGGACGGCGCCTTCCGGCTGGCCATCGAGACCGGCCATCCGATTCTGCCGCTGGTGGTCAACGGCACCCGTCAGGCCATGCAGGCCGGGGACTGGCGCTGGAGCGTGACCAACGCTGAAGTGCGAGTCCTCCAGCCAATCGACACCACCGGAATGACCAAGGCCGACGTGCCCGAGCTACGCGACCGCGTTCGTACGATCATCGCCGATGAACTCGCGCTGATGAGGGCCTGAGCGTGCCGCGGTTGTTCGCCAGCGGCGACGACGCCGACCTCGTGCGCGCCGAACGCGATGTGCGCGCCACCTTCACCGGGCTCGATCTGGACCTCAGTTCCCTCTCCGCTGTCTCCAACATTTTTCGTGCCGCAACCGCGGTGCGCAATCACATGGAGAGCGGCGTGCTCGCCCAGCACGATCTGAGCTGGAGCGCCTTCACGACGCTGTTCGTGTTGCGCGTCTGGGGTGAGATGGATGCACGCTCGCTGGCCTCCGAGGCTGGGGTGACAGCGGCGACGTTGACCGGCGTGATGAAGACGCTGGAGGCGCGCCACCTCATACGTCGAAAGAATGATCGCGCCGACGGACGCCGCGTGTTGGTGGGCGTCTCGGCCAAGGGTCGCAAGGTGGTCGACGAGATCATGCCTGCCTTCAACCGCCACGAGAGCTTGGTCACCCAGGCGCTCACCGAAGAGGAACAGATCGAGCTGGCGCACGCGCTGCGCATCATCCTGCGCACCGTGGAAGCCATCGACCTGTAACTGCACCACGACTCACGGAGACACGATGGACCTACAACCCGCCGCCACCGGCTTCGACGCCAACAGGCTCGACCGCATCGCCGCCCACCTCGATCGTCACTACGTCACACCCGGCAAGATTGCTGGTTGCCAGGTAGCCGTTGGTCGTCACGGCCACCTCGCGTATGAGGCGTCGCTCGGCCTGCGCGATCGCGAGCGCGGCGTCGCCATCGGAGACGACACGATCTTTCGCATCTACTCGATGACCAAACCAATCACTTCGATCGCGCTGATGCAGCTCTTCGAGCACGGCATGTTCCAGCTCGACGAGCCGGTTGCTCGCCTGTTCCCCTCGTGGCGCAATCATCGGGTGTGGGTCTCGGGAAGTGGCGATGAGATGGTCACCGAGCCGGCGCGGCGCCCGGTGTCGTTCCGCGATCTGCTCTCGCACACCAGCGGCATCACCTATGGCGGTGTCTTGCCGGGTATGGGCGACCAGCATCCGGTGGACGGGCTCTATCGCAAGCTGGAGATTCGCAGCGCCGGTGTACCCACCACCATGGCCGAGTTCATGGAGAAGCTGTCGCAGGTGCCGCTGCGGTTCCAGCCGGGCAGCGCGTACATGTACTCACTGGCCACCGACGTGTGTGGCGCGCTGGTCGAGACGCTGTCCGGCCAGCCGTTGGCGGAGTACCTGCAGCAGCACATCCTCGGCCCGCTCGGGATGACCGATACGTCGTTCCAGGTCGCTGCGGACAAGGTGCATCGCTTCGCGAGCAACTACGCCCGCAACGCCGACAAGACCACGACGCTGATGGACGACGCGGCGACGAGCGCGTTCACGAGGCTGCCCGCGTTCGTGTCGGGTGGCGGCGGGCTGACCGGCACCATGGCCGACTACATCCGCTTCTGCGAGATGCTCCGTCGCGGCGGAGTGCTGGATGACCACCGCATCATCGGTTCGCGCACACTCGACCTGATGCTGCTGAATCATCTGCCGGGCGGCAAGGACCTTGCGTCGGTCGACGTCGACCTGCTGGAGCTGCGCGGCAGTGTTGGCGTCGGGTTCGGTCTCGGATTCGCCTCCACCATCGACCAGGTAGCGACGGGCGGGCTGAGCCGCGGTGACTACTACTGGGGCGGCGCCGCGTCGACTGTGTTCTGGGTCGACCCGATCGAGGACCTGTGGGTCGTGTTCCTGACCCAGCTGATGCCCTCCAACTCATTCGACTTCCGCGGCCAGTTGCGCAGCCTCGTCTACAGCGCCATCACCGACTGAACTTTCGGCGACCGCCTCGTGACATCGCGATTTCGTGATGCCATGACGAAGCAAACCACTGTTCGGATACCAGACGAGCTTGCCGACCGTGCCGAGGCGGTCGCACGCGCTCAGGGCACCAGCGTCAACCAATTGATCGTGTCAGCACTGAACCAAGAAGTCGAACGAGTTCGACACGACAAAGACTTCATCGATCGGCTCACCCAATTGGTCGAGCGCGATCGTGAGATTCTCGACCGACTCGCACAGTGAGATACTTGACAATGGCGGAAGCCTTTGTCATCGCACAGGCGGTCACCGGCATCGACGTCGACACTCTCGTTCACGTCTCGCGCAGCGACCTCCTCGACTCTGCGCTGCACGCTCCGCAGGCAGGCTTCGGCGACACGGACTTCTATCCCACACTCGCGGAGAAGGCCGCCGTGCTCTGCGTTCGTCTGGCCCTCAATCACCCGCTACCGGACGGAAACAAGCGACTTGCTTGGATCACGGCGTGATGTTCCTCGACCTCAACGGTGCATCGCTGCACGCTTCCGACGACGAGGCCGTTGCCACAGTGCTCGATGTGGCTGCGGGAAAGATGAACGAGCAACAACTGACCGGCTGGATCGAGCGGCACATCACCACCTGACGTCACGAACGGGCGGAGGCTTCCTTGACCAGCCAGAGGAAGGCTGGGTCGACTTGGTCGCTCAGCATTTCGGGGTGCCACTGAACGGCGAAGACTTCCGGACGACCTTCCAGCTCGAAGGCTTCGACCACACCGTCTTCAGCGGTGCCGGTCACGATCACACCTTCGCCGGGGCGACCGACGGCCTGGTGGTGGAGGCTGTTGGTGGGAATGTCGCCGCCGTAGATCTGCTCGGCACGGCTACCCGCGGCCACGCGCACGGTGTGGCAGCGCTCGATGCGCGGCACGTGCCACAGCGCATGAGTCGGTGCCTCGTCGAGATGCTGCACCAGCGTGCCGCCCAGCGCGATGTTGAGCAGTTGCGCGCCGCGGCAGACGCAGAGCATCGGGGTGCGGGCGTCGAGCGCAGCACGAATCAGCGCAAGCTCCCAGTCGTCGCGGCCGCGCTCGACTGCACCGAGTTGCGGGTGGGGCTCTTCGTCGTACAGAGCAGGGTCAGGGTCGGCGCCACCGGTCATCACCAGCCCGTCGAGGCGCTGCATGATCTGCACCGGGTCGGTGTTGCGCGTCAGCTGCACGGGCAGCGCGCCCGCCTTCTCCAACGCCTTCGGGTACTCGCTGAGGTGCACATCGACTTCCTCGCCATGAAGCGCGGCGTAGTCGAACAGCGGAATCGATTCCGCCGGCCACCGACGACCCGAGAGACCAATCAGCGGCACACTCATGCCCAGCTGACCTTCACGGGAAGGCGCTTCATGCCGCAGATGAAATTGCTGCGCAGGCGCTCGACCGGACCGACCACTTCGACGACGGTGACGCGCGGCAGCAGTTCCTGAAACAGGAGCTTCAGTTCCATGCGCGCCAGTTGCGCACCGAGGCACAGATGGGGGCTGCGCAAGTTGAACGCGACGTGGTCGTTCGGCCAGCGATGAATGTCGAAACGGAACGGATCGGCGAACTGACGCTCGTCGAAGTTCGCTGAGCTGAACCACTCGAGCACCTTGTCGCCCTTGCGAATCGTCTGCCCGTGCATCTCCACATCCTGAGTTGCCGTGCGACGGAAGTGCATGGTCACCGAGGTCCAGCGCAGCACTTCCTCGACCGCACGATCGACGATCGTTGCGTCACCGTCGATGCAGGCCTGACGCAACTCGTCGAACTGCTCAGGGTGCTCAGCCAGCGCCTTCAAGCCCCCCGCCATCGTGTAGCGAGTCGTGTCGTTGCCGGCGCTGATCATCAGCACGAACAGGTTCTTGAACTGCAGGTCGGTGAGGCATTCGCCGTCGATGGTGGGTGCGAGCAGCGCAGAGATGAGGTCCTTGCCGGGGCACTGGTGGCGCAGCTCGGCCTGCTTCTCGGCGTACGTGTAGAGCTCGAGCGCGGCGGGCGAACGGAAGGGGATGTGCTTGAACTGTTCGGTGTCCGTGTACCCGACCGCGTAGTCGGTCATCTCCGGGTCGAGATTGCCCAACAACGCGTCACCCTGCTTCACCAGCCAGTCGCCATCGCTGTCGGGAACACCCAACATGCGCCCGAGCATGCGCATCGGCAACTGCTTGGCGATCAGTTCGGTGTAGTCGAAGTGCTCCTGCCCCGACGCTTCCAACACAACGTCGCGAGCGAGGCCGCGAATACCGTCCTCGTACGTATAGACCTCGCGCCGACTGAACGGCTTGCTGACCAGCCGGCGGTAGCGGGTGTGCTCAGGCGGGTCGTACTCCAGCATGTTGCGCCGCAGGTCGAAATCATCGCCCTCGATCTCCTCCAGCGTGATGCCCTGCGCGCTGGAGAACAACTCGACGTGCTGGCTGACGTACAGCAGATCCTCGTAGCGGGTGACTGCCCAGAAGCCTTGACCACCGTCGTGCTCGGGCCACCAGCTCAGCGGCTGCTCGTCGCGTAGACGACGGAACGTCGCGTGCGGAAAGCCGTCGAGGTACGAGTCGGGATCGACGATGTCGAGGTTCTCGCTCCCGAAACCCGGGTTGCCGGCGAGGTCGAAGTTCGGTCCGGAGCTCACGGCGCTTCGTCGACCAGTGTCGTGTCGGCGACCAGTGTCGTGCCACCGGCGAAGGTGGTGGCCACGCTGCGCCAGTAACCGCCGATGACCTCACGCACCTCCAGGCGAGCGACCTCCTCGACCGGGCTGGGCAACAGTTCCAACTCGGCGTCGCCACGCCACGCCCGCCCCAGCTCCACGTCGCGACCGCTCATGGTCACCAGTTCGCTGTAACTGTCGGTGCCGTCGCCTTCGATGCGCGGCATGTAGCGCGAGTGCACCATCGGGTGACCGTTGACGAAGCCATTCCCCGGACTCTCTTCGCGAAGCGTCACGTGGGCATTGACGATGCGCCGGTCGTAATAGCCAACGGTGCCCGAGAAGCGACCGCCAGGTGCGACCCGCGGGCCGGCCTTGCCAAGCGTCACAGGGCGGGTCTGCCAGATGCTGCCCAGCTTCTTGGGGTAGCCCTGGAAGTGGCCGCGCACGAGGGCGAACTCCTTGTCGACCCAGATGAACACGCAGCGGCTGTAGATAGTGCCGTTGAACATGCAACGAACGACGATGAACGCTTCCTTGTACTGCGAGCGCACCGGGTCGTCGAGTTCGGTCAGGTCGCTACCGCAGCTTTGCCAATCGGCGAAGATCATCGCAACGGCGCCAGGGTCCTGGTCGTCGGGCACGAGCTTCAACGGATCGGGTAGCAACTCGGCGATGCGTGACGGGTCGGTGCGATACTCCACCGTCAGTAGGTCGCCGCTGTAGTGCCAGGGCATGTGCGGAAGAATCGAAGCCCCGCCCATCTCGGTGCGCGGGAAGATGAAGCCGTTCATGTGCGTCATGGTCGGTCACTATAGTTTGGAACCGAACTACCTTCGACCGACGCAATTGCCCGAGGAGTCTCCATGGCCGACATCAGAAGGATCTTGCTCGACGGGTACCCCACCGTCATGGTCCGCGAGGGCGACGAGCTGGTCGCGCGTGATGGCCGCACGATCGGGGTCGACGACGCCGTGCACCTCTCGCCGGTGGAGCCGACGAAGATCATCTGCGTTCACCTCAACTACGTCAGCCGGGTCAGCGAGTTCGGCATCACGCTGCCGCCTGCGCCCACCTACTTCCACAAGCCGATCAGCGCACTCAACAGCCACAGGGCGGGCGTCGTGCGGCCGAGCAACTGCAAGTGGCTGAACTACGAGGGCGAGATCGCCATCGTGATCGGCCGCACCTGCCGCAACGTGTCGTACGCCGAGGCCGGCGACCACATCGCCGGCTACACGGTGGCCAACGACTACGGCCTGCACGACTTTCGCGACACCGACAGCGGCAGCATGCTGCGCGTCAAGGGCGCCGACACCCTGTGTCCACTCGGCCCCGGCCTGGTCACCGACTGGGACTTCCGCAACAAACGCATTCGCACCCTCGTCAACGGCGAGGTCCGACAGGAGGACAACACCGACACGATGGCGTGGGACATGCACTACTTGGTGGCCGATATCGCTCGGCTCATCACGCTCGTGCCAGGCGATGTCATCCTCTCCGGCACGCCGGCATTCAGCCGCACCGTCTACCCCGGCGACGTGGTGACGGTGGAGGTGGAAGGCCTCGGCGCGCTCACCAATCACATCGTCGACGGCCCGGTGCCCGTGAGCGATGAGGTGGGGGCGCAGCCGACCGAGACCGATGAGGTGCTGTCCACAGCGATGGGTGGCGAGTGGCCGCCGCGCGGCACCCGCCGGCCGGAGCCCACACCCCGCGAGGCCCTGCCCATCCCTCGCATCCGCCCGAACGCTCCGGGATACTGACATGACCTCCACGCCGTTCGTTGGTGGCAACAGGGTCGACGTCGGCGGCGTGTCGGTGAGCACCGATCACTACATCGACGGCGAGCGTGTCGCGTCGCCATTCACGTTCGAGGATCGGTCGCCACTCGACTGGTCGGTGAAGCTGGCCGACGTCTCGCGCGGCGACATGCAGATAGCGCGACTCGCAGTTGGTGCCGCTGTCGACGCGTTCCCTGGTTGGGCCGCTCTCGGCGCCGCAGGGCGAGCGGAGATCATGCACCGCCTTGCGGACCTGATCGATGCCAACATTGCGTCGCTGGCCGCGGTCGAGTGCCTCGACATGGCGATGTTGGAGGAAAGCCTTCGGCTGCGAGTACTGGCACGCGGGGCCCGAAACTTCCGCGCGTACGCTGACCTTGCACGAGACTACGAGGAGCGGGTGTGGTCCTCCAACGGCACCGCCAACCGCATCATCCGCATGCCGGCCGGCGCGACCGTGGTGATCACGCCGTGGAACGCACCGTTCATGCTCAGCACGTGGAAGTGCGCGCCCGCACTGGCCGCGGGCAACACGGTGGTGCTGAAGCCGGCCGAGTGGAGCCCGTTGTCGTGCAGCCTGCTGGCCGACCTGGCGCACGAAGCCGGCATGCCCGCGGGCGTGTTCAACGTGGTGCAAGGCATCGGCGAGGAAGTCGGTGCCGCCCTGGTCGGCGACCCGCGGCTGAAGCGGATCAGTTTCACCGGCTCGCCCGCAACCGCTCGCCACATCGGCGTCGCGGCCGCCACCAACATCGTGCCGTTCACCGCCGAGCTGGGCGGCAAAGGACCGTTCGTGGTCTTCGCCGACAGCGACCTACAAGCCGCGGCACGCAAGGCTGCCGGCCAGTTCGACGACAGTGGTCAGGTCTGCCTGGCCGGTACCCGCATCATCGTGGAAGCCAGCGTGCGCGACGAGTTCCTGCGCATGTTCAACGAGTTCACCGACCAGCACGTGTTGGGCGATTCACACGACGCGGCGACCACGATCAGCCCGATGATCCACCCCGAGCACGTGGCCAACGTGGAGGGCTTCGTGGAGCGTGCGCGCAACGCGGGCGACACGATTCTGCGCGGCGGCCAGCGCTCGCCCCTCGGCGGCAACGACGGCCTCTGGTACGAGCCGACGCTGATCGAGCCGCGGTCGAACGACAGCGAGGTCGTGCAGAGTGAGATCTTCGGCCCGGTGCTGACGTTCCAAACCTTCACAGACGAAGCCGATGCCATTCGCTTGGCAAACAGCACGGCCTATGGCCTGAGCGCAATCGTCTACACCGGCTCGCAGGATCGTGCCGAACGCATGGCCCGAGCAATCCGTGCGGGAACCGTGTGGACCAACTGCTTCCTGGTGCGCGATCTCACCGCCCCCTTCGGCGGCTGCGGCATCAGCGGTATCGGAAGGGAAGGTGGCGACTACGCCCTCGACTTCTACAGCGACCTTAAAATGTTCCAAGTGTTGGAAGGCACCACCAACTGAGCTCGGTCAATTGCAGCTGGCCTTGAGGCTTGCAACCTGCGCGGGGTCGTTGAGCAGCGCCTCGGGCATGGTCGGTGGCAGACCATCCGCGATCAGCGGGAACTGACCTCGCTGGATGACCTCACGGTAGTTGTTCGGGTCGGAGTAGAGGTGGCCACAAAGGATGCTGGTCGAGTCAGCGAAGTTGGCAACCACTGCAACGGTGAGGTCGTAGCCGCTGAGACCGGTTGTGTCGGGAGCGGCGTCGATCAGCAACAGCGACAGCCTGTCTGCGGCAGGCCACTGATTCTGTAGGTCGAAGGTGTACGGCACGACCTGACCGTCCGGACGTTGAAAGAAGAAGGTTGGCTGCACACCAACCCAATCGTCGGCAGCCATCTTGTCGAACACATCCTGGGCGAACACCATGTATGGCGTCGGTTGGTCAGAGGGCATTCCGCTTGCGAGCGGATCCGAAATCGCGTAGGCAAGCCCGGGCCCGGTGAAGATCGGCGGGTCTGGGATCGCCGGTGCCGACCACGGCGGGCGAGCCGGAGCGGTCACCGGGGGCTCGGTAACCGGCACCGTCGTGGGAACAACGGTCGTGGACGGATCGGAAACTGCCGCCTCCACCAACGTCGTCTCCACCAACGTCGTCTCGGCGACCACCGTCTCCACCACCGACGACTGATCCGTGGTCGCGACCATTGCATCCATCGTCGTCACTGACGCAACTCTCGCGGCAGGACCGGTGGACTTGTCATCGCTACCGGCCAACTTCCAGATCACCAGGCCGACCCCAAGAATGGCAAGGGCCGCGGCACCCAACGGCAACCACTTTCGTGGGGCGGCCCGACGAGTGGTGGGCAGCGGCGCTTCGACGACGGGAGCGCCGAACACCGGCGGGGGAAATACGGGAGGTGAGCTGGGCGGCAACGCTGCGGTGGCCGGCGGCGGCAGCGTGACCCGCTCGTTGTGGCCGCTGGAGACTTCGGTGCCGCACACCGCGCAGAAACTTTGGCCCGGTGCCGACACGGCATGGCACTGCGGACAGATCTCGCTCGTCATGACCCCACCGTAATCGTCGCGGTGCCGCCCCGCATGCCTGGCATCCCCTGGGATACGCGCATCGGTAGGGGTCGGGCTGCTCTACTGAATGGGTGCAAAAGGGAGCAGTCACCACGTGAGCGGTTTGGGGGCACGCATTGCGCTCGTCGCCGCGTCGCTCGCCGCGGGCGGGCTGGGGTGGTTCGCGGCCCAGCGGCTGACTTCCGAGGAGACCACTGCGACCGCACTTGCGGCCACCGACTTCTTCGACTGCTCGATCACCTCGAATCCCGCCGCCGCCCTCGCGATCGGCCAGGTGCACGCCGGCGACACGGTGTGGCTGATCGGCACGACCGACGATCGGTGGGCGGTCATTCGCAATCCCGACCATCCAGACCGACCGGCCTGGCTGCCCCTCGCTCTCGTCGCAACCGACATGTCGCCGGGCTCATTGCCCCAGCTGACGTGCGCACAGGCAGCGGTGACTGCCACCACCATCGCCACCGGTGACAGCGGCCCACCGACGACGCTCGCGCAAGGTGTGCCCTCCACGGTGGTGCTGGAGACCACGACCACCGAGAGCAGCGTCACCACCTCCACCACTACGACGGCACCGTCCGACGTGACCCCGCCTCTGGTCAGCGTCACCACCGATCGTGCCTATTTCTACGTGCTCACCAACCGTGCGCCATGTAGCGCAGAAACCACGCTGGAAGTGACCATCGCGATCGCCGACCCGTCGCTGCCGCTCACCCTTCGCTCCATCGTTGCTACCTGGAACTCGCCTGCCGGCCCTCAAACCGCAAACCTGGTCCCCGTTGCCGGCAACCGGTTCTCGCTGCAGGTTCCTACCAACGGCCCGGCAGGCGGTGAGACGCTGCTCACTCTCACGGCTACCGCAGCCGATGGGGTCGGCAACGTCGGCAGTGGCCAGGCGGTCGTCTCGCTTCGCGACCCCAGAAGCTTTGGGTGCTGATGATGCGAGGCTCTCGACTTTCTCGCGCAGCGCTGATCGGTGCGCCATTGGTGATGCTGTTGATCGGCGGTGGCACTGGCTGGTCCATGCGCGACACGGCCAGCGGCACCGAGAGCAGCACCGCAGTCACCGTCGTCGGCGCGACCGTGCCGGCAGACCTCGATCAGTTCGCGCCGGAACAACGAATCGGCACCCCGCCGAACCCGGCCGTGATCGACCCCAGCAGCATCATCGAGTTCCAACCAGCAGGAACCATCGAAGTACCGCCCACCGCCGCGCTCGACCTACCCCTCGTCGCCGGTGGCAGCGCAGAGGTGGTCGACGCAGTCACGCATCGACCGGCAACCGCGACCGCAGCCGCGCCGCGAGACGTCGCGATCGCAACCGGTCTCACTGCGCTCCCCGCTCTCGCAACCCCAGTGAGTACGGTGCCACCGGCCAGGGACCCTGCGCTCGACACAAGCGCACCCACCACTGAGCCGGACCCGCTGGCCTTCATCGATCCGTGCATCACCGACACAGCGCCGTGCGCTGGACTGCGAGCCGTCGTGCAGAAGACGGCATCCGCGGAACCACTGCTCGACCCGCTGCGGATCTCGCTGCCCGTCAGTGGCGCTGACGGTTTCGCGGCACAGTGTGACTCGATCCAAGAGGGCGACGTTCCCGACACTTTGCTCACGCCGGCCACGCGGCCGACAGTGGCGGTTGTGGTCAACCAACCGTCCACTCTTGCGCTGACCGGGCAGTGGGCGGATGGCGCAGCGTTCGACAAGACAACAATGGTCACATCGCCATCCGATGACGCCGAATGGAAGCGCTCGTGGGACCAGGAACGTGTGCAACGCAACATCGTCGCTTGCCTCACACTTCCGCTGGAGATCGTGCGTGCACACGCCAGGGCAGGTGTCGGCGAGTTGCGTGCCAACGTCCTTGCGATCAGCGCCACCGGTCGCGCCGAGATCAGCGCACAGGTCACGCTCAACATCCCGACCGATGGTGACAACACCTTCTTCGCCGAGCGGTTGGTCATCGCCGATCGAGGCGAGCAACGACGCAGCGACGGCGTGCTGTACCCCACCGTGCACGTGCACTACGCGTTTCTCACCGACACCTTGGTCAGCGCCGGTTCCGGTCTCGACCCCGCAGCCACGCATGTCTACGCCGAACACGCCTTCGTTGAAGGCGCCGACTGCAGTGGCTGGGCGGTCAACCGACAAGGCCGCGACCGCACCAGCGGCGCGCTCATGACGGTCGTCAGCGAAGAGCGCAGCGTTGCTGGTCGTCCCCGCAACGTCACTGTCGTCGACGGTGAGGTGTACCTGAACCCCGATATGCCCAGTGGCTGGGAAGGACATTTCTGCATGCGACTGATCGCGACCGACGAGCCGCCCGGCACCCCCGGTGCAGCCTCGCGGGAGCCATTGACACTCGCGCTGCGCGGCACGAAGTTACGTAGCCCACGGACGGCTGACTATGCGATCAGTGTGCTGCTGGATGGAGCGGACAGACAATTCCGCGCCACCTGGGCCACGCCCAGCGGCGTCACGCTGTGCACCGAGGCCGCCCTGACCACTGCCGAGGCCGGAGCCACGTGTGCCCTGAGCGCCCGCTCCGCGGTTGATGGCGTGTGGGTGACTGTCAGCGACGCGGCTGCGCCATTGGTCTCCGCACGGATTCCGATCAACACCGCGTACTGCAATTCTGACGATCCCTTCGGTGTGCCGGCCGATGGCTGCAGCCGCGGATTCACGCAACCGTTGGAGGTCCCGCTCGGCACCGATGGCACCGTCCGGGTCGTGCTGCAAGTAGATCGCACCACGGAGGTCGGGATGCTATGGCAGGACCCGTCCCAAGCCTGGAAGGTCGGCCCGATCGTCTCCTTCACCTCCTAGATGATTAGCCCCATTCCGCACTCGAGACTCCACACCCCCATTTGCGCGCGCAAGGAACTTCTGGGTGGAAGCCGTCCCAGAATTGATGCTGGGTGGATCCAGTTCCGGAAGCCGGAACGAAAGACACCCAGAACCGGCTGACCAGGTTCGACACCGGGCGGTACGGTGTGGGCCATGAGCCAAGGCCCGACCGTCGCCCGGTTCACGCATGTCGCGCTGCCGTGTTGCGACATCGACGCCACGATTGCGTGGTACGAGAAGTTCACGCCGCTGCGCCTGCTGGATCGCCGCGAGGACGCCGATGGCTATGGCGCGTGGCTGGGCCAGCCCGACATGGTGGACAAGCCGTTCATCATCGTGCTGGTCAGTTTCTTCCGCGACCAACCCAAGGGACCGCAACCCACGCTCGCCCCATTCGCCCATCTGGGTATCGAACTGCCGAGCCGCGACGACGTCGACGAGATCGCTGCCCGCGGTCGCGAGGCCGGCTGCCTCTCGTGGGAGCCGCAGGACCTACCCGCACCTGTCGGCTATGTGTGTGCCCTCACCGACCCCGACGGCAACGTCGTCGAGTTCAGTTTCGACCAAGGTGTTTTCCAAAAAGTGCGCGAAGTATGGGGCTGAGGGCCCGCGTGACGGCAGTCATTGCCGAAGTCTTCGCGTAGCCGCAACTCTCGCGCACCCCCTTCGTACACTCGATTGAATGGCTGTTCGCACCCCGCCCCCCGGCCTGCAGCTGAGCTGGGTCGATGGTGAAGCGGTTGCCTGGCAGCCTGGCCGCGGGGTCTACGGCGGCAATCTGCACCACGAGGTGACCCGCGTGTCGCGCCGGCCGAGCATGGCCTATAACGGTTCCACTCGCGTGCTGCCCCTCGATCTGCCTGACGGCCGAGCGAATGTCATGTGCCAACGGCTGGATTCCGCGACCCTTGCCTCGTTGGGCCAGCTCGATGCGTTGAACACCGATCTCAGCGCGTCGGTCGCGTGGTTCGGCGCCATCTATCGCTACGCCGCAGAGCTCGTCACCCGCGGCCGAGTGCTGCCAGTGCTCACGCACATCACCGACACTTGGTGGCTGGCCGAGTGGCAGCCGTTGGCCGGCGATGTGGAGCTTGCCGAAGCCGACCTGTTGAAAGCCATGCCGCCGGTGGTGGCCGCAGGGGCACCAGTCGACCCGGTCGATGTGCTGCGCTCGATGGTCGATCGTCTGTGCCGGCTGACGCTGACGGCTCGCGGTTGGCGCGAGAACCTCCACGAGACTCGCTCCATCAACCCGCGTGCAGTGCGTCTCGTCAGTCGCGCTCTCATCGCCGAGACCGGCCAGTTCACGGTGGCGCCCGAACTGGGCGAGGCCGTCGCCCACATCGCCACCGAGTTCTCGCTGATCACCCGCCGCGCCGAGGGCGAGCCGATCGTGCGCGTCCGGCTGCGCCTCGGCCTGCCACGTGAGAAAACCGACGAGCTGTGGGACATGGTCGACATCAACGACGACGTACCAGCCGAGCCGACGGACGGCGAGTGGCCGCTCGGTCTGGAACTGGTGGACGGTGACGATCGCGGCCGGTGGTGCGCGGCCGACCAGGTGATGGCTGGTGGGCCAGGTGCGCTCGCGCTCGCCCACGACGCGCGCTTCGTCCCACTGCTGCAGCGCCGCCTGCGCGAGGCCGGCGAGGCGATTGCGACGGCCGTCCCCGAGCTGGCCGTTTGGCTCGACACCGCCATGGTCGCCACGCCACACGGCATCGATCTCGACACCGCAGCCGCGGCGCTGGAAGGTATCGACGCGCTGGCGACAGTCGGCATCGAACTGTTGGCGCCCGAGAAGCTCACCCGGCGTCGCACGTCCACTCGTGCCACCGCACAACCCAAGGACGCTGCCGGCAGCGGACGATTCGCAGCAACCGCGTTGGTCGATTGGCAGGTCGTCGTCGACAACACGCCAGTGCCCGACGACGTGTTGCGCCGCGCCGCCGAGGATGGTGCCAACCTGATTCAGGTGGGTGGTCGATGGGTGCAGATCGACCGCGTCGAAGCACGCCGGGCCCTCGCCAACCTGCAAGAACACCGAACCGACCACAGCGAGATGAGCGCGCTGCAGCTGCTCACGCTTGCGGCCGAATTGCAGCGCGAGCTGGAGGCAGCCGGCATCGCGGCCGATGGCGAGAGCAGCGGCACCGACCTCCTACAGGCCACCGGCTGGGCAGGCGAGTTGCTCGACGGATTGCCCGACGAAGCGCTGGCCGACGGCGACGTGCCCGACACATTCACCGCCACGCTGCGCCCGTACCAGCGGCGTGGTCTGGGTTGGCTGCAGTTCCTGCACCGCCTCGGCTTGGGTGGCTGCCTGGCCGACGACATGGGACTGGGCAAAACGCCCACGACGCTCGCGCACCTCGCCGGCATCCCCGGGCCGCACCTGGTGGTCTGCCCGTTGTCGGTGGTGCGCAACTGGGAAGCCGAGGCCGCCCGCTTCACGCCGTTCATGCGCGTGATGGTGCACCACGGCACCGGCCGGCTCGCCGAGGCGGCATTCGTCAACGCAGTCGCGCAACACGATCTGGTGGTCACCACCTATCAGGTGGCTGCTCGCGACCTCGACACCTTCCAGAAGGTTCCGTGGGCAACCGCCGTGCTCGACGAAGCGCAGGCGGTGAAGAACCCCGATACGCGCACCGCGCGCGCAATGCGTTCACTCAAGGCTGGGCAGCGGATCGCACTCACCGGTACGCCGGTGGAGAACCGGCTTGCTGAGCTGTGGTCCATCTTCCAGATCGTCGCCCCCGGGTTGCTGGGCAACGCCACCCAGTTCCGCCAGCACTTCGCCAACCCCATCGAGCGCGAGCACGACCCAGTGGCCACCGCCGAGCTGCGTCGGCTGACGGGACCGTTCCTGCTGCGGCGCACGAAGGCCGACAAGTCGCTGGTGCCAGACTTGCCCGACAAGGTCGAGCAGATTGCGTGGGCTCCACTCACCCGCGAACAGGCTCACATGTACCAGGCCGTGGTGGACCAGTTGTTGGCCGACGCCCAGGAGGCCACCGGTATGCGCCGACGCGGGCTGGTGCTGGCCGCGCTCACACGCCTCAAGCAGATCTGCAACCACCCCGCACACGCGCTCGGCGACGGCTCGAAGCTGGCCGGTCGCTCGGGCAAGCTCACCCGCTTCGATGAGCTGGTCACCGATCTGCTCGATGCCGGTGAACAGGCGCTGGTCTTCACACAGTTCCGCGAGATGGGCCTGTTGTTGCAAACGCACCTTCACGAGCGTTTCAACCAGACGGTGCCGTTCCTGCACGGAGGCGTCACCAAGAATGGTCGCGATCAGATGGTGCAGCACTTCCAGGCGGGCACGGCCACGTCGCCGCTGCTGCTGGTATCGCTGAAGGCCGGTGGAACGGGCCTCAACCTAACTGCCGCCAGCCAGGTGGTGCACTACGACCGATGGTGGAACCCGGCGGTGGAGGATCAAGCCACCGACCGTGCCTGGCGTATCGGCCAATCGCGCACGGTGTTCGTGCACAAGTTGGTGTGCGAGGGCACCGTGGAGGAGAAGATCGACGCGCTGATCAACGACAAGCGCGGCCTAGCCAACGCAGTCGTCGGCACCACCGGCGAGGCATGGCTCAGCGAGCTCAGCACCGACGCGCTTCGCGACCTCGTGGTGCTCGACCACTCCAAGATCAGGGGTGCTTCATGACCATCGTTCTGGTGCCCGGGCAGTTCCGCGGCGAGCCACATCCGGTCGGCAGGCTGGCCAGCACGTTGCTGTCGGTCGCCGTGGCCGGGATGGCAGATCCGCCACGCTTTCGTCGCGGAAAGTCACTCGTCGTCGAGGGCGCGGTCACCCGGCTCGAAGTTTCGACCGGGCAGTTGGTCGCCCTCGTCATCGGCAGCCGCAACACGCCGTATCAGGTGATCGTCGCGGCACGCCCCATCGAGCGGCCGGATCTCAGCACGCCCGAGCAGCTCCGCACGCAGATCAACCGGCTGACTCCCGAGGGTGGGGAGTTGATGATGAGCTGCACCTGCCCCGACGACGCCGAGCCGTGCAAGCACGGCGTCGCCGCGCTGCTGGCCTTCGCAGCAGAGTTGGTGTCGCGCCCCGAGCTGGTGGTCGAGTTCCGCTGCGTACCGGCTGGTGGCGATGTGCCGGCTCGCGCCGAGGTGGGTTCACGCGCCCGCAGCAGTGAACGACGAGCCAGCGAACGGCATCTTCGGCTGGCTCCGGCAGTCAAGGAACGGGTGCGCGCTCCCGAGCCGCCGGCCCCGTGGGAGGACCCGGAGTGGATCGAGTTCCTGGGCACGCTGCCGCCGCCGACACCTGACGTGCCGCGCGAACCGGCGCAGGTGCGGCGGGCGATGTTGGGCACCATCGACCTCGGCGCCTGGGTGCAGTCCGCCATCAACGATCTGTCCTCACTGGACTGAACGCATCAGGGCCAGCCTCGACACCGCGTCTGGTCGGCACGGAACGACACTCAGTGTCGATCTCGGCCGACCAGTCGGCGCAGGCGTGATGTAATAGCGAGATGGAGTACGCCCGGATCACGCCCGCCGAATTTGCCGCCCTCGACGGTCTCGACGACTGGCGGTTCGTACTCGGCGGCATTCATGCCAGCTTCCGCGCCGACTCGTTCGGTGCTGCTGCAGCACTGGTTACTCAGATTGCCGCCGCGGCTGAGGAACTGGTGCATCATCCCGACATCGATGTGCGCTACCCGGAGCGCGTGCGCGTGTATCTCACCACTCATGCCACCGGAGGGCTGACCACGCTCGACGCCGACCTGGCGCGGGTCATCTCGGCAGCCGCCGCTGCAGCCGGCGCTACGTCCGAGCCGGTGGTCGCACAGGCTGTCGAGATCGCCATCGACACGCTCGACGCGGATGGCATTCGCCCGTTCTGGGCAGCGGTGCTGGGCTACCCCGACACGGGCGGCACGCTGGTCGACCCGCTGCGCATCGGCCCGCCGGTGTGGTTCCAGGAAATGACCGAGGCTCGAACGCAGCGCCAGCGGTTCCACATCGACGTGTCGGTGTCCCACGACGTCGCCGAGCAACGCGTCGCCGCGGCGCTGGCCGCCGGCGGCACGATGGTGAACGACACGTTCGCGCGCAGCTGGTGGGTGCTCGCCGATGCCGACGGCAACGAAGCCTGCGTCTGCACCTGGCAAGACCGCTGAACCGGCACGTTCGATCTCTGTGTCAAAGTAGCGAACTCACAAACCCTGGTCACGACCTGACAGTGTTTACGCAATTCGCATTCGGGGGGTCAGCTGCCGAGGCGTTTGCCGCCGAAGATGGTGATCTCCTGGCGCAGCGGCACCAGGTCGCGACGTGGGGCGCGACGGCCGGCCTCCGCCAACGCACCAGCCGCCAGTGTGCGCAGCTCTTCGTTTTCCGCACGCAGGCGCCCGACTTCCAGCTCCAGCGACATCACCCGCCGAATGCCTTCCAGGTTCATGCCCTCGGCAGCAAGGTCGCTGATGCGGCGCAACCGGTCGATGTCGATGTCGCTATAGCGGCGGTTGCCACCTTGCGTGCGTGCCGGCTGCACCAGCCCGCGACGCTCATAGATACGCAACGTCTGGGGATGCATGCCGGCCAACTCGGCGGCGACCGAGATGACGTAGACGGCGTGTTCACGTGATCGCATTGGTCAGCCCTTTCCCTCGTCCGACAGGTTGTGCCTGGGTGACACCGTAGTCGCCGCTGCATAGGCCTCGACTGCGGCCCGCTGCTCGTCGTTGAGGTGGTTGGGCACCAGCACATCGGTGGTGACGATCAGGTCGCCGGTGCCCTTGGCGGTGGTGAGGCCCTTGGCCTTGACTCGGTGACGGCTGCCCGATTGCGTGCCGGCGCGCAGGCGCAGCGTGACGCGGGGCCCCTCCAGCGTGGGCACGTCGATCTCGCCACCCAACGCCGCTTCGGCAAACGTGACCGGCACTCGCACAGTCAGGTTGTGGCCATCGCGCCCGAACAGGGGGTGCGGCGCGACGTGGCACTCGACGATCAAGTCGCCTGCCGGGCCGCCACTGCGGCCTGGCGCGCCGCGACCCTTCAGGCGAATCTTCTGCCCGTCGGCGACGCCGGCGGGAATGCGTGCCTGCACCTCGCGGGCACGACGCTCGACCCGCGTGCCATGGCACGTGGGGCATGGCTGGTCGATGGTGACACCGGCGCCGCCGCAGACACGACACGGCGAGGAGAAGGAGAAGAAGCCCTGGTTGTCGTCGACCACACCACGGCCGCCGCACTGCGAACAGACCTTGGGCTGCGTACCCGGCTTGGCGCCGCTGCCGTGGCAGGTGCTGCACTCCGCGTCGCTGGTGAGGTGCAACGTGGTGGTCATGCCCTTGGCTGCGTCGACGAAGTCGAGTGTCAGCGTTGCCTCGACGTCGGCACCGCGCTGCGGGCCGGCCGATGCCGAAGCACCGCCGCCGCGCCGCCCGCGCCCGAACATGGACCCCAGCAGGTCCCCCATGCCCTCGCTGCCGACGTTGAAGTTGTAGCCGCCCTGGCCGGCACCGGGCCCGCCTTGGCCACCCGGGCCGGACATGCCACCGACTGGGCCCAGCCGACGAACCTCGTCGTACTCCTTGCGCTTGGCGTCGTCGCCCAGCACGTCGTACGCGCCACTGACCGTCTTGAAGCGCTCTTCTGCCTCGTCGTTACCAGGGTGCGTGTCGGGGTGGCTGTCGCGTGCCAGCTTGCGGTACGCCTTGGTGATTGTCTTCGCGTCAGCGTTCTCGGCGACGCCGAGGATCTTGTAGTAGTCCTTTTCGTACCACTCGCGCTGCGCTGCCATGGTGGCCCTGGCCTCAGCCGCGAACCTTCACCATTGCTGCACGCAGGACGCGACCGTTCCACGTGTAGCCACTGCGCAACACCTCGCTGACGATGGGGCCATCGGCGACACCGTCGCCCGCTTCGTGCAGCACTGCCTCGGCCAGATTCGGGTCGAACGGCTGCTCGTGCAAGTTCATCGTCTCCAGGCCCTGCTTCTTCAGCTGCACCAGCAACAGGTTGAAAATGGGCTCGACCTCTGCGGGATGCTGCAGGAACGCAGCCTCGCACGCGTCGAGGACGGGGAGCAGCGCTTCGGCCATCTTGCCCGTTGCGCGCTGCGCATCGTCGGCCTGCTGCGCGGCAACGCGCCGGCGGTAGTTGTCGAAGTCGGCCTGCAGGCGAAGCGCGATGTCCTTGAAGGAATCGCGCTCCACCAGCAGAGCCTCGACGTCGTGCTCGACAGCGGACTCGGCGTCGGCAACTTCGTCACCACCGACGGGCACGCCATCGGCGAGACGACGCAACCGCATCATCTCCGAGGTCAGATCGTCGTCGAGTTCGATGTCGATCGGCGGCACACCAGGGTTTGTGTCGTCGCTCATCTCAGGGTCACTTCGCCGATTCGTCGTCGACGATTTCGGCATCGATGATGTCGTCGTCGGCGCCCGGACCGTCGCCGTTGCTGTGGTCGTTGCCCTGGCCGGTGGCTGCCGAGGTGCCCGCAGCGTTTTCGGCGGCGGCCTTCTCGTACAGACGCTGGCTGAAGCCCTGGCTGGCCTGCATCAGCGTTTCGTGCGCGGCCTTGATGGCCTCGAAGTCGTTGCCGTTGAGCGCTGTGCGCAGCTCGCCGAGCGGACCCTCGACAGTGGCCTTCTCGGCTTCGTCGACCTTGTCGGCGTTGTCGCGCAGCACCTTCTCCATCTGGTACACCAGCGAGTCTGCGTTGTTGCGAATCTCGGCCTCTTCACGGCGCTGCTTGTCTTCCTCGGCGTGAGCCTCGGCGTCGCGCACCATCTGGTCGATGTCCTTCTTGTCCAGCGTGCTCTGACCGGTGATGGTCATGCTCTGCACCTTGCTGGTGGCACGGTCCTTGGCGGAGACATGCACGATGCCGTTGGCGTCGATGTCGAAGGTGACTTCGATCTGCGGCACACCGCGCGGGGCGGGCGGCAGATCGACGAGCTGGAACTTACCCAGCGTCTTGTTGTAGGCAGCCATCTCGCGCTCGCCTTGCAGCACGTGGATCTCCACGCTGGGCTGCATGTCGTCGGCGGTGGTGAACACCTCGGTGCGCTTGGTGGGGATGGTGGTGTTGCGTTCGATGAGCTTGGTCATCACGCCACCCTTGGTTTCGATACCGAGCGCCAGCGGCGTGACGTCGAGCAGCAGGATGTCTTTCACGTCGCCGCGCAACACGCCTGCCTGCACTGCAGCACCGACCGCGACCACTTCATCGGGGTTGACCGACTTGTTGGGCTCCTTGCCGGTGAGGCTCTGAACCAGATCGGTGACGGCGGGCATACGAGTGGAACCGCCCACGAGGAGGACGTGGTTGAGCTCGCCCTTACTGATGCCGGCATCCTTCAGCGCCTGCTCGAACGGGATACGGCAACGCTCGATGAGGTCGGCCGTCATCTCTTGGAACTTGGCGCGAGTGAGGCTCTCGTCGAGGTGCAACGGCCCGTCGGCCGTGGCCGTGATGAAGGGCAGGTTGATCTGTGTCTGCTGCACCTGGCTGAGCTCGATCTTGGCCTTCTCGGCAGCTTCCTTGAGACGCTGCGTGGCCATGCGGTCGGCAGCAAGATCGACACCGTGAGCCGACTTGAACTGGCCGACGAGCCAGTCGATGATGCGCTGGTCCCAGTCGTCGCCACCGAGCTTGGTGTCGCCGTGGGTGCTCTTCACTTCGAAGACGCCTTCGCCGATCTCCAGCACCGACACGTCGAACGTGCCACCACCGAGGTCGAACACCAGCACCTTCTCGTCTTCGGCGCCCTTGTCGAGGCCGTAGGCGAGTGCAGCCGCAGTGGGCTCGTTGATGATGCGCAGGACTTCCAGGCCGGCGATCTGGCCGGCTTCCTTGGTAGCAGTACGTTGCGCATCGTCGAAGTAGGCAGGGACGGTGATGACGGCCTGCGTGACCGTGTAGCCCAGATAGGCCTCGGCGTCACGCTTGAGCTTCATCAGCGTGCGGGCGCTGATCTCCTGCGGTGTGTAGCGCTTGCCATCGATGTCGTCGCTCTTCCAATTTTCGCCCATGTGGCGCTTGATGCTGCGGAACGTCCGGTCGGGGTTGGTGATGGCCTGGCGCTTGGCGACTTCGCCGACGAGCACTTCACCGGCCTTACTGAAAGCAACCACCGACGGGGTGGTGCGGCCACCCTCGGAGTTGGGGATGACGACCGTTTCGCCCGCCTCGAAGACGGCGACTACGGAGTTGGTGGTGCCGAGATCGATACCGACTGCCTTGGCCATGGTGAAGCTCCTTCAAATGGTGTTCTGGGGGATGTTGAGCGAACTACACGCAAGCCTATGACCAGGGTCGTTCGACCGACAACCTGACCAACAGAAAACTTGAGTCATAGTGACTCAAGTTCTACCGGTCGAGGATCACTCCCAGTCCAGAATGACTTTGCCACACTCGCCGCGATGAACGATTGCAAACGCTTCCTCGAACTCGCTGGCGGGCAGGCGATGCGTGACGATGCCGCTCACATCGAGACCACTCTGCAGCATCGCCGACATCTTGTACCAGGTCTCGAAGATACGTCGGCCGTAGATCCCCTGGATGTTGAGGCCCTTGAAGATCACATCGTTGACGTCCAGCGTCATCGGGCCGGCCGGGATGCCGAGCACCGCGATGCGGCCGCCGTGGTTCATCGAATCGAGCATCTGGTTGAACGCCGCCTCGGCACCGCTCATCTCCAGGCCGACATCGAAGCCTTCGGTCATGCCCAACTCGGCCATCACCGGACCGAGTTGCTCCTGTGCGACGTTGACGGTGCGCGTCGCACCGTGGGCGGAAGCCATGGCAAGGCGGTACGGGTTGATGTCGGTGACCACGATGTGGCGCGCACCGATATGACGGGCGATGGCCGCCGCCAGCACGCCGATGGGGCCAGCGCCGGTGATCAATACGTCTTCGCCGACCATGTCGAAGCGCAATGCGGTGTGAGTGGCGTTACCGAGCGGGTCGAGCACGGCCGCGACATCGTCGCCGATGTGCGCAGGCACGACGAAGACGTTCTGCGCGGGGATCACGATGTACTCGGCGAATGCGCCGGGACGCGTGACGCCTACGCCCGTGTGGTTGTGGCAGAACTCTCGACGACCGCCCTTGCAGTTGCGGCAGTGACCGCAGGTGACGTGGCCTTCGCCTGCCACACGCTGGCCGACTTCCAAACCCTTGACACCGGCGCCGAGCGCGACGATCTCACCCATGAACTCGTGGCCCACCACCATCGGAACGGGGATGGTCGACTGCGCCCACGCATCCCAGTGGTAGATGTGCAGATCGGTGCCGCAGATACTGGTCTTGCGGACGCGAATCAACACCTCGCCATCGCCCGGCACTGGCTGGGGCACGTCCTGCATCCACAATCCCGGCTCGGCATGGGCCTTCACCAGCGCCCTCACTTCACGACGCCCATCTCGCGACCAACCTTCGTGAACGCAGCGACGGCGACATCGATGTCATCGTCAGAGTGCGCCGCGGACATTTGCGTGCGAATGCGGGCCTTGCCGTTGGGCACCACGGGGAAACTGAACGCCGTCACATAGATCCCTTCTGCGAGCAGCCGCTGCGCCATCTCGCCGGCGACCTTTGCATCGCCCAGCATCACCGGGATGATGGGATGCCCAGCACCAGCGAGTGTGAAGCCTGCTGCCTGCATCGCTGCGCGGAAGCGTTCTGCGTTTCGCTGCAGTTGCTGCTGCAACTCGTTGGAGTCCTGCAGCAGGGTGAGCGCGCGCAGCGTGGCAGCGGTGATCGCGGGGGCGAGCGAATTGCTGAACAGGTACGGGCGCGAACGCTGACGGAGCCAGTCGATCACTTCGCGGCGGCCGCTGGTGTAGCCACCACTCGCACCACCGAGCGCCTTACCAAGCGTGCCGGTGATGATGTCGACGCGGCCCATCACGTCGCAGAACTCGGGCGAGCCGCGACCGGTCGCGCCGACGAAGCCGACCGCGTGCGAGTCGTCGACCATCACCATCGCGTCGTACCTCTCGGCAAGGTCGCAGATCGCCGACAGGTTCGCGATCACGCCGTCCATCGAGAACACCCCATCGGTTGCGATGAGGCGGTAGCGGGCACCGGCCGCGTCGATCAGACACTGCTCCAACTGCGCCATGTCGTTGTTGTCGTATCGCAGGCGCTGGGCCTTGCAAAGCCGAATGCCGTCGATGATCGACGCATGGTTGAGGCTGTCACTGATCACGCAGTCCTGTTCGTCGAGGATCGTTTCGAAGAGCCCGCCGTTGGCGTCGAAGCACGACGAGTAGAGGATCGTGTCGTCGGTACCGAGGAAGGCACTCAGTGCCGCCTCGAGTTCCTTGTGCACGGTCTGCGTGCCACAGATGAAGCGCACCGACGCCATCCCATAGCCGTAGGTGTCGAGTGCCGCGTGCGCTGCCGCGACGAGCGCTGGATGATCGGCGAGGCCAAGGTAGTTGTTGGCGCACAGGTTCAGCACGGCCGCACCATCGGCCAGTGTGATGTGCGCCGACTGC
>Ga0335397_10001428_pt1 | contig 32572 bp, 27 predicted proteins | sample MAT04_FD_205740 | JGI IMG/M metagenome (GOLD analysis project Ga0335397, IMG submission 205740) | Freshwater microbial communities from Lake Fryxell liftoff mats and glacier meltwater in Antarctica - MAT-04 (spades assembly) (version 2) ... | reverse complement strand
CGGATTCGACAAGGAATTTTGTACACTACAGACGGAACCTTGAACAACCGATGGGGAAACCGGGTGCGTTTATTTACGACTATTGCCGGACTGCGCTGTTATCTGGAGACAAATCGCTCTAGAAACAAAGGGTCTACGGGGCTGGTTCCCACAATGGGCGCACTCCACGAAGGACACCTGAGCCTGATTCACCGAGCCAGGAACGAGAACGATCGCGTTATCGTCACGATCTTCGTCAACCCTCTGCAATTTGCCCCTAATGAAGATTTTCGGCAGTATCCTCGCACTTTAGAAGCAGACAGAGCGTTGTGTGAAGCGGCTGGAGTCGATGCCATTTTTGCACCCAGTTCAGCAGAACTTTATCCGATGGGCAAAGAGGCAAGTGCTTTGGGAGATCTGCAAGAAGTCGCTCAGGTCGTTCCCCCAGCGGCAATGATGGCGGGGTTGTGTGGGCGATCGCGTCCGACTCACTTCCAAGGAGTCGCTACCATTGTTACCAAGCTCTTGAACATTGTTCAGCCCGATCGTGCCTACTTTGGGTTAAAAGACGCCCAACAATTTGCCATTTTGCGCAGAGTTACGGCAGATTTGAATTTGCCTGTAGAAATGATAGGCTGTCCCATTGTGCGAGAATCCAGCGGTTTAGCACTAAGTTCTCGAAATCAATACCTGACTGTAGAACAGCGATCGCAAGCTGCTATCCTGTATCGGAGCTTACAAACAGCAGCACAAGCTGTCCGCAATGGCACAGTGCTGCAATCAAAGATCATTGGCATCGTGAAAACCGAGTTAGAGCAATTTCCAGACATGAAACCCGAATACATTGAATTAGTTAATCCTGAAACCTTAGCGCCCCTAGAAAGAGTTGAAGAATTGGGATTACTGGCGATCGCTGCCCGCTTGGGCAAAACTCGGTTAATCGATAATGTTTTGCTGCAAACCCGCCAACCGATTTTGGCGATCGATGGTCCAGCGGGGGCGGGCAAGTCTACCGTGGTGCGGCGAGTGGCGCAGGTGTTGGGGCTGCTGTATTTGGATACGGGGGCGATGTATCGGGCAGTGACTTGGTTGACGCTGCAATCGGGGATTGCCATTGATGATGAGGCGGCGATCGCGGAGCTAGCCAGCCGCTGTGAGATTGAAATTAGCGGCGATCCGGCGGCAGTAAGCGTACGGATTAATGGGCAGGATGTGACGCAAGCGATTCGGAGTTTAGAGGTAACATCGCAGGTTTCGGCGATCGCGGCTCAGCTGTTTGTACGTCAAGAGTTGGTGCGGCGGCAACAGGCTTATGGGCGCAGGGGCGGCATTGTCATGGATGGGCGCGACATTGGCACCCATGTTTTTCCAGATGCAGAGCTGAAGATTTTTCTGACGGCTTCTGTAGAAGAACGGGCACGGCGACGGCAGCAAGATTTAATTGCACAAGAGCAAGAAATATCGCTGGCAGAATTAGAGCAAGCGATCGCGGAGCGCGACCATAAAGACAGCACGCGCGACTTTGCGCCCTTACGGAAAGCGGCAGATGCGATCGAGATTCAAACTGACGATCTGAATATCAATGAAGTAACAGCAAAGATTGTCAGTCTTTATCGGGAAAAGTGTTCTGAGCATTGAAGAGGGGAAAGATGCTGCGGTTTCTACTGACCGCTTCATCTTGTTTTTACGCTTAATGCAAAGAATTGCAAAGTTTATACGGGAGTGGTAAAGTCCGACTAATCTATTGCTCTGATGTGGGCAATCTGATTTTTTGTGTCTTTATTGTGTGTGCCATTACCGCTCAAGTAGGGGCGAAGCATTTGCACTCGAATTTAGGCTACGTTGCCAGAATATTAATGCCAATGCTTCGCCCCTACAGCCCCAAAATTACCCTAAATCTGAATTCTAGTTAGATGTCAAATGGGTTCTATATGCAAATTTTGACGACTGCCGATCGCTCTTCTCAGGAATTTCTGCTATCAACCCCGATTCCCGCTCGTACTCTAAGGCTGGTGGCGCTGGGGGATAGTTTGATCTACGGCTTTGGCGACCCTGAAGGCGGCGGTTGGATTGAGCGATTGCGGCGGCGATGGATGTCGCCCCAAAGTGAAGATCATGCGCTGTACAACTTGGGCGTGAGGGGCGATCGCGTTCGGCAGGTTTCTCAAAGGCTGCAAGCTGAGTTCAGTCACCGGGGCGAGCTGCGCCATCGCGTTCCTGATGCCATCATCTTATCCGTGGGGCTGAACGACTCAGCTCGATTGGGGCGGTTGAATGGCAAGAATTTTACCGAGTTTGAAAATTTTCAGGACGATGTTTCTAACTTGCTCGACCAAGCCGCAGAGCTTTGCCAGGTCTATTTTGTGGGCATGACGCCAGTCGATGAAGCGCACATGCCCTTCTCTAGCTGTCTGTATTACAACCACGCAGATCAGTATCGCTATAAAGAGGTGATTCGGACTGCTTGCCTGGAGCGAGAAATTCCTTACTTAGATGTTTTTGAGCTGTGGCTGACTCGGGGCGAAGACTGGTGGCGATCGCGCCTCCACCCCGATGGTCTGCATCCCAACAGCGCTGGCTACCAGTCTTTGCTCGAAGATTTTCTAGCGTGGGATTCAATCCGCCGATGGATTAAGTAGAATTGCAGGAAACTACCGACAGCCCAGACTTTCACGAGTTTCTACGCCAGTGGTAGGATTGACGCCATCAGCGCGTTTGCAGAGTTCGGAAATTTCGTAGCGATCGAGCAAGGCATCGGTAAAGTCGGCTCCGGCGATCGCCACATCTTTAAAGCTAGTGCGCGACAAGGTTGCCTCTTGCAAAATCGCGTCTCGTAAGTCTGCCCCTACCCAAAACACGCGGTCTACCAACGCGCCCGTTAGGTTTGCTCCGCGCAGGTTGCCGTTGAGCATGATCGCCTTTGTCATCAGGGCATTAGTCAGGTCAGAGTTCTGAAAGTTGATGCCGCGCATTTCGGCAGATACAAAAGCTTTGCCCTTAAGGTCTTGATTGGAAAAGTCTTGGTCGGTGAGATTGGCGCTGTTGTAGTTCACGGTGTCAGTGGCGGCGATCGCGGGTTGAGCCATGAGCATCAGCCACAGACAAGATAACGCAATCGTCAGCATCAATCTTGCCCAGCTCTGACCCAAACCGCTCCTCAGAGATTCAGCGAAAGATTTAGCGAAAGATTCAGTATATCGCTGTGTTTGTTCTCGCATAGCTTAGCCCTTGTTTAGCCCTTGTTTTACGTACCAGGCTGTGGTTGCCAGTCGGTTCCGACTCGAATGGTCAGATCAGATTCCAGATCACCCGTAGAAGCAGAGATGACTTTCCCTATTCCCATCATTGATTCTAGCGCTGAGGCGCTCTGTAAATCTCCCCGCTGCACAATAATTTGAGTCTCAGCTTGCTGGTCAGGCCAATCCTTGACCACGTAAATGTTATTAAAGCCCTTACTTTGCAAATAGGTTGCCATCTGACTCCCTAATTCTGGCTTATTAGAGGCATTCTGAATCGCAATTCGCAAGTCGGTGCCGCTGTTCTGATGGCTCATGACTGCTACAGAACTCAAGTCAAAATACTCATGCATCACCTGATCCATGGCATCGGTATCCATTATCCAGTAGCTTGCCTGAAACTCTTCGGGTGTGCTAAAACGACCCGGCAGCATCACCATGCGGAAGTTATCTTGCTTAAGGCTTAAACCAAAGCCAGCTAATGCTAACAATTCATCTGATGAAAGATTAGTGTCAATGTAGCGTTGAAAAATTTGGATGGCTCCGGGTACCCGAGTCAGCATGGCTGGGTTCATCAGCTTTTCTCGCAATGCCCGAATCATTTGCTGTTGCCGCTGTACTCGCCCGATGTCACCATACTGGTCATTACGAAACCGAGCAAATTGCTCTGCTTTTTCGCCGTTTAAGGTTTGCCAACCTACTTTCAGGTCAATATTGAGGTGCTGGGTTTCATCTACATATTTCATGTCAATGGGCACGAATACATCCACACCGCCCATCAAATTGACCAATTCACGAAAGGCTCCGGTGCTGATCCGCACATAGCGGTCAATGGTAATGCCATTGAGATTCTGGCTGACGGTCTGGGCGGCGGTCTTTGCGCCCCCAATCACATTTGCCTGATTAATTTTGAGTAGACCTTCTTGAGGCAGTGTCACCTGAGTGTCTCGGGGGACGGAAAGGACGTTGACCGACTGATTTGTGGGATCAAGACGAACCAAGAGCATGGTGTCGCTGCGCCCAGAAAACACATGTGAGTCAGTACCTGGTGGCAAATCTAGGGGAAGATCGATGCCCATGACGAGAATGTTGACTGGGCGAGTAAGAGGATAGTTAAGCCCCTGACTCAAGACATTGCCGATGGACAAAGATTGACCTTTGCTTTGAGGGGCGATCGCCGCTGGCAAAGGCATCATGAGCGCCGTTGTCATGCCTACTGTGATGGAAACAGCAGCAGTCAGCCCTACTGCTAATCCTCGCAGTAGCCACTTGGCAGGATGAAACCGACTAGGAGGCAAAACAACCTTTTCAGATAAAAAATCTAGCGGCACATTTGAATTCGCCGGGGTCTGATTCTCGATCGCCTTCTGATGGGTTTGCTGTGGCTCTAACTCAGATTTCAATTGTCCCACTCCGTTCACGCCTCTTTGCATTAAAACTAGATCCTGCAACTACACACGGGCACCGATGTAAGGCGCAATCATGACTGTTGATTGTAGCTGCTAATTGTAGCTCTTCGGAATCATACCGTTTGCTCTAAACTCCAAACTGTTCACTCAGTACAAGTACCACCTTAATCGAGTCAATTTAAGCACAGACCGCGCTATTGTGCAGCTAACTGCCTCACGGCTGAACAGGAACGAAATCTGCTAGCTTTGCTGATGTTGACCGTTAGAGAAAATGCAACCGTGGCAAATACTTTTTGACTGGGAACATTAGCCATATCTCTAAAGAATCAACTGCTCTAAAGCCCATTCCGGAAAACTTCATCACGTATTTTCTCGTCCTGATTGAAGTCTTCTGTCCTGAAAACCTGATTCGGTACCTCAAAACAAAGCCTCATGATTCCTGTAATTCTAGCTGGTGGTAAAGGTGAACGGTTTTGGCCTCTCAGCCGCAAACACCGTCCTAAGCAATTTTTGAGTTTAGATGGCAGTGGTAGAAGCCTGCTTCAGTCTACTGCCGATCGCCTTTTAGACCTGGCAGGCGGCTGGCAAGGGTTGTGGGTGATTACTGCGGCACACTTGGCAGAGGGCGTGCAGCAGCAGTTGCCTGACCTACCCCCAGAGAATCTGCTAGTCGAAGTCGAAGGGCGAGATACTGCACCCGCTGTAGCTTGGGCAACCCTAGAGATTGCTAAGCGCCACGGTCAGGATGCCATGATTGGCTTCTTTCCTGCCGATCATTGGATTGGCGATCAAGAGGCTTTTTGTCAAACGCTACAAGCGGCAGAGGAATTGGCGGCGAGTCAAGGGGCGATCGCCACTTTGGGTATTACCCCCGCTTATCCTTCCACTGGCTATGGCTACATTGAACAAGGTGAAAAAGTAGGATTTTTCGGTAACTATCCCGCCTACAAAGTTCAGCGCTTTACCGAAAAGCCCGACCTGCCTACCGCCGAATCTTTTCTGGCTACCGGGCGTTTTAGTTGGAATGGCGGCATGTTTATCTTCCCTGCCCGAGTCATGCTGGCAGAACTGCAAACCCATGCCCCTGAAATCCTGGAGCCTTTGCAACAGCACGGACCTTCGGTTTACCCCAACCTTCCTAAAAAAAGTATTGACTACGCCCTCATGGAAAAAACCGAGAAGGCGTATGTTTTACCCGTTACTTTTGCCTGGGACGACTTAGGTGACTGGAACGCCCTCGATCGCCTGCTGAAAGCCGATCAGCCTAACGTCGAGCTGGCAAACCATGTGGGGCTAGATACAGAAGGAGCCTTGCTTTATGCGACGGGCGACGACGAACTGATCGTCACCATCGGCATGGATGACACTGTGATTGTGCGAGATGGGAAAGTTACTTTGGTGGTGAAGAAAGATCGAACTCAAGACATTAAGCAGATCCTCAAGCAATTGCAGGAAAACCCTCAGTTCAAAGACTTGTTGTAAAGACAGGTCGCAGATTTTTCAAGACCTGATAAAGTTTGAGCTGCTTGTACGGTTGTTTTGTGGGTACTTATTGATACTTCATCAATGCTGGGTTCCTATCTTCCCTGCTTCAGTCGGCACTGGCGCGAAAGAGCTATAGTTCAGATTGATTCCATCAAACAATTGATTTCGGCAACCCGATTTATTGCAACGTGCAGCTAGCCTCTGTTTATCCTCTGCTTTACAAGGTTCTTAAGCCCGCTTTTCCTGATTGTCTATGGTCAGGGCGATCGGACGTAAAAGCGATCGCCCTGACCATAGATGATGGGCCCCACCCTGCCCACACGCTGCCGCTCTTAGAAGTCCTTGATCGTTACCAGATACAAGCTAGCTTTTTTTGGCTAGGAATTTGTGTGCAGCAATTCCCCGCGATCGCTAGAGCCGTTTGGCAGCAAGATCACTGGATTGGGCTACATGGCTACGACCATCGTTCTTTTCCTCAACTTTCGACAGGGGCGTTACAGCAAAGTTTAGTTGAAACGCAGCAGGCGATCGCTCAGTCTTGCCAGCTAGATTTTAACGAAGTCCAACGTCGTATCAGAGACGTCCGTCCGCCTAATGGACTGTTTACCCCGCGTACCCTGACTGATTTAGAGCGCTGGAATTATCGCCCCGTTATGTGGAGCGTAGTTCCTGAAGACTGGGTGCGTCCGGGAATAGAAGTGACGGTCGAACGAATATTGTGTCAAGTGCAGAACGGCTCGTTGATTGTGCTACACGATGGCTATAACGGTGGCGAAGATGTGGCGGCGATCGTGGCCCATATGATTCCAATACTTCTGCGGAGAGGATATCACTTTGTGACAGTCGATGAACTTTGGAAACAGCGTTTACTGCCTTTGCCAAGGGTCATCTGATTGTTTGGGAGTAGCAATGAAATAAGGCGATTTCCGGCAAAGATTTTACCCTTCGACTCCGCTCAGGGTGCAAGCTGGCTGAGCGGAGTCGAAGACAGCGGGTAATTTGTTTGCCGGAAATCGCCTAACGTCCCGATCCGCCCCCTAAATCCCCCAATTCTGGGGGACTTTGAAAGGCTCGGAAGTCCCCCAGAATTGGGGGATTTAGGGGGCTAGAAAGCTAACGCATCCCATTGGGACTTTATTTCAATGCAGATCCCTTTTCTTTTAGCGACCTCTATCCCATTTCCACAGATAGGCTGACACCAGGTTTGTTGTGATGTGGGCTGTAATAGGAACTAGAAGACTACCCGTCACAACGGCGCTACAGCTCAACACCCCGCCAATGATCGTTGCCCAAATGACGTATGAGACGTGTTGATTGCCACTAAAGTGCATCACGCCGAAGCAAGCGCTAGAAACCAGAATACCAAACCAGGTTAAGCCAATCGCGGGTAGCATCACGCCGCGAAACAATAGCTCTTCGCTCATGCCAGGGAGTAAGCCTAGCCAAATCAAGTCTGTCCAGGTGAGTGGCTCAATCACCATTGCTAGGTAAAAGTCGGCGCTTTGGCGATAAGCAGACCAGACCCGATAAGCGACTGCACTAGCAGCTGTAATGCCTAGTCCTAGAACAATGCCAATGAGGAGCGATCGCCCCCCTGCCCACTCTAGCGGCAGCATTTCAGTGGGATCAAAGAGCAGCCATAGGCGAGAAACCAAGAGCAGCACAACGGCTGTCACTCCCATAGCAGTCAAAATTTGAACGCGCGTGAGCATCTCGGTGCTGGGGGTAGGAGAGGGTTGCTGTGACACAATAACTAGAGGCGAGTGATGAATTAAGACGATTGATAAACTACACGCTACCACTTCAGAAAACATCTTTGTTGTTAGAAAAGTTTGCAGGTACGTTTTTCTTTCGCCACAAGACATCTCATCAGTTCCTTGCCTAGAGGACACTCAGACGACAGCGTTGCAGATACAATCATTATCTGTAGATTGCGGAAGAACCAGCGTGTTATACCCCGCTTTATCCAAGGGCAGCCATGTTACTCGATATTGCAAGACTGATGGCTCATCAACCAATCATGGCTCAACTGGCTTCTCCAGGGCCCATGATTGGTTCTTTGCCGATTCGCTGGTATGGACTGCTCATTGCCTCTGCGGTTTTGATTGGGGTAAGTTTATCGACATACCTGGCAAAGCGGCGAGGTTTAAATCCAGATTTAATTAGTGATCTAGCAATTTGGTTGGTTGTTGCTGCCATACCTTGTGCGCGGCTCTACTACGTTGCGTTTGAGTGGGAAAGCTATGCCTCTCGTCCGGCGGAAATTCTGGCAATTTGGCACGGCGGAATTGCGATTCATGGGGCACTGATTGGTGGCACTCTTGCCAGCCTGGTTTTTGCAAAGCTGAACAAAACTTCGTTTTGGGTGCTAGCAGATTTAGTTGCGCCGTCTGTAATTTTGGGTCAGGCGATCGGGCGATGGGGCAATTTTTTCAACTCTGAAGCGTTTGGTCGCCCCACCGATTTGCCTTGGAAGCTTTATATTCCTCCTGCTCAACGACCCACTGACTATGCCCAATTTGAGTACTTCCACCCGACGTTCCTTTACGAATCTCTCTGGAACCTAGGAGTATTTGCTATTTTGTTAACGCTGTTTTTTCGGGGGCTGAAGCCTAACAGTAGGCTAAAGAATGGTACCTTGATTCTTCTTTATGTACTGATGTATAGCTTGGGACGGCTTTGGATTGAAGGCTTGCGGACAGATAGTTTAATGCTGGGACCTTTGCGAATTGCTCAATGCGTTAGCTTATTGGGCATTCTTTTAGGTGGAGCCGGATTATTTTGGCTGTACAAACTGCGGCGATCGCTCCCCGATGTCATCTCCCCCGCAGCATCCTCAAAATTTATCTCTAGGCAGGACTAAAGTTTAACCAGCAAAAAAAATCCTAGAGATTTCCTCTAGGATTTGAATCAGGGTGCATCTACCATTCACTTTTACTCAGCAGATATTAGATGTCCGGTGATTGCCGGGAGGGTTCATACAGTCTTTATAAGAAGGCAGAAATAAATTGTCAGGGTTTTCCCTAGGAGTCTTTTGATAAACCCAAAGAAATTGACAAATCAAAAAAAACACCCCAGAGGAAATCCTTTGGGGTATGAATCAGGGTGCATCTACCAACTACTTTTACTCACATGAACCAGGACGTCCGGTGTTCACGCAATGAGTTCACATATTCTTTAAAGACAGCGTCTTTTCTTAAGGGTTTACCGAAGTTAGATGAGGTTTAGATAAACCACGGTTGCCATTTGTAAGTTTATTTTCTAGCACAATCCCATGAGTACTATTCGTTTAGAGCCAAAAGTGTACATCGTGGGTGCGGGGCCCGGCGACCCCGATTTGTTGACCGTGAAAGCTCAAATGCTTTTGCAAAATGCCGACGTGATTTTATTTGCCGATTCCTTGGTGCCTCGCCAAATTCTGCAATGGGCACACCCAGATGCGGAGGTGATTCGGACTGCCAACAAGACTTTAGAAGAAATCCTACCTCTAATGATTGACCGAGTGCGATCGCGCCTCTCTGTCGTTCGTCTCCACTCAGGCGATCCTAGCCTTTACAGCGCTGCCTCCGAGCAAATGCAGGCACTCGCTGCTGCCGAAATTCCCTTTGAGGTCGTCCCAGGTATCAGCGCTTTCCAGCTCGCTGCTGCCCGCCTCAAGGTCGAGTTGACGGTTCCTGAACTCGTGCAGACGATTATCTTGACGCGCATTAGTGGGCATACCAATGTTCCTGAAGCTGAAGACCTCAGTGCCCTTGCTGCCCATCAAGCAACCCTTTGTCTTTACCTCAGCGCCCGTCATGTCCAAGCGGCGCAAGACAAGCTGATGCAGCATTACCCGATCGATTGCCCGGTTGCAGTTTGTTTTCGGCTGGGTTGGCAAGATGAAAAGCTATGGGTCGTGCCGCTGAGCGAGATGGCGGCGATTACAGAGCGGGAAAACCTGATGAGAACAACGCTGTATGTCATTAGTCCGGCGTTGGAACTGGCAGGAAATGCGGATGGTGGAGGATTTAAGAAAAAGGGAGGGCGATCGCTGACAGATCAATCGAAGCGATCGCGTCTTTACAATCCTGACCATTCGCATATTTTTCGACCCAAGGAACCTTAGAGGATGTCTGAAAAGTCGTAGATGTGACATCCGAGCGTCAGGACGCGGCATTCGGACGACCATTTTTCGGTATAGCCGAGAACTTTTTGACCGAATGCCACGCCCCTGTAGATAATTGACGATATTTTTCAGACATCCTCTTAGGCATCTGTTTCAAAACTCTGCCTATCAAAACCTGGCTAAAATAAGAGTATTAAGAACTGTAAATCAACTCTTATGGCAACTCTTATGAAAAGTCTCCGCACAAACGAAAAGCAACGGGTGGTTGTTGTGGGAGCTGGGATTGGCGGGTTGACAGCGGCGGCCCTGCTGGCACATCGAGGCTATCAGGTGTTGGTACTCGATCAGGCGATCGTTCCGGGAGGCTGCGCTTCAACTTTTCAGCGGCGCGGCTTTACGTTTGACGTGGGCGCGACCCAAGTTGCCGGACTGGAACCCGGCGGGATTCACCACCGGATTTTTTCGGAATTAGAAATTGAGCCACCCGCAGCCACCTTCTGCGATCCGGCTTGTGTCGTCTACTTGCCTGGGGAAACTGAACCCATTAGCGTTTGGCGCGACCCCGATCGCTGGAAAGCCGAGCGTCAGCATCAGTTTCCGGGCAGTGAACCTTTTTGGCAGTTGTTGTCTGATCTGTTTCGTCATAGCTGGGCGTTTCAATCTCGTGATCCGATTTTACCGCCTCGCAATGTCTGGGATTTTTTGCAATTGCTTCAAGCTGTTCGCCCGGATACATTAGTGACGTTGCCCTATACCTTTTCTACGGTGGGGCAAATGTTGCGCTTATACGGCTTAGGAAACGATCGCCGCCTCAGGACTTTTTTAGATTTGCAGCTCAAGCTATATTCCCAAGTCAATGCCGATGAAACTGCATTGCTCTATGCCGCAACTGCTCTGGGCGTTTCGCAAGCACCATTGGGGCTGTATCACTTGCAGGGCAGTATGCAGGCATTGAGCGATCGCCTCGTCACTTCGTTAGAGCGAGACGGCGGCAAACTCTTGATGCGCCATTCTGTGCAGAAAATTAATGGCGATCGCAGCGTCGAAATTCGCAACCAAAAGACAGGCGAAGTCTGGACAGAACCTGCCGATCAGATTGTGGCAAATGTCACTGTGCAAAACCTCGTGCAGCTTTTGGGTGAACAAGCACCCCCAGGCTACAAGCACCGAGTTGAGAAACTTCCAGCTGCCTCAGGTGCCTTTGTCGTGTATTTGGGCGTTAAGCAAGCCGCGATTCCCCCAAACTGTCCGCCCCATCTACAGTTTTTATATGATTATGAGGGCCCTATTGCTGAAAATAACTCCCTCTTCGTTTCCGTGAGTCATGCGGGGGATGGTCGCGCCCCAGACGGATATGCCACGGTTATCGCCTCTTCGTTTACTGACCCTAACGCCTGGGCACAATGTCAAGATTATGAGGGGTTGAAGCAGCAATATACCGAAGCCGCGATCGCCCGTCTGTCGCAGTTTTTCAGCCTCACGCCTGATACGTTGGTCTACACCGAAGCCGCGACACCGAGGACATTTGCGCAATTCACAGGGCGCGATCGGGGTGTAGTTGGTGGTATTGGGCAGCGAGTGGCGACTTTTGGACCTTTCGGCTTTGCCAATCGCACGCCCCTTCAAAATCTTTGGCTAGTGGGCGATTCCACCCATCCGGGTGAAGGAACAGCCGGGGTTAGCTATTCGGCGTTAACTGTGGTGCGACAGATTGAGCAGAGGCTCAGTAAATCTATTTGATTGTTTGAGTCTTTTGGGTCAGAAATTAGGCGATCGCGCTCAACCCTGCGTCACTTGCTCAGAAATCCAACTCAAATAGGGCTGTGATCCCATCACAATCGGCAGCGCAATGATTTCAGGAACTTCATAGGAATGCAGTTCTCGCACTTTTGCCTCAAGTTGCGAAAAGTTCTGTAGATCGGTTTTGATCATCAGCTGCCATTCGGCTTCGTTGTGAACTTCGCCGTTCCAAGTGTAGAACGAGCGGATGGGCATTAAACTGACACACGCAGCCAGCTTAAACTGGAGGAGGGCTTGGGCGATCGCTTCTCCCTCGCTTTGGGAAGATGCGGTGACCAGCACTAAGCCGTATTGTTTTGAGCTACCTGGTTTTGAGCTACCTGGTTCTGAGCTATCTTGTTCTAAGCCAGCCTGGTCTAAACTTTGCGCCATATTATCAAGCCTAGATTGACATGGATGGGATCTCTCAAACTTTACTCAAATCATTGCAGGCATGGATGGCAACGCATCCAGTTATTGCGTGGACGATGAGCCATCCCTTGTGGGCGATCGGGCTATTCTTCATTGCCTTGCTGCTCTGCTGGGGCTTGCTAGGCGCGATCGCCCGATTGGTTCAGCAAGCCTGGATGCTCCTTCTTCAAGTGCCCCTAAAATTGTTACGTTGGCTCTTTAGCGGTCTCTTCAAAGTTTTCTTTACAAGAACGGTGAAATCTGATGAAGTCAGTGTTCGAGAGGAACGTGAGCAACGATTGGTAGAAACATTAAATCGGCTGGAGGCGTTGCAGCAGGAACAAGAACTGCTGATGCAAGAAGTTAAAACAATTTTGATGTTGAAAAGTTGAGGAAAGATTCACGCTATGCAGAAGAAAATCGCCCTTTGGGCACTCTGGCTCGGATTTATCACCTACGCATTTGTCATCGCTCCACCCGATAGCCCTGACACCTGGACAGTCATTCAAAATCTTTCCACAGGCAAACTAGAAGGGATAAACCCCTTAGTTATTGCTTTGTTTAATATTATGGGTGTTCTACCATTGCTTTATAGCTGTCTGATCTATATTGATGGCAGGGTTCAGAAGGTTCCAGCTTGGGCGTTTTCAGTAGGTTCGTTTGCTGTGGGTGCGTTCGCGTTGATTCCTTACTTGGCGCTACGAGAACCCAACGGCACGTTTGTGGGACAAAAAGATGGGTGGCTAAAGATCATGGATTCGAGATGGACAGGAGGACTATTGGCGATCGCCACTCTAACGCTGTTGTTTTATGGGTTAACGAACGGTGATTGGAATGACTTTTTGCAACAATGGCAAACTAGCCGATTTATCCATGTCATGAGCTTAGATTTTTGTTTGCTGTGCTTACTGTTCCCGGTTTTACTAGAAGACGATATGACCCGACGCGGATTAAAAGATCGACGGATTTTTTGGGCAGTTGCGCTCGTGCCATTGCTGGGAGCGATCGCTTACGTCACAATACGTCCGCCTTTACGAACGACCAGTTGACCCAAAAAGCAGGCATTACGCCTGCTTTTCAAGAACTTTAGATCAAAATATCTGAGAATTACCAGCGATTACCACCACCAGAGCGGCTGAAGCCATCTCGGTTGTCACCACCGCGATCGCCAGAGAAAGAACGCTTGTTGTCTTCGCGAGGTCTGGCTTTGCTGACTCGCATATCACGTCCCATCCACTCAGCCCCGTCTAGTGCTTCAATGGCAGCCGTTTCCTCAGTTTCAGCTCCCATTTCTACAAAAGCGAAACCCCGGACTTTACCCGTTTCGCGATCGGTTGGCAAAGACAGACTTTTAACGGTTCCATGCTCTGCAAAAACTTTCGATAGCTCATCTTCAGTTACCCCATAAGCGAGGTTTCCAACGTAAATAGACATAAGTGCGCGTCTCCAAAATCGTGTAGAGAAGGTTATAGATTCGGGAAAACGCCTACAAGTCAATGAAAACGAATCGCGTCCGAAAATCTCTCCAGGCTTACCAATGTAACACAGCCATGAAAGAATGGAAGAACACCATAAACCCATTACAGATCAAGACTAGTCATAGGTTTTAACATAGGTCTTAGGGACTTTAACCCGACTGCACCAACAGCCCCTCTATCATTGACTCTGAGAAGGATTGAAGCTATGCAAAGTCTTACTTTTTCTTCTATTGAATCGTTAGAAAAAGTTACAAAAATCCAGCAGTTACAAACGCAATTACGCGATCGCTGGCTGTCGGTTGATGACTTTGATTCCGAAGAAAACGATGTGTTAGTTATTCCTTCTCTGAGCCTAGATCAACGCGAATTACAAAAAGTTACAGGCGTTCATTATTACGAAGAGAGGCTTTTATTTTCCATTATTCGTCTTCGCAATCCGCGGACTCGCATCATCTACATTACCTCTCAACCGATTCATTCTAATGTGATTGATTATTACCTGCAACTGTTGCCAGGAGTGCCTTTCCCCCATGCCCGCGATCGCCTTCTCTTGCTTTCCACTCACGATGCTTCACTGAAGCCCTTGACCCAAAAAATTCTAGAGCGCCCCCGTCTACTGGCACAATTGCGGCAGCTAATTCGCCAAGATAAAGCCTATCTCACCTGCTATAACTCCACGCCGTTAGAACAAGAGCTAGCCCTGCAACTCAATATTCCATTATTTGCCCTTGACCCAAATTTGCTGTATTGGGGTACCAAAAGCGGTAGCCGCGAGATTTTTGGCGAAGCAGCAATTCCTTACCCTGATGGCAGTGCGCTGGTCTGGACGGTTGAGGAACTGGCGCAAGTAACAGTTGATTTATGGGAACGCCAACCAACTCTAAAACGGATTGTGATTAAGCTGAATGAGGGCTTTTCAGGAGAAGGAAATGCGCTGCTAGATTTGCGATCGCTATCAGAACTCTCGCCTGGTCAAGCTTCGACGGCTGAGCGAGTTGCAGCCATTGGCGATCGCTTTCAGTCCCTGAGCTTTCAATGTGATACTGAAACTTGGGCAAACTTTAGCAGCCGGATTCCAGAGTTAGGCGCGATCGCTGAAGCTTTTATTGAAGGTGACGAGAAGCGATCGCCCAGCGTTCAGGGTTGCATCAATCCCAACGGCACAGTTGAAATTTTGTCTACCCATGACCAAATTTTGGGCGGCCCCGATGGACAAATATTTTTAGGATGCCGTTTCCCGGCAGATGCCCCCTATCGCTTGGCACTGCAAGAATATGGCATTAAAGTTGGCAAAGTTTTAGCGGCAGAAGGTGTGCTAGAGCGGTTCAGCGTAGACTTTGTAGCGGTGCCTCAGGGCTTATCTCAGGAGGAATGGGATTTGCAAGCCATTGAAATTAACATTCGCAAAGGCGGCACCACCCACCCGTTCATGACGCTTAAGCTAATTACCCAAGGGCAATACGATCATAAAACGGGTTTGTTCTGCAACCAACATGGGCAACCCAAGTATTATGTGGCGACCGATAACTTGCAGAACGATGCTTACAAAGGACTCCTCCCCCACGATTTAATCGACATTGTTGCCCAGCAGCATCTGCACTTCAACAGCACCACCGAAACGGGCAGCGTTTTCCATTTGGCGGGCTGTCTTTCTGAGTTCGGCAAAGTGGGCGTAACGAGTATTGGTAATTCGCCAGCAGAAGCGGAAGCTACCTATAATCGGGTGATTCAGGCGTTAGATGAAGCGGTAATGGGTTGATTTGTTGGCATCAAGTTATTAAAGGTTTTAATTCTTCTACGAGTTCTTCTTTAATAGGGTTTGATAGGACAAATTCAGTTCGCGTTATAGTGAGAGCATCGTTAAGAAATGTAATGTTGCCAGCGTGGTTACCCAAACTTCAGTTTCTCCTATTAACTTTATTCCTTTCGATGTTCAAACCTGGACTTGGCAAGGACATCAGATCTGCTACACGGCTGCGGGTGAAGGACGACCCTTGGTATTGATTCATGGGTTCGGTGCATCAATGGGGCACTGGCGGAAAAATATTCCTGTACTTGCCGCCGCAGGCTATAAAGTCTTCACGATCGACCTCCTAGGATTTGGGCGATCGGATAAAGCGATAATTAGCTACTCGGTTGAATTGTGGGAAGAAATGCTGGCTGACTTCTGGACGGCGCATATCCAAGAACCCACTGTGTTTATCGGTAACTCAATTGGGGCGCTACTCAGTTTAATGATGTTGACTCATCATCCTGAAATGACAGCGGGTGGCGTTCTTCTGAATGCAGCAGGCGGCTTGAACCATCGCCCAGAAGAATTGAATGCGCCGCTGCGGTTTGTCATGGGTGCTTTTACAAAGTTGGTGAGTTCAGAACTTGTGGGCGGCTTTTTGTTCGATCGCATTCGCCAAAAATCTCGCCTTAAGAAAACTCTCAGGCAGGTCTATTGCGATCGCACTGCTATCACCGACGAATTGGTAGACCTTCTCTATCAACCCTCCTGTGACCCCGGTGCTCAGAAGGTTTTTGCCTCTATTTTGACTGCGCCGCCCGGCCCTCGTCCTGAAGAACTGCTTCCTCATATTACTCAGCCTCTGTTAGTCATTTGGGGCGAAGCTGATCCCTGGACTCCGATTGCGGGTTCTAAGCTCTATCAGGCACTTGCCGAAAAATCTCCTGAACAATTTCAGTTTGTCTCCATTCCAGATACGGGGCATTGTCCCCACGACGAGCGCCCCGAGATCGTCAATGCGGCTATCTTAAATTGGCTGGCTACGAACTAATGCTATGACAATTCCTACAGTGATCTTGCCAGGTTATTTGGCGGGGGCAAAACCTTATCAAGAAATGGCGTTGACCTTACAGGAGATGGGTTTTCCTGCCGTTACTGTGCCACTGCGACGACGGGATTGGTTGCCCACAGTGGGCGGACGATCGATGCTGCCAATTTTGCAAAAGTTAGATCAAACTGTGCAGCAGGTCATGGCAGAAACGGGCAGCGATCGCATTAACTTGGTCGGTCACTCTGCCGGAGGTTGGGTTTCTCGAATTTACTTAGGAGAAATTCCCTACGATGTTCATGCTGTTAGCGCCGGACAAACCTGTCTTTGGAAAGCCTGGACATTTGTGGATACGCTGATCACGTTAGGAACGCCTCACGTCAGCCAAGAGCGTTGGACAAAGCGCAACCTTGATTTCGTGAAAAATAATTATCCGGACGCATTCTATGAAAGTGTGCGTTATGTCTGTGTTGCTGGAAAAGCTAGCTATGGCGAACGGACGATTCAAAACTGGTTTACTCACAGCAGCTACCAACTCACCTGCGGTCGGGGCAATTGCTGGGGCGATGGTATTACACCCGTTGAGTCGGCGCATTTAGCGGGGGCAGAGAACATTACCTTAGAAAACGTGTGGCATTCTCCCCGTCCGCAGCAGCTCTGGTATGGCACGCCGGAAGTGGTCAGGACTTGGGCAGCCTACTTGCCGGGAAATATCAGGTAGAGTTGGCTGGGGTGCCCATACCCTACAAACTTCTTTCCAGAACCCCTTACGATCAGTAAACTTAATCTTCCTTTGCCTTATTCATGTTTACCGAACTTCTCCCCTTTAGCTTGGCAATTAACCCTACAGCATTAGCGGGGATGAGTCTCTGGTCTTTGGCGCGTTACTTTATGGTGTATTGATTGGCTCTGGCAAAGTCGCCCATGTTGCAGCAGGTGGCTTTGAGGGCATCAATGATCCATTGTTCGAGTTGGTTGTCTTGAAGAGCATGGGCGATCGCTAAGCATTTTTCGTAACACTCAAGCGCTTTTTCGTGGCGTCCTAAACTGTCGTGAAGCATCCCTAGGCTTTCCAACGTTTGTTCGGCAGTGTAGTCGTCTTGGAGTTCTAAGGCGATGGTCAGCCGCTGCTGCTGATAGGCGATCGCTTTATTAAAGTCGCCCAAGCTGTGACAAGCACTTGCCAAATTTTTCAAGATTTGAATTTCAGATTGACGACCCGCAATCTGACGGATTAACGATAGAAGTTGCTCATAGCAGTGTACTGTTTCAGCGTAATTTGACATGGCATGATGAGCATTGCCTAAGTTACGCAAGACCTGAGCTTCGGCTTGCAGATCGGGTAGTTCTCTGGCAATGATCAGGCTTTGGTGATAGTGATTAATTGCCTGTTCGCAATCGCCCATGGCTTTGTGCAACATGCCTAAGTTGCTGAGGGCGGCTAATTCGCCTCGGCGATCGGCAATGTCTTGAGCAATCACTAGGCTTTGCTGCTTAAATTCGATCGCTCTGGCAAAGTCTTCTAAATGTCGATAAGCATTGCCCAAATTAGCTAACGCCTGCCGCTCGGTCATGCGGTCTTGAATATGACGGGCAATCACTAAACTTTGGTGAGAACAGGCGATCGACTCTGTATAGTTGCCAATGACATAGTAAACCAGCCCCATACCGCCCAGCGCCTTACCTTGACCTTGCAAGTCTTTAGAAGTGCGAGAAATGACCAAAGCCTGTTGAAATGTTTTGAGGGAGGCTTGAAAAGAGTGAATTTGATATTGCTCGATCGCCTTTTCTAGCAAGCAATCGGCTTCAGCTTTGCGAATATCAATGAACGTATTTCTAGACGCTTGATCTTCCCAAACCCGTTCGCAAGGAGGAACGAATGTCCCAAACTTATCATCTATTGGTTTAGCCATCATTTGACTCTTTCAACTTTTAAGGAATTTCTAAATTTTTCTGCCGCCCATGCGATTTGCTACTTAATATCAATCCAAACATTTCTTCAGCACTCACCTTCAAACTCAACTTAGGCGAATTATTCTAAAGAATAAATTCTTGATAATAAGCTTAATTCTAGTTCTGTTAAGGGTTTCACAACGTCAGTGAGGTTTCGGGCTAGCACAACTTAATACAGAATGGCATAAAGAAACTTTGAAGACCTAGGGTATATGCCTCACTTCTGGGTATTAAACTTTACAAGAAAATCTCTGTACTATCCATGAAAATACGGATTCTCGTCCGTAGAATTCACCTTGCTAATTGCTCTTGCCACTTTTAGCCCAATCTGCATTTCTCAATTCAGTGAGGTGCAGATCAGTGAGGTGCAGAAAAAGACCTTAAGTCCCTTGTTCTAGGCGTGAAGCGTGTCTCATCTGACGAGAACAGCTACACTACTGCTTTTGCGCCAGCCTTCTTTCATGCCTAAGTGCTAGGCTGAAGCCACCCCTCATTTCTGCTTTGCCTGTGACTTCTGCCTTCGCTGCTGAACATCTTCTATTCACCCCCGCTGTTCCTGCTGAATCGGCGATCGCCACCATTTTTGCTTTCCCCAACGAATACACCGTCGGCATTACCAGCTTGGGCTATCAAATTGTTTGGGCAACCCTAGCCTCTCGAACCGATGTGCAGGTCAGCCGCCTCTTTACCGATATGCACGAGCCGCTGCCCCCCGAACCGGAACTCGTCGGCTTCTCCTTTTCTTGGGAATTGGATTACGTCAATATTTTGAGCTTGTTAGAGCGGCTGGAAATCCCGGTGCGGGCGGTGGCGCGAAATGATCAACACCCGCTGGTGTTCGGGGGTGGTTCAGTGCTGACTGCTAATCCTGAGCCGTTGGCAGATTTCTTTGACGTAATTTTGCTGGGAGACGGCGAAACGTTGTTAGAAGATTTTATCAACGCCTACCAACAGGTTCGCCATGCCGATCGCTCCATCCAGTTGCACCACCTAGCCCAGGTTCCCGGCATTTACGTGCCGAGTCTGTATGAAGTGACTTACGAAAGCGTTGAGGGTCGCATCGCGGCAATTCAGGCGATCGCTGGAGTTCCGGCTCAAGTTCAAAGACAAACTTACCGCAGCAATACGCTATCAGCTTCGACCGTCGTGACCGAGAAGGCAGCGTGGGAAAGCATTTACATGGTGGAGGTGGTGAGGAGTTGCCCAGAAATGTGTCGGTTCTGCCTTGCCAGCTATCTGACTTTGCCATTTCGGGTCGCTAGCCTAGAAGACTCGTTAATTCCGGCGATCGCCCGTGGGTTGAAGGTGACCAATCGCCTGGGGCTACTGGGCGCTTCGGTGACGCAACATCCAGAATTTGAAGTGCTGTTAGATCACTTAAATCAGCCTCAGTACGATGATGTCCGCCTGAGTCTGGCATCGGTGCGTACTAATACGGTGACTGAGAAATTAGCGCAGACCTTAGTGAAGCACCAGAGTCGCTCTATTACCATCGCAGTGGAGAGTGGCAGCGATCGCCTGCGGCAAATCGTTAACAAAAAGTTGACCCACGACGAAATTATTCAAGCCGCTATCAACACTAAAGCGGGTGGACTGAGCGCCCTCAAACTCTACGGAATGGTGGGCATTCCTGGCGAAGAATGGGACGACCTAGAGCAAACGGTCACGATGATGCGCCAACTGAAAAAAGCTGCTCCGGGGCTGCGGCTCACTCTGGGATGCAGCACCTTCGTCCCGAAAGCCCACACGCCGTTTCAGTGGTTTGGAGTCAGCCCAGAAGCGGAAAAGCGGCTGAAGTTTCTGCAAAAGCAATTGCGTCCTCAAGGCATAGACTTTCGCCCAGAGAGCCATAACTGGTCGGTGATTCAGGCATTAATTTCTAGGGGCGATCGCCGTCTTTCCCATCTGTTAGAACTGGTACGGCACTACGGCGACACTTTGGGCAGCTATCGTCGCGCTTTCAAGGAGCTACGAGGAACGCTACCGGAACTCGATTTTTACGTCCATGCCCATTGGTCAACCGATCAAATCTTGCCTTGGAGCCATCTTCAAGGAACCCTGCCCCAAGCGACGTTGGTTAAACATCGAGATGCCGCTTTTGCCACCCCCGTCTGAGCCTTTTGGGGCTTTGGAACTATTTGTTTACCGTCTAGTCTTAAAGGGGAGTGATAACCGACATAAATGCTCTAGAACAAAATGTGGAGACTTGCCTAATGTAACAATTCGTGTGAACCTAGGTTCGACCGAATCATTTCGGGAGCTAAATGATCGGCAGGTTTTGCAGAATAGTACTGAGGTAGCAGGTTAGATCTTGTCGGTAGGTGTGGAATGTCGCGATCGCCAGTTCATCAGGTTTTAAGGCGATGGGGCAAGCATTCATCTGCAAATGCAGAATTTTCATCTCAACGTAGTTTTCAGGAGCCTATATGAAATCATTGATCCGCTGGGGCGCAGCTTTAAGTTTAATCGGAGGGATTTTGATTAATCCTTTATCTATTGGTGGCAACCTGCGGGCATTGGCGTTAACCAATGAGCAAGTTGTTGAGCGGTTACAGCCAGTCCCCGTTTTTACCTTTTTAGACGGCGATCGCAATTTCTTGGTCACCCGACCCGCCAATGCCACCGCCGAAACCCTGCCCGTAGTTTATATGTTCATCAGCCAACAGGCTGCCCAATCTTTCCTAACTGAACTTAAGCAAAAGAGTCCTGAACAAGCTAATGGTTTTCAGGTGACGCCAGTGCCTCTATCGTTGGCGTATCAAATGGCACGACGCGATCAAAACCAAGAGAATCCTGTCCAAGTTGCTTTTATTGCCGTTCAACAGCAAGTAGACGCCGCTAGAACCATTATTCAGCAGGGCGGCGGCAATGCTGAACAGTTCCGAGGTGTGCCCCTGTTTATTGCGAAATCAACCGAACAAGATGGCGTGTATTTAACCCGCCGATTCAATAACCAAGAAGTCATTCCCGTTTACTTCAGCCGCGAAGATGTTCAAACGATGATTGACCAATTGCGGCAATCTCAACCTGAACTTGCTAACAAAGTTCAAATTCAAGTCCTGAGCTTGGAAGGCTTGATTCAAAACCTGCAAAGTAGCGATAATACAGCCCTCAACCAAATCTTCCTGATGCCTACCCAGGAAACTTTGACATTCATTCGATCGCTTCAACCTGCTGCTGGTCAGCCACCGGCTGCGGGGCAACCTGCCCAGGGTCGGCAAACTCCTCGCAACCCTAATCGTCGCAATCCTGCCCGTCCAACTCCAGCACCTCAAGCGCAGCCACAGACGCCTGCTCGTCCGCAGCAGTAAGCTTTGACTCTAAGGGGGATGCCTGTCTAGGTGTTATTTTGCTGTTGTAGAAATACTGTATTCTCGTTCCAGTCTAAATTCTCAACATCAAAATGAATTTTTGTACGTCCAAATTAAAGTCCGACTTCCTCGAAAACCTCATCAAAAACGTGAGGGCGAAAAATCAGCTATACATTGGTAGCATTGCAATTCAGGGCTTTTGAGAAACTCTCACCACGATTTAACACCTAGACAGGCATCGGGCTAAAACCTTTGCTTTCTCGTTCAATCTCGTAGAGGGTAGATTCCCCGCCCCTTGGGGCGTAAGTGTCTAAGAGAGTGTTTGTAAACAAAGGTTTCGATCCCCCTAAATCCCCCTTATCAAGGGGGACTTCAGAGTTTTAGCTCGATTCCCTCCTTATTAAGGAGGGTTAGGGAGGATCTAAGCCCAAAGCGTAGTCCAGCTATCTTTAATTTTATTTACAAACACTCTCTAATTAAAAAAGGGCTGTTTGATACCCCGTCCGCTTGCGGCGGGGTCGTTCAATTCAAGCTCTATTGAAGGTTACTAATCGGCTAGAACAACCTAAACTCGCTCCGAATTTGGAATCGCTGTTTGAAAAGTGAGCTTGCAATTCTTTAACTTCAATTTGCGCCACATCTCAATTACCAACTTATTATTCACGGACTGGTTCTAACTTTATGATCAACAAGGCTTTGGGTCGCACAACTTCTGCACGGGATGCGGACAACAATTTTGGCGGTGCCCGTAACATTGGCTCTCTTAATGGGGTAAAGAAATTTCGAGGATCGGTTGGGGTAGCGGATAAAGTTGATTTCTATTCCTTCACTCTTTCTGGAAAGAGCAGCTTTAATTTGGCGCTGAACAAGTTGAAGAATAATGTTGATGTTTCTTTGCTGCAAGGCAAAAAGGTGGTAGCGCGTTCCTCGAAAGGTGGAACACGCCCTGAGGCGATCGCCACCACACTGGACGCTGGAACCTACTACATTCGAGTCAACAAAAAAAGCGGCAATAGCAAATACAAACTCACTCTCAACGCATTGCCCCTAGCTGGAGGCATCGATCCAGGAACACCCCCGCCGCCGTCGCGCAGATTATTAGTGACAACGGGATCGAGAGGTTCAGCCTTAGGACTGGGCTACATCGATTTGAGCACGGGTAATATTAATACTTCACCATTCCCTCCTGGAAACTCGCCGTTTACGTTTAAAGATATTGCCACCTTCGGTAACGAGACATTTGCCATCGCGCCCAACCTACTCTTCAAAGTTGATGTGACCGCCGGTACCACTACCCCTTTTAGTAACACCCTAGGGCCTTCGCTTAGCATATCTGCGCTTGGTGCATTAGGATTTACATCCTCTGGTGCACTGTATACCACGGGTACAGATGGGGACTTTTATAGCATCGATATAACCACTGGAAAAGCGAACCTGATTTCCAAGATCCCAGGGTTTTCTGGGGGGGGTGATATCGCTTTTGATGCAGTATCGGGTCGTTTTTTAGCGACTTCCAGAGACACTAGGAATGGCACGAATGATAGCCTGTACTCCATTGGACTTGCTGGCGATGCTACGTTGATAGGGAATATCGGCTTCGGTAATGTTGATGGACTGGCATTCAATAATGGAACTCTATATGGCTTTAATACTTCCAGTCAGATCATCATTAATCCAACTACAGGAGTCGGCACACTGGACAAACTCACGACTCCAACTACCCTGGGTATCAATGGTGTAGCTTAATTTATGCTGAATATCTGGTTGGGTTCTTGAAAAGGGTGGAATACGGGCACCAGGGAACCGTCAATAGGTGTCGAGGATCAGAATAAATGTCGTCGTATCATCTGATCCTCGACAACTACACTAAAGCTATGTTTGAGGGGCACTCATGAAAGCGATTGTATGTACAGATTACGGGTTACCTGATGTTATGCAGCTAAAGGAGGTAGAAAAACCTACTCCCAGGGAAAACGAAGTACTGATAAGAATATATGCGACCACAGTAACGTCAGCGGATGTACGCATACGAAAGGCTGACCCATTCCCCGTCAGGTTTTTCTATGGTTTCAAAAGACCTAAAAAAAACACCATACTAGGGGCTGAGCTAGCTGGAGAAATTGAAGCAATAGGTAAAAATGTAAAACGATTCAAAGAAGGTGATCAGGTCTTTGCTGGAGCAGGAACTAGTCTTGGTGCTAATGCTGAGTACATCTGTCTACCTGAAGCAGGAGCAGTTGCGATCAAGCCTATCAATATGACCTATGAAGAAGCCGCCGCCGTTCCTTTTGGGGCAACAACTTCATTGCTTTTCCTGAGAGATAAGGGAAATATTCAGAGTGGACAAAAAGTCCTGATTTATGGGGCTTCTGGAGCGTTAGGTACGGCTGCCGTACAGCTTGCCAAATCCTTTGGGACAGAAGTTACCGGGATATGTAGTACGGCAAATTTGGAATTAGTGAAATCTCTGGGAGCTGATGAGATTATTGATTACACCAAAGAGGACTTTACCAAAAGCGGAAAGACCTACGATATTATTTTCGACACGGTAGGCAAAAGTCCGTTTTCAGGTTGTCTAAGCTCACTAAAGCAAAACGGAATCTATCTCAGGGCTGTCCACATTGATCTATTCTCGATATTTCGAGGGTTGTGGGCTTCGATGACAAGCAGTAAGAAAGTAATCGGTGGGCTAGCGATCGAGCGTAAAGAAGACCTAATTTTCCTCAAAGAGCTAATTGAAGCAGGGAAGATGAAAGCGGTCATAGATAGACCTTATCGTTTGGAACAGGCTGCCGAGGCTCACAGGTATGTCGAACAAGGACACAAGAAGGGAAGTGTAGTGATAACCTTGGCAAGCAACAAAACCTAATCGAGTAGGGGTCAAAGGTCGGGTAGAGAGGACTCTTTGCAATGTTTAGGCTTGCTTTGTATTCCCTGGTTCTCTCGCCTTCCAGTTCGAGAGTGTCACATGATTCAGCCTTGTATCGTTGAGAGCCTCCCCCCCAGAAGCCTGCCTGCGGTTTTCCCGCCCAAGCCTCTTCATTAAATCATTCACTAAACAAGAGTAAGGGACACCAAGCGACCCGGCTTAGGGAGAGAATGCCGAGCTTGATAAGCATTCTCCATTGCCAAAGGGCGAATATCTTCAAAGTACAACTGTATAACTTCTACAGTGATGCCTGTCTAGGTGTTATTTGGCTGTTGTAGAAATACTGTATTCTCGTTCCAGTCTAAATTCTCAACATCAAAATGAATTTCTATACGTCCAAATTAAAGTCCGACTTCCTCGAAAACCTCATCAAAAACGTGAGGGCGAAAAATCAGCTATACATTGGTAGCATTGCAATTCAGGGCTTTTGAGAAACTCTCACCACGATTTAACATCTAGACAGGCATCAATCTAAGGGGTTAGAGTTTTGTAGAAATTCTGACCCTCCTTGAGAGGTTCTAACCTTGTCAAACCGAGAAACCGCTGGGCAGTCCTGAATATACCATCGCCAAGGAATATCTGCTCCTTGAGTAAGTCCGATTCGAGTGGTTTGAACAAACCGAGTGGCTTGGCGATCGCAATCCTGCTGAAAGTTATCAGTACGATGCTCTAGCCACAGGGGGGAATTGGACTGAAAGGGCTGTGCCGTCAAACTTAAGTCAATTTTTAATGCCCGACAAAGTTTTCCGGGCCCTGCCGCGACTAAATGCGGCTTTTTTATTTGCTGAGGATTAATCCAATCGGGTAGCGACTCTAGTTGCAGCGCCCGAATCAAAACTGCACTAGGTATACCCTCCAAGTCGGTGATCACATTTAAACAGTGATACATCCCATAGATTAAGTACACGTAGCTCATTCCCGCCGCCCCAAACATGACTGTATTTCGGACAGTTTTACGGCGATAGGCATGGCAGGCGGGATCACCCGGCGCGTAAGCCTCAGTTTCGACAATCAACCCTCGGAAGGTCTGCCCATCAGGAAATTGGCGCACTAAGGTACAGCCTAATAAGTCAGGGGCGACTTCAGGAGAAGGGCGAGCTAGCCAGCTAGGGTCAATATTTTTAGGATTCGATTGTCTCAAGGTTTCTAGGATTCTAAAGATTATTGGTAAACAGATTTAAATTTTGGCAATTTCAGGTCACAATCTAGACTGCATCAACTAAGTGATGTCTGATATCAGCATTCTATAGAAGGCGAGACTTTAAAACCCATGGACGTCAAAACCATTTTGCTTGGACTCACGCCTATTTTTATAATTGCCTGCCTGTTTTTTGGCACCCGTAACGGCTTCTATGACACCGATAAATATCATGGCAATGGCTCTGCTCACTAGGGCACGGCATGGATCAACTTGAATGCCTCCCCTATAGCGTTGGTAGCGCGCAGGAAGGAGTTTGCTTACTGATCCGCATGGGGCCCTACCGGGTTTTGTTAGATTGCGGACTGAGCGATACGGCTTGGATGGCAGACCGAGAGCTTTTGCAATCGGTCGATTTAGTGCTGTGTAGCCATGCCCATCCTGACCATGCTAGGGGATTGCTAGCGCTAAACCGAGATTTTCCGCAGTTGTCCATTTGTGCGAGTGAGGTGACGGCTCAACTGTTGCCGCTGAATTGGCTCAATGAAAAGGCTCCCCTATTTTGCCAGGCGCTGCCTTGGCGATCGCCCATTGAGTTTCGGGATGGGCTGACCGTTGAGCTATACCCCGCCGGACACCTCCCCGGTGCTGCCGCCATTCTTCTGACTTACAAAACTGAATACCGTACCTACAGCGTGTTCTATACCGGAGACTTTCTGCTCTCCAACTCCCGCTTAGTAGACGGCTTGCCCTTAGAAGAATTGCGTGGACTCAAACCTGATGTGCTGATTGTCGAAGGCAGCTACGGCACTGCCCGTTATCCCCATCGTAAGCAGCAAGAGAACCAGCTTGCCGAGCGAATTAGTCAAGCCCTGGGCGATCGCCAGTCTATCCTCCTGCCTACTCCTACTCTCGGACTTGGACAAGAGCTGCTGATGCTGCTCCGGAGCCATCATCACTTCACTGGGCAAGACATCGATATTTGGGTCGATGGCAGCGTTGCCCTTGGCTGCGATGCCTACCTCGAAATGCTGCCCCACTTTCCTAGCTCCGTCCAAAACTTTGCTCGTCACCAGCCGCTGTTTTGGGATGAACGCATTCGTCCCCGCGTCCGTCGTCTGTTGCCCAACTCATCCGTTCAGTCGCCCTGTATTATCCTGACTGACAAAGATCAAGACCTAAGTCAGTATTTAAGTTCGCGATCGGCTGCTAAACCCTGGCTGATCCTGGTTCCTCATCAGCCAGGTCAAATAGGTTCTGTAGAGTTCACCTACAACCAAACCCTAGAAAATTCACCTGCATTGCAAGCTGCTGTTCAAGCCGGACGCATCACCCTTGAACCCTATCTTTTGGCAGACCACTGCGACGGTTCCGGCACTACCCAACTCATTCACAACCTTCGCCCTCAACACGTCGTCTTTATCCACGGCGCTCCGGCTTACCTCAACGACCTCAGTAGCCTCGAAGAACTCCACAACCGCTACCATCTCCATATCCCCGCCCCTAGCATCACGGTCAAACTTCCGATTGGCGAAACCTTTCTCCAACCTGCCCCACCCGACACCCAATATGAAGGCGAACTAACTGAGGAACCCGGAGCTGTCCTCATTTCCTTACCCGATACGGTCACTGCCGATCCTCGGTGGCAGGGCTTAGCAGATACGGGCATTGTCGAAGTTCGGTGGCAGGGCGAAGAATTAGTGCTACGGGGCATGACTCAGCGGGAATTACTGAGAAAAAATCATGATGCGGCGGAGCAAACAGATGTAGAATGCTGCGAAAATTGCATCCATTGTCGGAGTCGGCGGTGCTGGAATCAGGCGTCGCCCCTGTTTGGCTTTAAAGTTACCCCAGATGGATATTGCCCTGTGTTTGAACCAGCGCAATGGGTTCCGCCAAAAGCTTAGCCAAATCCTCTGGCAGAATCCTAGTTAGAGCCTCAGTTTAGTAGAGGGTAAGACCGAACAATTGGCTCTTTAATTGGTCTTTATATTTGCTCACTAGACTCGTTAGAAATACTAGGCTCAAAGTCAAATTTTCATGCTTAAATTCAGGCTAGTTCCTTCCCAGCGAAGCCGCTAGGCTGTTCATTTCAAGCGAAGCCGCTAGAACATGCCTACTTCGCAGACCCTCTCGTGCAGACATCTGACTAAAACACTATGGCTCCAGTGACGACCGACCCCTTGCGGGTAACTCAAAGCGATCGCCTGCCTGCGACGTCTCGGACTGCCCACTCTGCGCCGCCGCTGCCCTCTACTCCGCCGATCGCCTCTCCGCGTCAGCCTGCGCGTGATATTGTAGTGCGTCTACAACAAGTCACTAAGGTTTATGGCAATGGATGTCCAGCCCTATTGGACGTGAATTTACAAATTTGCAAAGGCGATTTTCTATTCATTACAGGGCCTTCCGGCTCTGGCAAATCGACGCTCTTAAAGTTGCTCTATGGCGAAGAACGCTCTACTCAAGGCGAGGTCTTTGTTAACAATGTGGGCTTGACTGATCTGCGGGGTAATCGCCTTTCTAAGCTGCGCCGTCAGATTGGGGTTGTTTTTCAAGACTATAAGTTGATTCCTCGGCGAACTGTTTCTGAAAATGTTGCCCTCGTGCTTTGGGCGCAAGGGTTTACGCGCAAAGAAATTCAGCGTCGCTTGTTGCCGACGCTGAAGATGGTGGGCTTGCAGGAGAAAGCAGATTGTTTTCCAGAGCAATTGTCTGGCGGAGAGCAGCAACGGGTCAGCATTGCGAGGGCAGTGGTGAACACGCCACCCATTTTGCTTGCCGATGAGCCAACTGGAAACCTTGACCCCGATAATTCTTGGCAGGTTATTAAAATTCTGCAAAAGCTTAATTCCATTGGCATCACGGTCATTGTGACGACGCACGATGAGCAGCTTGTCAAGATGTCTGAGCATCCGGTGATGAAGATCCGTAATGGCAAGCTATTTCAGATTAAAGGCTAAGATCTTTTGCTAAGAGAATGTCTGAAAAGTATCGCCAATCCTCTCTAGGGGCTTGGCATTCGGTCAAAAAGTTCTTGGACACACCGAAAATTGGACACACCGAAAAATGGTCGTCCGAATGCCGCGACCTTACTCTCGGATGTCACATCTACGACGTTTCAGACATCCTTTAAGAGTCTTTCTGGATCAACTGGGCAAAACGATCGCGCATTTGATTCAACTGCGTCTATTTTCCTAAAGGAGTGCCGAGGCGAGTTAGATCTAGGGCGTAGCCTGCGGTGACGAGGTAAACAGTGTGGGCGATCGCTCCGACTTGGCGAGTGAGACTGCCGAGGCGATCGCGAAATAAGCGCCCCATCGGATAAGCCGGGACAACGCCCCAGCCCGTTTCTTCTGCCACTAAAATAATTGAGCCAGAAGCTTGCTCTAAACTCGTTAACAAGTTCTGCACCGTTTTTTGCCAAACCACTTTATCTTGCTCCAAACAGTTGGTCAGCCAAGTGCCCAGAGAATCGACTAACAAGCACTCAGAAGCCTCTGTAGATTGAATGGTGACCGCAACCTCTACAGGAATCGCCAAGGTTTTCCAGTGGGCTGGACGACGCTGCTGATGAAGGGCAATTCGGTTCTGCCACTCCAAATCATCAGGGTCAACCTGAGCCGTTGCCACGTAGATCACCGATTTTCCCGATTGGGTGGCTAGTTTCTCAGCCCACTCACTTTTGCCCGAGCGGCAAGGGCCAGTCACTAAGATGACGTGATTTTCGGGATTTGGGTAGATATTCATAAAGAAATTCTGCCGTAATATGTGCTTGCCGCTAAAATGACCTAAATTTTCTGGATTAAGCCTTCTTCAAAAGAAGTTTTAATTTAGAATTTAACTGTAAACCGTGTTTTCACGATGGTTCTATGTTGAGCATCGGGCGTAAACGGTGGAACTACGGTGTGTCTGCATCCTAATTTTCGGGTAAGGCTATTCTTACTAACATACCGACCGCTCTAAAACTTGATAATTGTGGGAACGAGGCAACTATGAAATTTGGACTGCAACGGATTGGGGCAATGCTAGAGCAACTCAATACTCAGAGTAATATGCCTCCTGCATCCACCGCTTCTAACAATTTGGCAACTCACCCTGTTGCTGGTGTTTCCACGCCCCGACCAAGTTTAGATCCTTTTCCTCAGCTTTTACAATCTGCCCCACGTCATCAGCCCAATTCTCAGCCCCAAGCGCTGCAACTTGAGACGCCCGAAGTGTCTTTTGCTTCTGCCCTCTCGTCTCCCACAGGCGCATCTTCGGCTGAAACTATACACCCTTTTCCGGCTCAAGCGACTCAATCGCTGGTTTTACCCAATTCTAAAGCGGTCAGTGTCAGTCACTATCGTCATGCGACAAACCCAAATCTCGCCATGAGTCTGCTAAAGGACGTTGAAACGACGGTTGTCGCTTGGCAATTGGAGTTAGAGCAAATTATTCTGCAAATTCAAGCGGTTTATGTAGACGGCCCTATTGTGGAGGGTTGGTTAGAGTCGCAGGCGAGCCAGCCTCATCCCGGCGAATCTTCTGCGGGTGTCGCAACATTGCGACATGGGGACGTCGATCGGTTGATGGATTACGTTGAGGCTATTTGCAGTCCTAATCAGGTGCCGCAAAACCAGGCGCCGCCTTCTGCTCAATCAGGCGAAGATTTATCTAGCACTGCCTATCGCCTCTGTGGTTTAGATGCTGATGGGCAACTTTGGAGCCGCCCTTGTCCCACTCAGCAGGTTCCTTATGTCAGCTTGGCGATCGCTCGTTACCAAAAGCTTCGCATCCTTTTAAGCCAAAAACAAACTTTAGAAAACCGCCTCAACCAACTGATTCAAAGCCTCACCGTCTTAAGCGGGCAAATTCAAAAATCCTAGCCAAAGATCCCAATTTATCAGGGCAAGCTTTGTCGTTAGTGCGCAAATCAGCCTGGGCACTCTAGTGTCTAGCTGATTCGTCTGCAAGGCTTAAACTCATGCCCAATCCGCAGATTTCTGCAATTATTTGTACCCACAACCGTGATCAATATCTGGGCGCAGCAATTGATAGTTTGCTGAACCAGGATTTTGCTGGAGAATATGAAGTCATTGTGGTTGACAATGCATCGAGCGATCGCACTCGTGAGGTCATTGAGGCGCGGTTGTTTCATCCTCGGTTGCGCTATGTTCATGAGTCCACTTTAGGGCTATCGGTAGCGCGAAATACGGGCGCAAAGCAAGCGCTTAGCCCTATTCTGGCGTATCTAGATGATGATGCCGTGGCTAGCTCGCAGTGGCTGCAAGTTTTGCATGGCGCTTATCAGAATCATGAAAGATTGGCGATCGCGGGGGGCAAAGTGACTCTGCTTTGGGCGGAGGGAATGCAGCCCCCTCGTTGGCTTTCTGCTGGCTTGGCAGGAAACCTAGGAGCGTATGACTTGGGTAATGCGATCGTGTATATCGATCGCCCTGGGCTGACTCCGAGGGGCTTGAATTATTCGATTCGCCAAAGCTTTTTAGAGCAGATTGGCGGTTTTGATGTGAATTTAGGGCGAGTCGGTAAAAACCTGCTGTCGAATGAAGAGCTGGTGATGACAGAGCAAGCGTTGGCACTGGGGTGGCAGGTTGCTTATTTGCCTGCGGCTACTGTTGCTCATAACGTTGCTCCTGAGCGGGTGCGGCGGCAGTGGTTTCTGAACCGGGGCTGGTGGCAGGGCATTAGCGAGTGTTACCGCGAACAATCGGCGGGTCATGCAGGCGTAGCGCAGTTGCCCCGTGGCGGCGAGAAGTTTTTGCGCGGAATTTATCGATCGGTCATTCATTGGCATGATCCGGCTCAGAGTTTTGATGATTTTGCCTATGCCTATGGACAGGTAGGGTATTTGAAGGCGGCACTTCAGGGAATGATGGCTAGAAAGAATTAATTTCTTGGGGTTGGTCGTTGCGGAGATTCGGGGTAAGCACGGGGGCATTACCCCTATGGGTTCTGGATTGGTTTTGGGGTTGGTTTTGTCCTTCTTATTTCTTTTTTTATGAAACTTCCCGTATCTGTTTTGATTCCTGCGAAGAATGAGCAAGAAAATTTGTTGGCTTGCCTTGCGAGTGTGGCGATCGCGGATGAAGTCTTTGTGGTCGATTCACAGAGTAGCGATCGATCGGTTGAAATTGCTGAGAGCCACGGAGCGCGGGTAGTGCAATTCCAGTTCAACGGACGCTGGCCTAAAAAGAAAAATTGGTCTTTAGAGAACCTGCCCTTCCGCAATGAGTGGGTGCTAATTGTGGATTGTGATGAGCGCATTACTCCAGAACTGTGGGACGAAATTGAAAAAGCGATTCAAACCCCTAATTACAACGGCTATTATCTCAATCGCAAGGTGTTCTTTTTAGGAAAATGGATTCGGTTTGGCGGCAAGTATCCCGACTGGAATCTTCGCCTGTTTCGCCATGCTAAAGGGCGCTACGAAAACCTCAATACTGAAGAAATTCGCAACACTGGAGACAACGAAGTTCACGAACATGTGGTTTTAGAGGGAAAGGTCGGCTACTTGCAAAGCGACATGCTGCACATTGACTTTAAAGACATGTTTCACTGGCTAGAGCGCCACAATCG